>Ga0272441_10005892_pt1 | contig 20969 bp, 20 predicted proteins | sample SSMProp6N_FD_193582 | JGI IMG/M metagenome (GOLD analysis project Ga0272441, IMG submission 193582) | Marine sediment archaeal communities from Little Sippewissett salt marsh, Falmouth, MA, United States - SSM-Prop-6N | ecosystem: Environmental > Aquatic > Marine > Wetlands > Sediment ...
TCGTTGCCACGGCCGTTGCGGTATACCTTCCTGACCTGTCATGGTCGTCCCAGTTCTGGGCTGCCATGAGTAACGGCACTGCCGCCAGGGATACTATCCCTGCAATAATGGCTGATATTTTGCTCCCTGTAAGCTTCCCCAGTATTTCATGCAGGAATAATACACCCAGTCCTATCCAGATGCTAAAGGCGTAAAAAGAACCTGCATATGCATAGTCCCTCTCACGCGGCTGGTTAGGATACTGGTTCAGGTAAATGACTATTGCTATGCCGGTCATAATAAACAGCAGCAGTACAACCCAGAAGTCCTTCTTGTTTTTATTCAACTGATAATAGAAACCGGCAAGTCCAAGTAAGAGAGGAAGCAGGTAAAACCTGTTCCTTGAAGGATCATTCTTCATTCGGTCAGGCAGCCTGTCCTGCGGACCCAGCCTGGCCTCATCAATAAATTTAATACCTGAGATCCAGTTGCCCTTGAAAGGGCTGCCGTATCCCTGTATATCGTTTTGCCTGCCTGCAAAATTCCACATGAAATATCTGAAGTACATATGCCCCATCTGGTAAGAAAACATAAATTTAAGATTCTCACCAAAGGTTGGTTTTCGCTCTATGCGCCTCTCTCCTGATGGATCCGTGATCTGTACCGGAGTACCCCTGAAATTGTTCCATTGCTTGTATACCTCGATATGGTCTGACTGCGGACTGTACATCCGTGGAAACAGGGTTATGAACCTCTCATCATATTCAGCTTCAAGTGAACGGTTTGTAATCTCATACCTGCCATCGATGGGATTATATGTTGGCTTAACACGTTCATACGAAACAACGGGAGCATTGAAATAAGGACCTTTTACCAGGGGCCTGTCGCCATACTGTTCCCGGTTAAGATAATAAAGGAAGCTGAAGACATTCTCGGGATTATTCTCATCCATCGGTGGATTGGCATTGGATCGTATATATATTGTGGCAAACGATGAATAGCCAATCATAATTACCAGCATCACGGTAAGAGCTGTATTAAGAGCTGCCACGCCCCTGCCGGAGAAATGCCATACCAGGTATGCAAGAACTGCCAGCAGGAGTATATTCAGCAAAGTGCTGTCTGACATAAGCCAGATACCGCTGAAAAGGACAGTTGCAATACTGAATATTATTATTTTCTCTTTGCTCTTACCATCAATTGTCGATCGTATGGCAAAAACTATCGAAGTAATAAAAAGTGCGATCAGCAGGAAAAGACCGCTGTTATATGGTAAGCCCAGAGTATTTACCGTAAACAACTCCATCTTGCTGGCCATAACAATGAATCCGGGCAGCAGACCCCACATTATGGTAGCCAGTATTGCCACGGAAATTATAACAGCCCATATCAATCCTTTCCATGAAAACTCATATTTTCTGAAGTAATAAACAAAAACGATGGCCGGTATGGCCAGCAGGTTAAGGAGATGCACCCCTATTGACAGGCCAATTATATAAGCAATCAATATTAACCACCTGTTGGCGAATGGTTGGTCTGCTTCGTTCTCCCATTTCAGTATGGCCCAGAAAACCAGGGCTGTCATGAGCGAAGATGTACCGTATACTTCACCTTCAACGGCTGAGAACCAGAAAGTGTCTGAGAAGGCATAAGCCAGGGCTCCTGTTAGTCCGGCCCCCATAATTGCGATCATGGATCCCAACGTGGTCTCACTGCCATTCTGCACGATCAATTTCCTCGCAAGGTGGGTTATTGTCCAGAAAAGGAACATTACGGTAAAAGCGCTTGCCAGAGCTGACATAATGTTAATTGACAGAGCTACCTTGCTTACATCGGAAGCAAAGAGCGCAAAGAACCGTCCCAATATCATAAACATTGGTGCTCCGGGGGGATGTCCTACTTCCAACTTGTAGGCGGTAGCAATAAACTCACCACAATCCCACAGACTTAAGGTAGGCTCAACCGTCAATAAATAGGTAATTGCAGCCACCAGGAAGGCTGCCCATCCCAGTGAAATATTCAGCAACCTGTATCGTTTCATAAACTATAGTAGTTTCAATATGTTTAAAGATAGGATATACAGATGGCGAATTTAATCAATTTGATTAAACTTTTATATTTTTAGATTTCCAAAGCAATGAACAGGAAAACAATTATATCACTTATACTGGCCCTGCTTAGCCTGGGGTCCACAGCCCAGTATTACGAGACCGGTCAGGAACCGGCATCCCTGAAATGGGAAAAGCTTGACTCGTATCATTTCAGATTCATATACCCGGAATCATATTCTGATAGAATCGACAGGTATGTATTTAATTTCGAGAGAGCATATGAGCTTCTTAAAGGCTCTTATAATGAACCCCTGCTTGACCGCATACCGGTAATCATTCATAATCATACCACACAATCAAATGGATATGTTGCCTGGGCACCTAAAAGAATTGAACTGTACCCCTATCCCGGTCAGGATAATATACCCATGGATCATATCGAGCAGCTTGCACTTCATGAGCTTATGCACGTACTGCAGATGAATAGTTTCAGAAGAGGGGTGTCCAAAACACTTACCTATGCCTTCGGAGAACAGTATACCGGTGCACTCGGTATTTTTACCCCTTACTGGTTGCTTGAGGGTGAGGCCGTTATAGCAGAAAGTGCATGGTCCTTTTCAGGAAGGGGCAGGTCCCCATCCTTCGAGAAAAGGCTGAAAGCAACATTGCTTGGTGAGGAAAAAATATTCAGTTATGACAAGATGCTCTTTGGTTCATTCAGGGATTACACACCTGATCATTACCAGTTTGGATACCAGATGAGTGCCTGGGCAAGAAGCAGGTTTGGCGACAGGGTATGGCAGGAACCAATGGACTATGTCGCTCTGAGGCCTTATACTCTTAATCCTGTGAATGCTGCCCTGAGGAAATACACCGACTTCACCAAGGAGGAACTGTACTATGAAACCATGGTTTACATGAAAAACAGGTGGATAAATGAGGAGAAAAAAGATAATCGCATAGTATACGATAGGATTAACCCTGATAAGAACAACGAATACATAAATTACTATTCACCTGTCCCCGCCGGCAAAGACGAAATAATAGCCATAAGGACATCCCTGTTCCATGTTCCATATTTTGTTCGCCTTAATACTGTCACGGGGGCAGAGGACCGTTTGCACACACCGGGTTATATCTGGCCCTTCAGGCTCAATTACGCCGGGCAGACTGTTGTCTGGGCTGAGACCTTTAACGATCCCAGATGGGCAAACAGGGAGTACTCGGTAATTAAGACCTTCAATGCAGAAACAGGTATATCGAAAACACTGACATCCAGGAGCAGGTTGTTCAGCCCCGATATTACTTCCGATTCAAAACTGATTGCTGCATCCGAAAGCACTGTGGATTACCGAAACAGAATGGTTATCATTGATGCAATAACAGGTGAAATAATCAGCAGGTATGATAGTCCTGCCAACCGTCTGATATCTGCACCTTCCTGGTCAGATGATAATAAGGAAATAATATTTATATCTTCAAATGAGAATGGTGAAGGTATAATGTCTCTTAATATTGAAACCGGTCAGTGGAAAACTTATATTACTGAAGGCCGAGACGATATCCAGTCTGTTCGAAAGCACGGCTCTTTAATATATTACGTCAGTTCTGTATCGGGTATTGATAATGTTTTTTGCATTGATGGGGACGGCATGATAAGCAGGCTTACATCATCACGCTTCGGGGTAGCTGATGTCTCGGTGTCTGAAGAAAATATTTTCTTTGCCGACTATACCCCAACCGGTAATAATATAGCTGCCTTAGATCGCAGGGAAAGAATTAAAATCATTGAATCAGTCCCTGATAACGTTTATCGACTTATTGACAGCCTCGATAAGAGTGATAAACTGGTGTGGGATGATGAATATACTCTCCCCGAAAATTACAGGAAAGAAAAATACAATAAACTGACCAGTCTTTTCAGGTTCCACAGCTGGATGCCCTTTTACACAGATATAAATAATATATCTTTTGATCGCCTCCCCCTGAGTCTGGGTGCCACTGTGCTGACGCAGAATAATCTCAGCACACTGATCAGCTCCTTCGGTTATGAATACAGCAATAAGGAGCATATCTTCCATACCGGTATAAGCTGGAAAGGTTGGTACCCTGCAATTGACTTTGATCTGAGCTACGGAGGTGAACCACCTATCTTCAATGCTGCCGATACAACAGCTGTACCTTCACAAATCTATAACCGTTTATCAACTAACACCACTGTATATTTACCACTGTATTTCAGGAGGGGCAGGTATACCCAGACTTTTTGGCCCTCACTTAATATAAAGTATCTAAACAGGTATGTCCTTGACCAGGATGAGGAAATGTTTGATTATGGCCAGACCCTGATTTATCCGCGTATTTATTTCTCAAACCTTCACAGGATGTCAATGAGAGATATATGGCCGAGATACGGACAGGTTCTAGACCTAAATTTCACCACATCATTATCCGATAAGGACCTTTACGGTCCGATTGCTACTGTACGAACCGCATTTTACTTTCCGGGTATAATCAGAAACCACGGGCTCAGGCTCAGGTACCAGTATGAAAAGCAGGAGTTCAGGAGATTATTATTTAACAACAGGGCCTCCTTACCCAGGGGTTACAAGCATATTATCGCAGAACAACTGAACAGTTTCAGCATCGATTATGCTTTCCCGATTGCTTATCCCGATTTTCATTTCAGGAATCTAATATATATCAATCGAATCCGTAGTACCCTGTTCTACGATTATGCAATCAGTAATAATATCTATGATTTCAAAGAGAGGGAAGAGCTTGAAGGCAGAAACGATCTGTCATCTGCCGGATTGGAACTTCTTGCTGACTTTTATTTACTCAGGATCCCTGTGAGGCTTTCTGCCGGTATCCAGGCTTCTTATATGCCCTTTGAGAAAGAACCGGATTTTATGTTTCTCCTGAATATGGATGTTTTTGGATTTGTCCTGAACAGGGACAGGCAATATTAGTATCCTGCTGCAGTCTCCTTAATCAGGGACCAGGCATTCTTTACATGGTCCAGCCTTACATTGGTCTGGGATGTAACCATCCTGAGAGAATACTTATCATTCACCTTTGTATGGGTCAGGTAAATCCTGCCTGTATCATTGAGCTTATGATTAAGGCTCTCGTTTATTTTATTTAGTGATGTATTATCCTTCCCTTCGGGCTTATATCTGAAGCACACTGTATTAAGACTTAGAGGGGCTGTCAGCTCAAAATCGGGATGATCATTTATTTCATCTGCCAGCCATGAGGCATAGGATATATGGCTTCTTACCTTTTCCCTTAATCCGGAAAGTCCGAATGATCTGATTACAAACCATAATTTAAGAGCTCTGAAGCGTCTTCCCAGCGGCAAGCCCCAGTCGCGGTAATCATTAACCTGCCCTCTTGTTCGTGTTTTAAGATATTCAGGTAGTATTTCGAATGTTTTTATAAGGCTGTCTGCATCTTTGACAAAATATGCCGAGCAGTCAAAATTAGTGAACATCCACTTATGGGGATTGAAGACAAAGCTGTCGATATTTTCGCGGCCTTCAATCAGCCAGTTGTATTCAGGAAGAATAAGGGCTGTTCCTGCCAGAGCGGCGTCGACATGTAGCCAGATATCATGTTTCAGGCATATATCACCTATTTCCTTTACCGGGTCAATAGCCACCGTCCCTGTTGTCCCTACCGTGGCCATAACACAACAAGGTATATACCCTTCAGCTATATCCTTATCAATTGCTTCAGCCAGTAGTGAAGGGTTCATTGAATGGTCGTCCCTGACACCCACCTTTACCAGGTTGCTGCGGCCGAATCCTGCTATCCTGACCGCTTTCTCAATGGATGAGTGGGTTTCGGTTGATGCATATATCCTGTAAACACCTTCGCCGGCAAACCCGTTTTCGTTAATCCTGAATTCACTCTTCTTTTCCCTGGCTGTTATCAGCGCTGCAAGCGTTGCCGTTGATGCAGTATCCTGTATCACCCCTTCGAAATTACCCGGAAGGCCAATTATATCCCTTAACCAGTTCATTACTCTCTCCTCCAGCTCGGCCGCTGATGGTGATGTTTCCCATATCATGCACTGGGCGCCAAGGGCAGCAGTGAGCATCTCAGCCAGTATTGAAGGAGCGGAACTGTTAGCCGGGAAATAAGCAAAAAACGAAGGGCTCTGCCAGTGGCTTATGCCCGGCATTATTATGTCGTTGAAATCAGTGAATATATCGCTGAAATTTTCAGGTTCCAGTGGCGGATGTTCGGGGAGTGAAGAATATATCTCGCCAGGACGGGATCGGGATTTAACAGGGTAGTTATCTATATTGTCCAGATAGTTACCAATCCAGTCAACCAGTTCATGAGCACGCTTTATAAATTCATTATTTGTCATTTCAGCTTACGCTCTCAGCCAGCAGAATGATGGTGTTTTTGCTGACCTCTACAACGCCCCCTTCGATATCAAAATCCGATTCGATACCGTTCATATCGGTGACGGTTACCCGACCCTGAATAAGTGTTGATACAATCGCAGCATGATCTTTCAGTACCTGGAATGCACCCTTTTTGCCCGGCACTTTCAGCGAGCGTATATTGCCCTCGTACACTTTTTTTTCTGGTGTGATGATTTCTATTTTCACTGCCGGCTCTTTTCTATGATTCAGAAAGGATTTTTTCACCTTTCTCTATTGCTTCTTCGATAGTACCAACAAGCATGAAGGCAGATTCGGGATATTTATCAACCTCACCCTCAATGATCATATTAAAGCCTTTAATGGTGTCTTCAATTGAAACAAGCTTCCCTGGTATACCGGTAAACTGCTCGGCCACATGGAATGGTTGTGAGAGGAATCGCTGCACCCTTCTTGCTCTTCTAACAATCTGTTTGTCCTCTTCGGACAATTCATCCATTCCAAGGATGGCTATAATATCCTGCAGTTCATTATATCTCTGTAATATCTCAATTACCCTCTGCGCACAATTATAATGCTCTTCGCCAACAATATCTGCACTGAGTATCCTGGATGATGAATCCAGGGGGTCAACTGCCGGGTAAATACCAAGCTCCGATATCTTTCGGCTCAGCACCGTTGTGGCGTCGAGGTGCGAAAATGTAGTAGCTGGTGCGGGATCTGTAAGGTCATCAGCCGGTACATATACAGCCTGCACCGAGGTAATCGAACCATGGGTGGTCGAGGTGATACGTTCCTGCATTATTCCCATTTCGGTGGCCAGCGTTGGCTGGTACCCAACAGCTGAAGGCATACGTCCCAGGAGGGCACTCACCTCGGATCCGGCCTGGGTGAAACGGAATACATTATCCATAAAAAACAAGATATCTCTTCCCTCACCCTTATCATCGCCATCGCGAAAATGCTCTGCCACTGTTAGTCCTGAGAGGGCGACCCGGGCACGTGCACCGGGAGGCTCATTCATCTGTCCAAAAACAAGGGCCAGCTTGGACTTCTTAAGGGCATCGTAATCAACCTTCGACAGGTCCCATCCACCCTTCTCCATGTCTTCAAGAAACTCTTTACCATAATCGATAACACCGGCTTCAAGCATCTCTCTCAACAGGTCATTGCCTTCACGTGTTCGTTCGCCCACACCTGCAAAAACCGAAAGTCCGGCATATGCCTTGGCAATATTGTTTATCAGCTCAAGGATCACAACCGTTTTTCCCACTCCGGCACCACCGAATAAGCCAATCTTTCCGCCCTTTGAATAGGGCTCAATAAGGTCGATCACCTTGATTCCCGTATACAGAACTTCCTTCTCGGTTGACAGGCTTTCGAATGAAGGTGGTTTACGGTGTATCGGGTACCCTTTCTTTTTGGTAAGCTCCGACATTCCATCAATGGCTTCACCGGTAACGTTCATCAGACGTCCTTTTATCTGTTCTCCAATGGGCATTACAATAGGTTTACCCGTTGCAACCACTTCCATTCCCCTCCTGAGCCCGTCGGTCGAATCCATGGCTATGGCACGGACCGTGTTCTCTCCTATATTCTGCTGACACTCGATAACCAGAGTTGTTCCATCGTCTCTCCTGATCTCCAATGCATCGTAAATATTGGGTAATTCTGATCCTTCCCTGTCAAATGAAACATCTACCACAGGGCCTATGATCTGGCTTATCACACCTATGTTCTGAGACATACGATAATAGTTTAAAAATGAACTACAAATTTAACAAATTTATCATATAGCTAAAGCCTGGCCTTCCTTTTTATGATACATTTATCCGTGTTGACGATATCATGGCTTGAAAAGTTAAAATCTTTAGTTATTTTTGGTTGTATACAAACTTAAGAGAACCAGAAAATGAAAAAAACCCTGATTACACTTTTTATCCTTGTTTCCGGAATACCAGTTACCCATGCACAGCTTACCAAGCTCGGTGGAGGAATATCCTTTAACACTGGTTATTACTTTAATAATGAGGAATTCAGAGATCACAAAACCGGAAATCCTGTTATTTCTTTAGTCTCCATTTACGAATTGTCGCTTCCGGTTCATATTAAGCCTTCGATAAATGTGTTTATTCCCAGGGTGAGTAAATTCGGAGATCTTGATTACACCGAGAAAAGGGTTGTTTCAGCCTTTTCTGTTGACGTGGATGGACACTATGTTTTCAACTACCTTGACAGATTCGAGTTGTATGCCCTTGGTGGTTTTAATATCAAGATGGTAAGAATGAAATACAAATACGAATTACCCGGTGCTTCTGATGTATCAACAAGCAGCAATACCACCCTCGGACTAAATTTAGGAGGTGGATCATACATAAAGATCAAGGACGAGTTTGATGCTTATGTTGAGGTGAAAGCAGTTGTTGCCAAACAGCTTCAGGCTGTAATATCAGCCGGCATCCTGCTTAATATTGAGTGGATGAAGAAGAATGAGGGTCCTGTTTTGTAATTTAGCTTGTACGGTTAAGGAGGTTTGATGCCATATTGAGCAATCCTGCTTTTCTTTCTTTTTCAACTTTTACTTCATCCAGCGATGAATAGGCGTGGTCGGTATATTGCTTCGCCATCTCTTCGACAGCAGGTCTGATATTTAATTTATCATATATACTTTTTACCGTGGATATTTTTTCTTCGGCATTAAAATCTTTCATTTGAAGCTGGCTGTTCAATGCTTTCAGCTGGTTGCCTGAAGCCTGTTCAAGTGCTTTAATCAGGAGTATGGTTTTTTTGTTTGACACTATGTCGGTGCCAATTTTCTTACCAAATTGTTCAGGGTCACCATAAGTATCAAGCAGGTCATCCTGTATCTGGAAAGCCAGCCCAAGGTTTCTTCCAAAGCTGTAAATATTTTCTGAATCCTCCTGTCCGGCTCCTCCTATCACTGCACCTATTTTGAGCGAAGCAGCAAGCAGGACGGCCGTTTTAAGTTCGATCATCCTAAGGTAATCGGTATGTGACACAAAACTTGTTTTTTCGAAATCCATATCCATTTGTTGCCCGCTGCACACCTCTATTGCCGTATCATTGTAAATCTTCATCACCTCTTTGAGAAACTCTCCCGGAGCACTCATTATGCACTCATTTGCTATAAAAGCCATCACATCACCTGACAGAATAGCCTGGTTCTCGTCCCATTTCTTATGAACAGTAGCTGAGCCCCTACGCATTTCCGAACGATCCATGATATCATCATGCACCAGGGTGAAATTATGGAATACCTCCATACCTACGGCTGGCAATATTGCTTTTTCCACCTTGTCATCGAACATATTACAGGCCATAAGTGTCAACACCGGGCGTATTCTTTTACCCCCGAGTGACATCAGATATCTGACCGGCTCAAACAGTTTTTCAGCTTCATATTCAAAGGACATATTATTAATAGCCCTGTTTATTATTTCTTTCAGTTCTTCGTATTGGTACATAATAGGAGATATATGATGCAGCGATTTTATCCACTGAGTGCTTCTGCACCGTTTACTACTTCCAGTATCTGGTTTGTTATGCTGGCCTGCCTGGCCTTATTGTATTCGAGGTTAAGATCCCTGATTAATTCGGTGGCATTATCGGTTGCCATATGCATGGCTGTCATCCTGGCTCCATGCTCGGCAACGTAGGAATCAAGTACAGTCCTGTAAAACTGTATTTTTAGTGTTTTGGGTATTAATTCATTAATGATCTCTTCTTTCGAGGGTTCGAAAATATACTCCCCTATTGTTAAATCTTCTTCCTGTTCAGGCGCTTCAACCGGCAGGAAATTTTCAACACTGAGAAGCTGTGTGGCTGCATTTTTAAACCTATTATAAACAAACTCCACCCTGTCAAACTTCTGGTCAATAAATGCATCCATAACCTTTCCCGCTATTAGAGAGGTATTATCAAAGGTAAGGTCATTGAACAGCTCACTGTTATCCTCATATATCTGGTAATCGGTTCTCCTGAAAAAGTCCCATGCCTTTTTGCCTATGGTCATGATCCAAAGCCTGTTGTTTTTATACTGACTGCTATACCTCTCCTCCACAATCCTCTGAGTCTCCTTAATAACATTCATATTGAATGATCCGCAGAGCCCCCTGTTTGATGTAACGACAATAAGCAATACCTTTTCATCATCTGTCACTCTTCCATACATCTGTTCATTCTCCGACTCCTCTATCCTGAGGCTTATGCCTGTCAGCAGTTCCTGGAGCTTGGATGCATAAGGCCTGAGTTTAACAATTCTGTCCTGCGCCTTACGCAATCTTGCGGCAGCAACCATTTTCATAGCTGAAGTAACCTGTCGGGTTGATTTAACAGAGGATATTCGCTTTCGTATTTCCTTTAAGCTTGCCATTGAATATTATGCAGATACTATGTTTCTTTCTCTTTAAATTTGGCACCTATGTCTGCAGCTACTTTTTCGAGCACAGCGGTAATTTCATCATTTATTACCCCTTTGCCCAGTTGTTCAAGCACATCGCTATGCTTAAGCTCGAGATACTCCAGGTATTCTTTTTCAAATTCCTTTATGCTGTGCAGAGGAACTTTTTTGAGAAGCCCTCTTGTGCCACAATAAATAATTGCCACCTGGTTCTCCACCCTCATAGGTGAATATTGCTTTTGCTTCAATATCTCCACGTTTTTTGATCCTTTGTCGATCAGAGCCATGGTTGTTGCGTCCAGGTCGGACCCGAATTTAGCAAAGGCTTCCATTTCCCTGTACTGTGCCTGGTCGGTTTTGAGGGTGCCTGCAATCTTTTTCATTGATTTTATCTGGGCATTTCCCCCGACCCTTGAGACGGATATACCAACATTAATGGCCGGACGCACCCCTGCATTAAACAGGTCGCCATCAAGGAATATCTGGCCGTCGGTTATAGATATTACATTCGTTGGAATATATGCTGATACATCACCCGCCTGTGTTTCAATTATTGGCAGAGCTGTTAAAGATCCGCCACCTTTGATCATTCCATCGAGTGATTCCGGCAGGTCGTTCATTTTTAGTGCCACCTCATCCGATTCTATAATCTTGGCAGCCCTCTCCAGCAAGCGTGAGTGAAGGTAAAACACATCGCCGGGGTATGCTTCCCTCCCGGGCGGTCGTCTGAGAAGAAGTGACACCTCACGGTATGATACTGCCTGCTTGGACAGGTCATCATAAATAATCAGAGCATCTCTTCCCGTATCGCGGAAAAACTCACCTATTGCTGCACCTGCAAATGGAGCATAGAACTGTGATGCAGCCGGGTCAGCGGCGGTTGCAGAAATGATAACTGTATAATCCATTGCCCCGTGCTCCTCGAGTATCGAGGCAATATTTGCAACGGACGATCCCTTCTGCCCTATAGATACATAAATACAATAAACCGGTTCTCCCTTATCGTAATTGCTCTTCTGGTTTATGATTGTATCAATGGCTATTGCCGTTTTTCCTGTCTGGCGGTCACCAATAATCAGCTCTCTTTGTCCACGACCGATAGGTATCATGGCATCAATAGCTTTCAGGCCTGTCTGCAATGGTTGCTTTACCGGCTGGCGAAAGATCACACCGGGTGCCTTGCGTTCAAAGGGCATTTCATAAAGTTCTCCTTCCACGGGTCCCTTACCGTCCAGGGGTTGTCCGGTAGGCTTTATCACCCTACCCAGCAGTCCTTCCCCTGCCATAATCGATGCAATGCGTTTTGTTCTTCTGGCAATATCACCTTCGGTGATTCCTTCGGATGAACCTAGCAATACAGCACCTACATTGTCTTCTTCGAGGTTAAGAACAATAGCCTCAACTCCATTCTCGAACTCAATAAGTTCATTTGCCTGTACATTGGTAAGGCCATACAATCGCGCAATACCATCTCCAACCTGAAGAACAGTTCCTACCTCATCCAGTGCGGCACCGGTTTGTATTCCCTCAAGCTGCTGTTTCAGTATTTTTGATACCTCTGCTGGTTTTATGCTTGCCATAATTTCAATAAATATTTTTTATCCCCGTTTCAAGAGGTTTAATAATTCAGCTACTTATAAGTTCTTTATGTATTTTTCTTAGTTGTGTCTTTAAGCTTGCATCAACATACAGGTCTTCGACCTTCAGTATAAACCCTCCTGCCAGTTCCTCATCCACTATTTCATTAAGGTCAACCCTGGTGTCAAGGTCTTTTTCTATCATATCAACGAAACGCTGCCTGTTTTCTTCACTTATCGGCCCGGGTATCTTTAGTGTCACCTTTGTTATCCCCTCATATTCATCGGCCAGGTCGATATAACATCTTGCTATACCAGGCAGGAATGATTCCCGGTTATTATTCACAGTAAGGATTATCATGCTGAAACTTATCTCGCTCACCTTTCCCCGGAAAAGAGCTGTCATCACCCCTCTCTTCCTGGCATTGGTGATAACAGGACTTTCTATAAGGTCCCTGAAATCTTCCATACCTGCAAGCTCCAGGATAAGAAGCATATCTTCCCTTACCTCTTTGATACAGTCTTTCTCTTTTGCAGACTGAAAGAGGGCTTTGGAATACCTTACTGATATCTTGCTTTCATTCATTCCCGGGAGTCCTAATTATTTTTAAGATCCATATCATCCAGAAGCTTACCGATCAGTTTATTCTGTTCTTTACTATCCTTTAGCTTTTGATCAAGTATCTTCTCGGCTATCTCAACCGATAGGCTTGCTATCTGGTTCCTTATTTCATTTACGGCCATCGATTTTTCTCTTTCAATCCCTGTTCGCGCTTTGCTTATCAACTTGTCGGCTTCACCTTTGGCCTGATTTTTGGCTTCAGCAATCATTTTATCTCTTGCATCACGTGCTTCCCGCAGCAATTCATCTCTTTCATTACGAGCCTCTTCCATAATAGCTTCATTATCTGCTTTAAGCCGCTCCATCTCCTTTCGTGCTTCCTCGGCCGACTCAAGTGATCCTTTTATGCTTTCCTCCCTGGCATGAATAGCCTGCATAATTGGTTTCCAGGCGAAGGCTCTCAGCAGTACCAGTAATATCAGGAAAATGATGGTTGTCCAAACTATGGTCCCCAGTTCAGGGGTCGTAAGACTGCTTGCTAATATCATAGTTAATTTTTTTTCTAATAAAAAGGCAGCTCTGTGACCAACCGTCACAGGCTGCCATTAATCTTAATCTGCAATAAGTGCAACAACCACTGCAAAAAGGGCAACCCCTTCAATCAGTGCAGCAGAAATAATCATTGCAGTCTGGATCTTGGATGCTGCTTCAGGCTGGCGTGCTATTGCTTCCATTGCCTGTCCACCAATCCTGCCGATACCAATACCTGCTCCTATCGCTGCAATTGCTGCTCCTATCGCTGCTAAAGTACCTGTCATAATTTTTAAAATTTAGTTTGACAATATTTGGTTTAATGTTCTTCGTGTACAGCCAGACCTATAAACAGGGCCGACAATAATGTAAATATATATGCCTGTAAGAATGCAACCAGCAGTTCAATAAGATCCATAAAAAGGACCATTATGATCGATACCGGTGCAAAGGCTACTGATTTAAAAATAAAAATAAGACTCACCAGGCTGAGCACAATAATATGTCCTGCGGTGATATTGGCAAACAATCGAACCATAAGAGCAAATGGTTTGGCTATTACACCAATGAGCTCAACTAAGGGCATCAATGGCAATGGCACCTTAAGCCACCACGGCACTCCCGGGGTATTGAAGATATGCTTCCAGTAATTTTTTGTACCGGTAAAGTTTATGATGATCATCGTAAAAGCTGCGAGCGTGAAGGTAACCGCTATATTCCCTGTTACATTTGCTCCCCCTGGAAAGAAAGGGACAAGCCCCATAAGGTTGTTCAGCAGGATAAAGAAGAATACCGTAAGCAGGTATGGCATATACCGTGAATACTTTTCTTCACCTATATTGGGTATTGCAATATCATCCCTTACAAACATCACTACAGGCTCAAGAAAGCCCTGGATGCCTTTGGGTTCGCTGATACCGGTTCTCCGGTATGATTTAGCAAGTGATATAAACAACCATAAAAGTATTACTGCCACTATCATCATGGCCGTAACATTCTTGGTTATTGAGAGGTCAAGTGGCAGTTCCTCTTCATTTATATTTCCTTCGTCATCAACTTCCACGATCTTTCCTTCCAGCTCTCCTTCCTCAACTATCATAAAACCTCTGTGATGATGTCCATGAGAGAGGTGTTTCGAACTGAAGATATTCAGGCCCCTGGTTTTACTATATACTATAACAGGCAGATAAATACTTACGTGATGACCGTCAGGCAGGGTGAAAAGATGCCATTCATGTGAATCAGCTATATGTTCAAAAATGAATTCACTTGGATTAAACTCTTCTTCTTCACCATGTTGTTCTTCGGTTTCAGGCAGAGTTTTACCATTATTATTATCAGGTGAGGAAGCGGCTATAGCTGCAGGATAAACTGCCAGGCCGGCAACAATCAAATATATTAGGAAAACTCTCTTTAATCTCAAGCCTGAACTTATTTTAAAGATTTAATTTTCAACCTCTTAAGTATACCCAAAATAAGGTAAATTGTGAATGCTAAATATAATAAAAAGAATAATACGACATAGCTGGCACCGGTATTTTTCAGAACAGTGAAATATATGAGAGCAAAAATCACTGTAAGGAAAAATTTAAGTCCTACTGATGCTGCTGTAAAAACCGGTTGTCTCTCTGCATTCTTCGTTGATCCTATAATGAAGACAGTGAACGACAGCGCTGTGATAACAGGGAAGGTGACACAGGGCAAAATGAGACTCGACAGTGATAAATTTAAAGGTAGAGTTGATATCAGCAGTACTGACACAGCAAATACAATTATTGAGTAAGCAGCAAGACGGGTAAATGTTTTTGCATGGACTTTCATCAGGTCATTTTTTCCGGATAAAATCTCTCAGTGCAGTATATAAAGCGGCGAACACCCCAAGGAGGGCAAGTATTGCGGTAAATATTGGTTTATCAGCGGCTCTCCTCTCATCAAGTTTAACTCCAACATATGTCATTATACCAATAATGACAATCATCTGGAATGCCATACCCGAGTAGCGGGCATAGCTTCTTAATTCATCATTCTTTTTCGACGGCTTCTTTTTTCGGGACCGGCTGTTGTTTTGTCGTGGTTGCTGTTCGTTGCTGCTCATTATCGTCAGTCATATTACAGTTACCGGTAAACCTGGCTCCCGGTTCAATTGATAATTTATCAGTTATGATATCACCGTTTATTCGTGAAGATATCTTTAGTGTGAGCAACTGGCTTACGTTTATTTTTCCATCCACTTCCCCGGATACTTCCGAGTTTTTGCACAGCACCTCGCCTTTTACCTTACCTGTGTTTCCTATTACCACTTTCCCCTTTGTTGAAAGGTTGCCAATAAGTACACCATCGATCCTTATATCTCCCTCTGATTTGATATCACCGGTAATTTCTGTTCCGTTGCTAATCAGGTTGATAGTCGAATTTTCCGTTTCATTAACCTTTGCCATGACTTAGATAATTATTTTACAGAGATAACTCTGAAAGTTACAAACTATTGTTTGATTCTCCAGTATTTATTTACTTTTTGTATCGTATGCCCATTTCATATATATAGAGCCCCAGGTAAAACCCCCTCCGAAAGCTGCCAGTATTATATTGTCCCCTTTCTTCATCCTGTTCTCATACTCCCACAGGCAAAGGGGTATAGTTGCAGCAGTGGTATTACCGAATTTCTCAATATTAATCATTATTTGTGACGGATCAAGGCCCATTCTTCTTCCTGTGGCGTCAATTATCCTCAGGTTAGCCTGGTGTGGTACTAACCATGCAATGTCTTCTGAAGACAGATTGTTTCTTTTCATAACCTCAACTGCCACGTCGGCCATTTGTGAAACAGCGAATTTAAACACTGTTTGTCCCTCCTGGTAAACATAGTGTTCTCTTGCATCAACTGTTTCGTGTGAGGCCGGTTTAGCCGATCCTCCCGCTTTCATATGAAGGAAATGCCTCCCTGAGCCATCAGTATGTAAAAGATGGTCAATAATACCAATATCTTCACTCGTTGGTTCAACCAGCACAGCTGCTGCGGCATCGCCAAAAAGAGTGCATGTGGTTCTGTCCTCGTAATTTGTTATTGAAGACATCTTGTCGGCTCCTACCAGTACAACCTTCTTATATCTACCTGTTTGAATATATGCTGACACTGTCTGCAGAGCAAAGATAAAGCCCGAGCATGCTGCATTCAGATCAAAGCTGAAGGCATTTTTAATACCTGCCTTGTCGGAAATAATATTAGCTGTTGCAGGAAACAACATGTCAGGTGTTACGGTAGCACATATCAAAAGGTCAACCTCGTCAGGGGAGGTACCCGTTTTTTCCAGCAAGCCTTTCACTGCCTCTGCTCCCAGCACTGATGTTCCCTGGTTCTCACCCTTTAGTATCCTTCTCTCTTTTATTCCCACTCTCTGCATTATCCATTCATCGGAGGTGTCAACCATTGTTGCAAGCTCATCATTGGTTAACCTGTATTCAGGAAACCATGCATTCACTCCGGTTATTGCTGCTCTTATTTTTTCCATATTAAATTTCTTCAGTTATTTTATTGGCAAGATCAGCGTTTATTACATCTCTTGTCTGAAGTATCATATTTACTATTGCCCTGCGTTGAGACACTCCATGTCCAATAACTACATTTGCATTAATACCTACGACAGGGGTTCCTCCAAAATGTTCAAAATTCAGTCTTTCGAAAAATTCATCTTTCAAATTCCTTTCCTTGTATATGGAATAAAATGCTTCTCCCTGCTTAATAATTATATTACCTACAAAGCCATCACATACGACCACATCTGTCATCTGGTTGGTAAACAGGACATTACCTTCTATATTACCCACGAAATTAACTGCCGGGTTGTCTTTAAGCAATTCGTATGCTCCCCTGACAGCCACTGATCCTTTCGTTTCTTCCTCACCAATGTTTAAAAGCCCCACGCTGGGATCATGCTTGCCCAAGACATGCCTGGCATAAATGCTTCCCAGCCTGGCATACTGGAGTAATACATCGGGTTTACAATCGGGATTAAGACCAACATCAAGCAGTACCGATTTGCCGCCATCCGAGGTTGGAATGGCCAGCACAAGTGCGGGCCTGAACACACCGGGTATTACATTGACAGTATAACTGGCCCCTACCAGCATGGCCCCGGTATTTCCTGCACTGGCAAATCCATCAATGTCACCCTTCTTCAGTAATTTATAACCGACGGCAATGCTTGAATCCTTTTTCTGTGAAAAGGCCTTTGCCGGGTGCTCCCCCATTTCTACTACTTCGGTTGATGGAATAACATCGAACAGGGTAATATCCACTCCCTCCTTCTCAGCCTTCTCCCTTATTATCTTTTCGTTGCCAATAAGGACGATCTTCTCTCCGGGCATCATTGCCCCAGAAGCATCAAATGCACCTTCAAGGATTGCCCCCGGTGCATAATCTCCGCCCATTACATCGAGCCCTATTTTCATTGGCTAAGCTTTATTATCCAGATATTTCCTTATCAACAGCCAGTTTGCCGCGATAATGCCCGCATTCAGGACATACCCTGTGGAACCTGACAGCTGCACCGCAGTTAGAACAGGTCGACAGAGTGGGTACTGTGGCTTTATAATGAGTCCTGCGTTTATCCCTTCTTGTCTTGGACGTTTTTCGTTTAGGATGTGCCATCTCTTCGGTGTTTCTAATTATTAATATTTCCTAATTTCTCCAGTTCTTTCCATCTCGGATCAACCTTTTCAGCCCGGCCCTTAACAAGGTGCTGTTCCAACTTACGTAGCATCTCAGGGTTACATGAGCTATTACCATTTTTATCGTCAGGATGTATCTTCTTTAAAGGAAGACCAAGATGCGAGAATTCATAAAAAAGCTGGTCAAGTACCAGTTCACTCTCATCATGTGATACCGTTATCACTTCATCATCAACTTCGTCCCACTGATCTCCGAACCTGACAAGTACATGATTCCCGGTATTAAGATCCTGATCATAAAGGTCAAGACACCTGTCACATACAAGCCTTACCGAGCCGGTAATCACTATATTGACTTCCATATGTGCCGAGCGCTTGAACAAACTTACCTTTGCCTTTAGCCCGGCTTCATGGATCTCAGATTTCTCGAATGAAGCAAAGAATTTGCTATCGATTTCAAAATCATACAGATGATTACCCTCTTTCAACCCTTTCAACGGTATACTGTAAATACCCCTCATGATGATCCAAAATTGGTGTGCAAAAATAAAAAAGCTTATCCAATTATTAAAGATATTAACGAAAAAAGTAGGAAAATAGCCAATATGGGCTCATTTACCGATAAAAAACAGCTATTCACCGATATGTAATATGGGCACCAGCCTGTTTATGCCTATTTTTGAATCAGAAATAAAAATTAGATTCAAATGATGGAACATAGAAAACATAACCCCGGTTGGAACATAGGCATTTTTCTTATAGTTCTCGGTGCATTCCTTGCAGGCGTATTTCTCGATGTGCTGAATCTTGGGGATACAAGGGAATATTTTGTATGGCCTATGCTTCTGATTTTTATAGGAGTAATATCACTTTTCAACGGCAACGCTCCTTTCGGAATAATCCTGATTGCCGTGGGAGGGTATTTCTTTTTCCCAAGAGTTGATTTTGAACTACCCGAGGTATATCAAAAAATCTACTGGCCTTCTGCAATAATACTGGCAGGGCTGGCTATGATTATTAGCGGTATAGTTAAACGATTCCGGAGATATTGAATTTGATAAATTTGTATAACTAAATAATAACAGATATGAATATGAGACATCACTCAGATTTTAAAGAAAGGCCTCAGCGCAGCCAATCAGTTACAGGTAAGATTGCTGTTGGCGTCGTACTCATAGTACTGGGCTTCCTGCTTATAATAAGAAATGCCGGTCTTATGCCAAATTACTTCCAGGACATAATATTCAGCTGGCAGATGCTGCTTATAGCAATTGGTTTTGTTATGACCCTTGGCACCGGTAATAAGGCACCGGGGCTCATTGTAATGGCAGTGGGCGGATTTTTTATCCTGCCAGAAATATTTGATATTCCTTTCAGGACTTACCGCCTCTTCTGGCCGGCAGTGCTGATAATCGTGGGAATAATAGTAATATCCAATAGCCGATGGTTCAGAAAGGATAACTGGGTAACTAAAGGCAGTTCTTCGGATGATATGATTGATATAGTGAATATTTTCGGTGGAGGTGAAAGGCGAATACTCAGCCAGAATTTCCAGGGAGGTAAAATATCCTGTGTCTTCGGTGGTTCGGAGATAGATTTAACACGTGCAAAGCTGGGCGAAGGTACCAACGAGATTGATATTTCCTGTGTATTTGGCGGGGTCTCCTTTGTAGTGCCCCCCGACTGGAATGTCATCATCGATGTAACACCTGTACTGGGAGGTTTTTCGGACCAGCGCAAAGGAACATCGTCCGCAATAGATATGTCAAGAACACTGGTTATTAAAGGTGCAGTGGTATTTGGTGGAGGGGAAGTAAAAGGTTATTAGTAGATGTTACACCCCATAATAAGTAAAAGGAACAGGTTTTTAGTATACTGGCTGATCTGGCTCACCATTGGGCTGGGTCAGTCATTATTATTATTGTTCACCACAGAAATAAGCCCACTGGCCTCCTTCAGTGACGGCTTACTTTCATCAATAATCTTTTCAGTACTTGCCATCGCAATATGGTTCCCACTAAACCAGTTCAAAACAGATTCGAGCAGCTTCCTTATGATCTCCGTCAATCATATTAGCATGGCATTCATTTCGCTGGGCGTCTGGGTGTTCCTCACAAAATTCCTGGTAATAAGCATACTACAGAATGACGAAATATACAGATCTTTCTGGAATGATTCAATTTTCTACCGTATAGGTGCAGGAGCTTTTATATATGCAGTGGCGGTTTTGGCCTATTACCTGATGATCAGCATTGACAATATAGCCAGGAAGAATATGCGCGAAGCGAAACTGGAGAATATGCTGAAAGAAACAGAATTGATGATGTTGCGATCACAAATAAATCCACATTTCCTGTTTAACAGTCTTAACTCTATTAGCTCCCTAACAATATCCGACTCGGAAAGGGCAAGGGAAATGGTAATTAAGCTTTCAGATTTTATGAGGTATGCCCTCTCGAAGAAACAGGATAGAACAGTTACCCTTGAGACTGAACTTGAGAACCTCAGGCTTTACCTTGATATTGAAAAGGTAAGGTTCGGTGAGAAGTTAATTCTGGAAGAGAACATAAGCGAAGAATGCCTGCAGGTGAAAATACCAAATATGATATTACAACCCCTTTATGAAAATGCCATAAAGCACGGTGTTTATGAAAGTACCGAAAAAGTGTCGATAAATCTCAAGGCCGAACGAGTAAATGCTGCAATAGTCATCAGAATATCAAATGACTTTGATCCTGAGAGCATACCTGCAGGCGGAACAGGAACAGGTCTGTTGAATGT
>Ga0272441_10005893_pt1 | contig 20968 bp, 15 predicted proteins | sample SSMProp6N_FD_193582 | JGI IMG/M metagenome (GOLD analysis project Ga0272441, IMG submission 193582) | Marine sediment archaeal communities from Little Sippewissett salt marsh, Falmouth, MA, United States - SSM-Prop-6N | ecosystem: Environmental > Aquatic > Marine > Wetlands > Sediment ...
TTTGAAAAGCAACTTTATGATCTCCAGGGGTATGTTCGTACATTACGATTTAAGGAAGTGAATTCCCGATTAAGATACAATGATCCAAAAAGACGATCAGATATTTTTGAATTTGGCAACAAATACGAGAAGGCAAAAATTCTGATTGGCACCTGTGACAGAGAATACAAAGATGGTATGGCAGAAGCAGGCCGCTGTTTGTATCATATTACACAGGATAAACAAAAGGTTTGTCCGGAAATCTGTAATGCTCTTCATGAATCAATTGTTGCAAATCAACAGTATTCCTGCATTTGTGAGCCTCCATGGTCTGAAGCATATTATTACGTTTGTAAGGTAATTTCAGGAGATATTGATTCAGGTGAAAACATTCTCCTTCCTGTCCTCAGAAAGTGGTTGTCCAATGCACTCAGAACTGTTGATCAGCAAAAAAAGGAGCAATGTACTGACCTGCTGGAATTTATTGCAGTAGAAATCAGGAAGAAAAATAGGGAAAGCCTGAAAGAATCTCTCTTTCCGATTTTTGACATTTTAATGGAAGTCGTGCAGGATTATTATGAGATAATTGCAGAAGCTTCTATCAGGGCTTCAATAATCCCATTGACTGAAGACTGGTTCAAACAAAAAATTGCAGATGCCAAACAAGAGCAGCCAAAAGCAATTACCAGTTCTGATCCTGATGAAATCCTTGAATCATTGAGCTATGTGAATAAACAGAGGATGAAAGACTGGTTTTCAATAAAAAGAAACCTTCATTCCGGCCTGGCTCACCTGAAAGACTATTCAGGAAAACCTGATGCTATTGAGGAATATCAGAAACCAAATCAGGATTTGGCTGACTGGCGTGAACATGCAAAGGAAATTCTGAATGCAGAAGCTGAGTCCACAGACCCGAGACATAGATATCTAATCAAAGATGCTCTTTGGGAGCTGGACAATTTTAAGGAAGACACCAGTATTTATGAGCACATCGGCGAAATTTACATGAATCAGCTTGATTTTGAATCTGCCTGGGAATGTTTCGAACTGGTTGCCGGACAATCATACAATCCTGTTGTACTTCAGCATTTGGTCGATTTGGACAATTATCTGGAAGATCATGTGAGGGTTGAGGCAATTGAAGGCTGTAATGATGCTGTATTATCATTTAAAGCTGCAGATAATGAATATTTCACGCTATGCAGGGAATATTCCGATGATAATTATGATTTTTCAGGTCCGATTTTAAAATACGCCAAGGGTCTTGAATCATTGCTGGATGAGAAGATCTGGTCAGGAGTTGTCAAAGAATTTGGATCTGATGATACACTTGACGGAATAGAAGGATTGTGGTGGATTTCACCAGCGCTGATTGAAGGCGAGGACCGTCATTCATTTAGCCTGGGTTCATGGGATAAATTAATATGGACAAATATATTCCAGATTGGGAATACATGTAAAAACACCCCTGATTTAATTGCCAAAATCTGTAGTTATCTATCTGATAATTATTCCACTAAATGCCTCACCTCAATTGCAGAAGCATGCTCGACGATTGTAGATGATAGAAATGATATTGCCCACGGTGGAGTTTTAAACAAATCAAAACTAGATTCAATACGAAAAGAGATGGTTGTCAGGCTGAATACTTTAATTCAGTACTTGTGGGGTTCCAGCCAGAAAAAGAATAAATGGGATCGGTCCACAAAAAGCTGTGACCTTTTGTTTAATTTAGGAAATCACTGCGAATATAAGAATAACCCAATTTTAGCAGTTAAATACTACGACAAATACCTTGAGATAAAACCATGGGACAAAAATGTCCTTCTGACGAAATCTGAATTATGTGAAGAATTGGGTAATAATGCAAAAAGAAATCACGAATCTAAACATTATGCTGACTACATGGATATGGCAGACGATGCGGCTGATAAACGTGAGAGATATTTACATATTCATGAAAAGATTAGCGAATATCGTAAGCTGAAAGTCTATAAAAAATATGGACCCGCCCAAAAAATACTGGATGAATTATCCACGGATCCAATTGTCCTGGAAGATAAATTGGGGGTTTCAGTTTTAAACATTAAATCAGAATGCACAGATTTAGTGAAAAATGCTGAAAAACAACTTCAAAAAGGAGAGAGTTTACTCAAAGAAAATCATGATAATTTAGAAGGACTGCGTATGCAGGTGATGCCATTATATCAGTTAGGCCACAATGAAGAGGCCCTGTCTGTATTGAATAGACTCGTTAAAAAATATGAGAATGCAGAGGAATTTTATATTTCTGAGGCTGAATTTACGTATTCAATTCCAGAAGTCTGGATCATGTGGCAAGATCGAAATATAAATTCGAATTAATACGGAAACCATATTTGGAACAATAGAGACAGCAAAGGAACTATCATAATTGGCAGTATGAAAAATTATGTCAGCGTGATTAATCCCTCTGATACACTCATTTAGATTCCTGTCCAACATCAAATATAAATACACCGCAAAAACAGTGATTCCAATATTTCTATGATTCATTTTATTTTTTACAATTTATGAGCATTATACCTCTATTTATCAAAAATAAACGCCATATGCAAATGAATAGATTTAATTTAAGATAAAAGAAAGGGAAATCCATAGTATTTATAGAGGTGGATTTTGGCTTTATTTTGGAAAAAAAGATCTGATAAAAAATTGCCCAAATTTAAAAGTGATGACTTGGAGTTTCATCCCTTTGTAAACCAAATCTGTGAAGAAATCGATAACAGTGATTATGCAAACCTTGAGATTCGGTTTAATAATTTGCTTCGTGGATTTGGCTATTTAGATTATAATGATTCAATAATTCTTGACATTCAGAGAATCCTCCAAACATGTAATCTCTATTTGCAGGTACCTCTACATAAAGAGCTTAAACCAGAAGATCAGGTAACAATTATTCGATTCAGTCAAAACAATGGCCACAATCGTAATAATTCCAATGGTAATTCTCAAAAACCGTCTAATTTATCGCCAATACAAAATGCGGTAAATTCCGTTGTCCAGATTATTTCTCCCAATGGCGCTACCGGAACAGGGTTCATTATCGGGGATACAGGACTTGTCATTACGGCAAGACACGTGGTTGAAGACGACGGATTGTCTTTTAGAAAAGTTCTGGTACGACAGAATATTCAAAAACCAAATCAAAGAGACCTTGAAGCAATTATTTTTAAATCACATAGAAAGCTCGATTATGCACTATTGTGGATTCTCAAAGATGACCATTTTCCGGTATTACAAATCGACAATCCAAGAAAATTAAATTATACAGAAACTGTTTATGCAATTGGATGTCCGGGCGGTTTACCAACAACGGTTACAAAGGGCGTCATTGGCAATCCAAACATGATATTCAATGGTATCGATTGCATTCAATGTGATGCTGCCATCGATCATGGAAATTCCGGAGGTCCTTTGGTCAATGAAGACGGAAAAATCGTTGGAATTACACTGTGGGGGTTGGGGAATTTTGCAGCAGCCAAATTGTCTTTGCCAATTGACTATTTGACAGATGATATTAGTATGGCTAAACATGCAGGCAAAAAAACATCCTTAAAAGCATTTTATTGCCCATCTTGTGGTTTTTCAACTGGAGCCCGCATTAGTTGGTACTGTCCAAATTGCGGATTCCAACATAAAAATTAATTTGATGAGCATAACCCGAGAAACGGCAAAAACATTCAGAGCGTGAAAACATGGATTCAGATATTGAACAATTATACCGAACAAAAATGGATGCGGATTATGAAATTGATGCATATATCATTAGTATGGGGATACCCAATCCTGAAAGAATAACAGATGAAGATGGCTGGAGACATTTAAGACGTGGATCTGCACTCATTAGTATTGGTACTGCAGTATTGGATAGTTCTGTAGCATTAATTGCACATTGCAAAATCATGGATCTTCCATCCGATAAAGATTTAACTCTTCCATTAATGCGAGAATTATTAGAAATGAACGCCTCTATCCCAAATGAAGCACGTTTTGCAATATCAGATAATTCTGTGATAATTACCGTATTAAAAATGATTGTAGATGATTGTGAAAATTTAATTCCTTTATGCTTAGGCACCATATCGTACTTTGCTGACGAATATGATGACTATCTCATTGAAAAATATGGTGGGACATCCAGATCCAGAGCATCAATCAGATAAAATTCGGATCTAATATATTCAATATCTCCTTTAGCGGTACAAAAATCCAAAATATTTGATAAATGAGTGTGTATCAGATCTGTCCCATTTTCAGTGACGTATGATTTTTGTATACTGCTACCATCACTGATCCATCCTATTCCCTCAAATACTGCCCCCCAACCGGGACAAACCGCTCAGGTTTCCGTGGCATATCATACTGCACAATATCCGCAAGCTCCAGTGCAATCCAGTTTTTCTTCTTCACCGGCCCCTTCCGGACCCGTCCTCCTTTCCACTTCGCCTGCACATCGAGATACTCCTGCACCTCATCACGGGAGAGGAATATGGCATCACCAAAAATATCAAAGAACGAGAAGGGATCCTCATTGAGTTCAATCCGGGTGATCTTCGCCTCTCCAATATAGCCGGTATCCTCATGCGACTGATAGAAGACCAGCTTCATGCCGGGGACAATCTCCTTGAAGACCGTCGCAGGCTTGATGAAGACCGTCTTTCCCTCTTCAAAAAAGCGGACCATGTAGGGTTTGGGGACCGGGAAGGTGGCGCCGGTGATGGTTGTCATATCTTTAATTTCCACAGGTCTGATAATTAATATTTTCATTCGTTGAATTATGGACTGAAAGTGAATCGAAAGGTCAAACTGCAGCAATCCCATGAAAAATCCATCCAAAGATATTTTTGGATTCCCATTGATGTTTTTATATGGCCACCCCCATCTCCTCTCCGGAACAGATCATTCACATCGTGAACGATGCCCTGCAAACCCGGAAGTGCAGTGTGGTAAATATTCTCAACGACAAACTTACCCTCTCTGTCTTTTCAGAACTGGAAAAAAACCTGAAAAATGTTCATGAAATCAACTTCATTATCCGGGGGAAAAATCCTGCCCCCAATGTCAAAGAACTTGCTCACGAATTTGAACTTAACAGCTCTCCATCTGATGTATTATTCAATTCATACGAAATAACTGAGAAGAACAAACTCAGATATTTCCATAAAGCAAGGACAATGCATGATTTTATTGATTCTCATGTAAATGTCAAAAAAATTGTATCCCCCGACATGGTAAAAGGAAATATTCTCTTAATTGACGAAGACATCCAAATCCAGGGCACATCATCGCTTGAAATTACGAAACCAAGAACAGTCCGTGGCCTCCCCCAGATCAATTTTGATACCCTTATCAACAGTTCAATGGATGAGGACCAGATTAAAAGATCTGCACAATTATTCTCGGAACTATGGAATAACAGAGGGTACACCATCGACTTTAAGGATGAACTCCTTCAGGGACTTCAATACATATACAAGGACTACCCACCCGAATTTTTGTATTATTATACTCTTTACGAACTATTTGGACACCAACTGGATTCGAGTGTTGAACATTTTGAAAATGACAGTACACGGTTCAAAAAATCCAAAATCTGGAATATGTTGTACAATTTCCAAAAAGATGCAGTAGTATCGGGGATTCAAAAAATAAATAAATATAATGGGTGTATTATCGCGGACAGCGTCGGCCTCGGGAAGACATTTGAAGCACTTGCCATCATCAAATATTTCGAGATGCGAAATGACAATGTTCTCGTGCTGGCACCCACAAAGCTCTACGATAACTGGGACTCATTCCGGAGCCCGTATACTGACAATCTGCTTGCTGAAGACAGATTCAATTACAAGATTCTTGCTCACACAGATCTTTCCCGAAACAGGGGGACCTCACGTTCAGGCCTTGATTTATCAAGGATTGACTGGGGGAGTTTTGATCTTCTTGTCATTGATGAATCACATAATTTCCGCAACAGAATTGAAAGTGATGATCACATTACGCGGTACCAGAAACTCCTGAATGACATTATCAGAAAAGGAGCAAACACCAAGGTATTGCTTCTCTCTGCGACACCGGTAAACAATTCCCTGACAGATCTGAGAAATCAGATCAGCATCATTACTTCAGACAGGGATTCTGCCTTTGAAGAAGATGGGATCCCAAGTATTCAGCATCTTCTTATACGTGCCCAGAAAGAGATCAATGAATGGTCACAGACTGCACAGCGAGATAAGACAGTACTGTTAGATAACCTTCCTTCTGAGTTTTACCGTCTTCTGGAGATGATCACCATCTCAAGGAGCAGAAAACACATTACTCGGTATTACGGTACGGAGAATCTTGGGTCATTCCCCAAGAAACTGAAACCCATTGTCTACCGTCCTGAAATTGACTCTGCAGGCGAACTCCTGCAATTTGAAGATGTTAATGAAGAATTGGAATGTCTGCTTCTTTCAGTCTATTCACCGATGGCATATATTCTTCCCCAGTATAAGGAAATGTACCGGGAGAAGTTTGCAACCAAGATTAACGGCCGGAATGTGTTTGTTCATGAACAACGAGAGGCCATCAATATCAAACTCCACCGGTTTAACTTATGCAAAAGGCTTGAGAGTTCTGTCTTTTCCTTTGGAAAAACTGTTGAACGACTCATTGATAGAATTGATTCGTATATTGCTCTCCTTTCCTCTGAAAGTGGATGCTTCTTTGATGGAGGGGCACCGGATGAAGACGATGAGATCTATCTTGAGTATAAGTATGATATCGACATCAGGCATCTGGACAGACGAAATTATCTTGAAGACCTTGAATACGACAAAGGCAGACTCATAAACATACAAACCCAGGTCATATGTATTCTTGAAGAAGAACGTGACCTGAAAATGCACGAACTCACTGAATTTGTAGAGAAAAAGGTACAGGATACACCCTATAACGCAGGAAATCAAAAAGTGCTTATCTTTTCAGCGTTTGCTGATACCGCCAATTATCTGTATGATGCATTATCTCCCATCCTCAAACAATCAGGTATTCATACCGGAATCGTAACCGGTTCTGATAAGCCACGGACGACAATGAAGGGAGCCGGTCTCAAATATAATGAAGTTCTCACGCGTTTTTCCCCACGGTCAAAGGGAATGTCGAATACCGGGACTGAAGAGATTGATGTATTGATTGCAACGGACTGCATTTCAGAAGGACAGAATCTGCAGGACTGTGACTGTGTGATCAATTATGATATCCAGTGGAATCCGGTTATCCTTATCCAGCGGTTTGGAAGAATTGACCGGCTGGGGAGTACGAATCCAACAATTCAGATGGTGAACTTCTTCCCCCATATGGAGCTCAATGATTATCTGCAGCTCGAAGAACGGGTAAAGCGAAAGATGGTTGCGGCAAATATCGGATCCACAGGAGATGAAGATTTACTTACCCCGGATATGAACGATCTGGAATTCAGGCGTACTCAACTTGAGCGTATCCAACAGGATGTTGTTGAACTCGAAGAGATGAATGATACCATCTCCCTGACGGACCTGAATATGAATGAGTATCTGAACGAACTCTATGAATTTGTAAACCAGCATCCCGAAGTGACCCGTGTTCCGCGGGGGGTATTTTCCATCACCACCGGTGATGAACGGGGATGTCTCTTCTGTTTCCGGCATCGTGATGAGATGGATAAGCCAAAAAGTGACAGTTCTCTCTATCCGTATTACCTGATGTATGTAAAAAATTCAGGAGAAGTGTTTATCGGGATGCATAGTGCCCGTGAGGCCCTGGCAGAGTTCCGGAGGATTTCCTATGGGAAGTCTGAACCGGATCCCGATCTCATCATGCGATTCAATACTATCACCAATGATGCAGAAGATATGGGCCGGTATTCAAAGCTCATAACAAAGGCCATTTCAGCCATTACGGGTGCAGAGAAGAAACGTGCAGAAGAGAGCATATTTGACTTCACCGGATTCCATGACGAATTTGCAGACACGGTGCAGGATGACTTTGAACTGATCTCTTTTTTGGTTGTGGAGTGAGAGCCTGTGTTTGACATTCCGGATGAATATGCGATACACCGTTCTACAAACCCTGCAAAATTCCCCCTCTCCCATCTCAAACCTTCCGAACGGAAACGGTTTCGCTCAAGCCTGAAGGAACTGACGCTGGAATCGGTGGTGACCGATGACTGCATACCATCCTATGTGAGTGACACAAACACGGTCATGGCCATTCAGTTCTTTTCTGCGGGAGTCGATTCGATACGTTCATCCGCTTTTGTCTGTGGGGTCCTGCAGCGTATGGTAAAAACACCGTGTATCATACACATCAGAGACGAACGATCAGAGAGGCTTTCATTTGCCCTAAAACGCCTTAACCTCCAGGACACCAATTCCATCGTTGTTACGGATGAATTTTTGACACACCCTGTCCCGCGAGGTGTATCAGGAACAGATGAACACCTGATTGAAAATTATGCCGGATGGAATGGTGTTGTAAACAGGACATCACTCCATTCGTTCTATGTCGAGATGATGATCAAATGCTATATCATCACCAATCGGGATGTGTGGTCCGGGATGACAGATCTTCTCCCCTCAAAGGTATGGTATAACACAGACGATGCGATAGGAATGTACGGGCAGGTAAAGCATGTTGTCCGCCTGACAGATGAGAGGAGCAGTTCGCAGACTGTTGGGAATTCTGCCCGATTGAATCATGAACTGAAGTGTTCCTATGGCACGTTGAAAGAATATCTCAACGAAGTATGAAATATTTAAAAGATATTGCAAAACTGGTTCCGGATATTTGTAGAGTATTTCTTCTCGTAATATTCGTATCTTTGTCCACTACGCCAATTCGAGCATATTATGGGGAGATTTATGGAATAATACTTGCAATAGTCATTTTTTTCGGCCTTTATTTTCTTTGGGAATATCTCTCTGAAAAAAAGTATTTTTTAAACCGGAATCATATTTTCATTAATATTGGGATCATTCTGTTATTTGCCTCAATTCTGATTATTCCTCAGTTATTCGTGATCAATGCAATAGAGAATGAATCGCAACATGCTATTGATGAATATTCTTCTCTCGCAAATAACACGGTTAATGGAGATAATCTTGCAGTATGCTGGAAATTAACAAATGCATTTAACAACAAATATATACCTACATATCATGTAAAAAACAGTTCAATTCCCGCTCGAAATATTGTCAATAATTGTGTTAAACCGTTTTTTTCACCATATGCATATTATTTTATTCATAATTACTTCATGCAGAATTCCGGGTATGGCAAGATTGCATTATTTACTCAAACCGGCAATTGCGGGGAATTTTCTCAGGCAATTGTATACATGATTAATAGCACGTTAGATATTCCAACCAGGTCTCTTCATTTCAATGGTGTTGATCATGAATTTCCTGAAATTTTTATCGATGGTAGTTGGTATATTTTCGATAAAACTTATACGACACAAAGATCTCCCGTAAAATCAGAAGATTATGCAGAATATATTGAGAACTCAAATCAAGAGTTGTCAAATTGTATTGTAGATCTAAAGCAAGTGCGGAGTGATATTTCCTTACTTGAGGAACATGGGTTTAACACTACGACAATTGAAGTACAATTAAGCAACTGGGATGATATTTCATTTGAAGACACTATTGTCACTCTATATGTAATGGATAATAATTCGACCAAACCACTCATTCAAGAGAAACATGCAGATGATACTGGTTGTTGTAATTTTTCTGTACGCTCGGATATACGGTACCTGATATTTGCGGAAAAGAGCATTTTTTTACAAAAATACACTGGGTTTAAAGACATTCTTCCAACGAATAAAACGGAACGCATGAGAATTGAATTACATCTGATCTCTTAGATAAATGAATACTTCTTCAAACCAATAGAACAAACGAGAATTACATCTTTGCATAATAAAATGAATGAGAAACTGCAAATCTGAATAAATGTCAATGAATTTTGCATAATATAACTCGTTACCATATCGCCACATTTAAACTAGATCAATAGAAATTCTCACATAATTACCCACACGTGATAGCTATGCAACCCCAAAAAATCCCTTCCGCAGTCTCGGAACCGGCATCTGAGAATCTCCAGCGTCTTGCAGCACTTTTCCCGTCAATCATGAAGGACGGGCAGGTCGATTTTGAAGCGCTTAAAGCAGAGCTCGGCACCTTTGAAGAAGTCGATAAGGAACGCTACGAATTAACATGGGCCGGAAAGCAGCAGGCCAAAAAGACCGCCGCTGAGGGCATCTACGGGCGCACACTGAAGTATGTCCCGGAAGACAGCAAAAATCCGGATACAACGGAGAACCTCTACATTGAAGGGGATAACCTTGAGGTCCTGAAGCTCCTGCAGAACAGCTACATGGGCAAGATCAAGATGATCTATATCGATCCGCCTTATAATACCGGGAAGGATTTTGTGTATCGGGATAAGTTCAGTGTTTCTGACATGGAAAATGCACAAGCCGAGGGAGATATTAGTGAATATGGGGAGCGCTATACATTAAATTCAAAATCCTCTGGAAAATATCATGCAAACTGGCTTTCCATGATGTACACAAGGTTAAGGCTTGCAAAAAATCTTCTGAGGGATGACGGAGCAATTTTCATAAGCATTGATGATACAGAAATTGACAATTTAAAACAAATATGTAATGAAATATTTGGATCAACAAATTTTATTTGTAATTTTATTAGAAAAGGGAGTGGGGGACGCCAAGATAGTACACATTACGCAATTGTGCATGAATACATTATTTGTTATGCAAAAAATTCTGATGAATACATTTCTGGAAAAGAAATAAAATCTGATAATAATTATCCTTTATACGATGAATTAAAAGGGAAATATTACAAGACACAATTATTAAGGAAATGGGGTGAAAATAGCCGTCGTTCGGATCGTCCTAATTTATTTTACCCTATTCCAGACCCAGATGGAAACGACTTTTATCCCATGCTATCTCCTTCAGAAGAGGGGTGCTGGCGTTGGGGAAAAACCAAAATGTTTGAAGAAATTAAAGACGGAAGAGTTGAATTTAAAAAAAGAAACAATGAATGGATTGCATATGAAAAAATATTTGAACCAGTAGATGACACCGAAAATACAAAACTATTCTCCACAATAATAGATGATATTGGAAATTCAACAGGAGCAGCATTGCTTAAAGCATTATTTAACGTCAAAATATTCAATTATCCAAAACCAGTAGATTTGATTAAAAAAATATTCCTATTGGGTGATACAAAAGATAATGATATTGTTCTTGATTTTTTTTCAGGTTCTGCTACAACAGCACATGCTATAATGATGATAAATTCTGAAGATGGGGGAAATAGGAAATATATCATGGTGCAGTACCCTGAAAAATTAGATGACACAGAAAAAAGAGAAAAAGAAAATATCCATGCAATTGATTTTTGTAATAATATTGGTATTTCAAAGACAATTTCAGAAATCGGCAAAGAACGTATCCGCCGTGCCGGGGAGAAAATCAAAGAAGAAGGAGGCGAAAATGCAAAAGGCCTCGATATCGGATTCAGGGTCTTCAAAACTGCTGACACCAACGTCCGCTGGATTGCGGAAGAAAATGGCATGGGAGTGCCCCAGACACAGCTTGACGGGGGCACCAAATCAGCCAAAGACCGCCGTGACTTCATGCCGGATGCAACCGATATCGATGTTGCCTATGAGATCCTCCTCCGGCAGTATGACATTCCACTCTCAGCGCCGATGGAAACCCTTAGTGATATCGGAGAGCGGACCTACTGTTTTGCCGATGCCGTTGTTGTATGTCTTGAAGAAGAGCTGACCGCAGATATCATTGACAAGATCGCCGCGATTGAGCCGATGCCCCACAAGGTTGTCTTCCGGGACAGTGCATTTGGGAAAGACATCAACCTGAAGCTCAACACGATGCAGCGGTTTGACGCGATGATGAAGAAGCACGGGGAAAAATCAAAACAGCCCTACACCGTTGAATTCCTGTGAGGGTGCCGGAAATGTCAGATAAAGTTACTTTCCGGTTCGATGACTCGCTGGACTACCAGCTCAATGCAATCAACTCAACGGTCCGGCTCTTTGAGGGGCAGGAGAAGACTGAAGGGACAACCCTCTACCGGCAGAGTAAAACTGAATTGGGAGGCTCTCTGGAACGAAATCCCAGAATTGCCCTGACCCCAAAACGGTTGCTTGAAAACCTGAATGAGGTTCAGTTTGAGAGCAATCTCAGTCCTGATGAATCCCTTATGGACAGGAACTACACCATTGAAATGGAGACCGGAACCGGGAAGACCTATGTCTATCTCCGGACGATCCTCGAACTCCACAAGACCTATGGACTGAGGAAATTCATCATCGTCGTTCCGAGCATTGCCATCCGAAAAGGTGTGGAAAAGAGTATCGATCAGTTAAAAGATCACTTCAAAGCCCTGTATGATGGTCTGGACATCAAATCCCGTTCATTTGTCTATAGCTCAAAGCAGATTGGAAAACTCCAGGACAGCTTCACCTCCAGCCCAGAACTCTCCATTGCCATCATGAATATTCAGGCATTCAATAAGGACACCAATATCATCCGGCAGGAACGGGAGGGAAGACCTGTTCTCTGGGATCTCCTCAAAGACGTCCATCCTGTGGTCATTATTGATGAACCACAGAAAATTGAGGGATCCGGAAAGAAGAAAAGTTCATCACTGAAGGCAATAGAAGACCTTACCCCACAATTCATCCTCCGCTATTCAGCCACACACAAAAAGCTCTACAACCAGATCTACAAGCTCAGTTCGTACGATGCATATGAAAAGAACATCGTCAAAAAAATCGAGGTGAAGACAGTTTATGGAGAAGTGCCGAAGGACTTCCCGTATATCCGGTACGTAAAATTCACTACAGACCTCAAAGCAAAACTGGAGCTCTTCTGCCGTGATCCGGACCATGGCATCATCAAGAAGAGAATTGATGTCAAAAAAGGTAATTCCTTATTCGAACTCTCCGGAGGACTCTCGCAATACAAGGATATGTTTGTCCACAGTGACCCGCATAAAATTGAAGGGGTAACAATCAGCAGCAAATACGGGCAGCAGGCACTTTTCGACGCCGACACATCATCTCCGAAATGGGGTGTCACAATCAAGAACGGGAATACCGACATTTTCACTCTCATTCCCGGGGACTGTACCTATAACGAAGAATTAACCGATGATCTGGCAACACGGGTGCAGATTAGAATTGCCATCAAAACCCATCTTGACAAACAGTTTGCCATCCTTGACGAGGGAAAGGAGATCAAGGCCCTTTCTCTCTTCTTTATTGATTCGGTAAAGAAAATCCGTGACGATGAGGCACCGGATGGAAGGGGACACTACCTGAAGATATTCGATGAGGAGTACCAGAGTATCATCCAGGATAGAGAATACCGGACACAATTTAAAAAATATAAGAAATTCTTCCCGGAATACGATGATGTTCTCAAAGTGAGAGAAGGATACTTTGCACGGGATAAACACCAAAAAATAGTCGAACCAGAGGAGACATCCCGCAGAGGGGATGCGAACGGTTCGGTTGAGGACGGATACAAAGCGAAATCCAAAGAAGATATCGAACGGGGAATATCCCTTATTTTGGAGGGGAAAGAAGAACTCATATCCTTTGGAACGCCCCTTGCATTCATATTCTCTCATTCTGCCCTCCGGGAAGGCTGGGACAATCCCAATATCTTCACCATCTGCACCCTCAAACAGGGCAATTCAGATATTGCAAAAAAGCAGGAGTTAGGTCGTGGCCTTCGGCTGCCGGTTGATACCAGTGGAACCCGCTGTCTGGAAGAAAGTATCAACTGGCTCACCGTCATTGCCAATGCCTATTATGAAGACTTTGCTAAACACCTGCAGAAAGATTTCAATGAAGAGAGCGGGTTTGATAAAGACGCTGTGACGATGCGGGAGCTTCGGGAGACTCTGATCACCTCAGGCATTCCAAAACATAAGATTACGCCACAACTTGTGGCTGTATTCAAAAAAGAGCTCAAAGGTAATGTCATCATCAATTCCAAGGATAAACTGGCCGGAGATGCAAAAAAGGTATCTTCAGCGATATTTGAAGATGAAACTCTTAAAGAGCATGAATCCGGAATCAAAGATGCATTTGTAGCCGTAATGGAGAAGAAAGGATCCAGCAAGATCCGGATTAAAAACGGCGATCTACCTGATATCGTGAATGAATCCTATTCATATCTCCAAGAGGATGCATTCAAAGACCTGCTCAGGGACCTGACGCTCAGGATGCAGAAACGGACCTATTATGAGGTGAATATTGATTCTGAAAAATTCATTCTGGAAGCAGCAGAGAAACTTTCAGGACTCCTGAAAAGTTCTGAAATCACCAAACAACAGGTATCCGTCACAAAAGCCAAACTTGGAATGACAGATACCGGAGAAGCACTCCTCGGGGAGAAGATCGCCGACTTTGAAGTTGGAGACGCACCGCATTTCCAACAAAAGAAGACCGATTTCCAGATCAAAAATTATATCATGAATCAGACACGCCTTCCCCGGATGGCGATAGATGCTATCATCAGTGAACTGGAACCGAAAGAAAAAGAATATCTCAGAAATCAGGATGTTCTTGATTTTGCTGCAAGTGAAGTGCGAGACCTCCTTCAGGATGCAAAAGCGGATACAGTAACAAGGTATCATGTCATTCAGGGCTATGTGTTTGATGAAAAGACAATCTTTGAAGCAGATGTCATTGACCCGGCCCTTCTTCAGGAGGAAAAAAAGGTCTATGAGACTGACCCAAGAAAGCGCAAAGCCATGTACAGATATCTCAGGACCGACAGTGACGGAGAGCATGATTTTGCGAGGTACCTGGAAGAAGATCCTGATGTCCTTCTCTTTACCAAACTCCATAAGGGAGGTTTTGTTATTGACACACCGTACAGTGATTACTCACCCGACTGGGCGATTATTTACCGTGATGGGGATGTGGCCCGGTTGTATTTCGTTGTTGAAACGAAGATCGATAAAGAGAAGAAAGGCCTTACCGGTGAGGAGATCTGCAAGATTGAATGCGGCAAACTGCATTTTGAGGCCGTTGCTGATGATGTGACATTTTTGTATGCGAAAAACTATCAGGATTTTAAGGAGAAGAGGAGGGTTTAGTTTTGGATATTCCAATATTTTATTTCAAACAATGCAGTTTCAATTGGTCATTAAAGTGATTAAACCATTTATTCACTGAAACACATGAACCATTTTAACCCACTCTCAAGGCTCTACGATTAGGCATTCAAATTCACAATTTCCCCACAATGCAGGCAACATATTTTCCGGATTCGGTGATACTGATGATATTGTTTCTTCCCGAGCGTTTACGCTCGATATAGCCACTTGCTTCAAGGGGGCCGAGGTATTTCTTTTCCAATTTTATGTTTTGGCGAATACTTTCCGCACGTTTATCGACAAGATTTCCATCACTGTTGAGAATATTTTTTGCTGCTTTTCCAACATCCTCCAAATTCGTTTCAAACCCTTCGACTTTCTCATGATGTAAATAATCTCTTAAGTCAGTAGATCGCACATTTTCATTTTCATAATATACTTTTTCCTGATAGAGTTTAACGAGAATTTTCTGGCTGACATCATCCGGCAAGTCAAATTCGAAATTTTCAAACCTGAACGTACCTCCCTTTTCACATATGCTCAGACCATGTTCCTCAAATGTATCATAATCGAGGGAGTACGTCTCAGCCGAGACATAGTACACATCAGCCCCGTGGGCCATTCCTGCGAGTGCTGCACCAATCGAGGTTTTTCTGCCGCAGGCTGATATATTGATCTGGACTTTATTGCCCTTTGCCTGCTCATCCTTGATGATTGCGGATATTTGCTTCATGACTTCGAAGAGATCAAAGAGCTCCACTTCCAGAACAATTGGTTTGATTTTTCTTTCATTTTCAAAATATGCAATGACCTTATTTGTAAAATGAACCTGTCGGGATACCATCACATCCTCATATTTACCGGTATTTTTTGTAATTGAGAGAAGATAGACACGATCTACACTATATTTATTGAAAGGTGCAACAGCCCGGTCATACTCATGACCAAGCGGGATAATATGTACGCTCTCCTGAAGGGTTCCCATAATGTACATTAATGTTATTAATGCATTTATTGTTATTGATGCAATTTATGTTATTGTTGTTAAAGATGATATTGTTAACATACTAGAAAGATATTACGTTATTTTTGGATCTATTACTCCTTGTCCAGGGAGAATCTCAGGGAAGATTCCCCTGGGAGGTGAAAATAGATGAGAACGAATCTACAACCATTGGAAGGAATGAGAGCAAATTTTATTGCCACATTCTCTGAACGCAGTGCATTTAAGACAAAGTGGGGTTGGCAGGAAAAAATTGTATTGGAAAATATCAGAGATGTGCAGTACCAATCTCTGACCGATCATGTATCGATCTCTGACAGACCTTCCCTCGAACGAATGAGATCCCTCAAAAAGGGAGATCTTATCGTCTTCTCGGCCAGGGTAAAGGAGTACCGGCGTGGTTACCATGGCAATGACATCAACATTCGGCTAAAACGCCAGGAGTCTTTTGATTATATGCTCTGTGATGTGCACGATGTAATGAAGCAAAACTACGACGCCCCAAAGAAACGAATAAACACCGACCGTGAATTTAAGCAGTTGATGAAAAACAAGCATATCATCCTTGGCTTTGCATAGGGGAAGAGAAACGGACCAAAAGGAGATTACTATGATCACGGAAAACACGATGAAAAATGTAGAGAAGCTAATTGCAACAACCAGCTTCCAAACATTTTACAGAGATTATGACTGGAAGAATGACCAACTGACCGATGGATTCAGGGAAATCCTTCATCTCGAAAAGAGTCTTACATCCGCAGCAAAGGAACAGGCGATTATGAAGAGTCATATCCTTGAGATTGCCCGATGGGGGGGACTTCCGAACATTGGAAAAATCCAATGCTACAACGATCCTCTGATCCTGCCCCTGTATGAGGATAATGAGATCTCAACCGCAGTGAAGAATGATCCAACAATAGCTGTCAGAACAATCAAACAGCAGACCACTGGTATTGGACCAACATACATAAGCAAAGTACTCCGTTTTTCAGCACCGGCTCAGTTTGGAGCAATTGACTCACGCCTGGTTCGGGTATTTGGTCTTGGTGACACACAATCCGGGAAACTTGAGCTCCTGAAACTGAAAGCCAAGCAAGCAGCAGGTGGCCGCTGGTTCATAGGTCCTGATAACTGGCCCGACGAATACGGGACCTGGATTGCCATTCTAAACCACATTACCGATGTTCTAAATTCATCGGAAATCTCCTGTCCTCATCCGGAACAGTTTGTCGCAGCCGGCCTTCGTGAAAAGGGAATTTGGTTGACGGCCGATGTCGAAATGGCATTGTTTTCATATGCATCTCAGACGATTTACGGGAAGAGGCAGTAGGTGCTGATTCCCACCTTTTTAATCATTCACTCTGAACCTTTTCCGTGTGGTGCAAAAGGTTACAATCGTGTAACCCATTCATCACCTGATTGATTCTGATTTCTGTCGAACCATGAGCGTAAATAACAGGAATATCTCCCGTGATTGAGGCCCCTCTGATAATGCTTAGAAGCATCAGATAGATCTCTTTTTGATATGAATCCTCCAATTTCCTGTTTCCATTATCCTCGATAGTAATACATTCATCAATGAAAATTATCGCATCATATGGCAGATTTTTCATGTGGGTTGCTGTTTGCTCAATACAATACTCATAGGTTTCAAGTGGGTATGTTCCGTAGTGATACTCAAGAGTACAATATGTGAGATAATCCAGAATACATCTGTCAACAATAAATGATTGGTTACAATTTTCCGCTTCTATTTGCTCCCGGACCATACTTTTTTGAATTTCAGGATTTTTTCGCTGTTCGATAGTGTATCGACTGGAAATTTCACTTATTACAGGATATGGCAATATTTTCACAAGTTCTCGAATTAACGTGGTTTTACCAACTGAATGAGTTCCGGAAACAGCGAGGCGCATGATAATCCAATTATACTGATACAAAAAAACCTTTGTGAAATAAGCGTACCTATTCAAACCTGCTAAGCATGTGTCAATTTGGCGCATAAGTAAATATCATGCGTGCCAGACAGAATCAGTCTCAGACACGGTTTTCCTCACATATACGGAGGAAAACTCTTCAGGAAATTGGCAGAAATTCACCCCAAAATTCACCTCCTGTTATCTGGAGTATGGATACAACTCCGAAAATTCCCCACCCTATGAATCCCAGATTTTTGAAGCTGGGATGAACAATTGTGGTGACACATTCCAATAAATATGCCCCGGAACGCCGGGCCATCTGCTTCAGGTGAAAGCACAGCCCCTTCCCCGCGTTCGTCGGGATGGCATCACATAAAACGAATAAAACTTCTTGTTCTGCCGGTTTGCCATACTTTCTATAGCCACGCCAATTCATAACGAGGTGATGACAAGCCAGTGTTTTATGGGTCGTGGTTTTTTGTGTGTATTAGTATGGGTTGTTGCGGAAACCACTTTTCGGGATAACACCTGCGGCGATAGAGAGAGAAAAAGAAGAAATCTCTTTACAGGTAAAACCGAATAAACGGGACATACGAGATGTTATCTCTCTGCAGACACAAGAATGAAATTCTCTTTGAATCCGCCACGTTCTTCAGATTTCTTCTTACGGATCATCTCAAGTTCATCCCTACCGGTTTGTCGCAATTCTGCAACCCGGTAGATCACTTCCAGAAGATCCGCAAGTTCTTCAACTGATTTTGATTCGGTGTACTCATGGAGTTCTTCATAGAGTTTTAACTCCATGTATCCCAGAAACTCCTCATCCGGGACCTGATGAACAGTGCACTGCTTCCCCTCCGCCCGGATAATATCAGGGATCCTGTCCCGGACTGCCTTGTCATACGATTTCATGCTTTTGCCCAGTCATTTACTATTTAGATACCTCTCACAAAACGCAATCGTTTCTCCCACCTTATTTTTGTGGTGTATTTCCGGGTTGATAAAAAAGTCGTGCGGGATTGCTGCTACTTTTTCAAATACCACGTCCCATGGCAGGGCATCATCTGCTGAGGGGGCCTGGTGCCGGGTGTGCACATGCAGTCCCACGATACCCTCAACCGGGACTGCAGTGAGGTAGTCCTCAAAGGAGTCATTTCGCTTTCCTGCCGTGCTGAAGAGTGCAGAAAAGTCCAGTACAATTCCTGATTCTCTGGCAAGTTCCGGTGTATGTTCCTGCATCGCCATCCAAAATTCCCGGAGCTGTCTCCCGTTTTCGATTAGGGAACCGGTCCGGTTCTCTAGTACAATTCGGGGTGCGACACCACCAAAATGATCCCCGTATACTTGCCTAATCTTCTGCATTGCCCGGGCGATATCCTTCATTGAGACCGACCGGTTGGAACCGGGATGAATCTCAATGATACTTGCAGGTGCTCCCAGGTATTCTGATATTGCAATCTGCATTTCACAGAACCGCTGCAGCCAGTCCCCATCGTGCCAACGCAGGTCTGCTGCCGGATGAGTGACACCATCCAGACCCCTCTGGTGAAACGACGGATCGGTGTGGAGAATATACTCAAGGTCGTCCGGTACGGTGTCTGCCGGTGTATACAGTTTTTCTATGGCATCTCCGGTGAGCATCTCACAGACGCATATGCCGGTTTGTTTTTCTTCTTTTATGTTTCTGACACCATTTGCAGGAACTTCCAGATACCGGCACCCGAGTGGAACAGCCTCTTCATAGCGGGTGAGAAGACCACTGCGAAATTGTCCTGGCCCTTGTCGCATTGAAGGAAATACATAAGATATTTTGACCATTATGAGGCATTTGCAGCATTGAAATAATAATTATTCGAAATTAGGACATATTATTAGAAAAAATACTCAAAAATGTCACCAATTATAATTTAATGAGATTAACAAGAATTATAATCCCAAACATAAGCTGTAGGATTTAAGTAAAGTAAAACACACCATTCTTGCGCACTGTCAACGCCGGATTAATTTTCCCCAGGTATGCCAAAATATTTTTCCATCTCACTCATTTTATTTCACAAAGGAACGTCTGTTAAAAGGGCCACAACTTGTGCACCAATTTAGAAATTTCAGACCACAGAATTAGGTGCCAGAGGCGAAATATGCCAGTGACATAAACCAGGTACCGTACACATCACACCCCCTCCACAAACCCAAGCAGAAACACCGCAATAGGAACAACCCGTATCTCCACGCCATCTTCAGTGATAGTTTTTCTCGTGCTCTCGGTGATGATATATCCCTTACTGAGACCGAACTTACTGCAGGCCATGACAAGACCGGAGACTTCCCATTGCATATTCTGTTCGTTCAGGTCATAGCAGACCTGGTATGCTTCGGTGACGGAATTGCTTTCATTCGCGATACTATCCTGCACGACAAAATCACACTCGGCTCCACCCTCATTCAGGAAAAATACTGTTTTCCCTCTGCGCATCATCTCATTATAGACAACATTCTCATACAGTCTCCCGATGTTTTGGGAGAAGGAGAATGAGACGGCATTGACAAATCCAGTGTCGATGGCGTAATATTTCGTGTCCGTGGTGAGCTGTTTTTTGAGAGAATACCTGAAGTTCCTCAGTTCAGAGATCATATAGACCTGGCTGAGGTAATCCATGTAATCCTCAACGGTCTGATAGTTGTATCTCAGGGCTCTCGAGATACTGTTGATGCTGTTTTGTTTCGTATCGTTTGTGAGAATATATTCTACCAGGTTTTTGAGCTTGTCAAAGCTTCTGAGACTGAAACGTGCCAGTATATCCTTGAGGAGTATCGTATTAAAGTAC
>Ga0272441_10005894_pt1 | contig 20967 bp, 24 predicted proteins | sample SSMProp6N_FD_193582 | JGI IMG/M metagenome (GOLD analysis project Ga0272441, IMG submission 193582) | Marine sediment archaeal communities from Little Sippewissett salt marsh, Falmouth, MA, United States - SSM-Prop-6N | ecosystem: Environmental > Aquatic > Marine > Wetlands > Sediment ...
CTCCATATAGATATCACTATCGGCTATCTGATATGGTATTCTTAATTCGTCTGCATTCTTAGAGAAGTAAGGCTTTTTTCTCCCTCGTAGCTCAAGTATTCTCTCAAAACTGTTATTGTGTAGGTTACGCATGAGCTTGCATACTTCAATCAATACATCAATCCAATATTTAACCTTTTGTCTTTTATTTTTAAAAATAAATGCTGATACTGACTTCCCTGTATAATTCCCAGTTTTCACTACAAGTTGCTTGTCTACTAATTCTTTGTCCCTGAACAACTTGGTATTATCTGTATAAATAGAACTATTAGAAAGCACAAATTTTGCTACAGTCGAATTGTCTGGTTTAAAACCACATAGTTTCTCAGTAGCATCCGCAATTAAGTCAATTAACAGTTCATCAGGCTCAGATATCAATTTAGTCCATGCCTTTGGAATTGTTTCAATGATTATACGGTCCCTCTGTTTACTTTTATAGACGGCTTCTGCGTTCTGCACGGCCTTTTCAGAACAAACATTCTCTTTACCAATATAGTCAATATACCGATCAGCAATATTCTCGATATTTTGATCATTAATCTCAATCGTATAAAATTTCCTCTGTTCCCAACTGCCTTCACGTAAAGGCAGATAAAATTGCCAACTAAGTCCATTTGTTAGGACGGCCAATCTAACTCCTTCTTTAAAAGCATAGTTTAATAATTGCTGTTGATGTTTTTCTAAATCCTCACTTATCTTTTTAACTTCTATAAAGACTTTATTGACGTCAGTATTACGTAAAGCATAATCTACCTTTTGGCCACCTACTGAATATTCAGGCTTGACTTCATCAATATTAAAAGTATTCCATCCTAATTTAGATAGTATAGGAAGTATGACAGCCTGTTTTGTAGCAGCCTCATCAAAAGAACTAATATTCTTATTCGATATCAATTGCTTTATAAAATCTAATAATTCTTCTCTCATATTTTAGACGTACCGCATAATGCTATTTGTAATTCAGATCTTATATAAAGCCATTATAAACCCACATATTACATAATGAAAGAGGTTGAATCCTTGCCTTTTTATCGATTTTAGCCTTCTAGTCACAATGGATTTTTACCCTATTTATCTCAATGTGACGAATTGTACGTACCTAGTATTTCTACTGCAGATTTCAGCGTATATACAATATTAAACTAGCAATTAAAGTTTAGCTGTAAATGAAACAAGGGATTCAGGAGTCCTTGGTCGATTCACATTTACTTATTAACTTATAATTCTTAAATTGGACAATAGTAAGTTAACAACTGCCATTGACTTTCCTATATATCAAGGCTAGAATCGCCGTGGTATTTATTTGAGATAAAGACTTTCGTGAAGAGCAGTAAATCATCTGAGAATTCAAAATCATTTAAAACTGCTGCTATACTCTTTGCAATCAGTGGGCTTATTTTCATTATATTAAGCGTAGTGAGTCGTATATTTTTCCTGCCCATTGGCATTGCTTTAATAAGTATTAGCATACTTTTTTGGCAACGAAGTAAATACCTATTGAAAAAATGAACACAAGGACTTTTATGATTGCGAATAATGTGCAGTAGTTATTTTCTTCTCGCTATTTTTTATTGATTCTTTTTTAAATATAATCATCTGTTGAGATGAAGATTAGACGAATCAATATACTCGGTGCAATATTAGCAAACGCAATCAACCTCTCAACAATCCTGGTATTTATATTTCGTCTTCTCGAAAAACCGAATATAGGTCACTGGATAGGTATCATTATTCAATTGAGCATATTCCCTCTTATTTACCTTCTGTATACTGCAAGTCAATTCAACAGGCGTAAGATTTATTACCTATGGATAGTACTTATGATGGTGTTTGTGATCGTTGAATTTCTTGTTGACTGGTATCCAACAGTTGATTTCAGAAACAACCTTTCTATCGTGATACCATACGTTATGCTGTTTTTTGGAGCTACCGGAGGGATGATAGGAGTCGCCAGTTACGCTGGTCAGAAGTGGACTATCATGACCGTTATTACATTCCTTATTGTATTTGTGCTTGCTTTTATTCAGAGAGGCGTAACCGGGATGTAATTAATTCGAATTCACCCACTGCCACTTGATTGACTCCACGCCACTTTACCTTCACCATACCGTTATCCTGCGCCTTTCTGCAATTTTTCGCATAAAAATCACTTTTAAACTATGTTGTAGAACCTTGTAAAAGTACCTGCCTCCACTCTACTGATTTTGAATATAGGCTCTGACTCTGTTCTCATTAGCTCCAACACTACGAACAAAGAATCCTGGTTACCATACTATATTCTCAGACCAATATATTTTCTGTAAAGAGCTAAACCGCCTTCTCAACATGCTACTGGTCTTACCTTTCGTTCGAGCCACTACATCGCTTACAGCATATTTCGGCGGTATAACCATTAATAAATGAACATGGTCATCCTGCACACCAGACTTAAGTATCTAACATTCAGTAATTTCTTACCGTCCTTTTCTTTAACAAAGGAATTTCGTCCCGTATCAGGGAACGATAATGGTCTTCAGTGAACTCTGTTCTTCAAGTGACCCGGATTCTTTCTTAAACACCTCAGCTATCCGGTCCAACGGATAGCTCACTGAATTCTGAAGTACAATATCCATATTAAAGACACTCCTTTGCACAGCCCGATAGGCCTCTTTCATATTTTCGATTGACCGCAACCTGGTGTAATGAACGGCATTCAGATTTCGTACTTCCAATCCATCCTCATGAAAGCGGTGGAAACAAAACTCACTGACAGGAGCATAGCTATCACCATAGATGGCAATAATCCCATTATGACGTACCATATTAAGAGCCTGAATGATGCCAATTCCGCTTCCTCCAATGGCATCCACGGCTACATCTACTCCTTCGCCATGTGTGATATCCAGTACTGCCTCTACAGGGTCTGTTTCACGTGCATTAATAAGATGGCTTGCTTGAAGTTTGCCAGCTGTCTCAAGTTTCTGTGTCTGAACATCTACCGCAATCACTTTAGACGCTCCTGATTTTATAGCTCCCTGAAGCAAGATATTGCCGGCAAATCCTAATCCATTAATGACAACGATATCTCCCAGCTTCACTCCCATATGCAATGCCGCCCAGGCTGCACACCCTAGCGGCTCATAGAGACAACCGACATCGAAAGAGACTCCATCAGGAATCGGCTGAACACGTCCCGGGTCAGTGACCCAGTAATCAGTATACGTTGGATAAACAAGACTGCCTACCCTGTCGCCAACACTGACCTTACCTCCACCGAGATATTCCTCCACGGTAGACCCCATATCCACGATAGTTCCTCCACCTTCATGTCCCCATGGGCCCATCGGATAGGCATGTTTTGGTTTACTTCCAGTCCGTGCCGCAATTTCGTGCTCCGGCTTCGCCCTGGCTTCATCCTGAGGCCGCACCGTAATTCCTCTGTAAAAATACCTGTCCGAGCCACAGATCGATGCTTTATGTGTCTTTACAAGCACCTGATTTGGCTGCAACTCAGGAAGTTCTATTTTTTTAATGCTGATCTTACCGATATTCTCCAGATAGACTACTCTTGTCTCCATGAATATATCAACCTCCTTTAGTTTCAATGACGAGCTACCATGATTTTATTATTAGTAAACTGCCGCTAAGCTGATAGTCAAGACAACTGCTGACAGTAAACCAAACGAGTAAAAACTCACCTGTATTTTTGCCATTCAGGTGCGCTGCATGTCATACAAGAATACTTCTTGTGTGATAAGCACTGTCAGTTATCAAAGTATTATATTGATGTTAGCTTTTTCTTTAAGTCGGAGAGTTTCTTGAGGTGGGATTTCTCCTCTGCAATTATCTTATCCAATGTCTCTTTTGCGCCGGGTGATAGTATTTCCTTCATGCCAGTATAAAATAGTATAGAATCCTTCTCAGCTCCTATGGCGAGTTCCAAAGCCTGAATATAGTTATCGGCGTCCGTCGCCTCTACACTGGAAATTTTTTCCTTGGTAAAAACGAAGCTGTTTACCAGAGCCCGTAGATAAGCATCGTATTCCTGAGCATACGATGCCGGCATCTGCCACGTATCGGCTTCAGCAAGCATGCCCTGGAATATTTTAATGTGGTCCCGCTCTGTATCCACCAGATATTGAAAAAATTCTCGGGTTACAGCATTCTCGGTCGACCTGGCCAAAACATCATAAAAAGCAATCCCGTCCTTTTCAATACCAATTGCTATATCGACAAGTTCACTACCTGAAAATGAAATAGCCATTGTATAAGCACCTCCTCTCTAATATTAAAAGTATATTTCCCGGTATCCAGACAATATATACAACTGTTAATAGTTTACCTCATCGAATCACCTTTACACTAACGTAATGAACAAAAATAGATTGTATTCTTCCTTATAACAGGAAATCTCTGGGCTATTCATACATAGCACAGAATTCTATTCTTGTATAAGAACACACTAATTTGATATATACTATTGACACCCTGATGCATGAGCACTATTATTCCGGTTAAATCCTCAAACACCCGACTATGAAGAGGAATGCGATGCTATGTTCCACCCTATTATGTATATGCCCGACGGATATACGGGCAAGGTAGTAGAAAATCAGTTTGTAAGGAGGATTACTAATGTCAGATATTCTTTTCGACCATCTTCACCAGGTAACTCCGGATCCGCAGAAGGCAGCACAGTTTTACGTCGACATGTTTGGTGCAAAAATATTGAAAACCCGGACAGCAGATGACGGCAGGTTCATGGTATATATGGAACTTGGGGGGGTCCCTCTTTCACTAATGAGCCCAACCACACAGAACGAAGACCCGAGTCCATCCAAATCCTATGGCTTGCACCACTTTGGTGTCAAAACCGATAATATAGAAGCTAAAGTCGCTGAGTTAAAAGCCAAGGGTGTTAAATTTACACAGGAAATAACTGAGGCTATGCCGGGCGTCAAGATGACCTTCCTGCTGGGGCCTGACGACTTGCCTATTGAGCTATTACAGCGCAGCTAAGGCTGTTTATCACTATATAGCGAAGCTTAACTGTGGTCAATTAGTACAAATCCATTATTTCCGGTACAGATTCCAGTGGATATATAATAGTAAACTAACTATTCAGGTTAGCAGCGAATAAAGAAAGGTAATTTATATTCGGAGGAGGAGCACATGTCTCAAGATAAGCATATAAAAACCTGGACGGAAGAGCACTTGCCACCGGAATATGAAAAACTGGCCAGGGAAAAACATCTACCTATGCCGGGGCGCGTAGGCTACGGAGAACGACCGGCAGTCCTCGTAATAGACATGACCCGGGCCTGGACTGAGGCCGAATCACCTATGGGTACGGATATGACTGAGACCATATCCAGCATCAACAGAATCTTAAACATAGCCAGACAGACAGCGCCTAAAATACCGGTTTTCTTCACAGTAATGGACTACGATGCCAACCTCAAGGGAATTACCGAAGTTCACAACAGAAAAAGACCACACCTGGCCAAGCAACTTATCAAAGGCAGTAAATGGCTTGAAATCGATCCTCGATTAAACAAGCAGGAAGATGAACTTCTCATGGAGAAGGAACATGCTTCATGTATGACCGATACCGTTCTTCTTCGAATGTTGATTTCTAACAAATGTGACACGCTGATAGTAACCGGCTGCAGCACCAGCCAGTGTGTTATGGCGACATGCTTCGATGCGGCAACCCTCGGCTTCCATGTTATTGTCCCCGCCGAGGCCGTAGCTGACCGCGATCCGATTATGCATCAATACATGCTGCTCAACCTCGACTGGAAAGTAGTTGATGTTGAACCTATAGACAGTGTTCTACACTATCTTTCACATTACCAGCCTTAATACAGCCAGATGGGTTTATAACTATATACAGATAGCCTATGGGGACTACTGTCTGCTGACTATTAAATTAATTTTTCCTTAACCTAATATGTAATTAGAAGTTTTAATTTAAAACTACTGTTCCTTCTTTAAAAATAAGGAAAAAGGTATTGCGATTATGTTTCCAATAATAAAAGTCGCAAATATAATGACAAGAGGAAGAGCATAGACCGGGAAGTTCCCGGTAATCAACAGCGGAATCATAACGCCGATAAACCATATCGACTTATAGAAAAGTTCTGTTAACAATACTGGCACAAATTTGAGTGGAGAACGTAGGCCGAATATGGATAATATCCCGAATGTCACATAGACGCTGCCAACAATTCCAAAGACTACTGGTTCTGCAACCGGCCAATTAAACGTAGATTTTATTATACCAGGCATAACAATCATTCCCAGTCCGAATCCCCCGGATAATACAATGGAGTAAATATACATGCCCTTCAACCAGCTCATGCGCACCTTTGTATCTGTTGCCACCTTATCACCTCCCGAAAATAATTTATTAGCCCAATATCAACTGATAGTTTATTTTAACAGCTATTCTCCTAAAGTCAATGGTCGTTTTTATCATATTTTGTCTTTTGAATGCAGATGATACTATATAATTAATTTACAATGTTGCAGATAATAAATTCTAACAAAGACTTAACTTTCAAGGAGATACTATGCATTATCTATATGAACAGTTTCGTTCTTATCTGGACCAGGAAAATAAATACAACTGTATAAACTTTGTTCTCACTGAACTATCAAACAGCAAAATCGATATTGTCACTCTCTATAATGAAATACTTACCCCTGCGTTAAGGGAAAATTATTGTCCGGCAAGTAATAAGGATATATGTATCTGGGAAGAACATGTACGGACCTCGATTATACGAACAATTATCGAATGCTGCTACCCGTATGTTATAGCCGAGAGAGATAAAAAATACCAGTCCTCTTTGAAAGATAGAGTGATAGTAGTTTGCCCCACCGAGGAGCTTCATGAAATTGGCGCCCGTATGGTTTCTGACTTTTTTACTCTCTGTGGGTACGATACTATATTTGTCGGTGCTAATACTCCTCAATTTGAAATTATTAAAGCTATCGAACATGTTAAACCCAGGTATGTTGCGGTAAGCGTAACCTGCTATTACAATCTTGTAGCAGCCTGCAAAACTGTAAAAAGTATAGTTGATATCAGAAATAAAGGGGGATTAGGTTTCACTATAATTACCGGTGGGTATGCCTTTAAAAAGAACCCTGAAATGCTAGATACGATGGAGGCTGATTTATTGCTCGACACATTCGATGACATAAGAAATCTTCCTTGAGGTATATTCTATTGCTTTCATTTAAAATTGCAGTTCGATTCCTCAAATATGGCAAAACACAGACCATATTAATTGTTCTCGGTATTGCAATCGCGATTTCGATACAGATATTTGTGGGCCTGCTTATAGGCAGCCTTCAAAAAAGCCTAGTAGACAGCACTGTCGGTAATTCTCCACACATAACAATCTCCTCAAATACAGAAGTTACTACTATACGTGACTGGAAGCAGATAACTCAAAGTATCGATAATCTACATGTCACGAAGGGACTGGCTGTGTCTGCCAGCTCTAATGCGTTTGTGAAGGGTAACAACACCGACCAACCGGTAATTCTAAAAGGTTTCATCTTCGAACAGGCTGACAGCATCTATAATTTTACTGATGCTATTTATGAGGGAGAACCATATCGCTCGAATAGAGAGATACTTATCGGGAGAGAGCTTCAAGAGGAGACCAAAACCAAAATTGGCGACAGGTTGCAGGTAATTCTAACCGATGGAACTGTTAATACCTTTACTATAGCGGGTTTCTATGACCTCGGCGCTGCCGGTATCAACAAAACATGGATACTGACCACTCTAACCACTGCGCAACGCATACTTGGTTTCTATAACCGTGTTTCCTCTATAGAGTTAACAGTGGACGATGTATTCGCTGCAGATTCCACTGCAACGAGAATAGAAAACTACTTGAATAATGAGGACTTGAAAGTTGAAAACTGGAAAGAGCTCAACCAGGACCTGTTGAACGCACTGAGCAGTCAACAGCTCTCCAGTATAATAATACAGGCGGTAATTTTGATATCTGTCGTCATTGCTATCGCAAGCATTCTAGCTATTATTGTTCTTCAAAAGTCCCGGCAGATAGGGATACTGAAGGCAATCGGCATTAAGGATACCACTGCGAGTCTTATATTTATTCATCAGGGTTTTATTATCGGCTTAATAGGGTCAGTACTGGGTATTACAATGGGCCTTGGCCTACTCTATGCTTTTAATAGCTTTACGTCCAGCCCAGATGGTGATTCTATAATAAAATTATACTTAGACTACCGTTTCATATTCTGGTCGTGGCTGATTGCAATACTGTCTTCTATACTGGCTGGAGTCGTCCCAGCCAGAAAATCACTGCAACTCGATCCGGTCGAGGTAATACGGGAAGGATAAAGGTAAATGGGCTTTGTTGTTGAGCTTAAGAATGTCAATAAAAACTACTATGGCGCTGTTGACAAACAGGTACTGTACGATATCAATCTCAGTCTGGAAGAAGGATCCTTTAACTCACTGGTTGGGGAATCGGGCAGCGGGAAGTCGACTCTGCTAAATATCATAGGTACACTGGATAGGCCAAGTAATGGCGAAGTCTCAATAGATGAGATTCCAACCAAAAGCCTGAACAAACAGAAGCTCGCTGCACTTAGAAATAGAACCATCGGATTTGTCTTTCAATTCCATTACCTGCTGCCGGAATTTACCGCACTAGAAAACGTTTTAATGCCGTATTTAATAGCTAAAAAAGAATCAACAAATGACATTACCAGATGGTCAACTGAACTATTCGATATACTGGGTATTACCGAAGTTAAAAACAATCCTGCAAATAAAATGTCGGGTGGACAGCAACAACGGGTGGCTATTGCAAGAGCGCTTATAAATCATCCCAAACTTATACTGGCTGATGAACCCACTGGCAACCTGGACTCTGAGAACTCGGCGACTATATACCGGATATTCAGAGAGATTAACAAGCAGTACAAAACAACATTTTTAATTGTAACTCACGATCGTACTATTGCTTCTCAAACAGATAGAGTAATCGAGATACGTGACGGGAAAATAACAATAGATATCCATAAGTGATGCTTTCCCTGTATACAGTTAAGAGACGAATACCAGAGGTTAGGCGGCTGTTTTAAAAATCCTCGTAAAATATTTCCAGTGCCACAGGATATGAAATATCGCAACAGCGCTCATTACTATACCTGCCTCAACATGCCAGAATAACATATTAAAAGGCAAGGAAATACCTGCCTTAAATTCAAGATTCAATATCAGTAATAATCCCAGTAGAGCCGAAACCAGAGTAGTAACCAACAACACCATATTCCACACCCTGCGGTGCAGCTTCTGGCTGATAATCTTCTTCTTAGATAGTATCCATGTTAGCAGATACAAAACTGTCGATACTATAAGAATTGGCAGTAAGTTATATATGTTTACATGACGACCTGCACCGGAACCTTCATTTTTATAGTCGACGTTATCTTGAATATCGTCGTCCAGTATATTGTCATCAGATATCGTATCAAATGGATTATAAATAATACTGCTTTCAGCTGTGTCGATATCTTCCGGGACTATGTCTTGCTGTGGCGGTAGCTGACTTCTGTCACATATATCATCATTATTAGTATCTATATAAGAGCCACACGCTCCCGGATATTCACAATCAACCATACCTTTATTGCAGGAATCCCATACACCACCATCTGCCTGGGCGACTGATGCAGTCAAATTTATATTCGTCACACCAACCATTATAAGGGTAACAAGTATAATAGTAATAATTCTTTTCTTCATTATTTTCCCATCCTATGCGTGTCATTTTATATAGGAATCATTAAGCAATTATGAAAACGGCCGGTTTAATTCCATAAAACTATTCGCTAATGTCGACAAGGTAAATGAAGTTTACCGGTAAACTTAAAAGAATGGTATAGATACGCAGACAATTAAACAATCGGGGTTATTACAGTTCTGTAATTCTATGATTAGGATACTACTATATAAGCACTCACATTAGATATTACTTCTTGTTTAGCCATGTACTGTAAAGTTCAGGACGTCGATCCCGTAAAAAAAGTCTTCGACCATCTGAATTCTTCACCTCTTCCGTATTAATCTCGACAATGAGATTTTCCTCGGTTTGGCTGCCTGCCCTGGCGATAACTTCACCCCTTGGGTTACACACAAAAGACCCGCCTGCGAAAGTCAGCTTTTCCTCTTTTCCAACACGGTTACACAAAGCAGTAAAATAGCCATTTTGAAATGCTGCCACACGCATCTCGGCCTCATACAAGCCTTCCGGCCATTCTCCTTCAGCTCCAGCCTGTGGAACGAAAACAATCTCAGCACCATTTAATGCCAGAGCTCGCATATACTCCGGATAATGGCGATCATAACAGATTGCAATACCAATATTTCCAAATGTCGTATTGTATACCTTCACTCCATTCTCACCGGGTTTATAGTAACCCTGCTCATAAAAATATGTATAGTTCGTAATATGCACCATCCGTGTTATCCCTAACAGTTTTCCTGTAGAATCAATTACCGGTGAAGTATCATAGGTATTATCCCCTTCACGCTCAAATATATTCAGTACGATAACTACTCCAAACTTTTTAGCCAGCTTCTGAAATTGAGCTACGGTTTCTCCCGTAACTGGCTCTGCCATTGCTAATAATTCAGGAGTAGCAATCACCTGTGGATAAAATCGATCGAAGGCAAGTTCTGAAAAAGCAATTATCTTTGCGCCTTTTCCAGCTGCTTGCTCTACTGCGTACATTCCGCGGTAACGGTTGGCTTTACGGTCCAAAGATGCTTTTTGTTGTACCAATGCAATTTTCATGCTTTTCCCTCGTTTAGATTAATACAGGGACAGTATGTATACCCTGTTTATCTATTAGCAAGCTACAGGCTAACAACAATTATCATATTTCAATAGCCTGTATACATAGAAGCATGCCAGTTCTACTTACTGATAATCAGCCATGACTCTCTATAGTCTATAGACTACGCACTATGGCTACTATTGTTTCTTCTGTAGTTTGGCGATTTCTTCCTCTACTTCTTCTGCTCCTTCTGCATAAAATTTTTCTTCATCGGGAGCAAGTTCCTTTAATAACCTGAGGAATTCACCGGCATGTACACGCTCTTCGTCAGCGATGTCCGTCAACACATCAATAGCAAGCTTGTTATTCGTTGACTCCGCCAACTGCATATAAAGTTGAACAGCTTCATATTCGGCAGCTACCATAAAACGAATAGCCCTGATTAGTTCCGCCTCTGTGATTTTTTGATTATTTGCAAGACCTGATAGTGGATTGCCAAATTCCGGCATCGTTTAACCTCCTATTATAATATCGTCTCTCTTATGCACACCCAAAAGGCAACAGATAATTTATAAGTATGTACGTAGAAATAGCATAGAGTGATACTACCATTACTTATTCTTTTGATTTACTTTTAGCAGAAAGCTTTACGCCTTTTTGCTCCAGTTCTTTCTCCATTGCCTTTGTTTGCTTACTTATCGCATCAGCTTTTGCGAGTAACCAGATAAACACTCCCAGTAATGCCAAGAAAATACCGAGTCCGATAGGTCCTGACCAAAAAAGTATTGGAAATAAAGTCTCCATTTCATCCTCCTTTATCTCAGGATTCCTCTTAAATAGACACTATTCTTTTAATATAACCCGATATTTATGATACTATCTATAGTAGAATTATGCCAGTTACTTTCAAAGTCACCAACAGAGCAATAACAAATGGCCATTAAGCATAAAGATATAATAAGCTTACAAAAAGCGGATATTAAGCCTGCATCTCTCATGCTTGCGCGTGCATTCAGTGACGATCCAATTAATTTATATGCCTATCCTGATGAAATGGAGAGAAGAAAGAGGCTCCCTCACGCATATGAGTTTATTCTACGCTATGCACTTAGATATGGCGAACCGTATCTTTCCTCAGATCAAAAGGAGGGGATAGCTGTCTGGGCCCATTCGAACCGTGCATCAATGACTCTCTGGCGGCTGATTTTGTCAGGTGCATTCTGGTCAACACTTAAGATGGGGCAATATTCCGGGAGAAGAATGCAGACTCTTTCCAGATATCTCGAAGGTAAGCATAAAAAGATAGCTCCTTTTAACCACTGGTACCTTATGCTTCTCGGCATTGGCCCGGAATTTCAGGGTAAAGGATATGCTGGCATGCTGCTGCGAGCTATGTTCTCCCGAGAAGATACAAATAGTCTGCCATACTACCTCGAGACAGAAACAGAAAAGAATGTTTCTTTCTATGAGCACTTCGGCTTCAAGGTGCTCGATACCTGTATTTTGCCCGGTACAAAGCTAAAGCTCTGGCTGATGCTGAGAAAACCGGAATAAATTGCAGTCCTATGCTATCGCTTTAAACATCTTAACAGGCGCCCCACACACAGGACAACGATCTGGTGCTTCGCCTTCTACTGTATAGCCACAGACCTGACAAACGTAGACCGGCTTCGGCTCAACAACCTGCTTGGCTTCAATCTTTGATAGAATAGATTTAAACAAAGCATGATGTATTTTCTCTACTTTGTTTGCCAGATCAAAGCTGCTCTTTGCTTTTCCATTCCCCTCTTCTTCTGCCTTTTTAATAAAAGAAGGGTACATGGTACTAAACTCGTAGTTTTCACCATCGATGGAACTATTCAGATTCTCTTCAGTAGATTTAATTTCGCCCACTACTTTTAGATGATTTCTTGCATGGACTGTCTCAGCTTCAGCAACAGCACGAAACAGTTTAGCCACCTGAGGGTATCCTTCCGCTTCTGCTTTTTCGGCAAAGAAAAGATACTTGCGGTTGGCCTGGCTCTCTCCAGCGAAAGCTGCACGTAAATTATCATCTGTATTACCCATCATAGACCTCCTCGTACTAATTATGTTTTATCGCGCTTCATTATAGTATTTCAATAATCAACTGCTCAATAGAACCGAACCGGATACTACTGAATCCCGTAAGGATATAAAGTATCATTACTACAAACAGTGTTTACTATACGGCTTTATTATAAATAGCAGCTTTACTCTGCCCACTATCCAAAAAATCTCTCATCTAAATCAGCACTATTGGAATATCCCCTGCTTTCCCAGTAACCACGGTAATCGATATTATCGGATAATTCAATCCTGGTTACCCACTTAATCCATTTATACCCCCACTTGCTTTCCGCTACCAGTTGAAAAGGGAAGCCTCGTTCCTCAGGAAGTATAACGTCATTCATCTTATGAGCTAACAAAATATCGTTATCCATAATATATTCGACAGGAAAGGAAGTTGTATATCCATCATAAGCATGAAATATTACTACCTTTGAACTTGACAGAGGTTTCGATGATTCTAGTAAATCCCTGACTAATATTCCTTCCCATAGAATCGTGACGCTCCACCCTTCTACACAATCTAACGTTACCACTTTCGTATAATTACCATAGTTGCTAATTATTTCATCATAGCTATAGCTTTCAGGATTTTCCACCAGTCCATTCACTATAAGCTGATAAGACTCCTTGTCGATCAACTGCGGACCAAGGATGGAATTCTCTCTGAAATCATCCACCGAGGAAAGTTTGGTTCCTTCATATTCTCTGATTTCTGCGGGTGCCAGTACAGACGGCTCATTCGAGCTCCGGCCTGGTATGCAACCATTTACCATTATTAAACTTAAAATAATAAAAGTAAGCGAGGTTATTATATAAACCGCTTTTCGCTTCATTTTCCCCTTTTGATTACCAGTCTCATTTTTTCCTGTTAATTACATGCGCCTCTCAGCATCTGGTATTTCAATTTTATAGCTGCACCTTTTTTTAACCTGGAATCTTGCGTAATCATCGTAAATCCAACCAGATTTAATAAAGTAATTACTACTTTAGTTTAATAGTTCGGACTACATATCTATGTTTTCCTAATACTATAGAGATGCATTGTGATATAAACAGGTAAGTAAATACAGCAATATCACACGAGCACTGTATGTAGGAAGCAAAGCTGATACTATACTGATAAAATCCTTCCTGCTTATCGTCAGACTATCCTGTTCTTACTATCAACACAGGAACGGTGGAGTGCTTGATAATTCTGTCCGCTACATTACCCAGATCCCAGCTTGACGGGCCAGAATGACCATGGCTGCTCATAATAACCAGGTCTATTTGATTCTCATTGATATATTCCAGAATTTTCTGCGCCGGATTTCCTCTCAATACAGCGGTTTGTGCACTTATTCCGTCTTCTTTTAACGACCCGGCAACCTGTGTGATATAGCTCTCTGCGCTTTTACTCTCCTGACTCTCAATCTCCTGAACCCGTTCTATACCAAGGTTGGCAATAAGCTCTGAATTATCTATCGGCCTTACAACCATTAAAAGGGTAATCTCAGAGATGCTGCATCCGATAGATATCGTTTTCATATGTGATAAAGCCTGTTCCGACAACTTCGAACCATCGAGCGGTACCATTATCTTCTTATACATTCCTGCACCTCCTTATCGGTTCTTTTTTGCCAACTCCAACTGAACCATTATTTCCTTAATATTGTAAAAATGCAAGAGGCTAAGACTGAAAAAAGGTATATAGATTAAACAAGAAGGAATAAAAGTATTTGGTCTTCTTTCCTGACCAGTATCATTTGAACACAAGACTGGTCAGGAAAGAAATTAAAACAAGCGCAATCAGAAATATGTTAGCTGACAAGTTATTTTTTCCATAATAACGACAGCCAATATGAATTTAGTAATTATAACGATTTTTTGTATTAATCTTCGATTCTCTCGAGTTTGAAGATTACAGGCCTGACCCCATCAGTACAACAAGCGAGTACGGCTCCTTTTTCTTTTATCCAGGGGTAGTCGCCGCCGAGACGAAGATGGGTGATATCTCTCTGAATATCAGCAAACGCCCAGGCGCAGAAACCTTCAGGGCAAGCTCCTCCTTCACTTATATACTCCTGACCAACTTCCACTTTGTCACAGACAGGATTATTGGTGAACTCGACAGGAGGCTTATCACCAAACATATCCTTGTTATGTATTTTTTTTACCACTGTTATTTTTACTTTTGGCATGATAACTCCTTCTTTAATTCTTATTTAGTTTTTTATTCGTACTATTTAAACGACTTTACATCATATAAAAGCTTAATGTCAATCATAACTTGCATACGCTACTCCCACCTGCAATACAACCCGGTTTTACCAGGGTACGGAGCAACTATTTTCCCTTCTCTATTTGCCGCAGCCTCGCATCACTTATACCAAAGTGATGTGCTATCTCATGCCTTACCACTCTTTGTACTTCTGCAGTAATCCCGGCATCATGCCTGCATTTTGACTCAATCGTCTTTTGAAATATCGTTATCTTATCAGGTGGGACCAATCCATAGTGACTGCCTCTCTTCGTCTGGGGAACACCTTCATAGAGACCAAGGAGTGTCTGCCCCTGTCTTAAGCCGACTTTTCTCATCTTGTTTAATGAAGGGTAGTCCTCAATAACAATATCGATATTAGACAGTTTAGCAAGAAATTCTTCAGGCAAGTCCTCAACTGCCTGCAGTACCAGTTTCTCGAATCTCTCTCTATCCATACTTCAAGATTTCCTTATATCTCAATTGTTTACTACGTTGAGCATAGCTGCCTGATAACTATTGTAGCTCACTCAGTTATTGAGTTAAGAACCAGTTAGCAGCTCCGGGTATTACTGCATACATATTACACATCTAATTACGTTTCCGATTTAATCCATTTCCCTATACGGTAATACTTGAACAATTCAAACATAAAACAATATTTTTTACTATTATCGTAATAATTTATAATTACTTTGTTTCTGGAAATCCTGAAAGCACTTTTACCCCCATATGTACTATAAATAAGTTACTTCTCATAGGTATAGCTGCGTTTAGACGGTACGTTTTTTAAACCGGGGGCACACCGGCAGTCAATTATGTTAGAATTTACCTTCCCAATATAATGCCAACGTAGTACAGGGAAACAACCTGTTTTAATTAAGGAGGAATAGAATGACAGTAATCAGAAGCGCCGATGTTGAATTCCAACAGCGGTCTCCGGGTGTAAAAACAAGGCAGCTTATAAATCAGGAACGGGGTTCAGGTGCCGTCACTGTGGGTGAAGTTATTATGGCCCCCGGCTCAAGCCTTGATTTGCATACTCACAAAATTGAAGAAGCAATAATAATCGCCGAAGGGACAGCTACACTTAAATGCGGTGACGATACTCAAACTCTTGAAGTTGGTGATGCTATTCTGGCACCAGCAGCCGAAGCTCACCTACTGGCCAATAACAGCGAGAAACCAATGAGGTTTATCTTCTTCTTTCCTGCGGTTAATACGCAGCGGGAATCAGTTAATGGATAGTAATACCATAACAAATAGAAAGATTTTAATCTTTATTGACCGGAGAGAGGCAATCTAATATGAAAACAATTAGTCGTTCGAAGTGGGAACTCCTGCTTCTGTCTATTATACTTATTTCTCTATTAAGCTTTCCGGTAGCAGGCTGCAAAACACCTGCTCCAGCGCCCATCCCTGAACCGATAGTGCCATTGGCTCATCAAGAACCTTTCATATCCAGTCCTGATACAGTCCTTATGGTTCCTTATGTCAATAAGCCATGGGGCTATACCGTGTACTTTCCACAGGATTGGTATATAGAAAGCAATGTGAATTCCGATACCAAGGGAATACTGGATTTCCATGCTCCTGAACCGTATCACGGTACGCTCAATATAGAAGTCATTGATATTAAGAATATGGGACTTGAACCAGATATAGAAGTATTGGCTCAGCAGTCCCTTGAAAGTAAACAGTATCTATGGGGAGAGATTGTATTACAGGAAAACGACAGGCTGAATAATTCCTGGGATTGGTATTATACCTTCGATGGAGTACTGTGGAACTTAGACTGCCATGTACTGGTATATCTAAAGCAAACCGAGGATTCACTGTATACACTAACACTACGTACTATCAAGGAAGAACACAACGAGGATTATACATATAATTTGAACAAGATTCCCGAAGCAGTCGAATTTCATTGAGGTTGGCATCTGGGGCAGAAATAGCTTCCCCGTCCACGTAGCATCAAACGTTGAATAGGAGTACCGCAAATATAGCATGGTTGTCCCTTACGATGAGCAACCTTAAAATAAAATTGGGCGCTACCCAATTCCCCATCGGGACGAACGTATGTGTCAATACTGGCACCTTTATTGTTTACTGCCGCAGAGAGTACACTTCGTATTGAGTGGAAGAGACTACGGAAGTCTTGTCTTGACAAAGTGCTTGTTAATACCAGAGGATGAATCCCGGCATCAAAAAGTGACTCATCGGCATACATATTCCCGATACCGGCAATTATATTTTGATCAAGCAAAGCTGCTTTTATCGGAATATGGTGTTTTCTCATTAGCTTGATGAATACATCCTGCGTGAAGAATTCTGACAAGGGTTCAACTCCCAGTTTCCCAACTATAGACTCTGTGTTCTCTACTAAATAGATTACCCCGAGCCTGCGTTTATCATTAAAAACAAGCGTAGTGCAGTTCGACAGTAGAAAAAAAGCCCTGGAATACTTCCCTATTTCAGGATTAACTGTCAGGTTGCCAGTCATCCTTAAGTGTATGATAAGCGATTTATCAGTTGATAAATGAAAAATAAGATACTTGCCGCGACGTTCTAAGCGCTGCACACTTTTCCCGACTACTCTCTGTAATTCTGTTGAAGGCAAACCTTGTAGCAACTTGCTATCAAGAATATTAATTTCAACAAACTGTTGTCCAAGTACCCGTGGTAACAACTCAGTTCTGATTGTTTCTACTTCAGGTAATTCAGGCATTTAAAGGTCAGTGTAGCAATATAACAGGGATTGACTCAATATCGCTATAAATTACTATTACGAGAATTTGATTTCTTTAACGGAAAATACTTCTCAACCGTTTTACTACGGCCGACGCATGCCCTTATCTTGTCCATGATATTAAAATATGATAAACTCAAATTTCTTATAAACCGCAACACAGCATAGAATCCGAATAAATTTAACAATCTAATTATAAGTATTATAACGACTAAATGAGCGATAAATTAACTGATATACTAGATACACATAACTGGGAAAAAGGGACATTAATCCTCATCTTGCAGAAGATTCAAAAAGAATTAGGCTACATTAGTGAAGATGCAATTTCAGAAATAGCCAGACGTGCCAGAATATCAAAGAATGAGGTTTTTGGAGTAGCTTCCTTTTATTCCCAATTTCATTTCAACCCACAAGGCAAACATAACGTTAAGGTTTGCCTGGGGACATCCTGCCATGTGCAGGGTGGGCCACATATTCTGGAGGCAGTGGAACGGGAGCTTGGCATCAAGACCGGACAGACCACTGAAGACGGTAATTTCAACCTGGAGTCTGTTGCCTGTTTCGGTTGTTGTGCGCTAAGTCCGGTTATGGTAGTGGATAATACCGTATATAGCAGGATGACGTCCAAAAAAGTAAAAGATATTTTAAAGTTATATCAAGAATAATGCTAAAGCTGTCTTTTGAGGAAATACAGAACAAAGCCCAAACGGAATGGGAGGATTTCAGTGCAAAGACTCGTATTCTTGTTGGTGCCGCTACCTGCGGTCGTTCGGCAGGTGCACTGAATGTACTCAATACTATTAATGAAGAGCTGACAAAGCATACTATCGACGCAGTGGTCACTCAGGTGGGATGCATCGGCTTATGCTATATAGAACCGATAATCAGTATTGCTAAGCCAAATGAGCCGTATATTTTTTATGCCTCCTTGACTCCTGAGCTCGCACAGCAAATTATTGAAGATTATCTGCTTAAAGGAAATCCTCGCCCGGATCTTGCTCTGGGAACGGTAGGCAATAAAGGGGTCAAGGACATCCCACAGCTTTTCGATTTAGCTATGCTAAAACCTCAAGTTCGTATTGTCTTGCGAAATTGCGGCTTCATTGATCCAATTAATATCAATCATTACATTGTAAATGGTGGCTATAGTGGTTTGATAAAGGCGCTCGATATGAAACCGGAGGATGTGATTGAAGAGGTGAGAAAGTCCGGATTAAGAGGGCGCGGAGGTGCCGGCTTCCCCACAGGGGTTAAATGGGGATTCTGTCGTAAAGCACCAGGTAAGGAAAAATATTTGGTCTGCAATGCCGATGAAGGAGACCCCGGTGCCTTTATGGACCGCTCCGTATTAGAAGGAGATCCTCACGCAGTCTTAGAAGGTATTCTGATTGGTGCCCATGCTATCGGAGCTACTAAAGGTTATATCTATTGCCGTGCGGAATACCCTCTGGCATTGGAGCGCTTATATATTGCTCTCGGTCAGATGAGGGAATACGGGATTCTAGGGGATAATATCCTTGGCACCGATTTCAGTTTTGATATAGAAATTAAAGAAGGAGCTGGTGCTTTCGTCTGTGGTGAAGAAACAGCACTGATAGCATCGATTGAAGGTAGGCGCGGGATACCTCGTTCTCGCCCTCCTTTCCCTGCCAACTCAGGTATCTGGGACAAACCCACTAATATTAACAATGTTGAGACGTGGGCCGATGTATCTGTAATATTACAACGAGGTGCAGACTGGTTTGCCGGCTATGGTACGGAAAACAGCAAGGGTACTAAAACCTTCTCCCTGGCTGGAAAAGTAAAGCACACCGGGCTTATTGAAGTTCCTTTAGGTACCACCCTACACCAGGTGATTTATGATATCGGGGGTGGCATAGCTGGAGACAAACGCCTTAAAGCGGTGCAAACCGGGGGGCCATCAGGCGGATTCATTCCACCCGAACTTCTGGAAACCCCTGTTGACTACGAATCCCTAACTCGACTTGGCTCTATCATGGGCTCAGGAGGCATGGTAGTTGCAGATGAAGATAATTGTATAGTCGACATGGCAAGATTCTTCCTTACGTTTACTCAATCAGAATCCTGCGGTAAATGTGCACCCTGTCGGGTGGGCACGAGGCAGATGCTCGATATTCTGGAGCGGATATGCCGGGGTGAAGGAGAAGAGGGAGATATCGAAAAACTACAGCACCTTGCTGAAACAGTCAGGGACAGCTCATTATGTGCCTTAGGTGGTACGGCACCTAATCCGGTATTAACTTCTATTCGCTACTTCCTCAATGAATATGAAGCCCATATTAAAGAGAAGAGTTGCCCGGCGATAGCTTGTAAGGAGCTCGTTTCCTACTATATAAAACCGGACAATTGCGCGGGATGCATGATTTGTCTCAGAAACTGCCCTGTTGATGCAATTAAAGGGGACAAACAGATGATTCATGTTATTGATCAGGAGAAGTGCATCAAATGCGGGACCTGCTTAGATTTTTGTCCATCTCGCTTCAGCGCTGTAGCAAAGGTCTCTGGGGTACTTCCTGATCTTCCAGAGAAGCCGATACCTATTAAAAAACAGGATCATATTTAATTTTTATAAGAAAATGGGAAATATATTATTAACTATTGATGGAAAAGAAGTTGAAGTTGAAGAGGGAGTTACAGTTTTAGAAGCAGCAAAAAAGTCTGGAATTTATATTCCCACTCTTTGCTACCAATCAAGTCTATCTCCCTTTGGAGCCTGCCGCCTCTGTATTGTGGAAATTGAAAATATGCGGGGGTTTCCCTCTTCGTGCACTACACCAGCTGCCGACGGCATGGTAGTTCATACTAACACCCCGAAAATACAAGAACTACGGCAAGGTACTTTAGAGTTGATTCTAAGTGAACATCCTTATTTTTGTACCATTTGCGAACGACTTGAGCGATGTGAATCATTTTCACCTGATATCCAGAAAACCAGTGTGGTTGCAGGCTGCCATACCTGCCCCAAGAAGGGAAAATGTGAACTGCAAAAAATTGTAGAGTATGTTGG
>Ga0272441_10005895_pt1 | contig 20965 bp, 26 predicted proteins | sample SSMProp6N_FD_193582 | JGI IMG/M metagenome (GOLD analysis project Ga0272441, IMG submission 193582) | Marine sediment archaeal communities from Little Sippewissett salt marsh, Falmouth, MA, United States - SSM-Prop-6N | ecosystem: Environmental > Aquatic > Marine > Wetlands > Sediment ...
TGCAGGAAGAACAAGCATGCAAAAACCAGCTAAAGTGTGAGTGGAAATCAACTAAGTGGTTCTGGATATTGGGAGACTACCAATCTGGTTATTCATCATACACTACCTGCCAATGGTATGAGTAGAGAAAAAGGACAATCTTTTTTAGAGTTATTAATTGCAATGGGGGTTTTCATATTAATAGTTTCCTCAATTGTCTTTCTTATTATAGATTCTCATATTGTTCATAGAATAGGAAGAGAGGAAACAATAGCTGCTTTTTTGGCAGAAGAAGGGTTAGAAGCTGCAAGCTCAATAAGAAATAATAGCTGGGAAGATTTAGCGGAAGGAGAACATGGTATCTCCTTTTCTGGTGGAAGCTGGATTTTTTTGGGTGTGGAAGAAGATATTGGCGATAAATTAAAAGAAGGGACAAGAAAAATAATTGTTAAGGATGTTGACCTAGATAGAAAAAAGGTTTCTTCTAAAGTTACTTGGCAGCTTACAAAAAACAGGCCTTTGGAGGTGGAAAGCTTTACTTATTTGACCAACTGGCAAAAGATAGGGCCTTTGTGCTACGGAGAAGCTACAGAATGTTTTTTATTTAAAAATCCTAGAGATTGTCGTGATCAAGATGGGTGTTTCTGGTTTGCGGGTTCTTGTCAGGGAACTCCTACTCCTTGTAGTAATTTTCAAGGAGAGGCTGATTGTTTAGCGCAACAAGGGTGTTCTTGGGGATTTAACAATTAATATGAAAGGATATACATTAATTGAAGTAATAATATATATAGCAATTGTTTCTGTTTTTTTAGTGCTATCTACTGGTTTTGCCTGGGACATAATTCAGGGAAACTTTAGAGTTAACTGTTATAGGGAGATTCAGCAAAACGCTAGATTTGCTTTAGAAGTAGTTAATAGAGATTTAAAATCAGGTAAGGAACCTTCGATATTCAGTGTTTCTAATGGGATTTTGCATAAAAATGGTATAGCTTTGACAACAGAAAAAGTAGTGGTTACTAATTTTAGCGTTTCACCTTTAGCTGATACCTACAATATTAGATTAGTTGTTAGGGACAGGAATCAGGGATTTGGCATTTGGTGTGATGATGAACTTTCTTTGGAATCTACAGTTCTTGTTGCTGGCCAACTCACTCCTGACCTACCAGCACTTTACTTTAGTTCTTCTGAATATTCCACAGAAGAAGGCATAGAAAGTATTACCATTGAAGTAAACTTAGATAGACAAAGTCAAGACATAGTACAAGTTAATTATTCAACAAGAGATGGTACAGCTGTCCACCCTCAAGATTACATAGAAACTAAAGGTGTTTTAGTCTTTGACCCAGGAGACACACAAGAAACATTTGAAGTCCCAATAGTACAAGATAGTAATTCAGAGCCAGATGAAATATTTCAAGTTTATCTTGAAAACCCAGTTAATGCTATCTTGGGAACACCCAATGTTTCCACAGTAACTATTTTAGATGACGATGGAAGTTTGAATTGTTGGGGAATAGGAGGATCTTGTGATCCTGATTGCCAGTATTCTGATTTTGGAGTTTTAACTAGCTATTATCGAGATCCTGGATGTTCAGAAAGATGCCAATCTGTAGGCAATATCTATACAAACTACACCTTCTCTTGCAGCACAGATGGAACAGGAAACTGCTACAGGATGAACTCATCCCAAAGAGAACCTACTTCCTGTACTCAATCAAATAGCTGTGAAGGCATATGTGAAGGCGAGTGCGTTCCTTGCAGGGAGATAATTAATGAAGAACAATGCACCCAGCAGCAAGGATGCTTTTGGTTCTTTTCCAGATGCTTTGGAAGATGTACTCCCTGTCAAGACTTGCAGGAAGAACAAGCATGCAAAAACCAGCTAAAGTGTGAGTGGAAATCAACTAAGTGGTTCTGGATATTGGGAGACTACCAATCTGGTTATTCATCATACACTACCTGCCAATGGTATGAGTAGAGGATATATTGCATTAATTACAATTTTAATAGTTTCAGCTGTTACCTTAACTGTAGCAATTAGTGCTAATCTTTTTGGTATTTCGGAAATGAATATGGGGCTTGATAAAATTGAGTCTCAAAAAGCATTTTATCTAGCTAACCTTTGTGCAGAAGAAGCTCAGGTTAGTTTGAAAAATGATTTGGGATATCTAGGTGGTGAAACTTTGAGTTTTGGAGAAGGGCACTGTAATATTTTTCCACTTGAAGGATCAGGCAATGAAGATAGAATAATAAAAACAGGGGGGGTTTTTAGAGACAAAGTAAGGAGAATTAGAATAGAGATTAAAGAAGTAAATCCTGAGATGAAGATTAGAAACTGGCAGGAAGTAGTTAATTTATGATTTTTAATAAAGAACCAATTTTAGGCATAGATATTAGTGATTTTTCAATCAAGATTTTGGGATTGGGAGAAAGAGAAGAGATAGAATTCTTTAACAGAATTGTAATTGAAGAAGGAATTGTCAAAGACGGATTTATTATTAAAAAAGAAGAACTAGTTAAGGTTTTAAAGAACGCTTTATCGAGAATTGAAATTGAAAAAGGAAAGGTTATTCTTTCTATTCCTGAATCAAAATCTTTTATTCATTTCTTTAGAGTGCCCGATAATTTAACAGGGGAAGAATTAATTAATGTTATAGAAAGCAAAGTTAAGAAAACGATACCTTTAGATCCTTTTAAAATATGTTGGGATTATCAATTAATTCCTAGCTCTGAAAAAGAAGACGGCAAGTTCGTTTTATTCGTCGCTACTTTAAAAGAAATAGTAGATGATTATTCGGAGGTTTTGATTAAAGCTGGCTTGGAGCCTTTAGTTTTTGAAATGGAATCTTTAGCTTTAGGGAGGGCATTGTTGGGTAATTTGAAGCAGGAAAAGAAAGTTTTAATTATTGATATTGGGGCTAGAACTACTAATATCAATGTTTTTGATAGAAAAGGTATTTTAAGAGATTCTACTATTACTCCTATTGCCGGCAACCGCTTTACCAAAGCTATATCGGAAAAGCTTGAAATATCCGAAGTAAAAGCTGAAGAGATTAAAAGAGATTTTGGATTAAGTGAAGGAAAGGAGAAATTAAAGAAAATTCTGGAAAAAGAGTTAAATCCTCTTTTAGAAAAAGTAAAAAGATCTATTAGCTATTGTAATAATGAAGTAGAAAAAGTTTATTTAGTTGGAGGATCAGCTATGATGCCGAAAATAGCTGATTATTTTTCTTTGAATTTGGGTATTGATGTTGAGATTGGGATTTCTCCAATAGCCAGGAGGCTGAAGAAAAAATCTTTAATATTTAATGTGGTAATTGGGCTGGCTTTAAGATCCCTGGAAAAAAACCCTGAAAAAGCTGGAATTAATTTCCTTTCTAAGAAAAGAAATAGAAAAATTATTCAGGAAGAAGGAAAAGTTAAGATTATTACTAAAAAAGAAAAGAAGGTTAGCGGTGCTAAAAAGAAAGTATTTACTGCTTTAGCTGGATTATTTTTAGTGATAGCTTTTCTGTTTCTTTTTTGGGTGGTATATAACTCTTTTTTGATTGAGGTTAAAAATAATGAGGATATAGAGGAATTCTTTATTGAAGAAATAACTCCGGTAGATAAAAAAGAGGAAATTATTATACTGGAAACAGGTACTGGTTGGCTTGATGTAAGAAGTGGACCTGGCTTGGAATATGAGGTTTTTTCCAGAGTTTATGTTGGAGAGAGTTATCCACTATTGGCTGAATTTGAGAATTGGTATAAAATAGGAATAACAGACGAAACAGAAGGGTGGGTTTCATCCCGCTATGCTAATTTAAAATAAAGGTCTTAAGTTCAAATAATAATATTAATTATGTCAAAACGCGGTTTTACTTTAATTGAGGTATTATTAGTGATTGGTCTTATTGCTATTTTGGCAGCTATTGTCATTATTGCTATAAATCCTGCTCGTCAGTTTGCTCAAGCTAGGAACACTCAAAGGTCAGGTAATGTTAACGCTATTTTGAATGCTGTTCATCAGAACATGATAGATAATTCAGGTATTTTCACCTGTGATGTTGATGGGAGCGGAACTATTGAGCCAAATGGGGCTGACGGCATTCCTACTACTACAGCAGCTAACATGGGTTCTGGTGCAACTGATTTTGATATTTGTGGCTGTTTAGTCGATAGGTATTTAGCTGAAATGCCTTACGATCCTGTTACTGGAAGCTACACAGATTGTACTACTTACGACACAGGGTATACTATTTTACAAAGTACTGCCAATAACAGAATTACAGTTGCAGCTCCAGCAGCCGAGTTGGGAGAGACAATTGACGTAACAAGATAAAAATATTTTACCTCGAGGTTTAAAGCCTGGAAGTTTCTCTTTCAGGCTTTTTATGTTAGAATTAGTTGTAGCAATTCTATGAAAAAGAATAGTAAAACAAAATTATCAGAACCTGTTTCCATTGTTGCTCACCAATTAAAGAATCCAATTTCTGTTTTAAACGGTTGCTTGGAAATGCTGCTATCTGGGGAAATTGGAGAAATTAATGATAAGCAAAGAGAGTATCTACAGGATGCTATGGAAAATGTAGGAAATATGACTAGAATTGTCAAAGACATACTTGATGTTTCAAGAATTGAAGGTGGAAAGTACGAAATTAATCCAAAACCCGTAGATTTGCTAAAAATTTCCCAAAAAGTTATTAGTGATTTTTCTTCTTTGAGTAAGGCTTCTAATTGTAAAATTACTGTAGATTATGACAACAATCTTCCTTTAGTCTTCGTTGATCCTCAGAAGGTAAGATTAGTTATTGAGAATTTAATTTCCAATTCCTTAAAGTACAAATCTGCAGGGCCTGGTAAAATAGAGATAAGATTGGAGAAAAAGAACAAAAAGGTTATTTTTAGTTGCAAGGATAATGGTATTTCTATTAAGAAAGAGGATATTGATAAAGTTTTCTCTAAGTTCTATAGGTCAGAAGAAGCTATAAAGCTTGATCCTTCAGGAACCGGTCTTGGCCTTTATTTGAGTAAAGCCATTGTTGAATTAAACGGAGGGAAAATTTGGTTTGAGAAAAATAAGGGGAAGGGAATAACTTTTTATTTTAGCTTGCCGATTTCACCTTCAATATGACAAAGAAAAAAGAAAAAAAAGTCTTAATGGTAGAAGATAATATTTTCTTGAGAAAGCTATATCGAGATAAGTTGACTCGGAGCGGGTTTAATTTTATTGAAGCAACGAATGGAATAGAAGGGTTGAATAAAATAAGTTCTGAAAAACCGGACTTAGTTATTTTAGATTTAATAATTCCAGGGAAAAACGGTTTTGATATCTTAACTGAAATGAAAGCTAATTCTTCTATTAAGAACATACCAGTTATTGTTCTTTCTAACTTAGGACAAGAATCGGACATAAAAGAAGGACTATCTTTGGGAGCTAAAGAGTATTTAGTTAAGACAGATGTCCGACTGTCAGATGTAGTTGAAAAGGTTAAGAAAGTTATTTCTTAAGTTATTTTTAAATTTATTTTTGTTTTAGCGCTAGGTAGCGCTTTTTTTAGTCTTGACAAGGCTTTTTAAATAAATTATTGTCATAATTACCCTTAGCTTTTGAGGTTATTTTCGGACACCGAATTAGATTTATTCCTCCCTAATTTCGGTGTCTAAAAATGGCCTCTTAATAAAGTGTGGAAAACTTTTCTTGACATTACCTTAAAATAAAAATAAATTGGAAATTACATAATGAGATAGCTGTCTAGAGGAGGAACTAGATAGTAATTGTGCATATTGTATTTCCTAGATTTAAAACAATTAGTTTTAGTGAATTAAGGAGAGAAGATTTTGTCGTTTTTGAAGGCGACTTTTTGTTTTTTTAAATAGAGCTTAGTCTCTATTTTTTTGATAGGAGAGCGTTTTATTTTAAGGAAAATACCATTTAAAGGTGTTAAAGGTCGAGTTATTAAGTGGCTTACCTGAAGTCCTCTGCTTTTTGGAGGACAAAAGGTGGGAGGACCTGCGGTGAGCCACTTAAAATTAAAAAGTTAATTAAAAAAATCTATGAGAAAAAAACTTATATTAGGCGCACTATCTATTTTCGTAGTAGTTGGTGGAGTTGCTACTCTATCAGCTTTCGAAGCTCACGTTATTAACGTGACAGCTAGAATAGAAAATGCATTAAGTGTTACACCAGACCATATTTTGTTTGGCACTGTTTTTCCTCAAGAGGAAATAGATAAAAACGTCAAGATTACTTTAAGCGAATCTTTTATGCTAGAAGAAAGAGTAGATGACGTTAAATATATTATCAGGCAAAAACCAAAGCCAAGGCCTGTAGCAATAGATGAATATTTTGAAGGAAATATAGTTCACGCCAGACATTGGTGTTATGATAATTGGGTTTGGCCAGAGGACGTTGATAAGCTTCTCCCTGGAGATTATTATGAGAAGTGCTATTTCAACCTCTGTCCTTACTTGTCTAAGCACCCTGACTTAACGGAATGTGAAGGTAATGACGGGGAGTTGGATGCTTTCCATCCAATGGGAATAGATGTCCAGGGCAGATTGTCTAAAAAAGAAGAAGACACAGAAGATGTTTGGACGATTGATCTAAAAGTTCCTTGTTTTGAAGGTTCTTGCGATCAAGGGTATTTTGATTGGGTAACGAACATTAATCCTGAAGCTGATCCTCATGACTATATGCTTGATCCAGAATTAGAACACGAGATGTTCGGTTGTGATCTTTGGATCGAGGTTACCGAGGTATCAAGAAGTAATACCATTGGTATCTATAAGGAAGCTGATGATTACCCAGACGGTGATCCCGATAATGTACTAGGTCCAAGAATTGGCACCTTATCCTATAAAGTTGATGGTGGTAATTTAACGGGAACAATTATTATTGATACACCTGAAGGTCAAGCATGGATTGAAAATGATCATAATTATACAGTAGTTCTAAATGGTCCAAGGACTGGTACCTTAGGTCCTCTTGGAACTAATGCTAAGTTAGCAAATGCAGCTTGTGACACCGGTTCTATGTGGGACGGTGGATGGTGGAGCAACAGAACTCTTGATAATACTGGTGTAACAGATGGAAATTGTGATGGTGTTGATGATACAGACGGTACTCCTTTAACATGGATGGAAGGCTACTGGAACTTTGAAGGCGGGATTCTCGGATCTGCCCTAGAAAGCGGAAAAGCATTTAGTATTTCTCTTCCTGCTGGACCATATAATGAAGTCCAATTCTTATTAAAAGATGAAAATACTGGTTGGAATACAGTAGGTGAGTACCCTGGAGCAGGTGAGATAGATGGTTTAACTAGCTATTTTGATTTCACGATCTAGTAATTGACCGTTGATGGACTCCGCCGATTTTCCCGGCGGAGGGATTAGCGGTTAATTAATAAATTATATTTTATTTATGATTAAAAAAATATTAATAGTAATCTCAGTTATTATCTTAGTCTTTATAGTTGTTCAATTGGTTAATGCTTCTAGGTATAAGATGGTGGTAAATGTTGTTGATGAAGAAGGGGTGATGGGAGTTAATCCTACCACTGAAAGGTTAGATTTTGGAGATTTGTCTAGAAATGGCGGAATGGTGAGATATGTAACTTTAGAGAATGGTGGAAAGATTCCTATATATGTTGCTGTTTTAAAGCTAGGCGGCATTTCTGATTTGGTTGATGTTAATAAAAACTACTTCGTTTTGGAGTCTGGAGAAAGTGCCGAATTAGCCTTTGAAATAAAGATTCCTGTTTCAGCAGAAACTAAGCAATATTCGGGACGAGCCATTGTTTTTAAAATACCGAAACCATTTTAATGAATAAGAGAAATATATTGAAAAAAGCCGCAGGTTGGACTGTTTACATCGCTATTCTAGCGTTAGCTATTCTTTTTATTCCCAAAGGGCTTTCTTTTGCCTTGGAAACTCCTTATCCTATGGCAGCAATTACTTCGGGTTCTATGTGGCCTACTTTAAGAGAGGGGGACTTAGTTTTCATAAAAGGGATAGATGGAAAAGAAGATATCAAAGTCGGAGACATTATTATTTTTGAAAACACTCAAGGTTTTACTATTCACAGAGTGGTCAAGATGGGAGATGAACAATTAGTTACCAAGGGGGACGCTAATAATTCATCAGACCCTTTAATTCATTATTCAGAGGTAATAGGGAAGACTTTAAATTTTAATGATAAGCCTTTTAGAATACCAAGGTTAGGGTTAGTTAGTATTCTGCTTAATAAAGGTGAAATATAATGACAAATTATAAATATTCTAGAAAAGTAAAAGTTCCAGTAAGAATAGAAAAAACAGGAAAAGGAAATTATGGTTTAGTGAAAACCTTGGGTTATTTGTCTTTGGTTCTTGTTTTATTAATTGGCAGAGTTCCTCATTTCCAGGCTTATGAGGCACATATAGTTAATGTTACAGCTAAGATTTGCAGGGCTTCTGAAACTAGAACTATTGGTTTTTGGAAAAACCATTCAGAAATATATCTTCATTATTTACCTCAAACTGTTGGCGATGAACAAATAGATTCTTTTATTGCAGCTGACGGTGTTTTTAGTGCAGGAGAAGGGCCTATTATGAAGTGGAAATTGAGAAGCCAATTGTTAGCAATGAAGTTTAATATTGCTCACTTTGGGATAGGAGAGTATTTTGTAGAAGAAAAGAATAAGACCTTGAAAGAAGTTATTATTGACGCAGATAATTTATTAAAGATGAATCCAGAGCCTTCAAAAGAGGCATTAGAAGAAATGAAGGATCTTTTAGATTATTTGAACAACTTGCATCAGTTGCGAATTTGTTTTAATCCAAAAGTTAAAGTGGTAACGCCAAATGGAGGCGAGGAATGGTGGGTAGGAAGGAGCTACGATATTTTATGGGAAAGCAAAGACATAGATTGCTCAAGTGAATCTATTGCTGATATCTGGTATTCTGGTGACTCGGGTAAAAGTTTTGCTAACGTAGTTTTAGGAACAGAAAATGACGGATTATATAACTGGAGAATTCCTTTATTTATCGATGATTATTTCTTGCCTTCCTCTAAAGCAAGAATAAAAGTTGTGATTAAGTGTTCAGATGACCTTGAGGTTCAAGGACAGGATATGTCAGATAGTGATTTTTGTCCTCCAATAGATTATTCCTTATTAACAGAAGAAGAGCTTTTAATCCTTTCTGATATAGGATTATATACAGTAGACAAGTCAGAAGCTGGAGTTGTTGTTCCAGAGGTACCCCAAGAAGAGCCTCTTTTAGAGGAAAATGCAACTTCGAGTGATGAAATTTCTACTTCCTCTGAACCTCTTGTTCTAGAGGAGAAAGCAGCATCTACAAGTAGCGCTTTAGAAAATTCTACTTCTTCAGATGATCTCAATACTTCTTCCCAAGATGTTATCTTCAAAGAAAGTACAAGCTCAAGTAGTGAAGTTTCTAGTTCTTCTGAGCCTGTTTTAGAAGATATTATAGCTTCAACTAGCAAAGACATTGTAGGGTCTTCTAGTGCAGCGACTACGAGAGAGGATTCTAGCGAAGCTAACCCTGAAGTTTCTGCCGGCCCTGAAGGAGAGGCTGTTATCAACGGCGAGGAAGTTTTTTTGAAAGAAAAGCTTCCAAAAGACAAAGATTCTAAAAAAGAAAAGGATAAAGAATAATAGATATTCCACAATTATTATTTATTAGATCGCTTCTTTGGCGATTTTTTGCTATAATAATCTAAAATAATTGTTTTAGAAATGTTAGAAAAAGGATTTACTTTAATCGAGCTACTAGTTGTTATTTCTATAATAATTATAATTGCCGGTATTGTTATTGTTGCGTTAGGAGGAACTTCAAATAAGGCTGGAATTGCCAATGGTTTAAAGTTAAGCCATAGCATGTTGAACGGCTTGGGATACTATGCTATGGGTATCTGGGATTTTGAAGAAGGTTCTGGGGATTCTCTTGGCGATAGATCAGGTTTTCAGAACGATGGAACTTGGTTTGGTTCTGGTGTTCATTGGGTAGATAATGAGGATGTAGATCAGCTGGGGACTTCTGGTAATTTTGACGGATCTAGCGATTATGTAGCAATAAATGGATTATTCTATAATCAACAAGGACAGATAGAAAATGTTACTGTAGAAGCTTGGGTTAAGACTACAATTAGTGATAATGCAGCTTTAGTTGATTGGGACAGAAGCGAATATTTTAGCTTGGGAATTAATTTTATGGGAGACCAGGGAGATGGGAAAGTAAGCTGGGATACTACAGCTGAAACAGACAGTACACATGATATGAATAGCACTCTAGCAGTTAATGATAATAATTGGCACCATATTGTAGCAACTTATGATTACAATACAGGAGTTAAGTCTATTTATATTGACGGACAGGAGGATGTCTCAGAACAAGCTTATGGGGAAGGAACAAAGCTGGGAACGGGAGATACAAGATACGGTTTTTTAGGAGATGGATCTGAGGCTACTAGCTTTGATGGAACCAGGAACCTATATTTTTTTGAGGGGCAAATGGACGGAGTCCGAATTTATCACGAAACTTTAAATTCAGCTCAGATTTATAAGAGTTATGTAGAGGGCTTGCAAAAGATTAAATTAGTTGGTAGGTAATAATATATTAAAATAATTTATTCCAGGAATTTTGTCTTGGATTTTTCATTGTTTATGCCAGAGAAAGATTTATTTTCAGAAAAACAAGATCAGTTTAGAAAAATAGCTGATGATTTGGGCTTGGGAAAAGAAATTATTGAAAGGTTAGAAGTGCCAGAAAGGGTATTGCAGTTTCAGATACCGGTTTTAATGAAAAACGGAAAAGTTAAGGTGTTTTCGGGTTTTAGATCTCAACATAATAATACCTTGGGTCCCTATAAAGGAGGGATTCGTTTTCATCCCCAAGTTTCGGCAAGTGAGGTTTCAGCTTTGGCAATGATAATGACTTGGAAGTGCGCTTTAGCTGGGATTCCTTTTGGTGGTGGTAAGGGAGGAGTGATTGTTAATCCTTTTGAGCTAGAAACAGAAGAGTTAGAAAGGCTTTCTAGGGGTTATGTTAGAGGTGTTTTCCCAATAATAGGGCCTGAAGTTGATATCCCAGCTCCAGACGTTAATACGAACGCTAAGATAATGTCTTGGATGGCAGATGAGTATTCCAAGCTTAGCAAAAAAGATTGCCCAGCTTCTTTTACTGGCAAACCAAAAGGTTGCTGGGGTTTGGAAGGGAGAGAGGAGGCAACAGGTTTTGGAGGAGTTGTTATCTTGGAAAAACTTAGAGAGAAAATGGGTTTTGATCCCAAAGAAACAACAATAGCTATTCAAGGTTTTGGCAATGTAGGATCTAATTTTGCCAAATTAGCTTTTGAAAAAGGTTATAGGATATTAGCTTTATCTGAATGCGAAGGGGGTGTTGTTGTGGAAAAAGGATTAAATCCTAATGAGACTCTCCGTTGCAGAGAAGAAAAAGGAAAAATAGCTGGTTGTTATTGTGTGGGTTCTGTTTGCGATTTAAATTTAGGAAGGAACATTAGCAATGAAGAGTTGTTAGAAATGGATGTAGACATTTTAGTTTTAGCTGCAGTAGAAAATGTTATAAGTTCGTCTAATGCTAAAAAGATTAAGGCTAAATATATAATTGAAATGGCTAATGCTCCAACAACTAATGATGCAGAGAAAATGGTAAAAGCAATGGTAGTTCCTGACATTTTGGCTAACTCTGGGGGAGTAGTAGCTTCTTATTTGGAATGGCTTCAGTGTAAGGAAAAGAAAGTTTGGGAAAAGAATAAGTCTTTGAAAGAAATTTCGAAGATCTTAAGTAAAGCTTTTGATAATGTCTGGGATCAATCTAAAAATAATCTTAGAGAAGCTGCCTATCGATTGGCTGCTTTAAAAGTATCTGAAGCTTTGAAGAAAAAAGGTTGCCAGTAAATTATTTTTTGTTAAAATTTAAGTTATGAAAAGGATAGTCTTGTTTATTGTTTTAGCTTTATTGCTTTTTAATTCTTTTGCTTTTGCCAAAGAAACGAAAATAGAATTCTTTTATGGGTCTACTTGTCCTTTTTGCGCTAAAGAAAGAGAATTTTTAAATGGGTTAAAGGAAGAAAATCCAGAGATTGAAATTAATTATTACGACGTTGCAAAGAACATTGAGTTATTAAAGGAGCTTTATTTAGAATATAATGTTCCTGGTGAATCCTGGGGAATGATTCCTATTGTTTTTGTGGGCAATAAATACTTTATTGGCTATAGCCAGGAGCAGAATGATGAAATTAGGGAATGTTTGCTGGGATTAGTCGATGAGAAAGAGACTGCAGAATGCGAGAAAGAAGATCCAAATGAATCTCCAGAGCTTCCTTTGCTAGGCAAAATAAATATAAGCGACTATTCTTTTCCTCTTTTGTCTGCAACTTTAGGATTTCTAGATGGTTTTAATATTTGCTCTTTGGGTGCTTTGATGCTTATTTTAGCCTTGGTTTTGTCTTTAAAATCAAGAAAAAAGATTCTCCTTTTTGGAGGAGTGTTTATTCTTACAACTTCGATAATTTATGGAGCTCTAGTTGTGATTTGGTATAAGATATTTTCCTTTCTTTTCCCTTATTTGAATATCTTGAGGTACTTGATAGGTTCTTTGGGAATTATTGGAGGAATTTATTTCCTGCGCCAGTTTTTAAAGTTCAGAAAAGGAGGAGCTACCTGCGAAATAGAGACAGGGAAAAGCATAATGTCCAAGTTCTCTCTGAAATTTAAATCTTCACTCGAAGGAAAAAGGAATATCTTTGCTGTTTTAGGACTGCTCCTTTTATTTGCTGGAATTATTACTATTGTTGAGTTTCCTTGTTCTTCCGTTGTTCCTTTATTCTTTGCAGGAGTTTTAGCTGATGCTGAACTTTCTACTGTTTCCTATCTTTCCTATATCTCAATCTTTGTCTTCTTCTATATGATAGATGAAATTATTGTTTTTATGATAGCTTTCTTTACTATGAGCTTATGGCTAGCTTCTGGGAAGTTTATTACTAAAATTACCTTAATCCAATCCATAATCTTATTTGCCTTAGGTCTTTATTATCTTTTGGGGTTTGGTTTTTAATAAATGGAAGAAGAATTAAAAAAAATAAAAGAAGAGGTGATTAATTGCGAGAAGTGTCCTTTATATAAATCAAGGATTTATCCTGTGATAGGAGAGGGAAGTCATAAAGCCAAGATAATGTTTATTGGAGAAGCGCCAGGGCTGAATGAATCAAAGACCGGTCGTCCTTTTTGCGGGGCAGCAGGTAAAGTGCTAGATGAATTACTAGAGTCGGTTGGAATTAAAAGAGAGGAAGTTTATATTACTAATATCTTAAAAGATAGGCCTCCTGATAATCGGGATCCTCAAAAGGAAGAAATTGAAGCTTGTACTCCTTATTTGGAAAGGCAAGTTAAAGCTATAAAGCCGAAAGTGATTTGTACCTTAGGAAGGTATTCAATGAGCTTTATTTTAGAAAAGTTTGGCTTAAAAGAAAAAATAGAGCCAATAAGTAAGGCTCATGGAAAGGTTTTTAAGGCAAAGAGTCTTTTTGACGAGATTTGTATAATTCCCTTTTTCCATCCAGCAGTAGCTACCTATAATCCAAATCAAAAGAGTTTGTTAAAAGAGGACTTTAAAATATTAAAAGATTTTATATAGTTTTTGAGAGAGCAATGCTCTCTTTTTGTTTTTTGGGCTTGACAAAGTATTATTATGGGTATATACTCGAAATATAGGTATAAAAGGTTGAGAATTATTAAGTTAAGCTTTAAAAAACATGCCAAGATATGACGGAACTGGCCCTTTAGGTTTGGGTCCCAGAACAGGCCGTGGAGCAGGTCCTTGTGGAAGAGGGTTTGGTTTTAGAAGGTTTTGGGGACTGAACAGAAGGAGATGGACAGATAAGGATGAAATATCATCTTTAGACGATGAGGAAAAAGCTTTAGAGGAAGAGCTAAAGGCTGTAAGAGAGGAAAAGAAAAACCTAAAGGGTAGAAAATAAAAGAAGGTTCCAGTAGTCCCCGTCTTTTATAAAAGGGCGGGGAGAGAACCTTCTTTATTTCAATCTAGCATAAATTTTAATGAATTCAATATGCCAAGACCAAGATTAAGAAGAAGGGTAAGATTTGATCCTAGTGTTAGTTATTTTAAGCCGAGAGGCGTTCCAATGCAGTTTCTAGAAGAGATAGAATTAACAAAAGAAGAAATAGAGGCTTTAAGGCTAAAGAACATTAAAGATCTAGATCAGGTGGAATGCGCGAAGAAAATGAGTACTTCTCAAAGTACTTTTCAGAGAATATTAGTGTCAGCCTATAAAAAGATAAGCAAGGCTTTGATTGAAGGAAAAGCTATAAAAATAATTGAGAAATAGCTGCCTGTGGATAATTCTTTTCTTTTTCCTTTAATTTAAGGTAAAATACATTAAATTGAATTTAAAGGTCGCGAAAAACTAAATTCAAATTAAAATCATGCCTGAAGCTTATTGTGTTAAATGCAAAGCAAAAAAGAACGTGAAAGATGGTAAAGAAATAGTTATTAAGGGTAAAGGAGGAACAAAGAGAAACGCATTGACTGGAGTTTGTCCTGATTGTGGAACTAAAATGTTCAAGTTTTTGCCCAAAAAATAAATATTCTTTAATTTGAATGTTCAGCAGGGAAATCTTTTAGGTTTCTCTGTTTTCTTTTCGGATTGGCAATAAATCTTCCTTCTCGCGAGACGAATATTTTTTTGATAAAATATATAAATGATTAGAAGACACAAGTTAATATTCATAACTCTTTTGCTTATAGCTAATATTCTAGCTTGGATTACAGTTTATGACTTGTCTCAACCTCAATTACTTGAGGTTTCTTTCTTTGATGTAGGACAGGGAGATAGCATATTCATTGAAACACCTCAAGGTCATCAAATATTAATTGATGGAGGACCTGATTCTGCTGTTTTGGAAAAATTAGGATCTGAAATGCCTTTTTCAGATAGAAGTATTGATTTGATAGTTTTAACTCATCCAGAGCATGATCATATAGCAGGCCTTATTAGTGTTCTAGGAGCTTATGAGGTGGAAAATGTGCTATGGACAGGTATTATCAGAGAAACTGTAGAATACAGGGAGTGGCTAGATTGCTTAGAAAAAGAAGGGACCAATATCATAATAGCCAAAAAGGGACAAAGAATAGTTTTAGGAGGTGTCTATATTGATGTCCTATATCCTTTTGAGAGCTTGGAAGGGGAAATAGTTAAGGAAGTTAATAATTCTTCTGTTGTTTTTAGATTAGTTTTCGGCGAAAACTCATTTTTATTTACAGGAGATATATTCAAGTCAGTAGAAAGGGAATTAGAAGAGGCAGATTCAGATATTTTAAAGGTAAGCCATCACGGAAGTAAGACTTCCAGCGATGAAGATTTCATTGTTTCTATTTCGCCTGATATTGCTGTAATTCAGGTAGGCAAGGATAACCGTTACGGTCATCCTCACTTGGAAACCTTGGAAATTTTAAATAAGTATGATATAAATATTCAAAGGACGGATCTTTTAGGAGATATTAAGATAATATCTAATAGTATTAATTACGTTATTGATTAATTTTTTTATTTTCAACTATGAATTTCCCATTGTCTAAAACTAAAATGGAGGGAGTAGAAAATAAATTTGATTTAACTAATCCTGAACAAAGAAAGAAATACTTTGATTTAAAAGTAGGAAAGGAAATTGAAAAGCTAAGAGATTATTTAGAAAATAATAGTTTTATTATTCACTTATTAGGGAAAAAGAACTCAGGAAAGGGAACCTACTCTAAAATGTTTAGCGAAGTAGTGGCACCTGATAAGTTAGCTCATATATCTATTGGAGATGTTGTGAGAAAAGTCCACGAAGATATTGAAGATGATAATAAAAAGAAAGAGCTGATTGATTGGCTGAAAAAAAACTACAGAGGCTATATTTCTATTGAAGAAGCAATAAACAGCTTATTAAATAGAAGCACTAAAACCTTAATGCCAACAGAATTTATCTTGGCTTTGGTTCAAAGAGAAATCAGCAAGATGCCTAAAAAGTCTCTTTTTATAGATGGTTTTCCAAGGGATTTAGATCAAATATCCTATTCTTTGTTCTTTAGAAACTTGATTGATTATAGGGAAGATCCTGATTTCTTTGTTCTGATTGATGTTCCCAAAAACGTAATTAATGAAAGGATTAAGTGGAGAAGAATATGTCCTATTTGTCATACTTCCCGAAACCTAAAACTTCTTCCCACTTCTAAAATTGGATACGAAGATGGTTTTTATTTGATTTGCGATAATCCCGAATGCAGAGGAGAAAAAATGGAAGCTAAAGAAGGAGATGAGCTGGGCATAGGACCAATTAAGGAACGTTTGGAAAAAGACGATAATTTAATTAAAAAAGCTTTTTCTCTTCATGGAATACCAAAAATCCTTTTAAGGAATTCGGTTCCTGTAGAAAAAGCAAATGAGTTGCTAGATGATTATGAGATTACACCAGAATATGTTTTCGAAAGGAAAAAAGATAAGATTAAGGTTATTGAAAAACCTTGGCAGGTTTTAGATGACGAGGGAGTCCCATCTTACAGTTTAATGCCGCCTCCAGTTGTTGTTTCAATGATAAGGCAAATTGTGGATGTTTTGAACCTTTAAAAGCACTTGACTGGCTTCCTTAATATGATAAAATGAAATATCCCTGCTGGAACCCTTCTAGCTTTAAATCTGGGACAAAAACTTTAAAAGGGATTTCAATATTTGTATAGCGTAGTGCTATACGTGCGAAAACCCACTTGAATTAAATTCCAGATTATCTAGAAGGAAGCAGGGCTTAAATTTAAGAGGCTTTTTAGAGGTCTTTTTTTATTTCGTCTATAATTTCCTGCCAATTTATTGTTTCTGTATTTACTTCATTCCATAGAGTGTAGCGTTCCGGCCTTGTTCTAGATAGTTCTTTTAACCATTCAATATTAAATCTTTTATCTTTGAGCGGTTTTATTGCAAACCTTAAAACGTTTGCTTTTTCCATTTCTTCTTTTATTAGATTAAATATCTTTTTTGAATCAAACCTTAGATTTTCAAAATTATCTGAGAATTTAGAATAAATTTTAGCTGCAATTAAAGTTCCAGTTCCGGCTAGCTGGCCGTGACAATAACTGTTCTTTATATTTTCCTCTAATAGTCTTTCTAAGATATGTTCGGAACCTGAGCAGTATCTTGATGTTTCTTCCATTGCTAGTCCTGAAAACACTAGGGCGTAAGCAAAATCCTTTTCTTTTTGGAAGTTTAGTAATTTAGTTGCTTCTAAACTTAGATATTTGTGTAAGCAGCTAAATTTTTCTCCTTTTCTCTCAGCTAAGCTAATATCTTGTAGAGCGATGAAGTTTGATAGTATGTCGCAGATTCCAGACTTTCTTAAATCTCCCGAATTCCTCCATAAGTTAAGAGGAATAAATAGCTTGTTTGGGTATTTTGCCGGAATTGTTTTTCTTTTATTACCTTCGTATAAGGAACAGTTTTTAGAAATTAATCCGTCATGGGAAGGAGCAGTAGGAAAAGAAATGAATCTTATGTCCAAATCAGCTGATACCTTTTTGGCTACATCTATAGCTTTTCCTCCTCCAATTCCTACTACTTCTTCTGTCATAATATCTTTCATTTCTTCTTTTATTGTTTCAACAGTTTCTATAGATGCTACATCTACTATGTGAAAGAAATGAAAACCTGCTTCTTTAAGCAAGTCTCTAGTAAATTCACTATCATTAGTAATGATTTCTTTTCCTTTAACTTTCTTTAGTGCTTTAAATTCGTTTTCGAAGAATTTTAACTTAATTCCTCTTTGCCTAAGTAATTTCCCAAGTCTCATAGCTTTACGTTTTACGAGCAATTTTTGGGTTCTCAAGAATGTTTAGAACGGTTCTTAAGTTATTTTTAGGAAATATGTCTTTTGGATATATCTCTATTAACTTTATATTACTATTTTTGCAGATTAGCCGTTTCTTTTTCATCAGATTATCGTACTTTCTTAGTTTTCCAGCTAATCCGAAAAACTCTATAATGTATCCTCTGGCGAAGAAATCGGCAGTTAAATGATTATTTTCAGGGTAAGAAATATTTCTTTCGTGAAAAATTTTTCTGGAGTACAACCAATCATCAATAATTTTCTCGCTCAAAGAATCACACTTATGTTTATCTTTAGCAATGTACTTTTTAGCAAACAAAACTGGATTTGGTTTGAACCCTGCTGATTTTATGGCTTTATTCCATGTTTTGAAATTTAATCTAGCAGCTTTGTAATTCTTAAACTCTCTTTTTAGCGGAATTCTTCCATTTATTTCATAAAATTTCCTAATTTTGTCTATTATTTCTCTCTTAGTGATTCTTCTAATTTTTAAGTGTTTTCTTGCTTCATAGCGACATTCTGTTGAGCAGTATTTATTAGGACCAAAAAATTTTTTGTTGCAACTAGGACATGTTTTTATTTTCTTGCTCGCCAGATTATTTTTAGTAGCAGCACAAGAGCGAGAACAAAAAACAAGTCCTGATATAGACTTCTTTATTTGAGAAGGTCTACGATAGACTATTTTATCACACTTGGGATTAGCGCAAGTTCTTCTAACGGTCTTATTTTTTGCTAGCTTCCTGCAACTCTTAGAGCAATATTGATTCCATCCTTTTTTCTCAGCTTCATTTATTCTGCCAAGTTCTCTTAAGAAAATCTTTTTACAGAAATAGCAATTAACTTCTTTTATATGCATACTTTTTCGGGGCGACAGGATTTGAACCTGCGATCTCTACCGCCCCATGGTAGCGCCTTAATCCACTAGGCCACGCCCCGTAGACTAAAAAGATTATTTCTTTTTAGTTCTAGCTTTAATACATTTAGCGCAAGCTAAAACCCTCTTCCCATTAGAAAGAGTGAACCATTGTAGGTTCGGCTTTTTTCTTTTTTTAGTGGTAGGATTGTATTTTCCACGAAGTTTAACTCGCTTCTGAACAACTTGACTACCTTTTCCACATATTTGACAAACTCTAGCCATATAATATCATTATATTGTTTTTTATTTGTTTGGCAAGTGATTTATTTTTTGCTATTATTTAAGTTGTTATTATGATATATATCTTTATAATTGCCATATTTATTTTCTCTGTGGTTATCCATGAAGTAGCTCATGGAACTGCAGCTAATTATTTAGGAGACGATACAGCTAAGATAGCTGGTCGTCTTACTTTGAATCCCATTAAACATCTAGATCCTATAGGCTCCGTTGTTGTTCCTCTGCTTTTGATTATTTCTAATGCTGGAATAGTTTTTGGCTGGGCAAAGCCAGTTCCTGTAAATCCAAGCAAGCTAAGGGATCAAAAGTACGGTGATGCGAAAGTAGCTTTAGCTGGTCCTTTAGCTAATCTGGCTGTTGCTTTGGTTTTTGGAATTATATTAAGAATAGCTTTTAATTTTGATCAGTTTCCTTATCAATTAGCTACGATATTTAGCTATATCGTTTTTATTAATATTCTTTTAGCAATATTTAACTTAGTGCCTATTCCGCCTTTAGATGGTTCCCATATTCTTTTTACTTTTTTACCTGACACCTATCGAGATTTAAAGATTTTTCTTTCCCAGTATGGATTCATCATATTGATATTTTTCATATTCTTTCTTTTTAGATTCTTATTTCCTTTTATTTCCTTTATATATAAAGGAATTGTAGGCGCCCCCTTGATTATTTAGCTTGACATTTGCATTTTTATTTGCTATTTTATACTTCGAGCGCGGAGCGCTTAATTAATTTTGATGTTATGCCAACTATCAATCAATTGATTAAAAAAAAGAGAAAAAAGATTAAAAAGGCTAAAAAAAATAGAGCCCTGAAGTTTGGATTTAATACTTTAAAAAATAGACCAGTTAGATACTATTCCCCTTTCAAAAGAGGAGTTTGTATTAAAGTTTCTACTATTACTCCTAAGAAACCAAACTCTGCTTTAAGAAAAGTAGCCAGGGTTAGGTTAAGCAATGGCAGAGAGGTAACAGCTTATATTCCAGGAGAAGGTCATAATTTACAAGAGCACTCGGTAGTATTATTAAGAGGAGGAAGGGTAAAGGATTTACCTGGAGTAAGATATCATGTAGTTAGAGGCGTTTTAGATACTGCTGGTGTTGAAGGAAGAAAAAAACAAAGATCAAAATACGGGGTGAAGAAACCAAAATAAAGGTATGGCAAAAAAAAGCTTTAAGAAAAACGAAGTTAAACCAGATTATAAATACGACGACTTAATTGTTGCCAAATTTATCAATCAGGTAATGAAAAAGGGGAAGAAAACAGTAGCTGAAAGAATTGTTTACGGATCTTTTGACTTGATAAAGAGAAAGACCAAACAAGATCCTATAGAAGTTTTTGAAAAGGCTATAAATAATGCCTCTCCTTTGATTGAGGTAAAATCAAAAAGAGTGGGAGGAGCTACTTATCAGGTTCCTGTTCCTGTCGATAAAGAAAGAAGATTGACTTTGGCTTTAAGATGGATAATTCAAGCAGCAATTTCTAAAAAAGGGAAACCAATGAAAGAAAAGCTGGCTACAGAAATAATGTCGGCAGCTGAAAATTCGGGATCTGTTATTAAGAAAAAAGAAAATGTTCATAAAATGGCAGAGGCTAATAGAGCTTTTGCTCATTTTTCATGGTAAAGTTTTTAATTAGCATATTTTAGTGCTTTTTTAATTATGGCTAGAGAATATCCAATAGAAAAATACAGAGATATAGGTATTATTGCCCATATTGATGCGGGAAAAACTACTGTAACTGAAAGAGTTTTATTTTATACTGGTATTTCTCATAAAATAGGAGAAGTTCATGAGGGTCAAGCTATCATGGATTGGATGAGCCAGGAAAGAGAAAGAGGGATTACAATTACTTCCGCAGCTACTACCTGTTTTTGGACGCCGGGAGAAACTAAAAGAGTAAAGGGGCAAGAGTACAGGATAAATATTATAGATACTCCAGGACATATTGA
>Ga0272441_10005896_pt1 | contig 20964 bp, 8 predicted proteins | sample SSMProp6N_FD_193582 | JGI IMG/M metagenome (GOLD analysis project Ga0272441, IMG submission 193582) | Marine sediment archaeal communities from Little Sippewissett salt marsh, Falmouth, MA, United States - SSM-Prop-6N | ecosystem: Environmental > Aquatic > Marine > Wetlands > Sediment ...
CGGACGCGAGGTGGCCGGCGCTATTGCCTTGGTCTACGATCACCACGGGCGGAGGCTGATGGGCAGGCTCGTAGATGTCCAGCACGACTTCGGCGGCGTGGTGGTGGCCGCCCAGCACGTCCATCTGGACCACCACAACTGCCTGGAGATCATTGTGGTCAGGGGGCCGGTGGAGGAGATACGGCAGCTCGTAGCGAAGCTCAAGTCGGTCAAGGGCGTGAAGGACTGCCAGCTGATGACGACCACGACCGGGAAGGGGATCTAGCCTGTGCGACCGTCCGCATCTTTTTTCTGGCCCCGCCGTAATACGTTTTCACTGAACGTAATACGCGAGGAGGCCAAGATGTCCGGAGGAAGGATCTTCGCAGCCTTCTTGTTGGGCATCATGGCTTTCTGGGCGCCGGGGGCTAAAGCCGAGGAAGAGCCTGAGCCTGACGTGCAGGAGATCGTCGTGACCGCGACCCGTGTCAAGACGGCCAAAGAGGATGCTCCTGCCAGGGTCACGGTCATAACGGGGGAGGAGGTCAGGGCGACGGGCGGCGGGAGCATCGACGAGGTCCTCCGGGCCACCTCCGAGGCGGTTGTGGTGGGCGATTCGCTCTACCAGGGGGCCAAGCCGCAGGTTAGTCTTCGAGGGGTCCCGGATCAGTCCAGGACGCTCGTTCTTATGGACGGCGTTCCGCTGAACGCGGCCTGGCTTGGAAGGGCCGAATGGTGGATCGTGGCCGTCGAGTCCGTGGAGAGGGTCGAGCTGGTTCACGGACCCATGTCGGCCCTGTACGGTTCGGCCGCCATGGGCGGGGTCATCAATGTTGTCACGAGGACCCCGACGAAGCCGAGCGAGACGGCTCTGTCGGGCAGCTTTGGGAGTCTGGGCACTTGGTCGACGGTCGTCTCGCAGGGCGGGAGGCACGGGAGCTTCGCACACTACTTCGCGGGACGCTTCTCACAGACCGACGGGTACGTTCCCGAGAAGGACCCCCAGCCCTACGACGTCGAGCGCGAACGTGAGGACTGGTCCGCACTGGTCAGGCTGCTCTGGGAGCCGGACGAAGCCTCGAGCCTCGCCTTCGGCTTCGTCCACGGCGAGGAGGATGCCTGTCGGGGACGGGAGTACTTCAACAGAGACGACCGGGCGGATATCGCGTACCTGAAGTACGCCAGGTCCACGACGGGGGCCGATTTCAGCGGCACGCTCTACGTCAACGACCAGCTCTGGAAGCGCGATTTCGACAAGGGCCCCAGCTACGATTCGCTCAACATGGTCGAGGACCTGGACCACAGGTACGTCGGCGGCATGATCGAGTCGAGCTTTCCCGACCTGTGGCGAGAGGGAAACACGCTGACCGTGGGGGTCGACTACAAGCACGGCAGGATCTCGCTGGAGGACGACTACCAGACGGTCGCCAGGGACGCCGAGGCAGGGGGGCGACAGTGGCTCCTCTCCTTCTTCGTACACGACGAGATCAAGTCGAGTGACGGGAGGATCGTCGCGACCGTCGGCCTGCGGGCAGACCGTTGCAGGAGCTACGACGGCTCGGCCTACGACACGGGCGAGGCGGGTCCGCCTCCTGTGACGCCCTTCTCTTACGACTACGGCGACGAGACGTGGACGGAGGTGTCCCCGAAGGCAAGCCTGGTATTCCACGCCGCCGAGGCGACCACGCTCCGTGCTTCGTACGGCCACGCCTTCCACGCTCCGGAGCTCCAGCAGCTCTACACCGTCCTCGCCCGCCCCAACAAGACCATCAACGGCAACCCCGACCTGGAGCCGGAGACGCTCGACTCGTTCGAGCTCGGGTTAGACCACGGTTTCGAGAACGGGCTCCGCTTGGAGGGGAGCCTGCACTACAGCATCGGGTCCGACTTCATCGGCCGAAGGCGGATCGCACCCACGGTCTTCGAGTACGACAACATCTCAGAGGTGGACATATGGGGAGCCGAGCTCGGCCTGACCCACAGCCCTGGCAAGGACTGGCGCCTCGGTGCAACGTATGCATTCAACAAGGCCATCGCCAGCGAGGACGATGCGTCCCCGGGAATCGAGGGCAACGACCTGCCTCTCTCACCCAGGCACCGGGCAACGTTGCGGGCCAGCTACGGGGATCCCCAGGACCTGGCGGTCTCTGCGGCTCTCCACCACGTCGGCAGCATGTACGCTGACGACCAGAATACCGAGAAGCTGGACGGTCACTGGTCCCTCGATCTCCGGCTCGCTAGGCGGATCGGCAGGAATGCGGAGGCGTTTGTCGTCTTCAGGAATCTCTTCGACGTGCAGTATGACGTGCCCAATTCCGCCGGAGAGGAGCTCGAGTCGCCTGGCAGGATGGTCTCGGTCGGTTTCTCGCTGGAATGGTAAGGAAGGGGGAGGCGTGGGTTCAGAGAGCGTCAAGGCAGACGATCCCATGTTGCTGAACGCCGTCGGCTTCGTCAGGTCCGATTACCACCATTACGACAAGGTCCCTCACCGGCACGGAGGCAGGGGGTGGACCGCCGGGAGCTCGGAGATCGAGCTTCTCCCGCAGCACGCCGCGAAGCTCGGGGGCTTGGACGGTTACTCCCATCTCATCGTTGTCTATTGGATACATCGCGCCAGAGAATGGCGAATGCCCAAAGACCACGCGAAGCCGCCTCAGGTCAAGCTCTTCGCGACCAGAATGCCCAAGAGGCCGAACCCTATCGGCCTGTCGGTCGTCGAACTGGTGTCCTTCTCCCGCGAGGAGGGCAGACTTGAGGTGAGGGGCCTCGACGCCCTGGACGAGACGCCCGTTCTCGACATCAAGCCCTACATACCCTATTTCGACAGCTATCAGGAGGCAACCGTACCCGATTGGCTGACGGAGCATATCGAGCGCTTCCATGAACATCACGACCACGACCACTAGCCTGCCGCGGGGCTCCTCGCGCGACGGAGTATGGCCCTGCCTGAACACGCGCCGCTCGCATGGGGTGAAGGGCGTGCCGAACGCAACGGCGAGGCCCGACCCGGAGGTGCGGTGATGAGCTGGCTTCGCCTGGTCTTCAGCGGGCCACGCCCGACCGAACTTCCTGAGAGGAAGGGGAACCGTGCTGCCATGAACGTGATGATCGTAATCCTGCCCTTGCTGGCGATTGCCTGCTATGTGGTGGTGCTCCTCAAGAACCCCCCGCTAGCCGCCAGGGGCCTGAAAGCCGGCGGGATGGGTCTGCTCTGGGCACTGCCCATCGTGGTGGCCGGCTTCGCGCTGGCCGGGCTGCTCCAGGCGGTCGAGGTGCGGGAACTCGTCTCGGGGTGGCTGGGATCCGGGAGCGGGATCAAGGGAATCCTGCTCGCGGCGGTCATGGGTGCCCTCACGCCTGGCCCGGTCTACTTCGCATTGCCGATAGCCGGGGGGCTGCTCAAGGGGGGAGCTGGCGCGGGGGTAGTGGTGGCGTACATAACGGCGTGGGACGCATGCTCGATAAGGAGGCTCGCGATCGACCTGGCGCTGATCGACTGGAAGGTGGTGCTGCTGAAGTTCGTGCTCTCGGCGCTCTTCTCCGTCGGGGCAGGGGTGGTTGCGGGCATAGTCTTCTCGAAGACCACCTTCTCCTGACGCTGCGCCCGCATGGCGAACGTTACTGAGAGGATACTCCGTACCGCTCGCAGTATGCGGAGAAATGCTCCATGACCTGCTCACGGTCCAGGTTGAACTGCTCGAGAGAGTAGCGATGCGATCCGTGCTTGCCCTGGGGGTTGTCCGCCAGCCATTGATGCATCCCCTCTTCGAAAACGTCGCTGTAATCGTAGCCGAAGCGCTCGTAGATCCCGCGGACGGTGCGGATCGGATCGCTCACCAGGTCCTTGTACTGGACATCATAGAACTGCTGCCCGTTCAGGGATTCCCTGACCGCCGCGGCATGCTCGACTGCCCTTGCCATCTCGGTCAGGCACCCGTATCCCAGGCGACCCGGTCGCACCCGGGTCCTGGTGAATCCCTGAACAGTGGCCACCAGACTGCAGAGGGATGGTATTGCCTTCAGTGGATCGCGATGGTTCTGCACAATACAGGCATCCGGGAACACCTCCAGCAAGCTGTCAAGGTAGTGCAGGTGGAGCGGCGCCTTGAGGAGCCATCTCTCGCGGCGGAAACGGGACTGCAAGAGTTGGAGCTGCCGTCGGTAGTAGGCATAGACAGGAACCATATCTTGACCGTCAAGCCACTCCCTGTACCGGGGCAAGTTGGCGAATATGGAGAAATTGGGAAACGCGAAGGTGGTCATGAGGAGCCAGCGGCATTCGGCCGGAGCTCGAGCTTCCATGTGATGAATCGCATCCAGGTTTGGGGCCAACGACCGGCGCGCGTGGATGCTGCTCTCCGCCTTGGCGATGCGCGGATCGGTGTCACTGGTCTCGGCCGTGGGTGCTGGCACAGGATAGCGGGCCTCCCACGCTCGAAGGTACCTGTTCCCCGGGTCAGTGGCCAGCAGTCCCTGCAGCATTGTTGTCCCCGACCGCGGCAAGCCCGTTACGAACAGCGGTCGCCGTATCTCCTCGTCGAGTACCTCTGGACGCTGTCTCAACTCTTGCCCTATGCCCAACCTGTTGACCAAGCTCCTCATGATCGCCTCGTGGAGCATGAACCAGCCCACGTAAGTGAGCTTCGAGTCTTCACGCAAGGACTGCAGAAGGACCTGCAGGCCCTCCAGGAAGCTGTCGTCTCCCCACTCATCGGTGCCCGCCAAGCGGACAGCAGCGGCCATCAGAGATTTGGCTGAACGCCGGCCTGGCGGGAATCCCATCCATCTGAGCACGCGGCCGATGCCGTTGAGCACTCTGACACGCAATGGGCGCCCGGCCATGAAAGCTCGCGACTTCATATGCGCTTCTCCCGATATGCTCTCGCTGACTGAGCGGGGAGGAACTACGCCCAGGCCAGCGAGTCACTGGTCCTGGAAGCCACTCGCAGCCCCTGCAATTTCCACGTCCTCGGCCGAAGCGGCCGAACGTGTCTCCTCCAGACATCCCCGCAGTTCCGCTGCAAGCCTTGCAGCACTGGACGCGTCAAAAAGAGAACCGTGCTTGCCGGGCACCGTGACAGTCTGCAAGTTCTCGCCGAAGTAGGGACCCCACCCGTTGAGCGGCTCAAGCTTCCAGTCCTTATCGGCCAGGAAGAGGACAGTCCTGCCGGGGTACGGCGCGGCCTCGTACCGGTCTACGGCCCGTCGCATGGTCTCCTTGACACAACGGTGGACAAGGAACGACGGAATGGCGCGGCCCAGGAGCCTGCAGACGGAGACGACAGCTCTTGTGTACCACCCTCTGACCAGACGCTTGGTCCGCCTGTCAAGCTGCCACCAGGGGGCGCGCGCATGCCACAATCTCCGCGCATAGTCCTTCCCCGGGCGGTGCGTCGCGAACAAGGCCAGGAGGGCCACATCGCGCCCCGTCTTCAGCAATTGCCTGGCTACCTCGAAGGCGATGACGCCACCAGCGGAGTACCCCGAAATGTAGTACGGCCCCTCGGGCTGGTTCGAAAGTATCTTCTCCACGTAGCACGAAGCCATCGTCTCGACACGGTCAATCGGGTACTCTCCGGGGTATATCCCCTCCGCCCGCAGGCCGTAGACCGGCTGATCCGGGCCCAAACAACGGGCCAGGGAAGCGTAGGTGAGGACGTTGCCGCCAGCCGCGTGAACGCAGTAGAGGGGGGGCAGCGATCCTTCCGGCCAGATGGGGGCGAGTACTGCTTTCGATGGCTCCCATCCTTCTTCAGACAGAAGCTTCGCCATGGACCTGATCGTGGGGCCTTGAAGGATGGTCGCCAGTGGCAGTCGCCGGCCCAGAACCTTCTCCATCTTGGCGAAGAGCCTGACTGCAAGCAGAGAATGCCCCCCGAGTTCAAAGAAGCCGTCATCCGGGCCGATGTTGCGAATGCCCAGCACGTCTTCCCACACCTCGGCGAGTTGCGTCTCGAGGTGGGTCGACATCTCTCCGCCCGAACTCCCGGCGGCGGCCGAGGACGGCGGGGAGGGAAGAGCCCCCCTGTCAATCTTGCCAACTGCCGTCAGGGGAAGCCGTTCCAGCAACACGAAGAACGAAGGTATCATGTAGTCGGGAAGCCGCTTGCTCAGAATGCTGCGGAGGTCACTCGGGCCGGGCGCGCGACCTGCGGCCGGCACGACATAAGCGACAAGCTGCTTGTCGCTGGCAGTGCCCTCTCTCAGGACGACCGCTGCTTCTCGCACGCCGGGGCTGCCGTTAAGAACAGTTTCAATCTCCGCCAGCTCGATACGGAAGCCACGGAGTTTCACCTGCCTGTCCAAGCGCCCGAGGAACTCAAGGTCACCGTCTTCACGATGCCGGGCCAGGTCTCCCGTCCTGTAGAGGCGCTCCCCCTCAATGTCACAAAACGGATCGGGGGCGAAACGCTCAGATGTAAGCTCTGGGCTGTGCAGGTAGCCCGCGGCAAGCCCGCACCCGCCGAGGCAAAGCTCGCCCGGCACTCCCAGGGGAACCGGTTGCATCGACTCGTCGACGACGTACGCCTTCGTGTTGGCAATCGGCCGACCAATAGGGACCGTCACTGCGTCGTCCGGGACGTCACGTACGTGATGCCACGTACTGAAGGTGGTGTTCTCCGTCGGTCCGTAAACGTGAAGCAGTCTCTCGGGGGGGCCGTGCCGCAGTACGCGAGACACAGCGCTCGGGTCCGACGCCTCGCCTCCGAAGAGCAGACAGCGCAGCCGTTCGAATGCGTCAGGGAGTTCCCCCGAGATTCTGTTGAAGACCGCCGTGGTGACGAACATCACCGTGATTCCCTGGCGCCCGATCTCGGCAGCAAGGTCTGGAGGTGAAAGCAGGACGCCGGCCGGGACCACAACGAAGCGGGCGCCGTTGAGCATGGGCCCCCATATCTCGAAAGTGGCGGCGTCAAAAGAGATCGAAGCGGCCTGTCCCACGACGTCCGAAGGTCCCAGCTGTATGTAGTCTGTCTCCACCACCAGACGGACCACTGCCCTATGTGGAACCGCGATCCCCTTCGGCTTGCCCGTGGAGCCTGACGTGTAGATGACGTAGGCCAGATCCTCAGGCCCTGCCACCGCTGGCGGGTCATCAGCGCTTTCCGGGGCGATCTCGGCCCAGCCAGCATCGAGGCTGAGCATCTCCGCGGAGTGAGCCGGCAGACTGCCGCGCAGGCCTTCGTTTATCAGCAGGACGGGCGGCAGCGTCTCCGTCAGTATGGCACTGAGCCGGACCTTCGGCTGGCGCGGATCCAGAGGCACGTAGGCGCCGCCGGCCTTCAGGACTGCCAGAAAGGCCACCGCCATCTCCAGTGACGGTTCCACGCAGACGCCGACGAAGACTCCGGGCCCGACACCCATCCTCTTCAGGCGCCACGCGAGTTGATTGGAGCGAGAGTTGAGGGCCTGGTACGTCAGCTGCTTGTCAGCGGCAACGGCGGCGACTGCATCGGGAGTCCTGCCCGCCCACGACTCGAAGAGCTCTCCGATGCTTGAGCTCCTGGGGAAGTCGGTGTCCGTGTCGTTCCACCCCGCGATCATGAGGAGCCGCTCTTCCTCGCTCATGATCGGTAGCTCGCCAATTCGGCAGTGTGGCTGAGCGACAATGCCCTCAAGCAACGCGCGATAGTGCCCCAACATGCGGGTAATCATCTCAGGGCCGTAGTGATCAGGGCTGTGCTCGATCGTGATCGAAAGTCCGGTCGGTGTCCTCAGCAGATCGAAGGACAATTCGAACTTAGCTGCGCTTGCGTCGACAGGCACAGGCGTTATGTCCACGCCTGGGAGCTCGAGGTAAGTGTCGAGAGCCTTCTGGTAACCGAAGGTCACTTGTACGAGCGGAGTGTGTCCCGCGTGCCGCCCCGGCTGCAACTCCGCGACCAGTCTGTCGAACGGCAGATTCTGATGCTCATACGCACCTAGGGCCGCCTCGCGCACTTGCTCCAGCAGACCGGTGAAGCTCTGGTCTCTGCTGAGTCTCGTGCGTAGGGCGAGCGTGTTCGCGAAAAACCCCACCACGCTCTCGGTCTCCAACATGCCCCTGCACGCAGTGGGAGTGCCCACCACGAGATCCCCACGGCCAGTGTAGCGGTGAAGCAGCGCGACGAAAGCTGCGAAGAACGTCATGAAGGGGGTAGCTCCAGCCTCACTGCCGACCTCGGCTACCGATTCGGCAAGCTCTCCCGGCCACACGGCGCGATGTGTAGCGCAGCAGAGCTCATCTGATTGCGGCGGGAGGCAATCGCTGGGCAGCTCAAGAACATCAGGGCTTTCAAGAAGGGCCTCTCGCCAGTAAGACACATGGCGATCGAGGACCTCTCCCCGGAGCTGCTCCCTCTGCCAGACGGCGAAGTCGGCGTACTGTATTGGGGGCTCCGCGAGCACGGGGAGCTGGCCGGCAGTGATTGCGCGGTAAAAGTGAGACAAGTCCATGAAAAGCACCGCCATGGACCAGCCGTCCGACACGATGTGATGTGTCGTCACCGCCAGAAGGTGCTTGGCCTGAGCCAACCGGAAGAGCCGGACCCGAAGCAGGGATCCTGAGGCGAGATCAAAGGCGCGTTGAGTCTCTTCGGCGACGAGGCGCGCTGCTTCTGTGTCGCGCAGGTCCTCCGGGCATCCAGCGAGGTCCACCACGTCGAAGTCGAGACTGGCCGACGGTGAAACCACCTGCACCGGCCGCCCCTCTTCATGGGTGAAGCTGGTCCGAAGAGACTCGTGCCGGGCGAGCAGCGCCTCAAACGCTCTCCGCAGGTCAGGGACCTCGACGGGGCCCACCAGTTTCAGGACCTTGCAGACGTTGTAAGCGGCACTGCCATGCTGCAGTTGGTCAAGGAACCAGAGCCGCTCCTGGTTCAGTGATAAGGGGGCCGGGCCGGGATCGCCCCTCTTCGGGACGCGCCGCATGCTGGCCGCGTCCCTTGCCTCATTGGCCTTTCGGGCGAAGAGCTCCCGTTTCGCGGGAGAAAGGCCGGCGAGCCGCGAGTCTAGGTCGTGCATTACAGCGGCCTCGCTCCTCTTAGCGCCACAGCGGCATGTCTCTTTGGCCGGCAGGCGATGCTCGCCCTCTTCGCCAATCACTCAAAGGGCAAACATCTCAACTGGCCCTTTCCTGTGGTGCGTCGTCATTGGCCAGGATACGTTCGGCCTCGTCCTCCGAGAGCTCCTCGACTGCATCCAGAAGCCTCTCCTGCTCGTCACGCTCTGCCGCTGCTGAGCCAGGCTTGACGATCTGCTCCGCCAACTCGGCAACCGTAGAGCTTTCGAACAGGGCTCCTATTGGCAAGCTCACCTCGAGGGACTTCCGCAGCCTCGCGACGACTTGCGTGGCCAGCAATGAGTGGCCTCCGAGCTCGAAGAAGTTGTCGTGAATCCCTATCTCCTGGGCACCGAAAAGGTCGCGCCAGATCGCCGCGATCGCCTCTTGGGTTTCGTTCTGAGGCGGCACATACGGGTTGGGAAGGTCGGGCCTCGGATGCAGATCGTGTACCTCGCTTCCGCTCGCTCTCGTGGAGTTCGAAGCAACACCCGACGCGTGTATCTTGGCCCCCAGACTGCTGGTTGAGACAACGATCTGACTGATGTTCCTCAAACACAACAGGCGCCCGAAAACCTCGGCCCCCTCCTCCGACGTTATGGCAGTCTCCACCAGGCTCTGGCGACCCAGTGTCTCAAGTGCCCTGAGCTTCCACATATCCCAGTCGACACTGATCCAACGAGTTCCCCCTTCGTTGGCATGCTTCTGAGCGAATGCGTCCATGAAAGCGTTCGCAGAGGCATAGGCCGCGTTCCCCAACCCTCCCAGGATGATCGATATAGACGACGTCAGCATGCAGAAGTCTGCTTGTGTGTCCTTCAACACCTTCGCCAGCACCAACGTCCCTCGCACCTTGGGAACGAAGTGCGTCTCGCTCTCGCTCCGGCCTGTGCTGGGAATGTCCGAGTAGGACCAGTCCTCCAGCACGCCCGCTGCATGGAACACCCCGTTGACCGCACCGAACCGCTCCTTGGCCTTGGAGATCGCTTCCCTCATCTGCTCCTCGTCCGACACGTCAGCCGCAACAACCAACACCTCGCCGCCCAGTTCCTCCAGCTCCATCACCTTCTGCACTCTCTGGCGTATGGGGTCCTGAGGGTCGCGGGAGGTGAGACAGGCTGCCCATTCCTCTCTCGGCGGCAGGCCGGTGCGCCCAACCAAGACAAGCCTTGCCCGCACTGCTCGTGAGAGGTGCGCCGCCAGTACCAGCCCTATTCCACCCAGCCCACCGGTAATCAGGTAGACTCCCTGGGGGCGCAGTAGGCTTTTCTCGAGAGGTTGCTTCGGCACTCGGATCGGCTCATAGGACTGGATCCATCTGTGGTTCCCGCGGTAGGCGAGACTGCTGTGAGTCGTAGACGAAAGCAACTCCGCCAGCAGCTGCCTTACCAGCCTCTGCCTCTGAGCAGTTCCGGTATCGGCCACTTCGACATCAATGTTCCGGCAAGTGATGTCTGGGTATTCCTGCGGGATCACTCTGCAGAGCCCTAGCACAGGGACCTTCTCCGGGCAGAGCGCCTCATCGCCGGTGACTGCTTGAGCTCCCTCTGACAGGACCAGTAGGCCGACGGGTTCCGTCACGTTGAGCTTCGCGAGCGCCTGAGCAACCGAGAGAATGCTGTAGTATCCTCGGTCTTGGGCTTCCTCGAAGCGCTCGGCTTCGGAGCCGGAGGTGGCGGGACGCTCCACGGACCAAAGATGGATTATCACGGAGAAGGTGTTCCCCCGGGCCGCAATCTCTCTGGCCAAGGCAAGGTAGTCATCGGGGCATCGCGGATCGACTGCGTAGCTGCGCTCACCGAGCCTTTCAAATTGACTCCCGGGGACGACCGTGGTCGCTGTGCATCCCAGGTGCTCCAGCTCCGTTGCGAGCTCGGCCCCAAGACCCCTGTTGTCGACGAAGACCAGAAAGGATGTCTCCTCGGGCGGTTTCTGCAAAGCTGTGTCAGGTCCTAGAGGCCTCCGCTTCCAGGACGGCACGTAAAACCAGTCGGTGACATCCGCCTTTCTGCCTGAAAACATGGAATCAAGAAGGGAACTGTCGAGATTGAGACTCGGCTCGATCCAGTAGCGCTTTCGCTCGAACGGGTAGGTGGGGAGTTGAAGACGCCGCCGCCGCTCTCGTGCGTAGACGCCACGCCAGTCGACTGCGACACCCGCCAGCCACAGTCTTGCGAGCGAGCTCAGAAGAAGATCGCCATCGGACTGCGGCCGTTTCTCGTGTCGGCAGGTAGCTACCAGCGTTGGGCACTCGCGCTTGGGTCGGGATCTCTTCACCAAGTCCGTAAGAGCCTGCCCGGGCCCGACCTCGAGCAGGAGGCCGTCCGTCCTCTCGATCACGGCGTCGATCGCTTCGTGGAAACGGACCGTGTTCCGGACCTGACCGACCCAGTGTTCCGGCTTGATAATCTCCTTGCCGGCCCACGTGCCCGTCCGCGTCGAGACCATGGGAATCTTGGGCAGTTCCATGTCTGTCTTCGCCACTTCCTCCCGGAACTCGGGCAGCACCGGGTCGAGCATCTCTGAGTGGAAGGCTCGTACCATCGGCAGTCTCCTGCAGGGCACGCGGAGCCCTTTGAGCTTCTTCGCGAGCTCATCGACAAGCTCAGAGCGTCCAGAGACTACACAGTGGGTTGGCCCTCCCACCACCGCGAGAGAGAGGCCCGGGACGAGATGGGGGACAAGCTCCTCCTCAGAAAGTGCCGCGGCCAGCATCCTGCCAGGGGGCACGCTCTCGCTCAACCGTCCCCGGACGCATATGAGCCGGAGCGCGTCCTCCAGCGAGAGCACACCTGCCACACACGCGGCAGCTACCTCTCCCGTGCTGTGGCCGACCACGGCCTCTGGCGTGACGCCCCACTTCATCCAGAGCTTCGCCAGAGCATAGCTGACCATGAAGAGGGCAGGCTGGGCCCTCGAAGGCCGTGACAGCTCCTCCTGAGCTTGCTCGTCATCCACGGGCGGGTACACAACGTCTCTGAGATCCACGCCCAAGTGCCGCTCGAGCCCAGCGGCACACTCGTCGATTACGTCGCGGAAGTCGGGCTCCTCTACATAAAGACCCGACGCCATGTTCAGGTGTTCTGAGCCCTGTCCGGGGAACATGAAGATTATGGGCTTCGGCTTGGGATCGGCCTGCCCGGCGAGCACCTGCTGAGGTGCTTCACCTCTGAGAGCGGCGATGGCATCTTCCGTTGATTTGCAGATCGCAGTCCATCTGTGCGGGAAATCTCCGCGACCGACCATGAGGGTGTAGCACACGTCCGGAAGACTGATGTCTCGATCCTGCCCGAGGCATGAAGCCAGCCTCTCCCGTGCCGTTCCCAAGGCCGTCGGGGTCTTGGCAGAAAGCGTCAGAAGCTGTCGTTTCCTCGACGGGCCGCTTCGGGTAACAGAAGGGGCTTCCTCAAGGATGGCGTAGCCGTTCGTGCCGCCGACTCCGAAAGCAGCGACACCGGCTCTCCGAGGCAGGTCACTGGTCTCCCAATCAGAGAGCTCGGTATTCACGTAGAACGGCGATCCCGAAAAGTCGATCGCGGGGTTGGGCCGTTCGAAGTTGAGGCTCGGTGGCAGTTGCTTGTGTTCGAGCGAGAGCGCTGTCTTCATGACGCCAGCGACCCCAGATGCTATGTCAAGGTGCCCGATATTAGTCTTACCAGTTCCGATGGCACAGAAGCCCTTGCTTTGGGTGCGTCGTCGGAAAGCCTTCGTCAAAGCAGCGACCTCAATCGGGTCTCCCGTCGGTGTGGCAGTGCCGTGGGCTTCGGTGTAGCTGATTGTCTCGGGATCGATGCCCGCTGTATCCAGGGCCGCCTCAATAACGGACGCTTGCCCGGCAACGCTCGGCGCGGTATACCCGACCTTCCGTGCACCGTCGTTGTTGAGGGCAATGCCCCTGATTACCGCCCGTATGTTGTCGCCGTCCGCAAGGGCGTCCGCCAGGCGCCTCAGCAGCACAACACCGACGCCGGACGTGAACATGGTACCCTCGGCGCCGGCATCGAACGTCCTCGTGTGCCCATCCGACGAGACTATGGCTCCAGGCCTGTAGAGGTGTCCTTCCTTCTGTGGTACCCGGATGGAGGCGCCGCCCGCCAGCGCCATATCACACTCGCGGTCCAGTAGACTCCGGCAGGCAAGGTGGATGCCCACCATCGAAGACGAACAGGCGCACCCGACGGTAAAGCTCGGTCCCCTCAGGTTCAGGAGGAATGAGACGCGTGTGGCAATGTAGCCGCTGCTGCTCGCTATGGTGAGCTGGTAGCCATCCTGAGTCTTACGTATCCCCGGACTCATCAGAACGTTATTCAGCAGGTAGCCGGCAGCACCAGCACTCGCGTAGACTCCGACGAGCCCGTCGAACTGGGCCGGGTCGTGCCCGGAGCCCTCAAGAGCCTGCCATGCGCACTCAAGGAAGAGCCTGTGCTGTGGATCCGTGACCTCGGCCTCACGCGCACTCAGCCCGAAGAACGAAGCGTCGAAGTCCTCGATGCCGTCGAGCGGGCCTCCCGCCTTGACGTATGCAGGATCCTTGACGTCGTCGAGGAAGAGGACCGAAGTGTCGAGATCCTCATTGGTGAACTGGGTGATGGACTCCACCCCGTTGCAGAGATTCCGCCAGAACTCCTCGACCGAATTGGCGCCGGGGAAACGGCCGGCCATGCCGATTATGGCGATTGGCTCAGACCACGTGGGGTGCCGATCCGCCAAGGCTGTCCTCCTCGAGGTGCAAATCATGGTGTTTACGGCAAGCCCGGCTAACTACATTCTAGCACCTGGACGGGCGCGGCGCAAGTCTGCCTCCACGCTTTGGAATTGCTGATGCCCCGTGGCCTTGGCCGAATCTCCGTGTTCTTGAAGAGCATAGCTGCCCAGACCCCGCACGGAAGTTCGTCTGAACCTTTCCCTCCGGCCCTCGTTCCTTGGACCATGAGGGAGGTGCAAGATGAGCAAGCGCGCCGGAGTCATCATATCGAGCTTCCTGATCGCCTTCACGCTCACAGGCATGGCGATCTTCTTCGGACGTTCCCGCAGAGTCGAGGCACGGAGCCTCTATGGGACGGAGCTTCTCGAGAACCTCCGTGGATATCTCCGAGTGGCGCGAATTGAGGAGGCCGCACAGGTCCTCGGCGCCATCGACGACTTCGATGTGGATGGGGACTGCCTGGATCAGGCCCGCTACGAAGTCGCTCAAGCCTACGTTGCGATCGGCAACGGCGAGCTCGCGATCGCGCTTCTGGACAAGATCACGCTGCACGATCGCACGTTCGACTTCCAGCGAGCGGTTCTGAGGGAGAAGATCCGCGGGCTCTACTCGTTCTTCTTCGATCCCTCGGGCGACCTAAGGACGCCGGCGCAGTTGGATGACTATGTCTATCACTCGCGCCTGAACCCCGACGAGAAGCTGCGACCGAAGAACCCGGTGGGATTCGACGATCCCAATAAACTGATAGACTACTTCGAGAAGGTCGCAAGCCAGCTTGAGGATGTTCTTGAGATACAGGGCCTTCCACGCTCAGAAGAGCCGGCACTGGCGGAAGGCTACGATGCCATACAGATTCTCCTCTACGGCCGAGGGGAGATAGAATACGAAACGCTGATCGACAATCTGGCCGGCTCTCAGACCTCCAGCAGTGCGAAGACAAGGTATATCTTGGGAAATCAGCACTTCGTCGAGGCCGACTACGATCGCGCCTTCACCGAATGGGGGAAGCTAGTCAGCCAGCACCCAGAGTCCGATGAGGCGCTTCGCGCCTTCGAGAAGACCTTCGAGCTGTTCGAGGGGAGGAGAATGCTCAAGGGCAAATTCGCGTTCTGGCCCATGGAACGTCCGGCATGGGTGAACCGGCTCGCGGCCGCTGAGCCCTTCAAGTCCAAGGCGGCCAAGGCGGCCGAGCGGCTCAGTTCGCACGAAGATATGGCTCGCTACGAGTCCAGGCCCGTGCTCTATGAGAAGGTGACGCGGGAGATCTTCCGGAACACGAAGGCCTTGGGCCAATCCGAAGAGATCGTGGAGAACCCGGTCATCGAACCCGAGGAAGACACACGGCTTGTCCTTACCCGAGATCGCTCCCTCGGATGGCGCCTGCAGACCGAGTTCCGTGAGTTCCACATACGCCGCGTCAATCAGAAGGTGCTTGCACCATCGGAGAAGAAGGAGATCGAGGTCCGCACCAGCTACTACGGCAAGGTGCTCTTCCGGGTGCTCGGGTTCGCCAGCGGTAAGGCCTACGAGAAGTTCAGGGAACTGGATGCGTCAGAGGCCGTCGAAGCTGCCTCGAAGCTCCCCGAGGTCAAGTCCTGGACTCACGATCTGGGGTCGATGTCGAAGAATGGCCGGAACTCACGGCTGATCGTCAACGCTCCTCTGTCGGAGCAGGGGTTCTATCTTGTGACGGCCAGGGCCCGGTACGCGCCGGTTGTGGCCGTGACCCAGATGGCCATCGTCTCCGACAAGGTGCTGACGTGGTCGTCTCCCACCGGGATCATGTACCGGGCAGTTGACCGGGCCTCGGGCAGTCCGGTTGCCGAAAGACGTATCCACGGCCGGATCAAGCCTGTGTACATCCTGTCCAAGCTGGCACCCCAGTTCCATGATGGCACGCGCAACAGCGAGTTCCTTCGGGGACTGAGCCAGGGCTTTCACAAGGGCGAGCGCGACGAGCTCACCACCGACAACGATGACTTCCTCGGCGGCTTCGCCGAAGGGCTCAAACTCCGGGAGAAGTACGAGCTGGAGCCCGAGCCATTCTCGGTCAAGACTGGCGCGGACGGCGTTGCCCGGGTGGCCATCCCCGCCAAGTGGAAGGGGCACGACTGCCGGGTCAGCGCGGAACTGGGCGAACTCGGCGGCGTGTGCCCCATCGAATCCCGTTGCGGTCAGCCCAGCGAGCACACCTCCTGGCTGTCTCTGTTCTATGCCGAGCGGCCCATCTTCCTTCCCGGCGAGAAGGCGAGGGTCAAGGGGATACTGCGCCGGAGAGGCCACGCGGGCCTCAGCCTTCCTGACAGGGAAGAACTTGAGTTCATGCTGTGGCACAGGCAGTCGCTTCTGGGCGTCTTCAGGGCAGCGCCGAATGAGGTCGGTACGGTCTCGCTCGAGATGCCGCTGCCCGAGTCGGCTCCGCTGGGGGCCTACCACGTCACCATTGGCCACACGGGGGTCAAGTATCCTGTTTTTAAAGTCGACCGCTTCGAGCTTCCCCTTCTCGACATTTCTGTGAAGACTGATGCCGAGGCCGTCTTCGCGGGCTCGACGGCACGAGGACGGGTGGAGGTACGTCACGCCGGGCTCGTGCCGGCAGTAGGGCTCCCCGTCGAGGTCAAGGTCTATGCAGGGAAGACACCCGCGCCGGGTAAGCCCTACGACCCACGCGAGGACTTCTTCCACCCGGTCGGGCTCGTGGACTACCCGGACGCTCCCAAACAGGACTCACTGAAGGGGGAGTTGCGCGGGCTCGCCGTGGTCTGGGAAGTGAAGGGATCGACCGCTGCTGACGGTTGCTACGTTTTCTCGTTCGACACGGACCGGACAGAGGCCAAGCGATACGTGATCGTCGCTCGGGTCAAGGCGCTCAGTGATCGCTGGGAGATGGCCCGGACAGAGATCCTCACAAGCACGCTGCCCCTGTTCCTGACCGCTGAGCCTGAACGGACTCACTACTATCCCGGCGAGACGCTGAAGGCAGAGGTGCAGACCACCGGCCTCGACGGCAAACCCGTGGCCGCGGCGCTCAGGCTCTTCGTTACTCGGAAAGACCCCAAGGGTCAGGAGGTCCTCAGGATCGAGGACATCAAGACGGACAAGGAAGGAACCGCGACCATCTCTGTCAAGATGGGCAAACGGGCCCCTGACATAGAGATCGGCGTCAAGACCAGGGGCGAGTGGGTGCGGCGGCCGGTGAGCTTCAAGCTGAGGCAGATCGGCGCGAGCATTGGCGACGCGGGCCTTGCGCTGAAGCTCGACCGAAAGGCGTACTACCCGGGCGAAGCTGCCAGGGTGACCATCGAGGTCGACCAGCCTGGCGCCGACGTATTCGTCACCATATCACGCGAGGAGATTCTGCGCACCAAGCACTTGATAGTTCCCGGCTCAACGGGCACCTTCGACGTCACCCTCGCTGAGGGCGACTCCCCGAACGTCTACCTGCACGCAGTCTCGGTCTGGAACGACAGGGTCAGGACAGCCCAGCTCGAGCTGCCTGTCATTCCGTCGCACAAGTTCCTGAAGGTCGAGGTCATCACTGACAAGAACGAGTACGTGGGCGGCGACGCCGTCAGTGCGACCATACGGGTCACCGACAGCAAGGGCGCGCCCGCCCGGGATGTCGAAGTCTCTCTCGCAGCTGTCCGGTCCCCGGCCCTGGCGATCCAGGAAGACCTGACGCCGGACCTTGTGCGGTATTTCCTCAACCACAAGAGGCCCCTCCATGTGACTCTCGGCTCGAGCGTCCTGAACTCCGACTCGCCCAGGAGCGAGTGCTTCTGGCTGAGGGCGGCCTTCGCCTGGGGCATCTACAGCGATCTGGTCAGTAACATAGGGCTTGGCGGCGGGGGCGCGGGATGCTTTGGCTACCGGACGGGCGGCGGCAGGAAGCGCTGCGTCGCTCGGTTCGGCGGTTGCAGGGCCGCGTCGCGTGCAGTCAGGGAGCTCTTCGCCGAGTTCCTCAAGCAGCACGGCCTCACGCTCTTCTGGGAGGCCCGGCTTGCCACGGACGAGAAAGGAGAAGCGAAGATCGAGTTCCTGCTGCCGTCCGACGGCGGCGAGTTCCGGTTCACTGCGAGAGCCGTCACCGGCGAGACCTTTGTGGGCGAGATCAGGAAGACGGTGCGTTATCGACGCGAGTTGATCGTGCAGGCCCCTTGGCCGCTCTCCATACGCGAGGGTGAGCGGTTCCGGATGCCGGTCTTTGTGGTGAACGGCTCCGCCGGGACACGACGCGGGAGAGTGTCCATAGAGTCAGATCTACAGGTCCGAGTAGTTTCGGAGACACCCGAGGTCCAGGTAGCCCCGGGTGGGGTTGCACGTATCGACGTCGAGATTGACGCCCGGTCTCTCCCGGACACGCTGACGGGTGCCGAGAAGAACTGGGTTCCCCCTGTGGCTTTCGCACGGTTCACGGCCATTTGCACCGCACAGGATGGAGCCAAGGTCGAGAGCCGCGCGGTCGTCAAGGTGCGCTACACTGGCGTTCCCGTGAAAACTCTCGCAGTCGCCGTGGCACGTCACGGTGAGGGGGACCGCACCATCACGTTCGACCTGACGCAGGCCGTGCCTGGATCTGCACGCGTTGAGATCATGCCACTGGCAGATCCGGCAGAATGGGTGAAATGGCTCGTGACGGGGATGCGCGAACGAGGACTTGATCGCAGCCACGAGTTCGCCTGGGCAGCCGAGGCGGGTGCCGAGCGGCTGGCCGCGCCAGAGATGAAAGCCGGCAAGACGCTCCCGATCGGGCGCGAGCTCATGGCGGCATTCTCCAACGGCGTGTCCTACGTGTCAGACACCAGTTGCGCCCCCTACTTCCTCTCGCATGTCTCGGCCCGTAAGCGCGGCGTGGCGATACCGCTGACGTGGGCCGAGTCTGCGTTCCAGAGGTGGTGCCGGAACCGGCTTGACCGGGTCGGCCCGAGTGCTCTTTGGGCACTGGCAAGCTACGCGACCGGAAAGCCTGAACGCTTGCCTGACGCTGAAAGAATCGCTGCACGCCTGGATACCGTGAGACGCTCCGGTGTCGAGTCAGCCGCCGACTGGGCCTACCTGGCGCTGGCGTTCCGGGCCGTCGAGCGTCCCACCAAGGCATCGTGGTGCCTCGACAGAGGCTTCTTCGTGGCCAGGCCAACAGAAAACGCAAAAGTCCGGCGGCTCCGGGCAGAGGACGCTGCAGCACTGCTCCTGGCGGGCAATGCGCTCGACCTCGATGCCGCGACCATGGGGGACCTCTACGCCGCACTGCTGGAGGCGATTTCCAGAGAACCGCGCCTGGACGCGTGGCCTTCTGCTGTGGCGGTCCATGCGTTAACCGCGTGGAGTCGTATCTCCGCGTCGCCGGGCACCCCGATGAAGGTGTCATTGGGCAACGAACTCCTGACGCTTCACCATGCCAAGCCCGTTGTCCGAGTTCCTGAAGTCGGCAGGTCTTTCTCCGTATCCGTAGCCGAACCGGACAGCGGCGCCCTGGCGGCCCAGGTGATCTGCAGCTACAGAGTCTTGCACTCTGACATCGAGCGTAGGGCGAAGTGGCGCATCAGGCGGTCGTTCGCTCGAGTCACCCCTGATGGGCACGCCGAGCTTATCGACCACGGCGGCGCCGTGAGAGTCGGCGAGTCGCTCCTCATGGCAGTCCATACCGAATCGCCAGGCGGGGGGCTTGCCTCGGTGCCTCTTGCGGGGCCGTGGGTAGCCACGCAGCCTTGCGCAGGGATGTCGCTCACCCGGCGTGTTCGCAGGCAGTTCGTCCTCTCGAGGGCCAGGCGGGCCAGGGTGCTTGCCGCTGCAGAGGCGGGACGCATCGATGATGTCAGGGATGAGCTTGCCAGTGCCGTCGACTCCGGCGACTTCATCATAGAGACGGTGCGTGCCGACAAGCACCTGCGCGCTTCCGGGGGCAGCGGCGTCTCCGGCAGTGTCGACCCGCTGATCTTCTCACCTGGAGGATCCTACTCGGTCGTCTTCCGACCTGACAGGCCGGGCACGTTCGTTGCGCCGACGGCCTGGCTTTCACCAGAGAAAGGAGCGCCGCCTGTCGCCGCGACGCAGCCCTTCCGCGTAACAGTCTTGCAGGCAGATGCTGAACTCCCGCCACGTGAGGCCAACCTCCGCATGTCCAAGTCTCTGCGTCGGTCAGTGAGCGGCGCCCTCAAACAGGTCTCGACTGAGTATCTCACTGAGCTTCTCGAAAAGCCGCGGGCCCAGATCGACGCAAGGCGTATCGCCCTGGAAGGCGTGCTGCGCTCCCGGTCGATGAGAGCTCCCGATGCATATGCGCGCCTGGCGTGGGGCAACAAGGGTATCAAGCTCGCGGATCTCGCGGACCTTGCCAGCTGGAGAGCGGAACTTGTCGAGGACAGTGTCTTCGAGCGCTCGGGGGCAAATGCTCCTGCCTCAGCCGTCCTTGCAAGAGCGTTGTCCACAGACGAGGTAATGGAGCGCATCGCCGGTTCGCCCGATTTGGCTGAGGACCCGTTGCGAGCCTACAATCGCGCGATGGCGATCATTTGTTTCGAGAACGTCTGCCGGCGGGACCTCTATGCGAGCGCGACCGTAAGCCCGGCCTCCGACGGCATAGCCGTCAAGTACCTCCAGACCGGGGACCTGATTCGACGCTTGCCTGCCGAGCGCCTTGACGCACTCCTCGACCACTGGGACGAGGAGCACTCCGGGAAACTGGAGGCCAAGAGGGGACCGTCCCTGAAGAAGGTGCTATCGGAATGGGCCCGCAGGTTCGGCATGGAAGCGACGTTCGATTCGGACGTGCCCGATCTCGAAGCGGGCGAATTCCTTGTCTACTTGCCCGACGCGGGCGCGGTTTCCTCTCTCGACGTGTCTCTCCAGTCGATGTGTCTCAGGGCGAGGCGGAAGGGCCGCTCGGTCAGAATCTGGCTTGACGGGAACCTGCAGGAGGACGCCAGCGACGCCGCCATGGTCGCCAAGGGACAGACCCCTGAGGCCCGCCTCGAGGCTTTCCTCGACGCCTACACTCCAGGTAAGGGCGGCCTCTCTCCCCTCTTTGGCATCCTCGTCGATGCCCCTGAGATGGGCGGCAGTCGGTACACGCCGCGCATCCAGAGGGCGCAATGGCTTGATGAGTCCCGTCTCGAGGCCCCCGAGCTCGACTCTTCGCGACCACTCGGATCACAGCTACATCTTCTGGGTCCCAAAGGCCTGAAGGTCCAGACAAAGGGAGGCGTGCTCCTGATCAGTCCCATACAATGACTTGTGTCCC
>Ga0272441_10005897_pt1 | contig 20960 bp, 17 predicted proteins | sample SSMProp6N_FD_193582 | JGI IMG/M metagenome (GOLD analysis project Ga0272441, IMG submission 193582) | Marine sediment archaeal communities from Little Sippewissett salt marsh, Falmouth, MA, United States - SSM-Prop-6N | ecosystem: Environmental > Aquatic > Marine > Wetlands > Sediment ...
CCGATTCTGCGTTCAATATCGGTCAGCTCATGCCTCGGTGTTTCAGGAAGCGGATCATCAACATCCACCAGCGCATCGATATGACTTAGATGCAGAAGCCCCTCGCCATGAGTACGCGGCATGAAGGGATTGACCTGCGCAATGACATATTTCGCCTTGTGTACAGCCGCCAGAGCAGCGTCTACCGATACCCCCAGAGAACAATAGCCGTGGCGGTCCGGAGGGGAAACATGAACAAAAGCGACATCCAGAGGAAGAACATTATTGTAAAAAAGCGCAGGGACATCGCTGAGAAAAATCGGAATAGCGTCAGCAAGACCTTCCTGAACGGCGCACCGTACGTTTCTGCCGACAAAAAATGCGTTGAGCCGGAAACTCTCCCGATACTCCGGCTTCACATAGTCAGCCTCCCCTTCCGTATGCAGACTGACAATTTCAACATCCCTCAACGATCCGGCTCTCCTGACAAGCGCGTCGATAAGCCGCTTGGGCGTCGCCGCCGCCGTATGAAGAAAAATCCTGTCTCCAGACTGAACAGCCGAAACCGCTTCATCGGCAGACATTGTCCGGTATTTCATAAATAAACTCCTTTATATCACGCTTCGCGCTTAACAATTCATTACATCAACCATCAAACCAAACATCAAACACTCAATGCGCTGTTTGACGATCAGTACTTTCTTTCTTTCGGAACAAACACAGGATTTGCCGCCGCTAACGAGAGATCGACAGGCCTGTCAAAAAGCTGCACGCCACCCTCTTCATCCATACGGCACATTGAATGCTTCAGCCAATTGGCGTCGTCCCGGTCGGGATAATCCTCCCTGCTGTGCGCGCCCCGCGATTCACGACGATTGAGCGCTGAAAGCGCAACCGTCAGAGAATAATTGACCATGTGCTGCAGCTCAAGAGCGTCGGTAAGCTCCTGGTTGAAATTTCTTGTCCTGTCCCTGACCCGGATCAACGATGCCCGCTGCTGCAGTTCGCGCAGCTTGCTGACCGCATCGGCCAGGCATGACTCCTGGCGGAACACCGATACGTCATCCATCATAACCCGCTGAAGATCACGGCGCACTGCGGCAACGGATTCACCGCTCTGACGATCCAGAAGCGTGCTGATAACCCCCTTGACGCGATCAGCGGCATGCATGTCGAGAGGCAACGCCGGCCCGCTCTTCTTCAGGAATTGAGCAATATCCTTTCCGCTGCGCCGGCCAAACACAATAAGATCCAGAAGAGAGTTTGATCCGAGACGATTGGCGCCATGCACCGAAACACAGGCGACCTCTCCTGCCGCCCAGAAACCCGGAACCTCACGACCCTCAGCATCGCCGAGAACGCGACCATCCACCGAGGTGGGAATGCCGCCCATGGCATAGTGGCAGGTAGGAAGTACAGGAATAGGCGCTCGTGAAGGATCGATGCCCAGATAGACTTTCGCAAAAGACTCGATCTCGGGCAGACGGCTTGCGATTTTCTCATGCGAAAGCGATGTCAGGTCCAACAGCACATGATCTTTTTCGGGACCAGCGCCCCTGCCGGCTTTCAGCTCATCATAAATACTCCGACTGACAATATCTCGCGGAGCAAGGTCCTTGATACTGGGTGCATAGCGTTCCATAAACCGCTCTCCGTTGCCGTTGAGCAATATGCCGCCCTCTCCTCTTGCCGCCTCGGTAATAAGAATCCCCAACTGATAGAGTCCTGTCGGATGAAACTGGACAAACTCCATATCCTGAAGAGGAAGACCGTTACGAAGCACGATCCCCAAACCATCACCGGTATTGGCAAAAGCGTTCGAGGTCGTCTTCCATGCCTTACCATAACCTCCGGTCGCAAACATCACCGCTTTTGCATGCATGAGCACTATGCGGCCGGTCAGAAGCTCCATGGCAACGACACCGTTAACCGAGCCATCCTCCATACACAGATCGAGCACCTGAATTTCATCATAAAACCTAACGCCCTGCTTGAGCGACTGCTCGTAGAGCGTATGCAGGCAGACATGTCCTGTTCGATCCGCAGCAAAACAGGTCCTGCGAACAGGCGCCTGACCGAAATTCCGGGTATGTCCGCCAAATGGACGCTGGGCTATACGCCCGTCATCGAGACGGGAAAAAGGAACTCCCAGATGCTCCATCTCGATAATCGCTCTCGGAGCGTCATTGCACATCACCTGGACAGCATACTGATCAGCAAGATAATCCGAACCCTTGATCGTATCATAGGCATGCCAGTCAGGGTTATCCTCTTCAACATTTCCGAGAGCTGCAGATATCCCTCCCTGAGCAGCACCGGAATGAGAACGAAGGGGGTGCAGCTTGGATAGCACCGCCACATCGGCTGATCCTGCAAGTTCCACCGCTGCACGCAGGCCGGCAAGCCCTGCGCCGACAATGATCACATCATGATAAACAACATCCATAAACTTCAATTTTACATCGGATTACGCGCCAGACCCGGCAGCAAGAATAGAGGCAATTCCCTGAACAGAGAGGAAAAGACAGACGGCAAGACTTCCTGCAAACAGGGCCTTACGAAGCGCTGCCCGTTGAACATAATCAACAAGAACATTGTTCAACCCGTTGAGACCATGAGCAAGAGCAAAAAGCAGCAGCATAATATCAATCGCCTTCCACAACGGGTTGGCTAACCTTGCGGCAACGCTGCTGTAGGTAATGACATGCTCTTCAGGAAGAGCCTCTTTGATATGGCCGTCCGCAATAGCTTCAGCATATTCAGGACTCTTTGTCGCAAATTCAGCCACGATATCGTTGTACTCGGTCGCTGTCGCAAGATATCCATTCGGCATATGCTGCACCCAGAAATGCAGGGCAAGAAAGAGCACCAGACCAAGACCTGTAAAGCGCTGCATCACCCAGCCAAACGCCTCGATCTTTGAAGAAATAGTTACCGGCGGTGTCTCATGAAGTGACTGATTCATACCTTTCTCTTGTCTGTCTGCATTATTGAAAAATAAACAAGGCGATAATATACGGGGAAAGGATCGGATAACCGACCACTGCAGTCACCAGCACCGTAAGCACGACAACTGCATAAAACAAAGGACGCTGAGTATCGGACCTGAAGTAGAGATCCTGCAGAAGAATCCGGATACCATTGAACGCATGAAATGCGACGACAGCAAGAAGAGCAACTTCGGCCATCTTGAAGAGCGGATTTCGATAGAGCGTCACATACTTCTCAAAGCGAACAGGATCACTCAGAGAGCGAAGCCCCATAACATGAAGAGGAAGATAGATCACAAGAAGAAGACCTGTCAGTCGATGAAGGACCCACGCTGCCATACCGGGCTTGACCCTGTAGGACAATGCGGTCATCAAAAATGTTCTGAACGACGGAGAAGCTTTCAGGCGGGCGGGTTTATCAGGAATTTTCATTATCCGGCACCATTCAGTGCATTACGATTTAGGAAAAGATCTCTAGCGCAGCAAAATAACATACCCCGATTAAAGAACAACAGCCTTATACCCTCTACAAGGTTACATGCATGCAAAAGATATGCAGGCAGCCCCCCACAATGAGCGTATATTAATGGCGACGGCGTAAATAAGCCGGCGTATCAGTGGAACCTTTTCGAATCCTGTCATCGGAAGAACGGGAAGAGGGCATGGTAATCTCATCAGATTCGTCGTTCTGCGGCTTATGCGACTTTCCACTGCCAAGGTCCAGAGGATCATGGATTGAAATTTTTCTGCGAATATAGGCAGGAACACGAAGATCGTCGGGTTTCTGACCGTGATACCCCGGAGATGCGGTCTGGCGGACAAAGGAGTGCTGCGGTAACGTTTTGCTCCCAGGCATATCAACGACATAGGGATGATCTGCATCGCCCTCATCATCATGGTGCTGACGATTGAAACCGGTTACAATGACCGTTACACGAATCTCGCCGGATGCATCGCGGTCCTCAACATAACCGTTGATAATTTTAGCATCCTTTCCAACCTGCTCTTCGATATAACTCATTGCGTCTGACATGTCACGCATGGTCACATCGCCGGTCATATTGACCAGAACCCCTTTCGAGCCTTTTAAAGAAACCCCTTCGAGCAAAGGACTGGTAATGGCATCCGAGGCGGCCTTCAGCGCCCTGCGGTCTCCGGAAGCGGCCGCAGACCCCATAACAGCATCCCCTGCACCGGACATAATACTGCGGACATCGGCAAAATCCACATTCACATGGCCATGGCGTGTTATAATATCGGCAATACCTTTAGCTGCGCGGTAAAGCACATCGTTAGCCATGTTAAATGCATCGGTTGCGCTGATGCCTTCCTCGGCAATACTGAGAATCCTCTCGTTCTCGATAACGATAAGGGTATCTATATACTTCCCCAGTTCAGCAATACCGCTATCGGCAATACCTGCTTTGATCCTGCCCTCAAAATTGAAGGGTCTGGTCACGACCCCGACAGAAAGAATCCCCATGTTGCGGGCGATAGAGGCTATCACCGGAGCAGCACCGGTTCCTGTCCCTTTTCCCATTCCTGCCGTAATAAAGACAAGATCAGCACCCCGAAGCTGGCCGGCAATGATTTCGCGATCATCCTCGGCCGCCTGACGGCCCTTTGCAGGATCAGCTCCTGCACCAAGGCCATTGGTTGCCTTTTTACCGATCTGAATACGCACAGGCGCTTTTGAATTCAGAAGTGCCTGACGGTCGGTGTTAAACGCGATAAAATCCACTCCGGAAATCTTCCTGTCAATCATATTGTTGACAGCGTTACCGCCACAGCCACCGACCCCGACAACCTTGATAGAAACGCCAATATCCTGCTCGTGCTCAAACAAACCCGGATCCAGTTCAAATGCCATAGCTCATATTCTCCCTTTTATACTCGCCTCCAGAGCTCAATCACCCTATAGTCTTTCCCACCAGTCTTTCAAACGATCGACAATCTTTTTACCGGACTGATTCTTGGTCTGTTCATCAGTTCCATCTCCGACAGCAGCGGCATCCCGCTCCGTTCGGGGCCCGACTGCGTCAAAATCATGCTGCTCCGTCCTGTCCTCGAACGAATGCGCCACAAGACCCATGACTGTCGCGTACATGGGATTATTGATCGAATGCTTGATTCCACCTGAAATACCTTCAGGATAACCTGTTCGCACATCAAGACCAAGCACTTCTGTCGACAACGCGTCAGTTCCAGGAATCAGGCTGCCCCCTCCGGTAATAATCGCCCCTGCATTAAGATACTCATAGTAACCTGAACGCTTGATGGAATCACGGATAAGCTCGAAAATCTCCATCATTCTGGCTTCGATGATCAGCGTCAGCGAACTCTTCAGGAACGACTTCTGCGGACGCCCCTCGATGCCCTGAATAAGAATCTCCTCATCCTGTGAACGATCTCTGATATAGGCACAGCCATGCTTTATTTTCAGATCTTCAGCAACTTCATAGAGCGCTTTGACCCCGAAAGCGACATCATGCGTCACATCGTTTGCGGCAACCTTGATCACTTCGGAAAACCTGATCGCACCGTCGATATAAATAGCGACCTCTGTGGTCCCGCCTCCAATATCGATAATAACCACACCGCTCTTGCGCTCGCTCTCCTTCATCACGGCAAGCCCGGAGGCTACCGGCTCGAAGGTCATGTCATTGACGCTCAATCCTGCCTTTTCGACACACTGTTTGATATTGCGGATCTTGGTTTTCATACCAACCACGATATAGGCGCTGCCACGCATGGTGGTTCCAGCCATTCCTATAGGGTCAAGCACCCCCTCCTGGTCATCGACAATAAACTCCTGCGGAATGACATGGATAATCTCATGATCGATATCCAGATACCGGATATTTGTTTTTGCCTTTTCAAGAAAGCGCTTGATATCCGAAGAATTCACAACGCCGGACTGATTGACGCTGATCTCCGAGTTACTGTTGATGCAGTGAACATGCGCCCCTGAAATGCCGACATTGACCCCTTTGATGCGAATCGACGACTCCCGTTCGGCATCAGCTACCGCAGCACGAATGGCATTGACGGTTTTATTGATATTGACTACCGTCGCCCTCTGCAGCCCTTCAGAGACAGAACGCCCATGGCCGAGAATATTGAGTTTTCCCACCTCATCTTTCTCCGCAACAACAACACACACTTTGGTTGTTCCTATGTCAAGTCCTACGACTATATTGCTTGTCTGCATGGTATTTACGTCAGCATATTTCTCGTCTGCGAAAGACACCGGCCCGTGTTGAGCGTCACTCATTCTGTTCACGGGCGAAAACTCTTTCGTGAAATCGCAGGTCTACCGAATCATAAGCGTCAAAGCCTTTTCTTGCAACAACCTTTTGCCAGAATATCTCGAATTTTTTCAACTTTTCCTTATAGTTGCCGTCGTTGCCGACCAGAAAACGTATCGGTGACCCGGAAGCCGTAAAATACGTTTTATTCCCATCAATAAAAGTAATTTTCCGAACCATCAGTCGTGCATACTCCGTGCCGTACAATGCATCGAGAAAGGACTGCAGCACAGCAAACTCCTCCGGGTCGACTTTAACGGGAGCTTTCGCTCCGCTTTTTCTCACCCTCACCCCTGAAACATCGATCAATGGTGGTGCTGTAGCTGGAAGCTCCCGCCACGGCAGTACATACCCTTCGGTATCAATAATCCCCGGCATCCATTCCGATACGATCCTTGCAAAAGGACGCCGCTCGTCCACCTGCACCCTGATGATCCCGTTCATCTCCTTTCCGACAGAGGCGGCGCGAATATAGGGATGCGCGATAAAACGACGCTCAAGGGCAGCGCTGTCGACACTTTCCATATTCCTGTCGACCAGCCCTCCGGCAAAACCCAATAATTCACTATCCTGAAGCAGCGTGTTGCCGCTGATGATAACCTCTCTGACCCAGACCCCCCGCTTCCAATGCTGAGCATAGACCCCAAGACCGGCAAGCCCTCCTGCAAGCAGCACCACGACGAAAACAACAACGCCCCAGCGATGCAGTGCAGACGGTCGGCCTTCATCACCCGACGGTCCGGAATCTCCGGGTCCCTGAGCGCGGTCATTGCTGTCCTGCTGCTCGACCCCCTGATCGTCAAAAACAAAATCGGGCATCAGCAGAGTGCGTTTTCAAATCCAAGCAGCTTGATTTCAAGATCGAGACAAACGCCAAAAGTCGACTGAACCGCATTGCGCGCAACAGAGATAAGCTCTATCATATCGGCAGCTCTTGCCGAACCGGCGTTGACAATAAAATTTGCGTGAACGTCGGAAATAACCGCATCACCTCGACGGGTCCCTTTGAGACCGCACAGATCGATCATTTTCCCGGCACTCATTGCTTCAGGATGGCCGACCGGATCCGGGTTACGGAATATACTTCCGGCATTGGGCTGCGATAAAGGCTGTGACTCCATCCGCTTTTTTCTGGATTCCTGCAGAACGACCAAACGCTCCCTGACAGATGCAGCGGAGAGCTTTTTGAGTTTGAGTCCAGCCGAAATGATCACACTGTCGTCCAGGCCGCCATACCTGTAACCAAACCGGATCTCCTCCCGCTGCAGCGTCATCAATGTCCCGTCACGAAGCACTTCTACCCAGGATACAACATCGAACAGCTCCTGCCCCCATGCCCCGGCGTTCATCATCAGGGCTCCGCCCGTCGTTCCGGGGATCCCCTGAAGCAGTTCAATCCCTCCCAGAGAAGCGGCAAAAGTTTTTTCCGCCAGCAAAGGAAGAGAAACTCCCGCCTCAACAACAACACTCTCTTTTTTGACAGTCAGCTTCCCCAAGGCACGAGGGGTTCTGATCACTGCCCCCCGAATACCGTCATCATGAACCAGCATGTTCGAACCTCTGCCGATAATGGTACAGGGAAGGTTATGACGGGAGAAAAATCGGAGTGCCTCACAAAAATCGTCCCGATCAAGCGGATCTATAAAAAAATCCGCCGATCCGCCGATCTTGAGCGAAGTATGCTCACTCATCGGCTCCCCGATACTAATTGAACCCCGTATGGTCCGTAACAGCTCTTCAGTACTCAGCATTCCATTCCTTTCAAGATCGTTTCGTGCAGAAATCCGCCATACTGACAGATATGCCTGTAATATCACCAGCCCCCATAAAAAGCATCAGCATTCCAGGAACACAGTAACCTGCAAGATGCGCGGAGAGTTCCTTCCCGTCTTCAAAAAACGAGACGTTGGATGCCCCGGCAACCCTTGCCGCCTCGGCAACGAGCTCCCCTGAGATCCCGGGAAAATCCCCCGGGTCTTCTCGTGCAGGATAGATCCCCGCGACGCAAACCCTGTCGGCACCCGAAAGCGCCCATCCGAACTCACCGGCAAAATCAGCCGTTCTGGAATAGAGGTGGGGCTGAAAAACCGCAATGACCTCCCGCTCCGGCCAACCGGCCTTTGCCGCTTTGACAGCGGCTTTCACCTCTGAAGGATGATGAGCATAGTCATCGACAATGATCGGTCCGTCCGGAGATGTATAACGGATCTGAAACCGGCGACGCATGCCGCTGAAAGCCGCCAGACCCGAAACAAGACGCTCTACCGGCAGGCCCATTTCAAGCCCTACCGCAATGGCAGCAAGCGCGTTATGAACGTTATGGCGCCCGGGAACGGCAATACGGAAATCGGCCAGATGGCTTCTCATATAGTCGACTGAAAAAAATGTCTCGTTTTTTTCAATACGAATATCCCTGGCCATAAGATCGGCGGTTTCGTCGATGCCATAGGTGGAATAACGACGGTTGAAGCCCGATACGATCCGCCGCACCTCCGGCCAGTCGACACAGCAGATCACCTTGCCGTAGAAAGGCACGCTGTTGGCGAAATCGATAAAGGCATCGCGCAGCTCGTCAAGCGTGGCGTAGGTGTCGGCATGTTCGGCTTCGAGGCTGTTGATGACCGCAATGGAAGGTGTCAGCTTCAGAAAAGCCCGGTCATACTCATCAGCTTCGATCACCATATATTTACCATTGCCGACAACCGTGCTGCCTTTAAGGTAATCGGAAATCCCTCCGATCATCACCGTCGGTGATTCGCCCGCCTCGATCAGCATGGTGGCAATCATGGCCGTCGTTGTGGTCTTGCCATGTGTACCGGCAACGCAGACCCCGCTTCTGAAACGCATGAGCTCCCCGAGCATCTCGTCGCGCTTGATAACCGGGATCCCTTTTTTCTCGGCTGCCAGAATCTCGACATTGCTCTCCGGCCTGACGGCAGAGGAGTAGACAACAACATCACAAGCACCTACATTCCCTTCACTATGCCCCTTATAGACCTCGGCGCCGAGCTCCGACAGTTTATCAGTCACCTCTCCGGAGCTCAAATCCGAACCGGTGACGGTAAACCCCGATTTCAAGAGCAGTTCAGCAATTGCGCTCATTCCAGCTCCGCCGATTCCGACGATATGCACACATTTTGTTTTTCCTAATTCCACCCTGTTTCCTCACTTAATGTTAGCCAGCCCGGCAATTCTTCCTGCAAGATCCAAAGCGGCCTCCGGCCGTCCCTCCTTGCGGCAGGCTTCCCTCATGCGCAGACGGAGCTCCGGGTCGGCAAGAATGCGGAAAACCTTCTTTCGCGACTGATCGAGAGCGATATCGGCATCGGCGACAAGCTCGGCAGCACCTGCATCGACCAGCGCTTTGGCATTGAAAAACTGATGGTTTCCGGTAGCATAAGGGTAGGGAACAAGTACCGAAGCCTTTCCGAGGTTGGTCAGTTCTGCCAGCGTCGAAGCACCTGCCCGGCAGAGCACGAGATCAGCCGCGCCATAGGCCATACGCATGTCATTGATATAGGGCCCGATCCAGAGCGTAGCGGACGGCTCTACCTCCTTTCGAAGACGTTCGTCATCAAGGCTGCCCGTCTGCCAGATAATATTGGCCTTGCCAGCCGCACCGGAAATCCATGTTTTCACCGCATTATTGATCGAACGGGCACCTCTGCTTCCCCCGAAAACAAGCAGCGTCGGCAGACCGGGCTGAAGACCGAAAAAAGACTGAGCCTCTGCCTGATCAATCCCTGTAAACGATCTTGCAGGATTACCGGTCACGAAAACACCTTGTTTTCGCCGAAAAAATTTCCGGCTCTCTTCGAATGAAAGATGCACTTCAGTCGCAAATGCAGCAAGAAACCGGGTGGTCACCCCGGGAAAAGCGTTCTGCTCCTGAATAAGTGTCTTGCGCCCCATCAGCTCTGCCGCGGCAAGCAGCGGGCCGCTGACAAACCCGCCTGTCCCGACGACAACATCGGGTTGTTCGGCACGAATAATCCCGGCAGCCTTGACGACAGCCCGAACAAAATCAAGAAGCACTCCTGCGTTATTGAGCATATCTGAAAAGGAAAAGCCCCGCCGGAACCCTCTGACGTCAAGCAGATGCAGCCGGTAACCGAGGCGCGGAATCTCGGTCGCCTCGATGCCCCGCTCGGTACCGACAAAAGCGACGGTCGTCCCCGGATAGAGCTGCTCGAGGCGCTCTGCCATGGCAACTGCCGGATAGAGATGCCCTCCGGTCCCTCCTCCTGCAAACAGAATATTCATATCCCCTGACCCTCCATAGTCTCGGCTGAATCTTGCAGATCCTGCTGTTTGCGGTTTCTTGAAATACTGACCAGAATACCGACCCCGATCGAGTTAAAGAGCAGCGCGGTACCGCCGTAACTGATAAAAGGAAGCGCGACCCCCGTCGTCGGAAGCAGATGTGATGCAACGGCTATATTGATGAAAGCGTAGAGCACAATCGCAGCCGTGATCCCCAGTGCAACGTAGCGGCCGAATGCATCGGTTGCATGTTTTGCAATCAGCAGACCGCAGATAAAAAAGATAACAAAGAGCAGGAGCAGCCCCACGGCTCCGATAAACCCGAACTCTTCTCCAATCACAACAAACACAAAATCGTTGTAGGAAAGCGGCAGAAAAAGCTCCCGCTGTTTGCTTGCGCCGATCCCGAGGCCGGTCAATCCCCCATTGCCGAGACCGATAAGCGCCTGGTAGACCTGGTAACTGAGATGTGATTCATCGCCCCCGAGAAAAAAAGAAACAAGCCTTTTTACCCTGTAGGGCTGAGCAATAGCAAAAATTCCTGCCGCCGGGAGCAGAGGAATCGCCGTCACCAGCAGATGCTTGACGCGCACCCCGCCGAGAAACATCATCAGAAATCCGATAAGGGCCACCAGTGAAGCCGTGCTGAAATTAGGCTCGACGGCAATCAGCGTCACGACCGTCAGGAGCATGGTCAGGAGAGGATAATAGCCGTTATTGAGGTCCTTGATCACATGCTGCTTATCGCTGATAAAACGGGCAAAATGAAAGATCAGCGCATATTTGGCAAAGTCAGAAACCTGAAAATTCAGAGGACCAAGGGGGATCCACCGTGCCGCCCCTTTGATGACTCCTGCTGCTTTCAGAAGAAGCAGCATCGCCAACAGAATAATGCTGAAAAAGAGCAGCATCTTGCTGAACTTTCTGAACACACGGTAATCAATCGAAGCAAACAGAAGCACCGTTCCGAGACCGAGAAACGTGAAAAACACCTGACGCCAGAGAAAGTACTCCGGATTGGAAAACTTCATCTCCGCCCATGCAGCCCCGCTGCTGTAGACGACGAGAATGCCGATGCACATCAGAAGAAAAACAATAAACAGCAGCAGTTTTCCCGCGATATTTCTCCCGATCAGCGGCTCCTCTGCTCCACCCTGAAGCGGCAGATGCCCTGCGCCATATGCAGTATCGCTGTGGCTCATAGGGTCGACTCCCTGAGAATTGATTTAAACATCGCTCCACGATGCTCAAAATTATCAAACATATCAAAACTCGAACAGCCGGGGGAAAAAAGCAGTGTCGAACCACGCCGGGCATGCTGAAGCCCCAGCCGAACCGCCTCCCGAAGCGATCCGGCCGTAACAGCAGGAACACTGTCGCCGTATGCACCGGTAAAACGATCTGCCGCCTCCCCCAGAGCAACAAGCATCTCAACCTTCGAGGCGACAAGATCACGAAGTTCACGGTAGTCGCCATCTTTGTCTCGGCCTCCGGCAATAAGCACAACGGGTCCGCTCACCGCTTCCAGAGCCTGACGCATTGCATTGAGATTGGTGGCTTTGGAATCGTTGATACAGATAACCCCATCAATTTCGCACACATACTCCTGACGATGCTCGACGCCCCCGAAAGCCTTCAGCGCCCGTTTTATCGACGAGAGCGGAACCCCGGCAGCGTCAGCGGCCAGCGCTGCAGCAAGCGCATTTGAAAGATTATGCCTCCCCATGAACCCGCGCTTGAGGAGATCCTCATGAGCAATAACCCGCTCATCAAGGCTTCCGGACTTGAACAGAGTGATCCATCCGCCTTCTGTCACCGCTCCTGAGGCGGCAAACGCCCGGGTACGCCCGGCATCCAGACCGAACGCCGCCAGTTGAGGCAGAACGCCCAGCCGTTCTTCGAACCGTTGTCGGAGTATCGGATCATCAGCGTTCACAATCAGGGTATCGTCTTGCCTCTGGCGTGAAAAAATTCTGTATTTAGCTTCTGCATAGAGCCTCATGCTGCCGTCATAACGATCGAGATGGTCCGGAGTAATATTGGTCATCAAAGCGATATCCGGCCGAAACCAGGTGCACCCTTCGAGCTGGTAGCTGCTCACTTCAACGACGGCGATGTCCCCGGAAGCCATCGAGCCGACCATGGAAGAAAAGGGAACGCCGATATTGCCGACGCTGAAAACACGATACCCTGCTGCAAGAGCGTGGTCGGCACAGATAGCCGCGATCAACGTTGCCGTTGTTGTCTTTCCATCCGTACCGGTCACGGCAATGATGCGTGCAGGGCAAAACCATGAAGCCGCCTCGATCTCGCTGTAAACGGCGATATCGCGTGCGCGCAGAGACTGCATCACCGGAGCGGTAAGCGGCACTCCCGGACTGACGATACAGAAATCAGCATCATACACCCTCCCGGTATGTCCGCCCTGCTCGGCATCGATCCCTTTTTCAGCAAGCAACTCCCTATCGCCGGGCACGAGAGCGCCCCGCTCGCTGACAAACACCGACGCACCCTGTTCACGCATGAGCAGAGCAGCTGCGATGCCGCTGCGCCGGGCGCCGATGACGCTTACCCTGGCACCCTCGATCTGTAGCGGAGCAGTATGCATCAGCGCAGTTTCAGCGTCATAAGACTGGTGAGAAAAAACAACAGGGTGATGATCCAGAAACGAATGACGATTTTCTCCTCAGCCCATCCTTTGAGCTGAAAATGATGGTGCAGCGGCGCCATCAGGAAAATCCTGCGCCCCTCTCCGAAACGCCAGCGGGTGAACTTGAACCATGCCACCTGGAGCGAAACCGAAAGAGTTTCGAGAAGAAAGGTTCCGGCAAGCACGGGCAGAAGCAGCTCCTGCTTGATAAGAAGAGCGATGACCGCGATAGCACTTCCGAGAGCAAGCGATCCCGTATCGCCCATGATAATCTCTGCAGGGTGCGAATTGAACCAGAGAAATCCGACGCACGACATTGCAATCGCCATGCTGAGGATCGCCACCTCGCCGGCACCGGAAATGTAGTTGATATTGAGGTAGTCGGCATACACCGTATTGCCTGTAAGATAGGCAAATCCGCCAAGGGCAAAGACCACGATACCCGAAACTCCGGAAGCCAGGCCGTCAAGTCCGTCGGTCAGGTTGACCGCGTTGGATACCGCTGTGATAATAAACACGACCAGAGGGATATAGAAAATCCCGTAGTTGATCGTCAGATTCTTAAAAAAAGGAACCGTCGTCTGCGACTGAAGTACTGAAAAAGCCGGGTCATACCAGGTATAGAGACCAACCACCAGGCCAAGCGATACCTGCCCGATCAGTTTGTAGCGGGCAGCAAGCCCCCCTTTGATTTTCAGAACCACCTTGCGGTAGTCGTCAATAAAACCGATAGTCCCCATCCAGAGAATAGCCAGAAGAATAAGCCAGACATACGGGTCATTGAAACGCGACCAGAGCAGCCCTGAAACAAGAATGGAAAAAATAATCAGCGTCCCTCCCATCGTAGGAAGCTCTTTCTTCTTGCGATGTTCCGGGGGAGCCTCCTCCTTGATCGGTTCAATATATTTTCTCTTCAGGTAGGCGATCAGCCTCGGACCGACAAAGATCGTGATAAGCAGGGAGGTAATAGCGGCCGCGCTGGCCCTGAAGGTGATATATTCGACAACACCGAAACCCGGTGGATCAAAAACGTCGTTGATATACTGTAACAGGTAATAGAGCATGATAGAGATTTTCTGAAAAAAATAATTCTTTCTACTTGTCGGTGGCTCGAAGGCCTTCAGCTATCAGTTCGAGCCTCATCCCTCTCGACCCTTTAAGAAGAAGAAGGTCGTCCTGAGAGAGAAACGCCTTCAGTGCATCGAGCAAATGCGCGTGACTGGTATAATGACCCCTGCACTTCGGTCCGGCAGAGAGACAGCTCAATGCCGCATGCTCTCCATAGGTATAGACAGCGTCGAACGGCAACTGAGCAACAAGCGCTCCCATCCGGCGGTGCTCGGCATCTGAAGCCTCTCCAAGTTCAAGCATATCGGCAAAGACCAGGACCCGACGGCCGGAACAGGGGATCTCGCAAACGGTTTTCAGCGCCATCGTAACCGAATCGGGATTGGCGTTATAGGTATCGTTGAAAATCCTTATCCCGCCAGCCTCAATAAACTCAAGCCGTTTCCACCCATCGGCAGGCACAAGCGACCCGAGACCTTCTGCGATAGCGTTCAGAGGAACATTGAAACAGCTCCCGACAGCAGCGGCAGCAACGGCGTTATCAACATTGTGACGTCCGGAAAAATGAAGCATCAGGCTGACGCTTCCGGAAGCAGTGCAAAGAGTAAAGGTCGTCCTGCCAGCGGGATCAAGCACAATCTTCTCCGGCCAGATCAGGTTCCCGTCCCGCTCAGGACCGTAGTCAACACGATTTTGGATCTCGCGAGCCGCAGCAAGAAGCCGTGCGTCGCCGGTATTGACAAAAACCGTTCCGCCACGCATGATGGTATCATGGTAAAGCACCGTCTCAGCCTCAGCCACTCCATCCAGATCGCCAAGAAACTCGAGATGTTCATGACCGATATTTGTCAGGAGAGCGAAGTCGGGACGGGCAATGGAGGTGAGCAGTTCCATCTCTCCGGGATGATTGATTCCCATTTCGACAACCGCAAGATCATGGGTATCGCGTAAACCGAAAAGCGTGAGCGGCACACCGAGATGGTTATTGAGATTTCCCTTGCTCATATGCACCTTGTATGTCGTCCCGAGAACGGCTGCGGTCATCTCCTTGGTTGTCGTTTTACCATTACTGCCGCCGATACCGATAACAGGAATGCTGAACTTGCTCCGATAGATCGAGGCAAGCTGCTGCAGGGCCCGAACGGTATCGTGCACCACAAGATATCGCCAACCCTCCTGATGAACGGATTCAGCATGCCTGCTGTACCACTCCCTGTTGACCACAGCACAACGCGCCCCGCTTTTGAACGCGAGGGAGACATACTCATGACCATCTGTCCGCTCTCCCTTCAGAGCAAAGAAAATACTGCCGCTCCTGATATCTCTTGAATCGATTGAAACAGATGGATCACACCACTCCACCGCTTCACCCAGAGCAAAGCCGGCAGGAGTGCCAACCGATTCAAGATCATCCTTTGTCAAACACATCCCCATGAAAATACACCTTTCATTTACTCGGTTACTCCAGGGCTCCTCTATAAATTTGTTGCGCGGCCCGAATACGTCGTTGGTCGGTGCTCGAAATCCTCATCCCGACTTGTCGGGATTCCGGTTTCTGTGCGCCGTCCGCCTTGTCTTCAGCTCGCTCACGACAAGTAAGAGAGCTCCCCTCTCAATCAGCGCGCTCCTGAAGCGCTCGTGCAACGACCTCACGATCGGAGAAATAGCTCTTCCGGCCTCCGCTCTCCTGATAACACTCATGGCCTTTACCCGCTATCAGCAGAAGATCTCCCGGACGAAGCATCTGAACCCCGCAAACAATAGCATCGGCCCTGTCGGCAATACGCATGAAGCTGCCTTCGGTGATTCCGGAAGCAATCGCATCCAAAATCTCTTCAGGATCCTCGCTTCTTGGATTATCCGACGTGAGAATGACATGATCCGCCCCGGCCGCGGCAATCCCGCCCATCAAGGGGCGCTTCGAGCGATCGCGATCCCCGCCACATCCGAAAACCACAATCAGCGAAGAATCTGCCGGACGCACCTCGTTGAGGGCCCCGATCACTTTTTCAAGGGCATCCGGCGTATGAGCGTAATCCACGATTGCGGAAAACAAACCGCCATCATCGCTGACAGGCTCCATACGCCCTTCAACCGAAACAACATCGGCAACAGACGCTGCCGCCGTTTCAAGAGAGAGACCCATAGCAACTCCTGCCGACAGGATTTCGAGCATGTTCATGACATTGAATAACCCCGGCAGCAGAAACGACGCGCGACATGCCCGCCCATTCATCTGTACCGTGACAGAACTGCCATCCATCCGGGCTTCGATATCGCGAGCCCGAACAACCGAACCGTTCGTGCAGCCGAAAACCTGAGAACCAACCGTACAGCAGAATAACCTGGCTCCGCTGAATGCCCCTGCCATCATAGAGCCCCATGCATCATCGGCATTGACGATACCAAACCCGTCCGGCGCAACCTGCCGGAACAGGATCTGCTTGGCACTGCCATACTCGTCCATCGTTGCGTGAAAATCAAGGTGCTCCGGTGTCAGATTGGTAAAAACCGCTCCGTAGAAAGAAATCCCTTCTGTTCGATGCAGCACAAGCGCATGAGAAGATACCTCCATAACAACCGCCTCGCAACCGCAATTGACCATTTTCCTGAAGAGCGCATGAAGATCCATCGCTTCCGGGGTCGTGCGCTCCAGAACGATCGATTCGTCCCCGATAAGAGCCTGTCCGGTGCCGATATAACCAGTCTTTACGCCTGACCTGTCGAGCATAGTCCTGATCAGTCGGGCAGTCGTCGTTTTTCCGTTTGTCCCCGTCACACCGATAACCCGGAGAGAAGATGCAGGGTGCCCAAACCATTCAGCCGCAGCAGCCGCCAATGCAGTCCGGCAGTCAGCAACCCTGATATAGCAGCATCGCTCATCGACTGATACAGGAATTTCCTCGCATACAACAACCCCGACCCCTTTCGAAAGAGCGTCCGAAATAAAGCGGTGCCCGTCGGTGACATACCCCCGAAGGGCAAAATACGCTCCTCCTTCAACAGCCTGACGCGAGTCCGCAGTCAGGGCATGAACCTCTTTCAGCGGGGTTCTGCCGGCAAGATATTCGAGCGGATCAAGCAATCCGATAAGATCTTCCAACGTCATCATAACAACACCTTGTTCACCACTACATTACCGATGATTTACTGCCGGGGTCCTGATTCTCCTGAGCCGAAAGTCCGACCCGTACCCGGCTTCCGGGCTCCACCATCGAGCCTGCCGCAATATCCTGTTCAACCACAACTCCCTCCCGGTCTCCGTTCATACTGATATCGAGGCCATTCCATATCAAGAGCTTTTCCGCATCCCTGGCTTTCAGACCGGTCAGCAGAGGAACGGCAACACTCTTGCTGGCAGCAAGAACCACCGCTTCAGGAGCAGTCATGCCGAGATCGGCCTTGAGATCCTCTGAGCAGGCAATCATACGGGTACAGATGCGTGCAAACGACGGCGCAGCGACGGTACTTGCATAGTATGCGGACTGAGGCTCGTCAACCACGATAATGGCAGCGATCCGCGGTTCGTCTACAGGAAAAAAGCCGACAAACGACGCGATATAGCTTCTGGGACCTCTATTGTAGTTGCCGTTACTCAGCTTCTGAGCCGTTCCTGTCTTACCCCCGACAGTGACCCCTTTCACGGCTGCCGCAACACCGGTCCCCTCTTCGACAATAGGCTGCAGATACTCTTTTCTGATATAGCGGGCTGTTTCAGCCGAAACAACATTGCGCACCTTCTCCGGTTTGAATTCACTCACGGCATTGCCGTCAGCATCGACCAGGCGCTCGACGATATATGGCTTCATCAGAACCCCGTCATTGGCGATCGCAGCATAGGCCTGAAGAATCTGCAGCGGCGTCGTGGTCACGGAATATCCATAGCCCATCCACGGCAGGGTGGTTTTATTCCACTGCTTCAGAGGCCGTACAATCCCCTCCGACTCGCCAACAAGCCCGATACCGGTCTGCTCTCCGAAACCGAATCTCCTGACATAGTCGTAAAAGGTCTTCTCCCCGAGCTCCATAGCGGTTTTTGCGGCGACGATATTGCTGGAATGCACCATAGCGTCACGAAAGGTACACCGTTCGAATTTCTCATGATCCCTGATCGTACGGTTATAGATATGGAAAACTCCGTTATGGGCATCGACACTATCCTCAGCAGCTCTATGCAGTACCTCCCTTGCTGCCGAAGCCATCACGATCTTGAATGTCGACCCGGGGTCGAACGCGTCGATAATTGCGCGGTTCCTCGCATCCGATTCCCGAAACCCCTTGCGATTGTTCATATCAAAGGTCGGATAGTTGGCCATAGCCAGAATAGCGCCTGTTTTCACATCCATGACAATACCGACCGCTGCCGAAGCATTGAACTCTTTCGCGGCACTTGCTATTTCAGACTCGACAATCGACTGCATATCGGCATCAAGAGTAAGCTGCAGGCTAAGTCCCTCCTTTGCACTGACCTGATCGGCGTCGGCGGCAAGAAACCTGGTGCCGGTTGCCGATCGCTGGAAAATCTTCATCCCGTCACGCCCCCTGAGCTCATGATCATATTTGATTTCGAGACCGCTGATTCCCTTGTTGTCGGTATTGACCAGCCCGACAACCTGAGGCGCAAGATTCAGATAATACCGGTACTGCTCTTTTTTGAAATCAATCCCGGTCATAGCAGTCTCCATCAGCTCGCGTGCATGTTCAACAGGAACGGATCGCTCCAGCCAGATAAAGCGGCGCTTCTGTTTCTGCCCGTTACGAAGGATACGCATATAGTGCTCACGGCTTTTGCCGAATCGCTGAGCAAAAAGCCTGGCCACGTCAGGCGTCTTATCGACGGCAACTTTTTTCCTGCCGACCTTGACTTCCGTATTTGCTACAAGCCAGGGATCAGCATAAAACGATATGGTCTGAACACTTTGAGCCAGAAGATGGCCGTTACGGTCCATGACGACCCCTCGCTTTGCCTGCTCGACCACATCGCGCTGGTACTGCCGTGACGCCTTGTTTTTATATTTCTTGACATCGATCACCTGTATATTGAGCAGACGGAGCACAATAGCGACAAAAAAAAGCGCATACCCAAGAGAGAGGATCCCCAGGCGCATGCCAAACTCCTTACCACCGCTCCTGGCTGAAGGTGACTGGCGATGTCCGATGTTATGTATCTTCATGGCTTACATTCCTTTCGCCTGTCAATAGAAAATCTCAACGGCAGGAACAGCACTTTCACGCAGCCCGTGCTTTTCCGCCTGACTTGAAATCCTGTGGATAGTCTGGTGCTCCTGCAGTTCGACCTCAAGAGCTGCATTGATGCTTCTGCTGATAGAGATCTTCTCCCTGAGAATCTCGTTCTCGGCCGACAGGGCGTTGATCGTCAGCAGATTGTTGATATAGAGCGTAAGACATACCGTTACTGCAACAAGGATGCCGAACGTTCTCAAGCGAAGAAGCGAACTGAAGCGCTCCTTTAAAGACGGTGATAACGGCGATGCGTCCTGTTCTATCGGAGCAGGACGGAGGCCCGAAGCCCGGTTGCGGGAGAGTTCAAGTTTTTTTTTAATTCGCTCAAAAGAAGGCTGCACCGCAGGCCCCGCCTTCATAACGGCCGCTTTTGTCACGGAAGCGACGCGGTCGACAGGCAACAATTTATTGATAGACTCGATCATGAGATTCTCCTTCCAGCTCTTTTTTTTCAATCACACGCAACCTTGCACTTCTTGCCCGGGGGTTTATGCGAACCTCGTCGTCTGAAGCAACGACGGATTTCCTTGTCACCAGTTTGAAGCCGGCCGACCGCAAGGGCTCGCGAAGCCCGACCCCTTTCGGTCCCCAGTCGTCCTCCGACTTGTCCCGGAAAAACCTCTTCACCATCCTGTCTTCAAGCGAGTGATAACTCATAACGCCCATTCGTCCAGACGGAGCAAGGCATGCTGTCCCGTCCTCAAGAGCGCTTTCAAGAACACCAAGTTCGTCGTTAACCGCGATACGCAGCGCCTGGAACACACGGGAGAGAGATTTTATCTGGCGATCATGACCGGTGACAACCGAACGGACAACTGCCGCCAGCTCCGCGGTCTCCCTGAAATCCCCTTTCTCCCGGACACGGGCCTTGATCGCTCTGGCTATCGCCCGGCTCTTCTTCTCCTCTCCATATCGATAGATGATTCCTGCAAGCTCCGACTCTTCAGCAGTATTGACAATATCGGCAGCACTCCACCCTCCATCAGGGTCCATTCTCATATCCAGCGGCCCCTGACGCAAATAACTGAACCCCCTGTCAGGTGTATCGATCTGAAACGATGAAACGCCAAGATCGAGCAGAATACCCATAACCGGCAGCCTGCACCCCTCGCGTAAACGTATGCGCTCGATAATGGCAGCCATCTCGCTGAAATTTCCCCGTTCAAGCCGAACCCTTGAAGCAAAAGGCCGCAGTCTCCCGGCAGCCTCTTCGAGGGCGAAGGAATCCTGATCGATGCCGATCAGTAATGAATCGTTTTCAAAACCGGACCGGCGAAGGGCACTCATCACCGAAAAGGCGTGGCCGCCGCCGCCAAGGGTGCCGTCAATGTAGATCCCCGGTCTTCTGGCAAGCAAATCGGTAACTTCGCTGACCATGACCGGAAGGTGGTATCCATCATGTTCCATACGTACTAAAAATATCTGCCGGCCAGGACCTGAAACCTGGAAGCATTGTCA
>Ga0272441_10005898_pt1 | contig 20959 bp, 21 predicted proteins | sample SSMProp6N_FD_193582 | JGI IMG/M metagenome (GOLD analysis project Ga0272441, IMG submission 193582) | Marine sediment archaeal communities from Little Sippewissett salt marsh, Falmouth, MA, United States - SSM-Prop-6N | ecosystem: Environmental > Aquatic > Marine > Wetlands > Sediment ...
GATCATGAATCGGAGGGCAAAGAATCTCGGGAGCTGAGAAGTCGGTCCACAATCAGGCCGAAGAAGCTGTCCCGGGAGCGGTAGATCCACCCCAGGTGCATGCGGCAGCTGCGGCATGTCGCGTATCTCCACGCATAGCCGTCGAACCACGAATACGCCTGTATAAACTCCCCGGCTTGTTCACACCCCGGGGCTTCGCGGAAACATCCGATGCGAAAGCGGTAGCCGCCGGGATTGGTAAAGGTGTGCTCGTGTGCCCCCTCCACGGCGATCCGGGAGCTTGTCGAGGTTATGATCCTCCCGCAGATGAAACAGTAGAGTTTCTCATCCTCTCGCTCCTCCGCGGAGCCCTGCTTTTCCAGCAGCTCCTCCAGCCAGGCATCGCCGTTGTGTTCCGGGTCCCGCCGCTGGTAGGCGTAGATCATGGCTTAGGCTCCGGACCTTGCTCACCCGACGTTGCGGAATATCAGGCCGTCTTTTGCCTTGTCCACGGTGATCGCTTGGCCTCCGTGAACCTCACCCGCTATGATGCTCTTGGCCAACGGATTTTGGATCAGGTTCTGCAGGGTGCGCTTCAACGGCCGGGCGCCGTACAACGGATCGAAACCCACCTCCGCCACGTGTGCTTTCGCCTTGTCCGTGACCTGGATGTGCACATCCTGCTCCTCCAGACGTGCGGCCAGGATCTCGAGTTGGATATCGACGATTTTCAGGATTTCCTCCTTGCCGAGACGGTTGAAGGTGATGATTTCCTCTACACGGTTGAGGAACTCCGGCTTGAAGGTCGCCTTGAGCAAGTCCATGATCTGGTCCTTGATTCCTTCGAGCTGTTCCGCCTGCTGGATCAGGGTGCTTCCCAGGTTGGATGTCATAATGATGATCGTATTCCTGAAATCCACGATGTGCCCCTGGCCGTCGGTCAGCCTTCCCTCATCCAGGAGTTGCAGCAGCACATTAAACACATCCGGGTGGGCCTTCTCGATCTCATCGAACAGCAGCACCGAATACGGCCGCCGGCGCACGGCTTCGGTCAGCTGGCCGCCCTCTTCGTAGCCCACGTAACCCGGCGGGGCGCCGATCAGCCGGCTGACCGCGAATTTCTCCATGTATTCGCTCATATCGATCCGCGTCAGGGCTTTTTCATCGTTGAACAGGTACTCCGCCAGGGTCTTGGCCAGCTCGGTTTTTCCCACACCCGTCGGGCCGAGAAAGATAAAACTGCCCAGCGGACGGTTGATATCGGACAGACCCGATTTGTTGCGCCGGATGGCGTCGGAGACCGCCGTAATTGCGGTTGCCTGGCCCACTACGCGGCGGGAGAGGATCTGCTCGAGTTCGAGAAGCTTGGCTTTTTCGGAGCTGAGCATCTTGGATACCGGAATGCCGGTCCAGTGGCTGACGATCCGCGCGATGTCCTCCTCCGAAACCTCCTCCCGCAGCAGACGGTTTTCCCCCTGCGAGTTCTCCAGCTGCCGCGTAACCTCGGCCAGCTTGCCCTCCACCTCCGGCACCAGGCCGTGTTTCACCTCCGCCGCCCGGGCGAGATTGCCCTCGCGCTCATAGCGGGTTTCCTCGATGTTCAGCTCCTCGAGCCGCTGCTTCAAAGAGCGGATTTCCTCGATGATCTTCTTTTCATTCTGCCATTGCAGCTGCATCGCGTCCCGCTTGGCTTTCAGCTCGGCCAGCTCCTTTTCGATTCTCTGGCGCCTGTCCTTCGAGGCGGTGTCCGTCTCTTTGGCCAGGGCCTGTTTCTCTATGTTCAGCTGCAGGATCCTTCTCTCGGTCTGGTCCAACTCGGTCGGCTGGCTCTCGATCTCCATCTTCAGCCGGCTGGCCGATTCGTCGATCAGATCGATGGCCTTGTCGGGAAGAAAACGGCTGGTGATGTAGCGATCGGAGAGCATGGCTGCTGCGATGATGGCCTCGTCCTTGATGCGAACCCCGTGGTGGATCTCGTAGCGCTCCTTCAGCCCGCGCAGGATGGCGATGGTGTCTTCTACGCTTGGTTCCGAGGTGAAGATCGGCTGAAAACGGCGTTCCAGGGCCGCGTCCTTTTCGATATATTTGCGGTATTCGTCCAGGGTGGTAGCCCCGATGGTGCGAAGCTCCCCCCGGGCCAGCGCCGGTTTGAGGAGGTTGGAGGCATCCACCGCTCCTTCGGCCGCGCCGGCGCCGACCAGGGTGTGCAGCTCATCGATGAACAGAAAGATCGCCCCTTCCGCCTCGACGATTTCCTTGATCACCGCTTTGAGGCGCTCTTCGAACTCCCCTCGAAACTTGGCACCGGCCAGCAGGGCGCCCAGATCCAAAGCCAGCAGACGCTTGTTCTTGATGGAGTCGGGGACATCCCCGGACACGATCCTGCGAGCCAGCCCCTCCACGATCGCCGTTTTCCCGACACCGGGATCTCCGATCAGCACGGGATTGTTCTTGGTGCGGCGGGACAGCACCTGCATGATCCTGCGAATTTCTTCGTCGCGTCCGATCACCGGATCGATCTTTTCTTTTCGGGCCAGGTCTGTCAGATCCCGGCAGTAGCGGTCCAGAACCTGGTACTTGTCCTCTGGAGATTGATCGGTGACACGTTGATTGCCCCGGATCCTGCGCAGGGCGTCGAGAGTCGCCGATTTCTGCACACCGTGTGTGTTCAGCAATACCCGCGTGTCGCTTTGGATGTCCAGCAGCGCCAACAGCAGGTGCTCGGTGGACACGTACTCGTCCTTCAGATTGCCCGCTTCCATCTCCGCATTGTGCAGCACCTTGTTGGCCTGCGGGGAAAGCTGAGTCTGAGAGCTGTCTCCGTACACCTTCGGCTTTGCAGCAAGCTGCCGCTCCAGATCCGAACGCAGAGCCGGGCTCGCTACGCCCAGGGCGTCAAACAGCGGCGGAATCACCCCGTCTGTCTGTTCCATGAGGGCGAGAAGCAGATGGTCTGTGTCCAGGGCGGCATGATTGTGGCGATGGGCCATGGACTCCGCCGATTGGACCGCTTCCTGGGCCTTGATCGTAAATTTGTCGAATCGCATGGGTGTCTCCTGTTCTGGGCTCTGACGGAAGGAATGAGCTGAATATAAGATAGTGAAACCCGCCCAGGGGCGTCAAATTCCCCCTAAATGGCGACTGCTGCGTGCTCCGGTACGCGGCGCGCTCCGGCCCGCAACTGCCGGCATCGCCTGTTGTGTCCGACGCCGGTAAAATCCTATACTTGTCTTCAGACGATCATAAGAGGGGGGTTTATTATGCAGGCAGTTCGATGGGGCGTTCTGGGAGTGGCGAATATCTTCATCAAGAAGGTGCTGCCCCCGTTGTTGAAATCGGAGTGGGTCCGAATCGAAGCGATCGCCTCCCGCAACCGGGACAAGGCTCAAAGCGCGGCTCAGAAGTACGGGATCGCCAAATCCTACGCCTCCTATCAGGAGCTTCTCGACAATCCGGATATAGAGGCGGTGTACATCCCGCTTCCCAATCATCTGCATGCGGAATGGATTCGCCGCGCGGCGGACCGGGGTAAACACATTCTCTGTGAGAAACCGCTGGCGTTGAATGCGGGGGAGGCGGCGGCCTGCGCCGAATACGCCGAGCGAGCCGGGGTGAAACTCATGGAGGCGTTCATGTATCGTTTCCATCCCCAATGGCGGAGGGTCGAGGAGATGGTGCGCATGGGGGAGATCGGTGATATCCTGGCCGTGCAGACCTATTACGCCTATAATCTGACCGATCCGGACAATATCCGGAACAAGCTGGAAACCGGTGGTGGTGCCCTGATGGATATCGGCTGTTACGCCGTTTCGGTTCCGCGCTTGGTCTTCGACAGGGAGCCGGAACGGGTGATCGGACTGTTTAGGCGGGACCCGGGGTTCGGCACGGATACACTCACCTCCGCGATCCTCGATTTCGGAAGCGGGCGTTCGGTGTTTACCACCGCCACCCAGGGTTTCAGGGCTCAGACGGTCGACATCTACGGCACTGGCGGAAGTATTTGCATCGATATCCCCTTCAACATGTACGCGGATGTCCCGCCGCTGCTGACGGTAACCACTTCGGTTGGCGCAAGAAGGCCGAGCCTGAAGGCGGCGGATCAGTACGGCCTGGAGTTCGAAGCGTTTTCCAGGGCCCTGCGAGAGGATCTTCCCGTGCCGACGTCTCCGGCCGACGCGGTGAACAATCAGAAGACGCTGGATGCTCTGTTCCGCAGTGAATCCTCCGGTAGTTGGGAGACGCCGTAGAACGACAACCGGCCTATAGTCTGTCGGGATTTTCCTTTTTTGGCATATACTCTTTCAACCAGGAAATATCGCTGACCATAACCAAACCGATCATCCCACCGAGCAGGGAAATACCGAGAACGAGGAAGAAGAATTGGCCGAGATCCTCGTGAAGGATCTCCGCCAGCACCGACGGGTTGGTTCCGAGGACCAACAACAGCAGTAAATTCAGCAGGCAGAAGCCCGCCCAGAGCAGGACCTTTATGGTTTTCCCGGGGGTCTCCAGGATATCCATCATGACTCGATCGATAAATCCGCTTTTCTCGAGGTACCTGGAGATATCGCGCTTCAAGCCATCCCTTGGCTCGGTGCCGCCGATGCATCGAACCCCCTCGTGGCTCGCCGGGTTCATCCGATCACTCCCTCGTCCAGATATGCGTGGATATAGCTCCCCAGACGTACACGGAGCAGATGTTTGGCCCTAAACACGTAGGATTTGATGGTGTTCACGGGGATGCTCAGTGCCTTCGAAATCTCGGGATAGGTGAGTCCCTCGAAAAAGTGCAGATTGATAACGGGCTTATAGATATCCGGAATCTTGCTCAAAACCTTTCTCACCTTATCGCGCAGCTCCGTGCGCAACACGCGTGTTTCCGGGCTCGGACAGGTATCCGGAGGTTCACAGGCCAGGGCCACCTCCACGGAGGCTCGCTTGCGCTTATGGTACTGGTTCACGGCCGTGTTGTAGGCGATCTTGTTCAGCCAGGAGGCGAATGGAACTTCCGCCTTGAAGCTGCGCAGCTTCTCGAAGATCTTGAGAAAGACCTCCTGGGCGTAATCCTCGGCATCGTGGCGATTGTGGAAGAATTTCAATCCCAGGTAGAACACACGAGTCTGGTGACGGGCCACGATTTCCCGATACAGTTCGATCTCGCCGGCCAATATGTGTTCCACCAATTCATTGTCTGAAGTGTTTTTCACGTTCTCGGCTCTTCTTCAAGCGTGGTATAAGAATGTAATAGGTGATAATTCCCATTCCGGATGCTGTAGGGATGATACCCCCAAGCAAAGAATTACTCAAGCCCGTTTTAAGGCTGAAGAACACAAGCAGTCCGATGCCCACGAACAGCGCAACGATGCCGATCAGAAGCAGTTTATCGTCGATGTTTCTCGGTTTGGGCGTCATCCCCCGTTCAATCATCAGCCGCTGCTTTCTGAAATCCCAGAGAAAGACGAAAAAGCTGAGGACGGCCAGAACGGAAACGGAAACGATCGGGATTGCCGCGAGCAAAACTTGAGCCGCCGAGTTCACGCCCGCCAGATTCCGGGTGTTTTGCTGCAAGGCCGTCTCAACAATCCAGCTGGTTTGAAGCTGGGATAAAATATTCATTTTGCTATTACGACAAGCCGGTGGTGTCCAAGGTTGCGCCTATTGGGTCAGCTCCTCTATGTAGCCGGCGATTTTTTCTCTCCGGCCGTGGAGCTCCTCAAGCCTCTCCCGTTCCTTGCGCACCACCTCCTTCGGTGCTTTGGACAGGAATGATTGATTGGCCAGCTTCCCGGAGGCGCGTTTCAGGGAATCATCCAGGCTCCGGAGTTCCTTGTTGAGCTTTCCGATTTCTTTCTCCACATCGATGGCTTCTTTGACGTAGACTCTGGCCTCGAATCCGGTTCCAACCGTTGGAATGCTACCCGTTCGAGCCGCCGTATCCGCCGTGATCTGCAGCTCCTGTGAACCCACCAGAAGTGAGATTAGATCTCTGTGATCGTGAAAAACCCGCCAGGAAAACTCGCCTTCGGCGGTCTTTACGGTTACGGGGATTTTGACACTGATCGGAATGGTGAATTCACTTCGCAGCGTGCGCACCGCACGTACCAGCTCCTGCACCAGGACGAATGCCTGCTGCGCCTGCTCGTCCGCCCGGTTGTCACGAAAATCGGGATACGAAGCGCGCACGATGCTCGGCGCGTGCACGGGCAGCTGTTGATAGATCTCCTCGGTTACGAAGGGCAGAAACGGATGCAGCAGCCGCAGGGATTCCTCCAGGACCTTCAGACAGAGAGTGATCTTTCTGTCCTTCTCCGCCTCGCGGTCGCCGTCCAGGGTAAGTTTCGCCGCCTCGATGTACCAGTCGCAGAAATCATTCCAGAAGTACTCGTATACCGCTTGGGCGGCCTCGTTGAAGCGGTACTGACTCAGGGCGGCGCGGACCGCACCGGCAGCCAGGTTCAGTCTGTGGCCGATCCATCGATCCACCTCGTCCAGCTCCAGGGCTTGTTCCTTCACCAGGTTTCGGCCTTCCAGATTCATGAGAATGAAGCGGGAGGCGTTCCAGATCTTGTTGGCGAATTTGCTGCCCAGTTTGAAGCTCTCCTTGTCCATAAGGATGTCCTGGCCCTGAGCCGCCAGAAAAGTGACGGTAAAGCGAAGAGCATCGGCGCCGTACTCGTCCACGACCTCCAGCGGATCCACACCGTTTCCAAGGGACTTGGACATTTTACGCCCCTGGGTATCCCGCACCAGACCGTGGATATACACGTCCGGAAACGGGACCTCGCCCATGAACTCCAATCCCATCATGATCATACGCGCCACCCAGAAGAAGATGATCTCGTAGGCGGTTACCAAGGTCGAGGTCGGGTAGAAGGTTTTGAGATCTTCGGTTTGATCCGGCCATCCCAGGGTGGAGAACGGCCACAGTGCGGAGGAAAACCACGTATCCAAGACATCCGGATCCTGACGAATTTGCGTGCTGTCGCAGTGCGGACAGGAGGTGGGGTCTTCGCGTGATACGGTCATCTCGCCGCAGGCGTCACAGTACCAAACCGGGATTCGGTGGCCCCACCACAGCTGTCTGGAGATACACCAGTCGCGGATATTTCGCAGCCAGTGCACGTACGTGTTCTCCCACTTGCGCGGGTAGAAACGCACTTTTCCTCCCTCCCAGGCTTTCAAGGCTTTTTCAGCCAGCGGTCCCATGCGTACGAACCACTGATCGGACATGTATGGTTCAATAATGTTGTGACAGCGGTAACAGTGTCCGACGGTATGTGAGTGTTTCTCCTCGCGTATGAACAGACCCGCTTGCTTGAGATCCTCCACCACCTTCCTGCGTGCATCGGCAACTCTGAGATTGCGGTAGGGTTCGGGAACGTTGTTGTTCAGGGTGTTGTCGGGATTGAGGATATTGATGCGCGGCAAATTGTGCCGTCGGCCGATCTCGTAGTCATTTGGATCATGCGCCGGTGTAACTTTTACCACACCGGAACCGAACTCCATGTCCACGTAGGTGTCCGCCACAATCGGAAGGACCCGGTCGGTGAGCGGCAGCCGCGCCCGCTTGCCGACCAGGTGGCTGTAGCGTTTGTCGTCCGGGTGAACTGCCAGAGCGGTATCGCCCAGCATGGTCTCCGGCCGGGTGGTGGCGATTTCGATGGAGCCGCTCTCCTCGGCCAGCGGATAGCGGTAGTGGTACATGCGGCCCTCGATCTCCTCGTGTTCGACTTCGTCGTCCGAAATCGCCGTCCCGCAGGACCAGCACCAGTTGACCAGGTAGTTGCCTTTGTAGATCAGACCCTTCTCATACAGGCTGACGAACACCTCCCGTACCGCCCGGGACAATCCCTCATCCAGGGTGAAACGCTCGCGCTGCCAGTCGCAGGAGGATCCGATCTTCTGCAGCTGTTTCACAATAATGTCGTGATGAGTATTGGTCGTCTTCCAGGTTTCCGCGATGAAGCGTTCGCGGCCGATCTGCTCTCTGGAGGTGCCCTGCTGCCGCAATCTTTTTTCGACCACGGCCTGGGTTGCGATTCCCGCGTGATCCGATCCGGGCAGCCAGAGAGTCGCCTCTCCGAGCATGCGGTGATAGCGTACCAGCACGTCCTGGAGACTGTTGTTCAAACCGTGTCCCATGTGCAGAACCCCGGTTACGTTGGGAGGGGGAATTACGATCGTATACGTTCGGCCGTCCTCCTGCGGGGCCGGGGCGAACAGATTGTTGTCCAGCCAGTATTTGTACAGTCGGTCTTCGAAGCTCTTCGGGTCGTACGCTGTAGGTAGCTCAATCGCTTTCATCATGGGCGCACATTTTACAGGAAAACGCCTGCAGTGGCAACAAATACCCGCACCGCTCCGCCGAGCCCGCTCGCCCTTGCATTGCGCTCATTGGAATTGTATATTTATTTTGTCCCCGAAATTTCTGACAGGAGGAGTAACAATGGCTGAATGGTTTCCTTTGACCGAGGTAGAAGGCCCGCACAAGGGTCACGGAAAGCACCTTTGTGTTGCTCACGTGATGAACTATATCCAGACGAATCTGTCGGATTACAAGGATCTGGTTCGAAACGGGAAGTATGTGTGCAAACAGTGCGGTCGCGTTGCGGCCAGTGCCGATTATCTGTGCGATCCGGAAGAACTGTAAATAGCACACCGTCTCTCGAACAGCAACACCCCTCCCGCGGCCGTTTTGTCCCGGCGGGAGGGGTTTTGTGTTTTATTAAATAAAATATGCTTGAAGAATTGATCTTTTGTACTAAATTTGTATTAAATTTGGTTGCCGGCTGGGAGCGCACGCCGGCACAATTGCTGGGAGAATCACAAAGGCAAGAATGAACGAACACAGCCAGTTGCTGCAGAAACCGGTGATGAGGCAATTCCCGAAAATCGAATTGCACCGGCATCTCGAGGGGACATTTCCCGTGGAGAAGCTGCACCAGCTGTCGCTCAAGAACAATCTCGAGCGCCCCCGTGACTTAGACTCGTTTCGAAGAGAGGTTCAATTTCCGAAGGATTCGAGTCCGGATTTTTCGGCGTTTCTCACCAAATTCCATAATGACTGGTACCGTTCCCTCGACGATGTATATTTCATTACCTATCACTCGGTCAAAGAACTCGTCCGGGACGGATTGCACTACTGCGAGCTGCGTTTCTCTCCGGAGCATTTTGCCCTGGAGAACGATTTCGATCGTGCGGAAATCACCAAGTTGATCATCCGGGCCGGCAACAAGGCGGCCGAGGAGACCGGTTTGAAGATTCGCTATCTGCTGACCTTCAACCGCAGCAAGCAGACCGGCGCGGAGATGATCGAATTGTACAACCGGCTGAAGATACTCGGATTGTCGGAAATCGTGGGCATCGATCTGGCCGGAGACGAGATCAACTATCCGCCCGGGCAGTTTCGGGATTTCTTCGACCTTGTCGAATCCGACGGGCTGTATCGATCCACGATACACGCCGGGGAAGTCAGTGATCCCGGGCAGATCTGGGAAGCGATCCGCTACCTGCATGCGGCTCGAATCGGGCACGGCACCCGGGCCATCGACGATGCGAAGCTGCAGGAGCATCTCAGGCGAACCGGCATCGCCCTGGAGTTGTGCATCACTTCCAACTATCAGACCGGTTCCTGGGAGGATGAGAAGAATCATCCGATCGGAGCGCTGTACAGGCAAGGAGTGCCGGTGACGCTGAATTCCGACGATCCCCTTATTCAAAATACGGACCTGAGTGACGACTATGTCAAAGCGGTGCGGTACTTCGGCTTCGGCGTTGCCGACCTGATCCAACTGAATCTGAATGCGATCGCGGCGAGCTTTCTGCCCGACGGGGAGAAGGAGGATCTGCGCCGCGGCTATCTTCGCAAGGTAGAACAGTTCAAACAACATCTGTCCCCGGGAGGTGCGGGATGATCGTCCGCTTGATCGACGTGTACGTGAAACCGGAGAATATCGAGGATTTCAAGTCCATAACCACCGCCAACAGGCACGGGTCGATCCGGGAGCCGGGGGTGCTGCGCTTTGACGTGCTGCAGACCGAGAACGATCCCGCTCATTTCCTGCTCTACGAGGTGTACCGCGATGAGCAGGCGACCGGCGATCACAAGGAAACCGAGCACTACCGGCGCTGGCGGGAGGAGGCCGAAGACATGATGGCGCGCAAGCGCGGCAGCACGGCCTGCATCCCGGTGGCTCCCACCGGCCCGGGGGAGTGGTAGATGCTGCTGTATGTCTTTCGCCACGGGGAGGCCAGGACCCAGAGCGAGGATCCGGAGCGGGGGCTGACCGCGGCGGGACGCGCGCAAGTAGCCGCGGTCAGCCGCGTGTTTGCAAAAACCAGGCCGGAGATCCGAGAGATTTGGCACAGCGACAAGATCCGGGCGGAGCAGACAGGCGCCGTCCTGGCCGATACGCTGCGTATCCCCGAGCGGATGCACATGCGACCGGGCCTGCATCCCAACGATCCGGTGCATCCGCTGGTCGAGAGCTTGCGGCAGAGGGATGCAAATCTGGTGATCGTGGGACACCTGCCACACTTGAGCCGACTGGTCTCGGTTTTGCTGACCGGGACCGAACGAACCTTGGTCGAGCTGCCCGCAGCGGGTCTGCTGTGTCTGCAGCGAAGTTCGGCCGAGTGGCGGCTGGATTGGTTTCTCACACCCGACCTCTGTTGAAAACACAAATTGTAATATTATTCGGCATTATTCGGTATTATATTGATTATCTACTCGAATTGTGTTATTTTTTGAAGCATGGTAGCATTTGCCTCCCGACTCCGGGAGCTTCGTAAAGCGGCGCGTCAGCGCCAGAAGGATCTGGCCAACGCCTTGGGTGTAGCTCAGACCACCATTGCAAACTACGAGCAGGGAGCGCGCTTCCCCGACGAAAAGACCCTTGGGCAGATCGCGGATTATTTCGGCGTGTCCCTGGATTTTCTCATGGGGCGAAGCGACATGTATGCGCCCGGACAGGAAATTCCCCGCCCGAAAGGCTTCTACCGTGACGAGGGGGAAGCCCTCGATCCCATGGAGCCTCTGGCTCGTAAGTATCTGAAGCTGCTTCTGGCGGGTAACCGGGAAGGTGCGAGCGATCTGGTGCACCAGGCGGTGGAGAAGGGCGTGGGGGTGGGGGAGATCTATAGGGACGTATTCGAGCGCAGCCTCAAAGAAATCGGGCTTTTGTGGATGCAGAACAAGGTGGATGTAGCCATGGAGCATTACTTCTCCGCCTCCACGCTGCTGTTCATGTCACAGCTGTATCCGTATATCGTTGCAGCCTCGCCGGTGAAGAACGAGCGGGTCGCTCTGGTGGTGGCGGTGAACGGTGAGTTCCACGATATCGGCGCACGGATGATCGCGGATTTTCTGGACATGGATGGATGGAAGACGTTCTTCCTGGGCAGCAATCTCGATACAGAGGATATTGTGAAAGCGGCGATCGATCGCCGACCGGATCTGTTGGCCCTTTCGGCTACTATGTTCTTCAACGTGGAGGCGATCGCTCGGGTCGTTCGGGGGATCCGAGAGGCGGAGAGCCTCGAGCAGCTGACTGTCCTGGTTGGGGGACGTCCCTTCAATCAGAATGAAGATCTGTGGAAACAGGTACAGGCGGACGGTTTCGCCCGCAACGCCGATGAAGCGGTGCCGCTTGCCGATCGCCTGGTGACAAAGCGTATCGGGTCTGACCGTGTTCTATCCGGCTAAAAAACTGTATAGACCCGAGTTCTTCCAGGGTGACCGGCGTCTGGGCAAAGCCGCTCGTTATTTCGAGGGCTGGTACTTCAAGGCCGCTTTTGAAGACTCGGCCGTGGCCGTAATCCCCGGAATCTCTCTGGCCCCAAACGACCCGCACGGCTTCATACAGCTGTTTGGCGCCTCTTCTCAAGCTTCCCGATACCACAGGTTCGAGCTGGAGGCGTTCGACTTCGACCGCAGACTCTTCGAGATCCGTCTCGGAGCCAACCGCTTTTCCCTGACCCGGGTGGATGTCGAAGTGGATGATTTCCGGGCGCATCTGAGCATCGAGGGTGCGGTGCGCTGGCCCTCGGCCTTGTTCTCACCGAGCTCGATGGGATGGTACTCGTTCATGCGCTTCATGGAGTGCTACCACGGTATCATCGTACTGGACGCCACAGTGCGCGGAACGGTCAATGGGGAATCCCGCGCCGGTCGCTTCTACCTGGAAAAGGACTGGGGCGTTTCCTTTCCCAAAGCCTGGATCTGGATGCAGAGCAACAGCTTCGCCGCCCCGGCCTCCCTGACCTGCTCGGTAGCGCGGGTTCCCTTCCGAGGCCGTGAGTTCACGGGCTTTATCATCGGCTTACTCGCCCGGGGGAAGCTGTATCCATTCACAACCTACAACGGTTCGCAGCTCACGGGAATAGAGTACAGCCGGGATTCGGTGCACATCACGGCCCGGAGGTGTCGGACGGTCGTGCACATTACGGCACGGCGCCGGCCCGGCGTACAGCTGGCCTCGCCGGTACACGGGCGGATGCGTGGCAGGATCGAGGAAACACTCAGTTACGAGATCTCGGTGGTGCTGGAGCGGGACGGCCGCGAGATCTTTCGCGACGGTGGCGTCTACGCGGGACTCGAAGTGATCGAGCCGCAGCTGTTGCGGCGCGGGATCAGTCGGCCATCAGGTCGTTGATCCGGCGCAGGTACCCGTCCATATCGAATTTGCGGCGCAGCCCCGAATCTACCATGTAGCGTACCTTTCCGAACACCGCGCGCTCGCTCCAGGGACGGTCGTGCTTGCCGAAGCACCACGCCACCCCGGCGTAGGAGTTGGCATCCCGGCCGTCGAGGAAGTAGCGGTTGTTCAAATACAGTGCGGTACTGTAGGCCTTCTGCGGAGTCTGGCTCCACTCGATGATCTTCTTGCCCCAGTACATGCGCATGTAGCCGTGCATCTTGCCGGTCAGGCGCATCTCCTGCATGGCCGCGTTCCAGTACGGATCGTGGGTATCGGCCCCCTCCAGCTGTTTCCTCGTGTACAGATACGGACGTTTGTCGCCGCGATGTTCGCTTAAGCTCCGTCCGGCCCACTCCGGCAGGCAGGCGTATGTATCGTAGCGGTCTGCTTCAAAGTATACGAAGTTGAAGGCCAGTTCCCGGCGGACGATCAACTCCTCCAAGAAGGCCTCCCTGGCCTCCGGGGGCGCGCCCCGCGCCGCTTGCACCGCCAGTGCCACGGTCAGGGGGCTGATCTGGCCGAAATGCAGGTAGGGACTCAGATTGGATTGTAGATCCGAGGCCGGGTCGTTGCGGCGGCTGTGATACGTCTCCAGAGAGCCGTTGCAGAAGCGCTCCAGGCGGGCCAGTGCCCGGCTCGTCCCCCCCTTGAAGACGGATACCGGTTGCACGGATCGATCGACTTCGAGCTTCCCAATCAAATCATGATTCAACTCGAGTGCTTCCTCGATGCGTATGCCCAAGGAGTCCCGGCGCGGAGGTCGGAGCGGATCTGGGGAGGCGAGGTAGTGCTCCCGGATCTTGTGAATCTTGCGGCGGATGGTGGCCGCGGCCCACTCGCTCTTGCCCGACACCTCCTGGATCGGAAGTACCAGGTCCCCCTCGACCTGGAACACCGGACAGGGTGCCCGTTCGGCCACGGAGCGGCGCCAGCGGCGCTGATGCCGCAGGTAGCCGCGGTCCGTGACCAGCAGGGCCGCGGATTCGGCCAGGCGCAGGGCGGTTCGATCCGGCTCCAGCGGCAGAACCGCCAGGCGGATGCCGATGGCCGCCAGCGCCTCGCCCGCCTCCTGCAAGCCCTCGATGAGAAAAGCGTAGTGGCGGAGGTTGGCCTCCGGGTAGCGGAGGGTCAGACCGAAGCCGGTCAGCAGCGGGAGTCCCGCCTCTTCGGCCTTTTCGATTGCGAACTGCAGTGCGGGATTGTCCCGCGCGCGCACCGATGCCTGCATCCAGTACAGCACGTACCGGCCCTGGCGCGACGGCCGGTCGTTGAGCGCCCGGATGCGGGCGGGCGCGATCATGGCGGAAACCGCAAAACCTACCGCACGGTCACGCCCAGGGACACGGAAAAGGCATGCAGCCAGTTCTTGACGTATCCGTCTCCGGGAGGAGGATCATCGGTACTGGTTCCCTCGGCGCCCCCGCCGATGTAGCGCAGGTTGAGAAACACGTCAACCGGCGGGCGGGGTGTGAACCCGGCACGCAGAGAGGCATCCACGATCGCGCCCACGAAGTCGGTGCTCACCTCGGTCGAACCGGTAACCCCGCGCCCGGCTGCGTAGATGCCGTCGATTTCGCTGCCCAGCCACACGAAGTCGTTCAGATAGTACTTGGCGCGGAACTTGAGCGCCGGAACCGGGCCCACATCCCGTTCGTCGCGTAGTAGATCACTCTCCGAAGCATCCTCGCCCGAAAAAGTGATCACCGCGTCACGAATCTGCAGGGAGGCGCCCACGGCCAGTTCGTTTCGAGGATCCTTGAGGAAATCGTACAAGTAGCTGAGGCGGTAGAAATCGAAGCCATAGCGGAGTTCGATTGGCGATCCGGGATCGAAAACGGCTCCGTCCACTTCCAGACCGGAGGTAGGCACCAGCACCTCGGTACGGATGTCGATCGGCTGCACCAGGAACACGAGACGGTGGCGGTTTCCCAGCAGCACATCCCCGCTCAAGCGGCGGAACGGGAACCATACGTTCTGTCCCCCATCTTTGACGTAGTCAAAGTAGGTTCCGGCTTCACTGAACTGGACCTTGTGATAGAAGAAGCCGAGGAATCCAACCTCTACGCTGGATTCGAAGCCGAAGTAGCTGTCCGGGCTGTTGAAGAAACCGTAGTCCTGGGCGGCTGCCGGGGAGGCGGCCCGGAACAGCCCGAGCACGGCGGCCAGAATCAAAACAGCGGTACGTGTTTTTTTCATGATTTACACTCCTGATCGAGAGGGTTTCTTAAGATAAAAATATGGACTTTTTACAGTAAATGCAAGATTATGATTAGAAAGGAAGGAATAAGACATGAAGAGTTTGGCTCCTTTGGCCGCCATCGCCGCCCTCTCCATGGCGTTCTTGGGCCGCTGCAGCGGCGGGCCACCCGCGCATCTCGGTGTAGAGAACGGCAAGCTGGCCCCCTGTCCGAAATCCCCCAACTGTGTTTCCACTCAGAGCGAGGATGAGCGGCACGGTATCGAGGCTCTGCCGTTCCGCGGGTCTCGCGTCGACACCCTGGCGGCGATCCTTCGGGTGGTGGAGCGCATGCCGCGAACCAAGGTGGTCACGCAGCGTGAGGACTACGTGCACGTGGAATACCGGACCAAGATGGGTTTTGTCGACGACGTGGAGTTCTACCTCGAGGAGGAAAACCGAATCGTACATTTCCGTTCGGCCTCACGTCTCGGCTATTCGGACATGGGGCTCAACCGGCGACGGATGGAGGAGTTCACGGCCTTTTATCGAGACCTCCCGTAGGTCGCCTGCTGGGGCACTTGGGCAGCAAAGAGGATCGACGGTGTTGTGGATATAGCCGACAGAATCCGCTCGTATCTCGAAGCCGAGGGCACGATCGGCCGCGTCGGTAAGATCGAGTTTCTGGCCGCGGGGGAGTACAACGAGAACTACCTGATCCACGGGAGTTCGGAGCGCTACGTGTTGCGGATCAACCACGGCAGCCAACTGGGTCTGGAACAGCAGATCGCCTACGAATACCGGGTCTTGAAGGCGATGGAATCCTCCGGGGTGACGCCCCGAGCCTACTTTGCCGACACCCGTGCAGACGGTTTAGGACGCGGGGTGCTGCTGATGGAGTATCTGGAGGGACGGCCGCTTCGGTACCGGACGGACATCCGGCGGGCGGCCGGGGTCTTTTCCCGGATTCATCGGGTACCCGTCGCGGAGGATCTGATCGTACAGAGCGACCCGGTCCGGGAGATCGCCGAGGAGAGCTACGGGCTGATCAATCGCTACGCGGACCATCCCCTGATCCGTGAAAAGGCGCGTCTGCTGCGCTACTACGAAAAGATCACGAATTTGGCCGAGAGTACCCGTGATTTGTTTGCCGATGAATCGTTTTGCATCGTGAACACCGAGGTGAACTCCCGCAATTTCATCGTGCAACCGGAGAGAACCTGTCTGGTGGACTGGGAGAAAGCGGTGGTCTCCTGCAGATATCAGGATCTGGGGCACTTCCTGGTTCCGACCACGACCCTGTGGAAGAGCAACTACGTGTACAGTGAGGAGGAAAAGTTTCGCTTCATCCAACGCTATGCGGAGGACTCGGGCTTGAAACTGGAGATCCGGGAGCTGTTCGAGAAGACCAAGATCCTGGAGCGTACGATTCTGCTGCGCGCGCTCAGCTGGTGTTTCATGGCCTACTACGAGTACACCCGTACGGAGCGAGTGCTGCGCAACGAGGATACCTTCGCCAAGATCCGGGACTATCTCGAGGATATTGAATCCTTATTAGTTTGGTAAGATTTACCTCTCCCGTCGCGTCCGGGGAACAACAGAGGAGAGACCCAATATGAAACATGTTCTTTTGGTCCTATTCGTGCTACAGCTTTCCTCCGGGTTGTGGGCCGGGGGCGCGCAGGAGCAGCAAGAGGCTTTCGAACAGCGCTATCGCTCGATGAGCTGGGAACAGATCGTGGAGGAAGCCCGCGGGCAAACCGTATACTGGTACATGTGGGGCGGCTCGGAAATGATCAACAGGTTCGTAAACGGATACGTGGCCGAGCGGCTGCGCGGCGAGTACGATGTTCAGCTGGAAACGGTGCCGGTTACCGACGCCACTACCTTCGTGAACAAGGTTCTGGGCGAAAAGCAGGCCGGCAGGAACTCCGGCGGCTCGGTGGATCTGGTTTGGATCAACGGTGAGAATTTCCGCACCATGCGCGAGGCGGATCTGCTGTTCGGACCCTTTGCCGACCGTCTGCCGAACATGCGCTACGTGGATATCGCAGATTTCTCGATAGCCAACGATTTCGGCTACCCGGTTGAGGGGTACGAGTCACCCTACGGCTCCGCCCAGGTGGTGATGGCCTACGATTCGGCGCGGGTTGGTGAGCCGCCCCGGACAATCGATGCATTGCTCGATTGGATCCGCCGCAATCCCGGGAAGTTCACCTATCCGGCGCCTCCGGATTTTACCGGTTCGGTGTTCGTTCGGCATCTGTTCTACCATGTGGCCGGTGGATACGAGCAGCTGCTGGGGCCGTTCGATCGACAGCGCTTCGAGGAGATCGCCCCCGAGCTGTGGAGCCTGCTCAACGATCTGGAGCCGTTTCTCTGGCGGCAGGGCAACACCTATGCGGAGACCCACACCAAGCTTCAGGACCTGTTCGCCAACGGTGAGGTGTACTTCGAGATGAGCTACAATCCCAGCTCGGCGGCAGGCCTGGTCACCCAGGGCCGATATCCGGCGAGCGTCCGCACCTTTGTCTTCGACTCCGGCACGATCGGCAATACCCACTACGTGGCCATCCCCTACAACTCTTCGGCCAAGGCTGCGGCTGTGGTCACGGCCAATCTGCTGTTGGACTCCGCCACCCAATACGAGAAGAGCAAGGCGGAGGTTTGGGGTGACTTGCCGGTAGTGTCCGTGGGGCGGCTGCCCGCGCCGTGGCCCGATCGGTTCCTGAGCCTGCCGCGCGCCGATTCGGTGCTGTCCCCCGACGTGCTTTCCAGTCACAAAATCCCCGAGCTCCAGGCACCCTGGCTTGAGGCGATCGAGCAGGGGTGGACGGAGAACGTGCTGCAGAAGTAATGAAAACCGGGTTGTCGCTGATCATCCTGCTCGCACCCGCTCTTATCGTGATCCTGGTTCTGTTTGCCGGGGGTCTGTCCCTGGGCCTGTCCCAGAGTCTCGGCTACATGCCGATCATCGGCGCGTACGGATTCAGCCTGCAGGCCTATTTTCAGCTGCTGGCCAGCCCCGGGTTTTTGCCCTCGCTGCTGTTGACGGTCTCCGTGTCGATCACCGCCACCGCGATCGCCGTGACCCTGGCCGTCGCTACGGCGCTGACACTGCGCAAGCGTTTCGTCGGCAAGCGCATAATTTCCTTCCTGTACCAGTTGCCGCTGACCATCCCGCATCTGGTGGTGGCGGTGGGCATCATGATGCTGGTTTCGCAGAGCGGCTTGCTGGCCCGGGCCGCCTTCCGCGTGGGTTTGATCTCCGACTCCTCTCAGTTTCCGGTTCTCGTGTTCGACGATCTGGGGATCGCCATCATCCTCGTCTACGTCTGGAAGGAGGTTGCTTTCATCGGCCTGATCGCCTTGGCCGTGCTGCAGTCGATCGGTAACGATTATGAAGCGCAGGCCCGATCCCTCGGGGCCAATTCGTGGCAGAGTTTTCGCCACGTGCTGTTGCCGTTGATCGTTCCCGGAATCCTCCCCGGATCGATCATCGTGTTCGCCTATACCTTCAGCAGCTTCGAGGTGCCGTTTCTGCTGGGCAAGAGCTTCCCCGCCATGCTCTCGGTGCTGTCCTACCGCATGTACATCGATGTGGATCTGGATGCCCGTCCCCAGGCCATGGCCATGAGCATCCTGATCGCCCTGTTCATCCTCATCCTGGTGCTGCTCTACCGCCGCATCTCGCAGCGTCTGTTGAGGAGCTCCGCATGAACGGAAATCGTCGCGGGCTGCGCAGTCGGAAGTGTTGCGCGCGGGTGCTGCATCGGGTCGTCCTGATAGCCATCGTGGGCGGGGTGCTGCTTCCGATCGTGCCTTTGCTGCTGTGGTCGGTCAGCCACAGCTGGTTCTTTCCGCAAGTTGTTCCGAGCGAGATCAAGCTGCGAGCCTGGAGCTATATCGGATCTCCTTTTTCCAAGGTATTGAATGCTCTGGTGAACAGTCTGCTCGTCGCCGGCATGGTGACCGTGGCGGCCGCCCTGCTCGGGGTTCCGGCCGGGAGGGCTCTGGGATTGCGACGCTTCCGCGGCAAGGCGATCGTCGAGTTTCTGATACTGGCTCCCATCATTGTGCCGGGGCTGGCCGTGATCATGGGCGTGCACGTCCTGTTCATCCGCCTCGGCCTGGTCGATACGATCTTCGGGGTCGCCCTGGTGCATCTGCTTCCGAGCCTTCCGTACATGATCATGGTGATGTCCGGGGTGTTCGCCAACTACAACGTGGAGTTCGAGCAGCAGGCCTACTCCCTGGGCGCCGGGCGGGTGAGAACTTTCGTGCAAGTTACTCTGCCGGCCGTGCTGCCGGGGATGGTGACCGGCGCCCTGTTCGTATTTCTTATTTCGTGGAGCCAGTACATTCTCACCGTGCTGATCGGGGGCGGACGGGTAATCACCCTCCCGGTGCTGCTGTTCGCCTTTGCCTCAGCCGGTGACAACGCCGTGACCGCGGCCCTGTGCATCGTATTTCTGGCTCCGGCCGTATTGATTCTGCTGTTTACCTCGCGCTATCTCTCCGGAGAGTCCGGCGCCATGGGAGGATTTGGACGCTTATGAGCTCGGTTACACTGCAACACCTGACCCATAACTACACGGGTTCGCCCGCGCCCGCGGTGGACGGCTTGAACCTGGCCATCAACAGGGGGGAGCTGCTTTCCCTGCTTGGGCCCTCCGGATGCGGCAAAACCACCACCTTAAAGCTGATCGCCGGATTGCTGGCCCCGACTTCGGGTGACGTTTTCTTTGATGATAGAAGGGTGACCCGGGTCAAGCCGGAACGGAGGGAGGCGGTGATGGTGTTTCAGAACTACCTCCTGTTTCCCTATATGAGCATCGAGGAGAACGTCGGCTTCGGATTGCGTATGCGCCGTATGGCTAAGTCTGAAATAGCCGAACGGGTGCGGCGGATCATGGCCCTCATGGGCTTGGAGGCGCTCAAGGAGCGCAGGCCGGCACAGTTGTCCGGGGGACAGCAGCAGCGGGCCGCCCTGGCGCGCGCCCTGGTCCTACAGCCTCGTGTCCTGCTTCTGGACGAGCCGCTGTCCAATCTCGACGCTCATCTGAGGGATGAGATGCGGGAGCTGATCCTCTCGATTCAACGTTCACTCGGCGTGACCACGATTTTTGTGACCCACGACCAGGAGGAGGCGGTGTTGCTGGCAGACCGGATCGCCTTGATGTTTGACGGCAGAATCCGGCAGATCGGAGAGAGCCGGCAGTTCTACGAGCGGCCGAGCAGCCGGCGGATCGCCGCGTTTTTCGGGAACAACAATTCACTGCCCGGTTACAAGCAGGGGCGGCTCGTAAGCTGCGATCTCGGACAGCTTGAGGTCGATTCCGAGGTGGCTGACGGCCCGGTGAGCCTCGTTATTCGCCCGGAATCGATTCTGCTCGGAAGCGGAGGGATCAATCCATTCTCGGCCGTGGTGACCAGGCAGATCTATATGGGAACGCACAATCGCTATCGTATCGCGGTGGGTGGAGGGCAGTGGGAGGTGGTCGCCCCGGCGGAGGCGGGAAGCGCGCTGGAGGGCAGACGGGTAGCCTTTTCCCTTCCCCCCGAAAAGATCTGGTTGATCAAGGAAACAGGAGGTTTCCCGGAAACAGGAGGTTGAGAGAAAGCCGATGGCAGCTGCACCCCTGTGCTCGATCATCATCCCCGTATATAGAGAAGGGCGAAACATCGACACCTGTCTGAAGGCGCTGCAGCGGCAGAGAAGAATCGGGGAGTGTGAGGTGATCGTGGCGGACGGGGATGGCGGTTCAACCCTGGATGCGATTGCGAGAGGTGAACCTGCCCTTCCCCCGGTCGAGCTCGTGACCGGGCGCGGTCGGGCGCGGCAGATGAACACCGGAGCAGCGGCTGCTCGATCCGACAAACTCCTGTTTCTACACGTCGATACCTTCCTCCCGCCCCGGGGGCTCGATCTGGTGATTCGCACCCTCGAATCCTATGATGCCGGGGCCTTTTCTCTCGGGGTGGTCGATGCGGGCCCGCTGTTCAACACTTGGCTGGCCTATGTGAACGGACGAAAGCGGTTCTCCTTCACACCGTACGGAGATCAGGGCCTGTTCATGACCGCGAAGGTCTTCCGTGTCGTATA
>Ga0272441_10005899_pt1 | contig 20958 bp, 19 predicted proteins | sample SSMProp6N_FD_193582 | JGI IMG/M metagenome (GOLD analysis project Ga0272441, IMG submission 193582) | Marine sediment archaeal communities from Little Sippewissett salt marsh, Falmouth, MA, United States - SSM-Prop-6N | ecosystem: Environmental > Aquatic > Marine > Wetlands > Sediment ...
TCCTGGACTTTTTTCAATTTGTCTGCGATTATGCTCATGGTTCGATATTCAAGTCTTATAATCAGGGAAGAAATTTCGAGGTATCTTTTAATTTTTTCGGCAGGTATTCATTCACCACAAAATCAAGGCCATGCTTGGCAAATGCCTGTTGTTCCACACGCTGGCCCATTTTCAGCATCTGGTTGATGGCCACCTGCCAGGGCTTGTGGTGCTTGACAAAAGGATCATTTTTCAGGGCGTCTTTGGCGCGTTTGATATCCACTTCTTTGAGCGGGTGGGTCGGCAGCTTGTAGTCGATAATATCCTGCGGCGTGACACCGAGAAACGATGCCTGCGGAACGCAGAAATATTCATTGAGGTGGGCGGCATTACCGGAACCGACTTTCAGCGTTCGGTAAATATTGAAGTACCCGTAGGGGTCGCCATCGACGAAGGCATAGACGGGGACTTTCAGCGAGTCGCTGAGCCGCCGGATGAAGCGCCGACACGCGCGAGTGGGCACGCCGCCCATGCTGATGAGGATACAGTCGGCCTTGTTCCAGTAGTCGCATTTGACCAGCCGCTGGAAGGCGCCCGCGGTTTCAATCGCGAGGATGAACTTGGCCTTGCTTTGGAACTTGAGTTCTTCCACTTCAACCGGGATGGAGTAGGCGCCGGAGCCGAACTTGGTGCAGTCGATTTTGAGTTTGTGGCCGCTGTTGTCTTTATCGATGACAAACAGGCGGCCCGCGACGTCACCGCCTTTTTCTTCAGGAACAAATTTGAGCTGTTCACGATTGACGCCGAACATGGCCTCGATGTCGTCCATGACGGTATCTGATTCGGGCTGTTCCGTGAACCCGGCCTTGTCCCAGTTCTTCGAAATATAATAGGCCTCTCTTTTGGTAGCCATATTATCTTCGTCAATAAGCTGCTTGCTCAGGGCCATCATTTTGAGGGTCTGGGCGAACGCCTTAACCGTGTTGACGGTCAGAGTGCGTTTTTTGGAATTGCCCAGCATTTCAAAATAGCCCTTTTTGGCATGATATTTCACATTGGACAACGAGCGGATGGGCGTGCTCATGGTGGGTTTTCGCTTTGCCAGAATAGCTTTATAAACCCCCTGGGCATTATCTCTTATCCGTTCTGCGGCGGAAATCTGCTTAGTCCGTGCCATAAAGTGAAACTCCATTTCACATCAGTGTTATGATTTCAGATGCGTATAACTGTAAATGAAAACCGTTATTTATGCAAGCGCAATCGAATATTAAGAAAATTAACAGTTTTTTTGTTGCAAAAAAGAGGTTTTTTCAAAAAAACTGTTCTTTTTTACAAAAACACCATTGACAGAATCGGGATATGTCGATATATTTAAATATGATTATTAAGCTGGTGGCTACGGCTTAAACATAAACCTCGGCGAGGCAAAGCGAGACTCCGTTTCCCCCCCCAGACGGACTTGCGTTCCTCGCCACTTTTTTTGCGTTTTTAAGGTCCATTTCAATGGATACAGCCGCATCACAGATAAAGAAAAAGGACATTTTTTATCCTGTTTCGGTTAAGTGGATCTTTCGTGTCCGGGGGCCGTCAAACTCACAGAAATAAACGCCTTGCCATGTTCCTAACTTCAGCCGGCCGTTTTGGATACAGAGTATTTCGCTGGCCCCAATCAGTGACGCTTTGACGTGGGCGTCGCTGTTGCCTTCGGCGTGACGGTATCCCGTGCGGAGTTGGGGCAGTAATTCGTCGAGGGTTAACAGGATGTCGTGGGTGACGTCCGGGTCGGCATTTTCATTGATGGTGATTGCGGCGGTGGTGTGGGGGCAGAAGATAATGACGGTGCCTGTTTCTATACCGCTTTTGGCGATAGCCGCGGAAACCTCTGATGTAATATCGATCATTTCATTGCGGCGGTGCGTTTGGATACTGATTATTTCTGTAAATGTTTTCATGATTCTTTTCGACAGAATGACAGGTTTACATTTGTTCGACAACTTCGATGCCCAGCAGTTCGCTCAGGCCGTGTTTGATGGTGCGTGCCGTCAGGTCGCACAGGAGCAGGCGGACAGGCCGTTGTACGGCATCGGCTTTGAGAACCGGACAGGCGTTATAAAACCGGCTGAACGCCTGTGCCAGGTCGTACAGGTAGCCGGTCAAATAATTCGGACGGCATTCATTGGCGGCGGCGGCAATCGCCTGGTCATAGCGGATGAGCATTTTTGCCAGGTCTTTTTCGGCCTCGTCCGTGAATGCCAGTGAGGTCACGTCTGCCAACTCGCTTTTGATATCGACTTTGCCGGCGGCTTTGCGCTCGATGGATTTGATGCGGGCATAGGCATACTGCATATAGGGGGCGGTGTTGCCTTCCATCGCGAGCATCTTGTCGAAGCTGAAAACAAAGTCGCTGTTGCGGTTATTGGAATAGTCGGCATACTTGACCGCGCCGGTGCCGACGGCCTTGGCGATCTCGGCTTTCTGTTCGGCGGGCAGGTCGGGATTTTTTTCTTCGACCACGGCGGCGGCCCGCTGGACGGCTTCTTCGAGCAGGTCCTTGAGTTTGACGGTGCCGCCGGTGCGGGTCTTGAAGGGTTTGCCGTCCGTGCCGAGCATAGTCCCGAAGGTGACATGTTCCAGTTGGATGTTGTCATCGACCCAACCAGCCAGTTTCGCCGTAGCAAACAGCATCTGGAAATGCTGGGCCTGCCGCGCATCGGTCACATAGATAATCTTATCAGCCTTAAGTTCATTGATGCGGAATTGCAGAGCTGCTAAATCTGTCGTGGCATATAAAAAAGCCCCATCCGATTTTTGGATAATAAACGGCAGGGGATCACCATCTTTGTTTTTGAATCCTTCCGGAAAGATGCACATGGCGCCTTCAGATTCTGTGGCAAGGCCTTTACTTTTAAGCGATTCGACAATGTCTGTGAGCATGGAATCATAAAAACTTTCGCCACGTACATCATTATCTGTGAGAGTGACATTTAATACTTCGTAAATAGATTGATAGTGTTTTTTAGAATGAACAACTAATAATTCCCATCTTCCTAACCATGTTTTATCACCAGTATGCAATCCAACAGTAGCTTCTCGGGATCTCTTCTGGAAACTTTTGTCAGTGTCGAAAAGTTTTTTTGCTTCGACATAAAATTGTTCAAATTCAGATAATGAATTTGGGATTACGTAAGTTACTTGACCTTTTAAAGCAAGTTTCCCCCTATATTCAATATATGCTATCAGCATTCCAAACTGAAGTCCCCAGTCACCGATATGGTTTTGGCGGATGACGGTGTGCCCCTCGAAATCGTAGAGCCGGGCGATGCAGTCGCCGATGATGGTGCTGCGGAGGTGGCCGACGTGCATTTGTTTGGCGATGTTGGGGCCGGAATAATCGACGACGACGGTTTGCGGTACGGCTGTCTTGTCAATACCCAACCGGTCCGAATCGGCGTTCATGGTCAGCAGCCGTTCGGCGAGAAAGCTGTCTTTAAGCCGCAGATTGATAAAGCCGGGCCCGGCGATTTCGGGCGGTTCGCAGATATCGTCGAGCTTTAATTCAGCGACGATTTGTTCGGCCAGTTGACGCGGATTGGTTTTTGTTTTCTTTGCCGCAGCCATGACCCCGTTGGCCTGATAATCCCCGAACTTCGCATCCGTCGATACCCGCACTAAGGCAGGGCAGCCCCCTTGTCCGGTGACAGCGTGAATCGCTTTTGAAATTCGCTGTTCTAAAATGTCCGTCAGTGGTTTCATAAAGATTGCAATCGTGTGATTTCTTGTTTTATTTCGCTGATAATTACCGGATTTTGGATGACTTTTTGATTTCCTACTTTCAGCGAGAAAATATAAAATACCTTGCCCCCGAACTTTTCGGTAAACTTTTCATGAGTGATTTGCTGGATGGACCGCTCTTTGTAAATTTGTGGGATTTGCGAGACGTTGCTCAGCGGTTTGATTTGCAGCCCGATATAATACTCGTTGACTTTAATAAAGAAATCGACGTTATAAAGTCGGTCCCATTTGTCAGGAGCTGGTTCGATTTTGAGTTCTAAGTGTTTTTGCAACTGCCCATAAATTGTTTTGATCTCAGTCATATAACCATCAAAGGTTCGATGAATGACGAGATTGTAGATGTACTCGATGCAGTCCTGTTCTGTGATTTCTTCTATTTCTGCGGATATTACTTCGGCGATTTTGATATAAAGTTTTTGGCCAAGCTGCTCAATATGCTCCCGACCTCTGACGTTAGCAAAATAATACTCCTGCCACTGATCGACCGTTTTGGGCTGACATTTTCTTATTTCCTCAGAGACGGCCCCGACGTTTCGTTTGAAGTTTAGTTGAAATCGGTTTGTGGCACTGTTCAGCACCCATTCTTTAGCCATTAGCTGCTCCTTCGTATTGTATAAATCTTTTTTTGTGACGATAGTTCATGCTTGTGTCGGCGTGAGCAATGCCGTTTTTGATTAAATGGGCATTGACGAATGTTTTATTTTTGAGGTACAGATAACACATTAAATTTTTATTATTGTCATATTTGTTTTCATCAAATTTCATGAAAACCTGTTGGCCCTTGAGTTGCTCTTCAAGAAAACGAATTGCTGCTCCGTTTTTCTTTTTGTCTTCACGAATTCCGATCAGATGGATTTTAAGATTATTGTCGAGGATCATATATTCGGGTGAAATGATCTGTTTAACGGTGTGATATTCCTGCCGGGCATGATTATTTTTATTGTCAATCCGAGAACCGAATTGGAGTTTTTTAGGGTCGATTTTCTTGTCAAACTTAACGGGATCTTTGAAGATATACGGCAGTTTATTGATTTCTTTGCTGTAATCGCCATTTAACTTTTCAGTACGAAAGCAGCATTCAGCATCTTGGAAAAGCTTTCCTTTTTCGGCTCCGATTTTTTTTCTGATTACGGGCAAAAAATCCTCGTTAATTTCATACCCAACAGAATTACGTTGATTGTTCTTAGCAGCTAACGTTGTTGTACCACTGCCCAGGAATGGGTCGAGAATGGTGTCTCCCACAAAGGAAAACATCCGAATCAAACGTTTTGGTAATTCTTCGGGAAACATGGCAAGGTGTTTATCCTGCCGCTCTCCGGAAAAATTCCAATGGCCGGAAAAATACTGATTCCATTGGTCCGTTGTCATGGCTGATGCGTTTTTGATCTTTTTTGAAACAGGCTTTGATTTACCGGGCTTTTTAAATAACAGGATGAACTCATAGTCAATCTTCAGGATACCGTTGCGAGGATTGGGAAATGATCCCATGATCGTAGCACCACCAGTAGTATTGCAGGTCGTAACTTTTTGCCAGATAATGGCTCCCATATAGTCAAAACCGATGGTCTCGCAGAATTTGATGATTTCTGTACGAATCGGAATGATTTTATAACGACCATAATAAACAGAGCGTGCGAATTGATCGCCTATATTGATACATAAACGGCAGCCATCTTCTAAAATCCTATGACATTCGTTCCAGACCAAATTGAGATTGTTGATGTAGTCTTCATAGGTATCATTAAAACCTATTTGGTTGTGGGAACCATAATCTTTTAACTGCCAATAGGGAGGTGATGTGATAATGAGCTGGACACTTTTGTCAGACACAGTACTCATATTTCTGGAATCGCCCGTAATAATGGTATGCTTTGTCTGCATAAGTTACTCCTCGTCGATTTCTACTTGCTTCGCGTCGCCCCAGAGCATTTCGAGGTTGTAGTAATCGCGGTGTTCCTGGTCGAATATATGGACCACGACGCTGACATAATCCAGCAGGATCCATTGTCCTTTGCTGTGACCGGCAATGCCGAAACGCTTGTGGCCCTGTTTTTTTGCTTCTTCGCTGATCTCGTCGGCGACGGTTCGTGCCTGCCGGTCGCTGGTACTGGTGGCAATCACAAAGAAATTCGTCGCCGGACTGACCCCGGTCAGGTCCAGGACCGTGATGTCCGTGCAGTTTCGGTCACGGGCGATTTTCGCCGCGGCCAGGGCGAGTTGTTTATCGTCGGTTCTTTTCTTTTTTGTTTTTGTCATTGTGTTTTTACTTGTTATAAATGGCCTCACAACAGCGCGGGAGCGCAAACTCCCCGATTACGGCACCCTGTGTGTAACGTTTCCACACACCGCTCTTCGCTATCCACAGGGTGCCGTAATCGGGCGGCTCGCGCCGCCGCGCTTTTGTAATAAAAAAGGCGCCCTGTCAGACAGGGCGCCCTGTAAACTAATCGATTTATGACGTTACGTCAAGAATCAATGCCCGGTTATCCAATATGAAGCCAATCGGCAATCATCGGAGCAAACTTGACGATTACACCGCTGAAGACCACGCTGACCATCGTCATCAGCTTGATCAGGATGTTCAAGCTGGGGCCGGAGGTATCCTTGAACGGGTCGCCGACGGTATCGCCGACAACGGCGGCTCCGTGGACGGGGTTCTTGGTGCCGTCGGGCAGTTTCTTGCCGCCGTGGGCGCCTTTTTCGATGTACTTCTTGGCATTATCCCAGGCACCGCCGGAGTTGTTCAGCATGATCGCCAGTGAGAAGCCCGCGGTCAGACCGCCTGCCAGCAGGCCCATCACACCGGGCACACCGAGAATCAGTCCCGTCGCTACCGGAACAATAATCGCCAGGGCGGAAGGAACGACCATTTCCTTCTGAGCGCCTGCGGTTGAGATGGATACACAACTTGCGTAGTCCGGCTTACCGGTACCTTCCATGATGCCCGGGATTTCCTTGAACTGACGGCGAACTTCATTCACCATCGCGCCAGCGGCACGTCCGACAGCTTTCATTGTCATCGCACAGAAGACAAACGCCATCATCGCGCCGATAAACAGCCCGCAGATGAGCTTGGGGTTCATGATGGACATGTTGTAGGCGTCCACAAACTGCATGACGGTCGCGGTTTTGGCCGCGATTGTATCCGCAACAGAACCATCGGATGAGAAAACGGCATTACCGACAGCATACATGCCATCGGCGCTTTCGTCGGCCAGCCGTCCGATCCAGATGCGGACTTCTTCGATGTAAGCGGCCAGCAGCGCCATGGCGGTTAAGGCCGCCGAACCGATAGCAAAGCCCTTTCCAGTGGCAGCGGTGGTGTTGCCCAGTGAATCCAGGGCATCGGTGCGTTTGCGTACCTCTTCACCCAGACCTGCCATTTCAGCGTTGCCACCGGCGTTGTCGGCGATGGGGCCGTAAGCGTCGGTTGCCAGTGTGATGCCGAGAGTACTGAGCATACCAACAGCGGCAAAACCGATGCCGTAAAGCCCCATTGGCAGGTCGCTGAATCCGCCGGCAAATGCGAATGCACAGATAATGCCAATGACAATTGTGATGACTGACCAACCGGTCGAGAACATGCCGACTGCCAGACCGTCGATGATGGCGGTAGCAGGGCCCATGTTAGCTTGTTCGGCGATACCCCTGGTGGGTTTGTATTCATCGGATGTATAGTATTCGGTAATCTGGCCGATAATTACACCAGCCAAAAGGCCCGATACAACGGAGCCGAAGATGCCCCATGTAATCATGTTCAAAGCAGCCATAATCGCCAGCACGACCAGAATCAGAACAGAACTGCCGAGAGTTCCCTTTAGAAGCGCTGTCAGAAGTTGTTTCTGTGAAGCGCCTTCTTTACATTTAATCATGAACATACCGGCGATCGAAAGCAGAATACCAATGGCCGCTACGATCATCGGCGCTACCACCGCCATCAGCGGGTCGATCCCCTTAGCGGCCAGCGAAGCGGCCGGAAGGGCGGCACCCAGAGCGGCGGTTGCGAGAATCGAACCGCAGTAGCTTTCGTACAGGTCCGCACCCATACCGGCAACGTCACCGACGTTGTCGCCGACGTTGTCAGCAATGGTCGCGGGGTTACGCGGGTCGTCTTCCGGGATACCGGCTTCGACCTTACCAACCAAGTCAGCACCGACGTCAGCGGCCTTTGTGTAGATACCGCCGCCGACACGAGCAAACAACGCCTGCGTCGAGGCACCCATGCCGAAGGTGATCATCGTCGTGGTGATTTCGACCAGTTTATGCCCGCTGTCGATGCCGGAGTGAACCAGAACGAAATTGCCGAGGTTGAAACCCTTCGTTAGACCATCTTCGCCAACCGCAAAGAAGATTTTATCCAACATGATGTACCACAAAGCAATATCCAGCAGACCAAAGCCCACGACAACCAAACCCATTACGGCGCCGGAGCGGAAAGCCACTTGCAGGCCGCGGTTGAGGCCTTCGCTGGCTCCCTGAGCGGTACGGGCGGAGGCATTCGTGGCGGTTTTCATTCCGAGGAAACCGCACAGGCCGCTAAAGAACCCACCGGTCAGGAATGCGACGGGAACAAAGGGGTTCTGTACGCCTTTGTAGGCCAGAAAAGCGAAGATGGCCAGTAATACAACAAATACCCACGTAACAACTTTGTATTGGCGGAACAGATAGGCATAGGCGCCTTCCCGCACATGCGTGGCGATTTCGATCATCTTTTCCGTGCCTTCCGGGGCGCTCATCATCTTCTTATAGAAGTAGATAGCCATCACCAATGCCGCGGCGGCACAGAGGACCGCAAAGTAAGGCCCCCATGCACCCGAAGGCGGAGTCGCGGCAGCGGCCTCCGATGCCATTTCCTCGGCCATCGCGGTTGAAGACAGAGCCAGGACCGGCAATCCCAACAATCCCGATTTCAGTAATCCTTTCACAGTTACATTCCTTTCTGTTTAAGTTTTTTTAGTACCCACATGTTATAGTTATAGTACGTCTGTCGTTTTTATAGGCGAAAATCGTCCATAGTGTAGTCATTCCAAAGATGTTTTCAATCCTTTTATAAGTATTTTACGAAATAAAATATCGATCTTGAGAAAAAGTGTCGATTATGTGTGATAATCGGCGTTGATAGTGACATAATCGCGGCTCAGGTCGCATCCGTAGCAGAAATCGCTGTATTTTCCGACACCCAGATCGATGGTGATGGTGTGTTCTTTTTTGGAAATGATGGCTGAAACCGCTTTTGCGTCAAAATTTGTCGGTTTTCCGCCGCGAAACACGAAAATATCACCGATTTTGCAGGATAGTTTAGCCGGGTCAAGCTTGACGCCGGATGAACCGACGGCGCAAATAATGCGTCCCCAGTTGGGGTCGCCGCCGTGGATGGCGCATTTGACAAGGTCGTAGTCGGCCACCGCCCGCGCGGCTTTGAAGGCGTCTTCTTTTTTGGCGGCGCCTTTGACTTCAACCGTGAACATGCGGGTGGCCCCTTCGGCGTCGAGAGCCATTTGTTTGGCCAGGTCGCTGCATAACTCATTTAATGCCCGCACGAATCGCCGGTATCCGGAATCCTGTTTTTTGAGGGGTTTGTTTTGCGCCAGGCCGGAGGCCAGAATCATCGCGGTATCGTTCGTGCTTTGGTGGCCGTCCACGGTCAAGCGGTTCAGGGAAATGCCGATGGCGTTTTTGAGTGCCTTTCCCAGCAGGGGCTTGCTGATGGCGACATCGGTCGTGATCACGCTGATGGTAGTAGCCATATTGGGACCGATCATGCCGGCGCCCTTGGCAGTTGCCGCGAGGGTGACGGTTTGGCCGTAGATATCGACGGTTCGTACGGCTTGCTTGGACTTGGTGTCCGTGGTCATGATGGCCCTGGCAAAGTTGGTTCCGGCGGCCTGTGAATCGCTGAGCAGTTTGACGGCTTTTGAGATACCGCTGTTGATCCGGGTGATCGGAAGCTGGTGACCGATAATCCCTGTCGAGGCAATCAGAACCTGATCCGTTTGGATGTTCAGTTCTTTGGCGACCTTGCTGCACATGACGGTTGCTCCGGCCAGCCCTTTGGTGCCGGTGCAGGCGTTGGCGTTGCCGCTGTTGACGACCGCCGCGTAAATCGGCGTATTGCCGATGTGCGTTTTGCACACGGTAACCGAAGCGGCCTGGATGGCGTTGGTTGTGAAGACCGCTGCGGCTTTTGCGCCGGTCGGGCAATAGAGAAGGGCTAAATCCGGCTTGCCCGATTTTTTGATGCCGCAATAGAGCCCGGCAGCCGTAAATCCTTTTGGTGCGGTAATTGTTTTATTGGGCATATTTATCTTTCCAAAAAGTTGCTTTTATGAAGTTATTCTGCCTTAACAATACGCAAAGTTGAAAAAAAATCAAGTGTTAATCTTTCGTCCGATGGCAATTATGCTTGACCTTGCCGAACATTTGAATAAACTTTCCATTTACATGAAACCAACAAAGACAGGGAAAGGAGGTTTATGGCTGCTCAACAACATAGTCTTGGCGTTGAATTATGGCTGAAGCTGATTCGTGCTGAGGGAATAGGTCCGACATTACTTGGCCGGCTGTTGGAATACTTTGGTGATGTTGATCGGATTTTGGGGGCATCGGTGTCGGCTTTGACCAAGATCGAGGGTATTGGATCTAAAACTGCCGAGTTGATCGCTCGTAGCCGGAATGCTTTTGACGCCGAAAAAGAACTGGCCATGGCGGATAAGTTTGGCGTGTGGGTAATCCATTTGCAGGACGAACGGTATCCTCCCGCATTGAAAGCGATTTATGATCCGCCGCCCGTGCTGTACGTCAAGGGCTCGCTGACCCGTTCGGATAATCTGGCAATGGCGATTGTCGGCAGTCGGCGATGTACGCACTACGGAACCGAACAGGCCAACCGATTTTCACACCTGCTTGCCTCGGCGGGATTCACGATTGTCAGCGGGCTGGCGCGGGGCATTGATACCGCGGCCCATCGCGGAGCGTTAGCCGCTGGCGGCCGGACGATTGCCGTGCAGGGGTGCGGACTTTCAAATATTTTTCCGCCGGAGAACAAGGCACTGTTTGAGCAGATCGTTGAAAACGGGGCGGTGATCAGTGAACTGCCGCTTGGCTATGAACCGCTGGCGGAGAACTTTCCCGGCAGGAACCGCATTATTGCGGGGTTGTCGATGGGGGTCTTGGTTGTGGAGGCGACCTATCGCAGCGGGGCGTTGATTTCGGCACAGGCGGCGGTGGATAATAATCGTGAGGTCATGGCGGTACCGGGCCGGATTGATTCACCGGCCAGTGCCGGCTGTCATAAACTGCTCAAACAGGGGGCGCGGCTGGTGGACAGCATCGAGGAGGTGATAGATGCGCTGGGGTATGTCGGGGACGGGCTGAAGGATCATGCCGGTGTGGCCGCGACGGGTGCGCAGGCGAAAGTCCAGCGAACGCTGTTTGATGTGTCGGAGCTGAACTTATCCCCGGAAGAGACCGGCATCCTGAACCACCTGAATTCCGAGCCGGTGCATGTGGAGGATATTATCCAGATAACACAACTTCCACCGGGAAAAGTACACGCCGCGGTTATCAGCTTACAGTTGAAAGGGCTGATCAGGCAATTGCCCGGAAACATGATTGTTAAACGACATCGATAGACTCAGAGCGCTGTCAGTTTCCAGACGACGGCCGCGAGGATGGCCAGAACGAAGGCGAGCAGGAAGAACAGCTTGACCAGTGTTGGCAGAATACGTTCTTCGTTCCGTTGGTGCTGCCCCGTATAGGATTGTGTGCCGACGCCGGTATTTTTGACTGCGGGAGCGTTTGGCGCGACCTTTCCGATGGCTCTGTACATCCCGCGAATCAGGTAGAGCACGAAAATTGAGCCAAACCACCCGACCAGCCAGATGGAAGAGTAGCCGCCGACTGCGCCTGCGATGCCGCCGCCGCCGCAAAGGCCGATGTATCCCCAGCGGGGAATCCGCAACCAGAAGCTTTTCTGGGGTGTGACCTCGGGGGCGGGGCCTTGGGGCACATGCTGCTGGACCTGGCTGAGTATATTTTCGTCCGAAATCGGATTCGATGGGTTGACAATCGTGGTTTTGAGCTTGAGCAGGGCGGCCTGGGTTTGGGTGTACTCGGTCTGTACCGTATGCGTTTCCCGGGCACGGTCCGATAAATGGATCACGGCAAAAACCCCGATGCAGGCCCCAAACAGGGCACCCAGCAGGGACAGCGACTGTATAAACTCTTTGTCTTCACGTCGTATCGGCATAATTCACCTCACTAAAATGCCTTCTGGCCTTCTGTATATAATATAATAAATGTTCGGGGCGGTTGAGGTCATCCAAAATAATTTTTATGGGAAAGAAACGGATTCCTGATATAATATCCCCACTACAGAGATGAACGCTGGTTTGCCAAAAAATCTTCAGGGAGATTGAAAATGCCAAGGCACTCACGCTTGGAAACACTCACACGGATCAAAGAACTGGGTTTGGTTCCGATTTTTAATACGCATGATATAGACCGGGCAAAGTCGATTGCCAGGGTCTGTTATGAGGGCGGGGCGACGGTGGTGGAGTTCACCAATCGCGGTGACGGGGCGATGGATACTTTTAAAGAATTGGCTATTTTTCGTGACGAGCAATTTCCGGAAATGGTTCTGGGGGCCGGTTCAATCATGGATGCCCCGACGGCAGCGATGTACATTGCCGCCAGCGCCGATTTTATCGTCAGCCCCGTGCTGGATGAAGAAATTGCCCTTGTTTGCAACAAGCGAAAGATACCCTTTATACCTGGCTGCGGAACCGTGACAGAAATCCATAAAGCTCATGCATTGGGTGTCGAGTTCTGTAAACTGTTCCCCGGCGACTGCCTCGGCGGTCCGGTGTTTATCAAGTCAATCAAAGGCCCCATGCCGTGGACGGAAATCATCGCCATGGGCGGAATCGCCCCGACGGAAGAGTCCCTTGGCGAATGGTTCGCCCCAGGTGCCGCCTGCGTGGGCATGAGTTCAAAGCTGTTCCCAAAAACATTGCTGGAAATCGGAGACTTCGTACAGATTCGTGGGATTATTAAAAAACGTTAGAAGTTATCGCAAAGGTTCGGGAAAAATAATGTCAGACAGGTCTTTCAGACCAAACATTGAAATATTCACCAAACGTCAACAGCGGATTATGATCAAGGGTACTTTCTTAAGAGGATATGAATATGATCAATAAAACAAGTATTGTTTCAACATTAGGGCCGGCTTCGGCGTCGCGGGAGGTGATTTTGCAGCTTGTTGCGGCGGGGGTTTCGACGTTTCGGCTGAATTTTTCGCATGGGACCTTTGACGACCATCGATCGATATTGGGGCATATCAATGAGCTTCGCGGTACGCTTCCCTTTACAATTTCTGTCATGGGCGACCTGTGCGGACCGAAGATTCGTACCGGTCTGATTGAAACGGGAACGGTGCTTGCGGAAAATTCCACCGTTTCGATTGCCGTGGGTGATGCGATTGGAAATACCGAAACATTTTCAACCGGGTTTGCGGATTTGATCAAGGAAGTGCAAATCGGCGAGCGCATTCTGATCGATGATGGGCAGCTTGTTTTGAATGTCGCTGAAAAAACAGCGGATCGTCTCATCTGCAAGGTGGTTGTCGGGGGGCCGCTGTCCAGTCATAAGGGCATGAACCTGCCGGATACGCAACTGTCGGTTCCGGCCATCACAAAAAAGGACTGGCAGTGTGTGGATTGGGCAATTGCCAACGAACTGGATTTTCTATCGCTGAGCTTTGTTCAGCGGGCCGAAGAGATTATTTCATTAAAAGACCATATAAAGGGTAAAGATTCGAATATTCAGGTGATTGCAAAGATAGAAAAACCACTTGCGGTTGACAATATCGAATCGATTATTCACGCGGCGGATGCGATTATGGTGGCGCGGGGCGATCTTGGCGTCGAGATGGATCTGGCCGAGGTGCCGCTGGTGCAAAAGAAGATTACGGCATTGTGCCGCCGGTTTGCCAAGCCGGTGATTGTCGCGACACAGGTCTTGCAGTCGATGATCGAAAATGCTTCGCCCACCCGCGCCGAAGCGACTGATATTTCAAACGCGGTTATGGAACATGCCGACGCAATCATGCTCAGCGGCGAAACGGCGATTGGCAAATATCCGACCGCAGCGGTCAAAACGCTGGCCCATATCTGTCAAACGACGGAGACCTATGTTGACGAGTTAAATGAGCCCCGACTTCGGATGGATATCATTCCGGAATTGCGGCAGGCCGAGGCACTTGCGCGATCGATGGCTCATATGTTGGATGAGGTAAAGGCGGCTTTTGTTGTTGTGTGGGCGGAAAATGAAAGTATCTGCCGATTGCTGAGCAAGGCGCGGATTGATATTCCGATTTTGTCTTTGTGCCCCGATGAAGTCATCGCCCGGCAGCTTAGCTTGTGCTACGGCGTTATCAGCAGACATCAGCCGGAGATGAGTTCATACGAACAGTGGGTTGATGTCGTGGAGAAGATCGTGCGTGAAAACAACTGGGCAGGCACCGGCGAAAAACTGCTGATGATCCCGCCGCTGTCGGTGCTGTCAAAAAACACCGCCGGAGCGATTATTTTGCACACAATTGCTTAGAATGTGAAGTCCAGTTCAGACGCCACGGTCAAGCATCCGGCTTCGCTCTTCGAGCTGCGCCGCGACGGGAAGCTTGGCCGTGCCACCCGATGTGAGATGCCATGCCACCCACCCAATCAGAAAACACCCGAAAGCCAGTTTTGCGCGAGGACGGACAAATCATCGATATCAATTACATTTTCCGAACTACCCGTAGAGACAAAATCCGCATCCGGATTCCAATTGCCGTCGGTATCTGTGGCCATCCATGTTTGGCTGAATACTGAAAAGTCAACGAGATTCACTTTGCCGTCCACAGGATCAGGTGCAATATCGCCGGCAACCGGTTCGCTCGGAATGCGCTCGAATTCCAGCCGGGGGTCGTCTTCCAGCATAAATCCGCCTGCGCGCAAGATGAGATTGTACTGGGTGAACAGATTCATCCCGATAATGCCGTCCAGTTTGCCGCCTTCGGGGCTTGAGATTTCCAGCAGAATCACCGGTACATTGGTAAATTCCAGCCATTGGCCGACCGCCGGGATAGTTAACGTATCGAGATAAAACCCCGGGACTTTAATGCTCCTTCCATCGACGCCTTCAATATCCACTTCAAAGTCTTTATTATCAGGATGCAGTTTTAATCGGGCGGCGATACGGTCTCCAATCACAGTTACTTGTGCTCCCGTATCCAGCATGAAGCGGTTTTTGTCCCGGGCTGTCTGGGCGCCTTTTGTCATATCAACGCCATGAATAAAGAACAAACTCTGTGAGCCCGTTCCAATGACGATTGAGGGGCTTAGTGGAGAATAATCCAATTCGAAATTGACTATATCAGCAAGGAAATCTTCGGGGTCAAAACCATAGGTAATATACTGCACATTGGTGGCCCCCAGCGGTTTCAGTTCCAGTGGAACATAATTCGGATAGTTTGGCTCGTTTAGATTCGGATCGTGAAAAGATATTGTCGGGGCGGTATATTCAGTTCCATTGTGTGTAACGGTTATCATCTTGTCAACTTCAATCTGCGCAGCATAGAAAACACTCATCGGTGTTCCGATGGCGGTTGCCAGGTCCGGTTTGCTGCCGGGGTTAGGCCCGATCAGAGTAGAAACGTTATATTCACCCACCATGCCGGAAGTGGTTGGCAAAACCATCTCGGACTCTCCCGGTGCGTTAGGTTCCAGCGCATCCAGGCCATCCATAAAAAGCGCATACGGATGCGTCACATGCGCATCTACTGAACCGGTTACACCAGTTACTTTCACATAATTATCTTCGGTTAAATAGGTTGGATACAGACCTGCCTGCACCGCGTTCTCATACCCGATGACATGGGCGCTGGCACCGCTGTCATAAAGCCCGATGAAATAGTCTGTTCTCGGATCGGTTCCGCTCGGCGGATTACCGTAATAGAATTCCAACGGATACGCTCCATAGTCTCCTGTTGTTTCCGCGTCAATACTTTCGTCCGTGGCGGTCAGAACGATCCACGGTACGAATCCGGCTTCCGGCGGCGAGTCGATGACATTAGAAAATGCCGGGAGCGCAGTCGTGGGGGCGGTTGATTTTAGTGGGGCCGCAGAGGGTTCCTCTTGCGGTGTTTCTTTTGGGAAATAGCGGATTCCCTTGATTTTTGACCCCGATGGTCCCTGCCAGGCGACCGGCTTGGCTGCGACCCAAACCTGACAGCCAAGGAACAGAATAACGATGCACTTTACAAACAAACGGTTCGAATTCAAATGTGCCTTTCGAGATTTCATCGCTGCGACCTTTCGCAAATATAAATATCAGATGAGACCATTTACGTTTTTCGGCTAAATTAAGCCCCCATAAAATCGGCAGATGCTGAAAAACTTTCAATTGTTCATATTATAGTCAAAATTCCCTGAAAAATCAAGCAATCGGCGGGTGTATCCTGAAATATGTCCGATAAAAAGACGTTTATGTTGGTTTTATCTACTTTATGTCTACAATAAATGATGCGGCGGCTTCTCGAATTCGGGAACATACTGAATGTTAAAATCATCGGGAATTTTCCTTAACCAGCCCTCATTCTGTGCCGATATCTCCATACAGAAATGGACTTGAAATTCAGGAGATACAATTATGGGTATTCAAAACTGGTCGGAAAATGTGATCCTTGTCAAACTTGCCAAGGAGCCGGATATGGGCGAGGAGCTGCAAACGGTGATTGATGTGATTTCAGAGAACAGACAGCAGAGCGTGGTTGTCGATTTTGCGGATGCAGATATCATTACCTCTTCCAGCATCGCCAAATTGCTGAAGCTTCGCAAAGTCCTGAATGACAACAACCAGACGCTGGTCTTTTGTTCCGTAAAGCCGAAAACACGGTCAATTTTCAACGTGACCGGCTTGGACAATGTGTTCGATTTTATGGACGACCAGTTTGTCGCCCTGGCCTCTCTTCAATTAGTCAATTAAGAGCCGCCTTTCAAATTTGAACGAAATTCAGCAGGCCGATTCTTGACGGCCTGTTTTTTTATTGGTACACTAAGGCAGTATAAGCGATAAAAGCAAGCGCATTTCGAACATCGCGGAAAGAGCGGTTTTCGCAATCTGCTTGCACGATGAAAAAATCAGGAGTTTTTATGGATGCAGATACAGTGCAGCGGATCCAGCAGGTGCTGGAATATCAGTTCAATGATCCCCGGATTCTTCAGGAAGCATTTTTGCATTCTTCCGCAGCGGATGACCGCTTGCGCAGCAATGAGCGATTGGAATTCCTGGGCGATTCGGTCCTGTCGCTGGTGATCTGTGATGCCTTGTTCACGCGGTTTCCCGGTTATCTTGAAGGGGACCTGACAAAAATTAAAAGCCGATTGGTCTCGCGGAAAACCTGCGCCGATATCGCGAACCAACTGAAACTGCCGGATTATATGGAAGTGGGCAAAGGGATGGAACAGACGCGGGCGATGAGGGGCTCTGTGGCGGCGGCCAGTCTGGAGTCCGTGATTGCCGCGATCTATCTGGACGGGGGCATGGATGCGGCAGCGGCATTCATTCTTCGAGTCTTTGATGAGATCATTCTCGAAGTGGACGCCGAGCAGCATCAGGAAAACTTCAAATCGCTCTTGCAGCAATACTGTCAACGGCAGTACAACTGTACGCCATTTTATGAATTGCTGGACGAGAAGGGGCCTGATCACAACAAATGCTTTGAGATCGCAGTGGTCATTCGGCACCATCGGTATCCGGGCGCCTGGGGTGTGACCAAGAAGGAGGCGGAGCAAAGAGCCGCGTTCAATGCGCTGCAGGAAATTGGGTTGCTTCCGCAGGCCTCGGTGGAGAGTTAGAATTCAAGGCGCTAACTGGTGATCAGCCAACTCAGCAGATTCAGGACGATGATTGCCATGATCATAAAGCCGCTGACGGATAGGAACAGCAGCAGCGATTCCAACAGATACCGACGGGTCAGCAGGACCCGCATTTTGGTGGCTTTGTAAACCAGCGAGACGGCTGCCAGCAGGGGAAACATCCACAGCATGGATACCGCGTTCGTTCCGATTTCGATGGGCGCGGTAAACGAAGCGAGGATGAAAAACGAATCAAGCATTGGATTCTTCCTCCTGCCCAATCATTTCACCACGTCCGCAATAGGCCATATAGACAGCGCTTAAGACACACAACAGATTCAGCAGTCCCGCGATGCCGGTATAAATCTGGCCGATATCACAGGGCCGTCCGTAAACGGGGTAGCCGCCGTGCTTGGTGACGTTGGCGATGATGCCGACCGCGGGAGAATACAGGATTTGAGCGTAGAACCAGATTCGGCCAGTGACCCAATCCACCGCCCCGATAGATCCGACGTATAAACCCGTGATAAACAGGGCGGTGATGACGACGAAGATAATGATGCCCCGTTTTCGTTCGCGCAGCAGATAATGACCCGCACCGGGGATAATCCACGCTGCTAAGGCCACAGTGACCAGCCACATCGCCTGTTCAGCCGGGGATCGGTTGTTTGAGTTTGCTGTCATTATTAATCGATATCGTCTGGTGAAAGGGGTTCCTGTTCGACAACAGGTTCCTTTTCCAGTTTTGGCTCATAATTCATCCGCTCCAGAATCTTTTCAGGACTGAAATGAATCAATGCCAGTCCGGCGGACTCTGTCGCGTTTAACTGAAGGGCGGTCTGGGCCTTGTTATCCAAATAATCGTTCATTGTTGCGGGTTTCCGGATGACTTCTTTGATGACGTAACAGGCCGCCTGGGGTTCGGAAACAAGCGGTTTTTCAATGGTTCCGGTGGTCTCTGCGTTTTCCGGCAGCATTGCATACAGTTGATTGATCAGCATATTCCGGACAATCATATCTTTGATACGTTGAGCCATCTCGGGGTTCTCGACCATGAAACGTCTGGCCATTTCAACATCTGTCTGCGATATTCGCGGTTGGTCGTTGATGGTTTCGAGGTTTATTTTTTGTTCATCCGCGGCTTCTTGTGCGGTTAGGTCGTTGCTGTCTTCGACGGTCGCATATTTTTTGTTATAGGCCGCAATCGCATCGTCCCAGCTTGTATCGGCCGCCAGGGTCGCCAGTTCCCGGGCACGGGTCTTTGCCGTTTCCATGGCGTCAAGCGTGAGAACGTCCTGTTTGACCTGCTCTTTTACGGAAAAAGTTGTGTCTTCGGAAGACGGCTGCCCGTTGAGCGTAACGCCGTGTGTGTCGAAGGCGACGTCAATACTGTCGGGAACCCGGGCATCCTGAATTTCGACCACACGTACCATCGCCATGAGCCGGTAGTATTTTTGCTCTTCCGGAGAATAATAGCCGCCATTGAGGGGGCCGATATTTTCCCATACCCGAATGGACGGTATTCCGATGCGCTGGGACTGCTGTTTTTCCATAGTGGCCGCAAACGCCAAATCTGAAAGCCGCAGATATTGCTGTCCGCGCCGAAGGCCCAGCGTACTTAAGATTTTATCCTGACTGAGCGCGTCCCGGTTGAGCCAGCCGGTTTTGCCTGTTTTGACGGGAACCTGATACTTATCCACCATTTGCTTACTGACCGCGACATAATCTCCCGCCGCTTCCTGGAGTTGTTCGACGGATGCTTCATCGAAGTTGACCGTTTCAAAGCCGGTTTCGGTTCCGGCTTTAATATCATTGAAGATGATGTTTGCCAGCGTGTTTGTTTTTTCGCTTTCAAGGTTTCTTTGTATGGATGCCTGGGCTTCAGCGAATGATTGAGTCTTGGTGATTCTCTCTGATTCAGGGTTATTGGGATCGGATGGTACGGACGTCGTGAAACGGTCGATATTCCGGCTGTAGTATTCTTCAAGGGCTTCGGCGGTCGGTTTTTCGATCTGCTTTTGGACGTCATCCATCAGGACGATCATATATTCCAGTTGGATTTGCTTAGGAAGCATATAACCAAACCCGAATGGGTTGTCCTGGGTTGGATTGCCCGAAACGACGGCCTTGTATTTTTCAAACTGCTGCTGAAACTGTTCGCCGGTGATTTCAGCGTTTTCATCGATGAAGGGTTCGGCGTTAATTTTTGCAAATTCAGCATCGAGTCGTTCTTTGCTGCGGCCCAATTCGGCCTTGACCTGATTGATGGTAACTGCCTGACTGTTCATGACGTCATTGGCATACGATAAAACTGCCATCAAATCCGAAAAAATGCGAAGAATCTGTTTTTCTGATAAATTATTGTTGCTGATAATCCCGCTGACAAGCATCGCGGCATCTATCTGGTTGTTCGTCATCTGGGGGATCGCGTAACGAAGCGTTTGCTGGGCGCTCTCATCCGGCATGACGCAACCGGCTCGTTTGGCCTCCTCTTTTAAAAGAATCCATAGAATTTCGGGTCTCTCCGGTTGTTGCCGGAAAAACTCATCCAGTTCACTTTGCGTTATTTGAAGCTGGCCCTGCTGAACGGCCTGCTTCATCTGTGAAGCGATTTCACTGGAAAACTGTGAATCCGGGAACAGAAGGGATACCAGCAGGGGGCCTGAAAACCCGCCGCCGGACTGAGACAGAAGCAAACGATCCGCCATCAGCATTCGCAGAACGGTCAATTCAGACTGTGCCTGAAGAAAATCAGGGGATTTGATTTTTTGTTTGTCCTCGTAGGTGGCGATCAACTGATTATTCCCGCCGCCCATTAACTCGAAAATCATCCTCAGGCCGAACTGACCGACGACAAAGGCCAGCATGGCGAAAATAATAACAAAAACCATAATTTTACTGGTGTTTTTACGGATCCATTTAACTAAATGCATATATCCTCACCTGTTAATTAAACCAAATCTCTGTTCTATACCGATCACGATTGAAAATTCCCGTTTCTACGCGGCTATGCAGGTCTGCGACCGAAAGTTACAACGTTACTTGCGGGCATTTACTACCCTGAAGAGTACATAAACCACTTACGAATCCAGACACTATAGTCAAAAAAGTTTTGATTTCAAGTAAAAATAAAGATTGAAGGTAACCGGTCAGTTATGGGTAGCAAGAGGGCAAATTATGACGAATCGAAGCCAAAAACAGCGTCTTGGGGGTCTATATCGGCTTTTTCAGCCATTTTATCCAGTGCGGACTTGAAGGCGGCTGTTATATCCGGAACTCTTTTTTTCAA
>Ga0272441_10005900_pt1 | contig 20957 bp, 19 predicted proteins | sample SSMProp6N_FD_193582 | JGI IMG/M metagenome (GOLD analysis project Ga0272441, IMG submission 193582) | Marine sediment archaeal communities from Little Sippewissett salt marsh, Falmouth, MA, United States - SSM-Prop-6N | ecosystem: Environmental > Aquatic > Marine > Wetlands > Sediment ...
CGGCCAGACCGGTTACGTTAAATTTCTCCGGGTGTTGACGGACAACATCAAGCGTGCTTAATCCGATTGATCCGGTACTGCCAAGGATAGATAGTGATTTCATGTTTTTATTACGGCAAATTGCGTGTTACACCTCTTGTTTTCCGGCATGAATTTATACTTTTTCAGCTCGGCTTACAAATTAAGGTCAGGTCATTGTTGACTGGTTAATGAAAAATGTTTGATCTTCAATAAAAAAATAGTATAATATCGTCCCTTTGAGGTTCGAGTATCAGATGGGTCTCTAGCTCAGTTGGTTAGAGCGACTGGTTTACACCCAGTAGGTCGGGGGTTCGACTCCCTCGGGACCCACCCCTCTTTTTCTGCTAAGCCGATTCAGGCAACGTTTTCAAACTGTGCTTTTCGCTGTTACCGCATGTCGCGACATGTTGGTGAATCGTCGTTGGTCAATGATCGGTCTATTGCATGATCCTGAAGCCTTTCATCGTATGATCCGGAGGTTGTAGCGCGACGTCAAGAGCTGAGACTTTTGCTGCAGGAGGACCGGTTCTCACATTTTTCAGAAGTTCATTCACAAGTCCTTCGGGGCCCTGGACGTCAATCTTGACGGTACCGTTCGGCATATTTCTTACCGTGCCTTTCAATCCCGTTTGTGACGCTCTTTGTGCAACAAACATTCTGAATCCTACGCCTTGAACAAGGCCGTAGACGGTGGCCAGAACTCTTTTTTCCATCTATGCTGACAGGGTCTCAGTTTTCTTCCACATTCTTGCTCTGCCTGATTTTTTCGACAGCAGCCTCAAGATTTCTCAGCTCTTCTTCGTCAACAGGTTTTGTGCCATTGGAGTCAGGATTGTTTTCTCCTGCCGTCGCTTTTTTGCCGCACTCTTCAGACATGGCATCGTTATCTTCTGCTCCCGGTCTTCTGCCGAGAATCTCCTCGATTTTGCAATAGTGGAGGACTTCATTTTTCAGCAGTTCCTGCGCAAGCATTTCAAGCTTGTCATGATTTTCTGTCAGGATCTCCCTGACCTGCTGCTGGGCCTGATCGATTAACTGGTGTACCTCTTCATCTATCAGGCGCGCGGTGTGCTCACTGTACTTTTTGTCTACACCCGGCCCGCCGTAATAAGGGTTATTGCTTTCATAGTAGGAGATGTTGCCCAGTTTTTTGCTCATACCATAGACAACCACCATGTTGTATGCAATCTCGGTGATTTTTTCGAGATCATTCTGAGCGCCGGTTGAAATTTCGTCAAAGATGATTTCTTCGGCAATTCTTCCTCCCAGCAGTCCGCAGATACGTGAATAGAGTTCGTGTTTTGTCATCAGGTAGCGATCTTCAAGCGGCAGGTTCATCGTATAGCCCAGAGCGCTCATGCCCCGGGGAACAATCGATATCTTCTGCACCGCGTCATTTTCCGCCATCATCCAGCTGATGATCGCGTGGCCTGATTCGTGATAGGCGACTACCTTTTTCTCTTTCGGATTGATTACCTTGTTTTTCTTTTCGAGACCGGCGACCACCCGTTCGATAGCATCCTCGAAGTCTTTCATTTCAATACTCTGCTTTCCTCGTCGGGAGGCAAGCAGCGCAGCCTCGTTGGCCGCGTTGGCGATCTCGGCTCCGGCAAACCCTGGAGTCTGGGAAGCCAGTACCTTAACGTTGACATCAGGCGAGAGTGAGAGTTTCTTGGTGTGAACCTTGAAGGTGTCAACACGTCCTTTCAGATCAGGTTTATCTACCATTATCTGGCGGTCGAAACGTCCCGGTCGAAGAAGAGCATTATCCAGTACGTCCGGGCGATTGGTCGCGGCCATGAGGATGACGCCTTTGTCTGTTGCGAAGCCATCCATTTCCACCAGCAGCTGGTTAAGGGTGTTTTCCCTTTCATCATTAGCACCCATCATTGCACCTTTTCCCCGGCTGCGTCCTACGGCATCTATTTCGTCAATAAAGATGATACAGGGCGCTTTTTCTTTTGCCTCTCGGAAAAGGTCGCGTACCCTTGCCGCGCCGACACCGACAAACATTTCCACAAAATCAGAACCACTGATGCTGAAAAACGGCACATCAGCTTCTCCTGCAACGGCTTTGGCAAGAAGGGTTTTACCGGTTCCCGGAGGACCTACAAGCAGCACTCCTTTTGGAAGTTTTCCGCCCAGTTTTGTGTATTTCTTGGGGTCTTTAAGGAAGCCGACAACTTCCATGACTTCAGCCTTGGCTTCGTCGAGTCCCGCAACATCCTTGAAGGTTATCCGGGTATGTTCATCGAGGTTTTCATAAAGGGCTGCCTTGTTCTTGCTGATATTCATGAACTGTGATCCCGGTCCGCCAAGGCGGCGAAAGACGAAGAAGTAGATCCCGATCAGCAGGGCAAACGGGAGAATCCATTGCAGCAGTTCACCGATCCAGGTGTTTCCGGGTATACCCTGATAACTGATCCCTTTTGATTCAAGGAGCGCTATAAGTCCGTCGTCCGCTACCGGGTTAACGTACACTTCAGTGGGTTCGGCAGAGAGTGAGCCGTCTCCGCTTTTGGCGCCGGAAGGGATCACGCCCGGTTTCAGCTTTACGTATATGCGCTCGGGCGCAATCTTTACGGACTCGATTTTATTTTCTTCTATATAGCTGCGGAATTCACTGTAGGGTATTTCCTCTGAAGAGCCGGACCAGAAGAAGGCCAGCTGCAGACCTATAAGCAGCAGTACAATGACCACATAGTAGAGCAGCGAGAATTTTGGTTTTTTGTCGTTGTTCTCAGGATCGTTTTTATAGGGATTCTGTGGTTTAAACAGGTTGTTTGGCATCAATTCGTAAAAAAATTAGCAAATATATATTCTGTTAAGGGCACTTCTCTGTATTGTCATGAGCGTTTCAAGAGCAAGGTGAACGAAGTGCAGAAACCGGAGTGTACAGAGCGTACATGAGGATTTCGAGCATCGCTCAACGAAGCAATTGAATCGCGGAACAACTAAATAGAGGTGCACATAATAATAACAGTATTAATCCGGAATTATAAAGAGTATTTTGATGAACTATGCATCAAATGCTTTCCGTCTGTAATAAGTTTCAGTCCGGTAGGCGGTTACAAATGCACAACAGATCGGTTGCCGCGCTGTTTGTATTTTTTTAGTCTATTGTGTAGATAGTTTTTTGATGTGGTTAAGGGCATTTTACGTATTGATACCTGTAAAGTAAAAACCTGTCATACTATTTATGAATGCAGCTCGAAACAAGGTCAATGACCGGATTTCATCCACGAAGTCTCTCTTGTGTGTCGGACTTGACAGCGATCAGAAGAAGATCCCTGATCTGTTCCGGACAATGGAGCGTCCTGTTCTGGAGTTTAACCGCTCTGTGATCAAGGCGACAAAGGAACATGCGGTATCGTATAAAATAAATACCGCGTTTTATGAGGCAAGAGGACTCGAAGGTATTCAGGATATGCAGGACACGCTGGACCTGCTTCCGCCGGAGTGTCTCTCAATTGCTGATGCAAAACGAGCCGATATCGGTAACACCAGCATGAAATATGCACAGGCATTTTTTGATCACTGGGGTTTCGACGCGCTTACCGTGGCTCCTTATATGGGATTCGATTCTCTTGAGCCGTTTTTCGCATATGATCAGAAACTGATTTTTGTACTGTGCCTGACGTCCAATTCCGGCTCCGCCGATTTTGAGGAAAAACAGTTGCAGTCCGGGGAAGCCCTCTATGAGAGTGTTCTGGCCAGAGTGCAGGAGTGGGACAGGAACGGCAACGCGGGAGTTGTTATCGGAGCAACGAAAAGCAGTCAGTTGAGGGATCTTCGCAGGGCGGCACCGGGACTGTTTTTTCTTATCCCTGGTGTCGGTGCTCAGGGTGGTTCACTCAGGGATTCCGCTACTCTCGGAGTGGATGAAAACCTGCAAGGAGCGTTGATAAATGTCAGTAGGGGGATTATTTATCCTGACGGGGACTTTGATTCGGTTGAAGTGTTCGAAGACTCAGTGAGACGGAAAGCGGAGGCGCTTCATGATGAGATGCTGAAAATATTTTGACAGCTGCCGGCGCTTTTTATCTGTTCAGATAAACGTGTGTTCATGTGTGGAATAGTTGACGTATATCGGTCATCGTCGAGAGGCTGTAATGTTGATCGCCCGAGAAACCTTGCTAATCGGTAACGGTTGAGTGGTTAGGATGGAAAAGTCAAAAATAAAAAGTAAAAAGTAAAAAAAACGCATAATCTTGATAGCTGAAAAGCCGATTTAGCCTGAATCATTCACCAAAGAAAGAAAAACAGGGAGTTGCAAGGACGGGAGACTTTCCCTTTTCTGTCATTCCCGTGCCTGACCCGTGAAATTTGAGCATCTATTTCACAGGTCTTACACGGAAATCCATCGTTGGTGCCGGAGTCTGCATGGATGCCGGATCACCCCGTGTAATAACATGAATATTACACGGGGCGGCATGACACCTCTCCACTTCCTGTCATTCCCGTGCTTGACTCGGGAATCCATTGCTGGTGCCAGGGACTGCATGGATGCTGGATCTCACCCCCGTGAAACAGATGTTCGGATTTCACAGGGGATGCCCGGAGATGACGAAAAACCGGGAATTTTTATCCTGACAAGGGGGTTTTTGAATAAATACTGCAATAAAAATGTTTTAAGGAATAGTTTCACCGCACAAACCACAGGTTGAATCATGGAAGATCATATCGTTATTACCGGTGCTACAGGTGTGATTGGCTCTGAACTTGCGCATCAGCTGATCGCCGAAGGTGAGCAGGTAGTTGTATTTTCGCGTTCTCCTAAAAGCGCTTCGTCAAAGGTTCCCGGTGCGGCGGCATATGCCGCCTGGAATTACGATAATAGTGACGGAGAATGGACCCGTTATATCAGCGGAGCAAAAGCGGTGATACATCTGGCGGGAAAGCCTCTTCTTGAGACGCGCTGGACAGAGGAGCATAAGGTTGAGTGTTATAATTCGAGAGTCGTAGGAACGAAAAATCTTGTCAATGCTATCCAAGGGGCTGAAAAAAAACCGAAAGCCCTGATTTCTGCATCTGCTATTGGGTATTACGGTTCTTACGAAAAATGCGGTGACTCGTCCGATCTTGATGAAGCTGCAGCGGAAGGCGAAGATTTTCTGGCCAAGATCTGTATTGACTGGGAGAAGGAGGCGGAGCGTGTCCCGGAAGGTGTGCGGCTTGTGCTGTTAAGAACGGGTATTGTGCTGTCGACTAAAGGAGGAATGCTTCAGCAGATGCTCTTGCCTTTTAACCTTTTTCTTGGTGGACCTGTCGGTTCAGGCAAGCAGTGTATTTCCTGGATTCACGTAGATGATGAAGTGGCTATTATCCGCAAGGCTATAGAGGATCTTTCTTATAAAGGGCCGATAAACCTTGTTGCTCCTCATCCGGTTTCCATGAAAGAGTTCGCGGGAGATCTTGGATCCGTTCTTTCAAGGCCGTCTCTGATTCCTGTTCCGAAGTTTGCCTTGCAGATCCTTATGGGGGAAGGGGCTGAATATGCAAGCAAAGGAGGAAAGGTCGTTCCCGGGTTTCTGAAGGAGCATGATTATCGCTTCACTCACTCATCTCTTCGCGAGGCGTTGGCTGACCTTGTTGAGCATAATAAGTAGTCAGGAAGAAGAATGAACCCCTGCTGTCTGTCAGGTGTAATGCGTAATCAATAATAAAAAAAGGAGAAGGAATGGGAACCCGAGGTCGTGAAATTGTCGGAGAGCATATTGATAGGGTGCTTGAGTTGCTGAACAAGGCATTTGCCGATGAATGGCTGGCATATTATCAGTACTGGATCGGTGCGAAGATTGTTCAGGGCCCTATGAAAGATGCAGTTATTGCAGAACTTCTGCAGCACGCTACAGATGAGCTTCGTCATGCTGATATGGTAAGCGGTCGTATCATCCAGCTTGGAGGGGTGCCGCTTACATCACCGAAAAAATGGTTCGAATGGACAAATTGCGGTTATGATGAGCCGGAGAATCCATTTGTCGAGCAGATTCTTGAACAGAATATTTCAGGGGAGCAGTGCGCTATATCCACCTATAACAGTATTATCTCAGAGATTGGTATGAAAGATCCTGTGACGTACAATATTGCTGTACAGATCCTCGAAGACGAGGTCGAGCATGAAGAAGATCTTCAGTCTCTTCTGGAAGATCTTGGGGTATTCATTAAAAAGTAAACGCCTGTTCTCCGTTCGAGCAGTGTCGCACCCTTTAATGGCATATTGATGGTCTTCTGACGAAGGCCTCTGATCAGTCTTTTTTTCTCACCCTTACAGGATCGGCGATACTATAAGGATCGTGGATTGAAAGAGCTGAAATTTATGCTTGCCGTAATTAAGGCTGCCGTGGCAAACCATGGCAGCCTTTGTACTTGTATTTGGTCTTATTGAGCGATCAGTAATTATCTCTCCGAGGGGGTCGCTCTTCACGGGGCCTTGCCTGATTGACTTTGATAGAACGGCCGTTGAGATCACTGTCATGCAAAGAGTCGATAGCGTTTTGTGCTTCATCGTCATGTGGCATTTCAACAAATCCGAAGCCTTTCGAGCGGCCGGTTTCTTTATCCATGATAATGTTCGCTCTGTCTACTTGACCGAATTGAGCGAATGCATCGCTGAGTTCCTCTTCAGATAAGCTGTAGGGTAGATTGCCAATGTAAATGTTCATTTTTGATATAAGATGACGTGTGCTTTGATAGAATGAGAACCGCTGTCTAATAACCAAAAGCACACGTTATCCGATAGCGATCAGCCAACCATTGCCTGATATGGTAATTTACTCTACCTATCTACGTATTTCAAAAGAAAAAATTTCACAGAAAAAAATAAACAGTGCTTTTGTCTATTTATTCTGACCGGTAAAACCTATGGCGACTTTGAATCCGGCGCCGTTAATTTTCCTCTTGTCAGCCCGTAGAATCGGGGCTGGTAAAGAACGTGTTGGTTGATCAGTATTTTTTATATGATTTGGCTACTTTTTTGTGCTTTCGATTACAATAAGGTAATTATTTATAGCCGATCATTTGTTTGACTTAATATTATTTTTAATTTAGTTCCGTTGTTATTAAAAAATAAGGAATGTAGAAATATCGGTTAAACGTTATGGTTATGGGTAAAAAGCTGATCAAAACCGGATTGTTATCGCTGCTGTTTATGATCGCTGCTGACACTGTCCGGGCTTCAAGCGAGGTCTCAGATTCAGGTACAACGGCATGGATGCTAACAGCAACGACCCTTGTGTTGCTCATGGTACCGGGACTGGCAATGTTCTATGGGGGGCTCGTGCGGACAAAAAACGTTCTCGGCACCATGATGCACAGTTTTGCTGCAATGGTGGTTATCGGGGTATTATGGCCTTTTGTGGGGTATGCATTGAGCTTCGGGCCAAATGTATTGGGAGGTCTTGTCGGGTGGAATCCTGATTATGTGCTGCTTCGGGGAATTGACGATTCAATTCTGGATTCGGGTATTCCCGAGTATGTATTTGCCATGTTTCAGGGGAAGTTCGCTATCATCGCGCCTGCCCTGATAGCAGGTGCTTTTGCTGAAAGAGTCAGCTTCAGGGGGTATGTTCTGTTTATTGCGCTCTGGAGTATCATGGTGTACAGCCCGATCTGTCACTGGGTATGGGCCGAAGATGGTTTTTTGTTCAATATGGGGCCGGCAGGAGCAATAGATTTTGCCGGAGGTACCGTCGTACACATCTCTTCCGGTATCAGCGCTCTTGTGGCTGCTTTGTTTCTGGGCTCAAGGCGTGGATATCCGAAAAATGTCATGCATCCCAACAATCTGGTTATGACGATGATCGGTGCGGGATTGCTCTGGGTCGGGTGGTTTGGATTCAACGCGGGCAGCGCTGTTGCCAGTGATCTCGATACCGGAAGGGCGCTTACCGTCACACAGATTGCTGCTGCAACAGGGGCTGGCACCTGGATGATCATAGAGGCGCTGTTGTATAAAAAAGTAACGACTCTCGGTGTCGTGTCTGGAATTCTTGCGGGTCTTGTCGCGATTACCCCTGCAGCAGGTGTCGTTCAGCCTGATGGGGCTATGGTTATCGGTTTCCTCGCAGCTGTTTTCTGTTTCCTCGCCATTCAGGTGAAAAACCGTGCAGGTTATGATGACAGTCTCGATGCCTTCGGTATTCATGGGATCGGCGGTATTGTGGGCGCTCTTGCGCTCACCTTTTTCATCCGTGACACATGGATGGCCGATGCAGCGCTGGCAGCGGGAGGCAGTTGGACTGTCTGGCAGCAGTTTGGCGTTCAGGCTGCTGCAGTGGGGGTTACGATCGTTTATGCAGCTATTGTCACTATCGTTCTGCTTGTCATTGTTGAAAAAACCATTGGTTTCCGCTTGAATGAAACCGACGAAATGACCGGACTTGATGAAAGTCTGCATGGGGAGCACGGTTATGGTCTTATCAACCTTAATTAATTTTCAATACTATGAAGCTGATAACAGCCATAATTCAGGAGGACAAGCTGGATACCGTTCGTGAGGCATTGATCCAGTCGGATATTTCAAGAATATCTGTTAGCAGGGTTTCAGGTCACGGACGTCAGGAGGATATTGATATATATCGGGGAAGAAAGATTGTTCCGAATCTGATTCCCAAAATACGTATAGAGGTTGCCCTGAATGATGCGTTTGTGGAGCCGGCAATTCAGACTATTGTTGAGTCGGCGAGACATGGAAGCGGTGAGGTCGGAGACGGTAAGATATTTGTGACGCCTCTCGAGGAATGCGTTCGCATCAGGACCGACGAACGGGGCAGTAACGCGATATAGCGATTTCGCAAATCGTGCTGTGTTCCAGCAAATAACGAAAAGCCGGTATTCAGCCGGCTTTTCCTTTTTGCGGGAAAATGTATTCTTTTTTCTGAAATAAACATTTCGTAGTTTTTACACTCGGCTTACCCCTTTCCATCCAACAAGCCGGAAGATCATTCAGTGAGTGGTTTTGCTCTCAGTGATTTACGCAAACGGCTAAAAAATTATGGAGGCAGTTATGATACCGAAACATGTATGCATGCAACTCTGTGGGTCAATGCAATCTTTTGGAACTGGATGGCTTTCCCCGATGCCTGATTTACGAGATTATAATGTCGACACTCCTGCAATTGTCGATATGGCAAAAAAACTGAAGCTGAGACAGAGCGAAAAAGCATTGAAATCCGCTGTGCCTTATTCCGTGGATTTGAAAGGGTGGTGTTCAGAAGTCGAGAATCAGGGAAAAATAGGTTCCTGTACTGCACATGCCGCTATGGGCGTTGTTGAGTATCTGCAGCGCCGAGCATTTGATGAACATATCGATGGGTCAAGGCTTTTTGTGTATAAAACCACCCGCAACCTTATGAAAGCAACCGGAGATACCGGAGCCTGGCTGAGAAATACCATGGGTGCGCTCGTATTGTGCGGTGTTCCGCATGAGCAGTACTGGGAGTATACGGATGTCGATCCTGATTATGACAAAGAGCCGACGGGCTTTGTCTACGCTGTGGCTGATAATTTTGAGGCGTTACGATATTTTTGTCATGATCCTCAGAGTGGAAATATGGACAAAAGAGTGGTGCTTGAAAGCGTGAAAAGATTTCTGGCTGCGGGTATCCCGTCTATGTTTGGTTTTTTCGGTTTTCCTTCGTTTAACAACTCTGATGACAAAGGATGTATTCCTTTTCCATGTGACAATGAGAAGGCGGAGTGGGGACACGCCATCGTCGCGGTCGGGTTTGATGATAAAAAGGAGATAACCAACACCTCCTGTAAGAAGAGCAAGACAAAAGGGGCATTGTTGATCAGGAACTCATGGGGAACGGACTGGGGAGACAATGGATATGGCTGGCTGCCATACGAGTATATCCTGCAGGGGCTCGCTGTCGATTTCTGGTCGCTTCTGAGTATGGATATGGTTGATACCAAGCAGTTCGGACTGTAAGAGGTGTTGAGCTGTTGATTTGTTGAGGCGTTGATTTGTAAAGAACGCAAGCTATCGGTTCTGGTCCTCTAGTGGCTTCAGGCTTGTTAGTATGTCGCTGTTGTACAAGAGGACAATTGAATTTCGGCTCAACAGTTCAACAACTCAACAAATCAACCGCATTTCATCTCAATTTCTTTCCAGTACATGCGGCGCATGTTTTTCTAGCCATTTTTTTACCTCGAAATCCCCATAGCGGGCAGCGTAGAGAAAATCTCTTACCTGTCCGCTTTTATCGCCGATTCTGCCCTTTGCTATACCCCGGTGCACGTAGGCTAACGCCATTCTGTTATCGTATGATACAGCCCGGCTATAGTCCATTATGGCGGCCTTATAGCGGCCGGAGTCGTAGTTGACCACTCCCCGGTTGAAGTAGGCAACGGGGATGAAAAATTTTTCTCCAAGTTCGATAACTCTGGTATAGTCCTGCAGCGCGCGCCCATAATCCTTCAGTGAATGATATGCCGCGGCCCGCATCTGGTAAGCCTGTGCATATGAAGGATTTCCATTTATTGCTTTTGTGTAATACTTTGCGGCATCGAGGTAATTGCTTTTCATGTGCCGTTCATATCCTTTTTCATAGGACTGTTTCGGAGTTTCGGCATGAACCGGGGACCACGTAAAAACGAGGAAGAGCAACGTGGTCAGGAGAGTGAGAAAAATGTTATGCATCTGATGTCTATGAGTGCCCGGGAAAAAGACGTTGTATGGAAAGCTAAAGCTATTTATGGAATAATTCCTATTTTATACTTCTGAACTACCCAAAGAGCAAGCAGTATGTTTCGAATAAGCCTGGATGAGTTTGAGGGTCCGCTTGACCTGCTTCTCTTCTTTATCAAGAGGGACGAACTTGATATTTATAATATCCCGATTTCCAGAATTACCAAAGACTTTATCGGATACCTCGAGACCATGCAGACGCTCAATATCGAGGTTGCGGCTGATTTTATCTATATGGCTTCTCTTCTGATGAGCATCAAGGCGAAAATGCTCCTGCCGAATGAGGATCCTGACGATAGCGATGCTTCCGAGTTCGACCCCAGATCAGACCTCGTTGAGAGGCTTCTGGAGTATAAGCGAATAAAGGAAGGTGCGGCGAAAATGCGTTCGCTCGAAGAAACAAGATGCATTATGTTTCCCAGAGGCTCTTTCGATTCACTTGAAGCTGAAGTGATCGATGAGCTTGATGAGCCTGTCAACCGCCCCACACTCTATCATCTTATCATGACCTATAAATCGGTTCTGGATAACATGCCGAAAGTGCATGTGCAGAACGTAGACGAAGCTCCGGTAACCATCGATGAGCAGAGTGAGTTGATTCTCTCGAAACTGAGGGAATCGATACAGCTCTCATTCAGAACAATTCTCAAAGAAGTCAGTGAGCCTCTTGTGCTTGTCGTTACCTTTCTTGCTGTGCTCGAACTCTGCCGCCGTCAGAAGATCGTCGTGATTGTGAAGGACGGATATGATGATTTCTGGATGTCGAGCAGGCAGCATCTATCATCCGGTTCCTGAATTTTTCGCAACACAGTCGTAAGAACAGCGATGGCGCATGAATTCGACGGGAAAAAGTATGAACAGGCCTCGTCCCACCAGAAAGAATGGGGAATGGGGCTTATTGCCGAACTTGATCTCAAGGGAAATGAGAGCGTTCTTGATCTCGGGTGCGGTGACGGGAGCCTTTCAGCTCAGATTGCGGATTTTTTGCCCGACGGTGACGTTCTCGGCATTGACGCGTCACAGGGCATGGTCGACACTGCCCTTCCGAAATCAAAAGAAAATCTGCGCTTTCTGCTGATGGATATCAACGATCTCGATTTTACCGATGAATTCGACGTCGTGTTTTCCAACGCGACGCTGCATTGGGTGAAAGATCACCGGAAACTCCTGCACAACGTCAGTCGCGCGCTGCGTCCCGGCGGGCGGGTCTGTTTCAACTTCGCAGGCGACGGCAACTGCCAGAGCTTTTTCAGCGTGATTCATGAAGCTATGGCGCATGAACGTTTTGAGGAGCGCTTTGCAGGTTTCGACTGGCCGTGGTATATGCCTTCGGTTGACGAATACGCCGCGCTTGCCGAACATAGCGGCCTGAAAAACATCAGGGTCTGGGGCTGCAACGCCGATCGTTACTTCCCCGACAGGGAAACCATGATCAAATGGATCGACCAGCCCAGCCTCGTTCCCTTGCTTCCCTTCCTGCCCGAACAAGAGCGGGCGCCTTTCCGCGACTATGTCGTCAAGCGCATGATCGAAGAGACCCTGCAGGAGGACGGAACCTGTTTCGAGACGTTCAGGCGGATTAACCTGTCAGCGGACAATGGATAGCGACGCAGTACAGGCAGAAAAGGAGAGATATTCTTCCAGTTTATTCTGGTTAGAAAGTTTATTTTCCATGCGCTATGTCAAGGGAAACGGATTTTCATGGGTTGTAAACGGATTGGATTGCCGGGCTACCCGGCTTTTTTTATCTTGAGAGAGAAAGAATAACCCAATAGAAAGCGTGTAAATACTAAAGTCCTTATGCCTGAAATCCGTCCTTTCAAAGGTTTGCGGTACAATCCTGAAACCGCCGGCGACATGGGAGGGGTCATCTGTCCTCCCTATGATATTATTCCTCCGTCGATGCAACAGGAGCTGTATGACAGTTCCGAGTACAACGCAGTGCGGCTGGAGCTGCCGAAGGAAGATGACCCGTATGGGGCTGCAGCGGAACGTCTTGCAGAGTGGATGCGGGAGGGCGCTTTGATGCAGGACGATGAACCGGCATTGTATCCCTACTTCCAGACCTATACCGATCCGGAGGGGAACACCCATATCCGGAAAGGTTTTTTCTGTGCGCTTCGCCTGCACGAGTTCAGCGAAAAAAAGGTGCTGCCTCATGAGCGGACACTGTCAGGGCCGAAAAAAGATCGTCTGAACCTGTTCAAGCGGACACAGGCCAATATCAGCAGTATTTTCGGTTTGTATGCCGATGAAGAGCTGCAGGCGGACAGGCTGATCGAGGAATATGCTTCATCGCATGCTCCGGTAGTCGATGCAGCATTTCAGGGGGTGCGGAACCGGCTCTGGAAGATTACCGATTCTGAGATTACCGGTAAGGTGCAGCAGGTATTGCTCGATCGGCAGGTGTACATTGCCGACGGTCATCACCGTTACGAGACCGGGGTGAACTATCGTAATCTTCGGGCGGAGGAAAATCCTTCGCACACCGGAGAGGAGCCATACAATTTCATCCTTGTCTATCTCGCCAACATCTTCGACAGGGGTTTGATCATTTTTCCGCTGCACAGGATGGTACACAGCCTTGATACCTTCAATGCCGATGCGCTCTTCGAAGCGCTTGGCGCAAGCTTTTCGATAACCCCTCTCAGCGGCAGGGACGAGCTGAAGCAGTACCTCGATGGAGAAACATCGAACCATGCCTATGGTGTCGTGACGTCTACGGGCGTCTGGGGCATCAGCCTGAAAACTCCTCCGGAAACCCTGCTCGGTGACGCTGTTCCCGCTCCTCTGCTGCAACTCAGCGTGGTCGTGCTGCACGAACTGATTCTGCAGCGTGTGCTTGGCATTACGCCGGAGGCGATGCGCAGCCAGGCCAACCTTGTTTATATCGAGGACGACCGTGAAGTGTTCGAAAACGTTTCCAACGGGAGTATGCAGGTAGGGTTCGTGGTTAAACCGACCACCGTCGAGCAGGTACGGGATATTTCACAGGCAGGCGAGGTTATGCCGCAGAAGTCAACCTATTTTTATCCCAAGATAATGACCGGTTTAGTCATGCATAGGCTTAAGTAAAGTCAAAAGTCAAAAGTCAAAAGTCAAAAGGCAAAAAGCAAAAAGCAAAAGTCAAAAAGCAAAAAGGTGCCTTCGGCACGGAAATGTTAAGCCATGAGGGTTGCTATAACCTTGTTACTATCACATTGCCGAATATCTTTTTAAATTTGTCGACTGCAAAAGTACTTTCATTTCTTGGTTATAGTAGCCAGTGTATGAAATAGCGTCTGCATCAGTCCCGTGAAGTTAGGGTATCTATTTCGCAGGGGGTATCACGGTGTTTGTTTTTTTGACTTTTTACTTTTGAATTTTGACTTTCTTCCCATGAAAGAATTCTACTCCCGTTCGGTTGAGGAGACCCGAGAATACGCCCGGCAGTTCGCTGCAGGCTTGCGGCCGGGTGATGTCGTCTCTTTGAGCGGTAATCTGGGCGCGGGCAAGACCGAGTTCATGCGCGGGATCGCACAGGTTTTCAACTGCGATGACCAGTTGTCGAGCCCTTCCTTTTCAATTTTCAACATCTATAACGGCAGCCTGAGAGGCGAGCCGGTGAAGCTGCAGCATTTCGACCTCTACCGTATCGAGACTCCTGAAGAGCTCGATGTGCTTGGATTCGGTGAGTATATCGATGGCCCGGCCATATCGGTTGTCGAGTGGGGAGAAAAATTTTCCGGCGAATTTCCCGGTAACGCAAAAAAAGTATTTATTGAAGCCGTTGGGGAAGACGAGAGAAGAATCGCTCTTGATGGTTGAAGTGTTGATTTGCTGATCTGATTATCTGTTGACTTGTTTGAAAAATATCCGGTCGTTAATCGCGGTGCTGAGGATGTTTTTTGTTTACGGGTGTTTCCTGGCGGTTTTCTTTTTTGACTTTTTACTTTTGATTTTTGACTTGTGACTTCTTCTTCCCACAAAATTCTTGCCATAGAGTGCACACATCAGTCTATCAGCGTGGCGGCTGTTGGCCTCCGGGGTGTTGTTGAAGAAACGGTTCATCAATGGCAGCGGACAGCCGAGTCTATTATTCCATTGGCAGACCGGGTGCTTGCTGCTGCGGAAATGGTTATGAGTGACATTGATTTTCTTGCGCTTTCTTCAGGGCCCGGTTCTTTTACCGCGTTACGTATCGGTATGGCAACGGCAAAGGGGATGGCGTACGGGCTTGGTCTCCCTCTCGTGACTGTATCGACTATGGAGGCGATCGCTGCTTCTGCTCTTGAAGAGATCGGCTCTTGCTTTCTGGTACCGGTTATTCCCGCAAGGAAAGGTGAATGGTATTACGCCGTGTATCGTGCGAACGAAAAAGGGCTGGAAGAGGTGGAAAAGACAGCGTACGTTCCTGTCGACAGCCTGAGAGAGATTCTTGAGCGATACAGGGGGCGGTGCGCGGTTGTCGCAAAGGACATCGGCCAGCTGGAAGAGGTGTGCAGGAGAGCAGGAGTGGATGCCGTAAAGGCTGATTTTTTTACGGCTGTTTCGTTGATTCCGATCGCGGAAAAGACGTATATGGCCGGCGAGGTTCCTTCTCTTGAAATGGTTACCCCCGATTATCTGCAGCAATTCCGTTCAAACAGGTAACAGGTCTGCCGCATGATTACAACACACCCCCTATACTCAGCGGTCTGAGCGGGTTGTTGTGAGGGGCATTCGAAGGGGACTGAATTTTTGAGGGGATTGTCTTGTTATAGAGGTGTTTGGAAAACAGATAATCAACCGCTTCAGAAAGCTTTGAATATTACTATATTTTGATACACCCGTTTATACTTGTTCTCCGTTCCGGGAAAGCAGTAAGGCGTGAATGTTTTAATAATAGAGGGGGCCTCTACAAAGTTATAGAAGTGCCCTGGAGATAAATAGATGTTTATGGTTGAACAAGATGGTGGAGAAGGCAGGATAGTGGGCGTAAAAGAGGTAGCGTTAAGTGAACTGCTTGCCAAAAGAGCGGCAGAGCTTTCGCTGGAAAGAAAATGTGAAGATGTCGTTATTCTCGATGTGAGGGGTGTGAGTACGGTGACTGACTTTTTTGTGATTGCGACGGCTGATTCCGAGAGGAAGGCCAAAGCAGCCTATGAGCATATTGTCGACGAGTTGAAGCACGAAGATGAACGCCCTCTGCATATCGAGGGCGGCGATACCCTTCATTGGGTACTGATTGATTATTTCGATGTTGTCGTACATATTTTCATGCCTGAAGAACGGGCATTTTATGACCTTGAATCGTTGTGGGGCGACGCGCCAAAACAGAAACTGAAGGTTGAGGGCGACAAGGTTGTTGTCGATGGCGGATGACAAATTCTCTCACCGTCTTCCCTTTAACGGGGTATTCTGTTACATTACTCCCACTACTATTACTACAATAATCAGTTATCAGAAAAGATATGCAGCGCGACAAGATTTTACCGATCAGCATAGAAGACGAAATGAGGGACTCCTACCTCGATTATTCCATGTCGGTTATCGTGAGCCGTGCGTTGCCCGATGTTCGTGACGGTCTTAAGCCGGTTCATCGACGGGTTCTGTACGGCATGCATGAACTTGGCCTGCAGGCGGGAAAGGGGTATAAAAAATCAGCTCGTGTGGTCGGTGAGGTTCTGGGTAAGTTTCATCCTCATGGAGATAATGCGGTTTACGACAGTCTTGTGCGTATGGTTCAGGATTTTTCCCTTCGTTACCCTCTGATTGACGGACAGGGCAACTTTGGATCAGTTGACGGGGACTCTCCTGCCGCCATGCGTTATACTGAAGTGCGCATGAAGAACATCGCGGGTGAAATGCTGAAGGATCTGGAAAAGGAGACTGTTGGCTTCTCACTGAACTTCGATGATTCGCTTGAAGAACCGACTGTTCTTCCTTCGGCTATGCCCAACATGCTGGTTAACGGGGCATCCGGCATTGCTGTCGGAATGGCGACGAATATTCCGCCGCAGAATCTCAGCGAGGTTGTGAACGGATTGATCGCGATGATCGAAAACCCGGAAATTACTATTGATGAGATCATGGAGCATATTATCGCTCCGGACTTTCCCACTGCAGGTATTATTTATGGATATGAGGGAGTAAAACAGGCCTACCATACCGGTCGGGGCAAGGTTGTTATCCGTGCTCGCGCGGTTGTCGAGGTGACGCAGAAAAACGGTCGGGAGTCGATCATAGTAACTGAGCTTCCCTACCAGGTCAACAAGGTACGCCTGATTGAAAAGATCGTGGAGCTGATCCACCTGAAAAAAATAGAAGGGATTGCCGATATCCGGGATGAATCTGATCGCGACGGTATGCGGCTTGTTATCGAGCTGAAGCGTGACGCTGTTGCCAAAGTGGTGCTCAATCATCTCTACAAGCATACCCCGATGCAGGATACATTCGGCGTCATTCTGCTTGCTCTTGTTGACGGTGTGCCGAAGGTGCTCACCTTGAAGGAGATGATGGAGGCGTATCTCAAGCACCGTAATGAGATTATTCTCCGCAGAACCACGTATGAGCTGGCAGCTGCCGAGAAAAAGGCTCATATTCTCGAAGGTCTGAAGATCTGTCTCGATAACCTCGATGAAGTGATCTCGACCATTCGTGAGTCTCCTAACGCCGGTGTCGCACAGGAAAAGCTGATGGAGAAATTCGGCTTGACCGAGCTACAGTCCAAAGCTGTTCTGGAAATGCGCCTTCAACGGCTTACCGGAATGGAGCGAGACAAAATCGAAAAGGATTATAACGAGACACTGACGTTGATCGAGGAGTTGCGTTTTATTCTCGCAAACCCTGAAAAGCAGATGCAGATTATCAAGGATGAGCTGCTGAAAGTAAAGCAGGTGTATGGCGATGAGAGACGTACAGAGATCAGGCCGCAGGAGGGCGAGTTTTCCATCGAGGATATGATCGCTCAGGAGGATGTGGTTATTACGATCACTCATGAAACCTTTATCAAGCGTTTTCCTGTGTCGGGTTACCGTCGTCAGGCCCGGGGAGGCAAGGGGGTGACAGGCGCTCAGGCAAGACATGAGGATTTTGTCGAGCATATGTTTGTAGCCTCAACGCACAATTACATTCTGTTTTTCACCAACAAGGGAAGATGCCACTGGCTGAAGGTTTACGAGATACCTGAAGCGGGTAGAGCTGCAAGGGGAAGGTCTCTTGCCAACATTATGGAGCTTCAGCCGGGCGAGAAGATCAAGGCATATATCAATGTCAAGACTTTCGATGATCCCCTCTTTATTATTATGGCGACAGCAAAGGGCATTATCAAGAAAACCGATATCGAGGCTTTTTCCAGACCTCGCCGAAACGGTATAGCTGCAATAACTATAGAAGAGAACGACGAACTTATCGATGCCCGCCTGACCGACGGTGAACATGATATTATCCTGGCCAAGAACACCGGTTATGCGGTGCGTTTTGCGGAGAAAGATGTTCGTCCGATGGGAAGAACGGCGATGGGCGTAAAGGGGATCAGTCTTGATGAGGGAGAAACATGTATTTCTATGGTTACCTCGAAGCGGCCGGATACCTCCTTACTCGCGGTGACTGACAACGGGTTCGGCAAGCGAAGCAAGGTTGAGGATTACCGGTTGACCCGAAGGGGGGCGAAGGGTGTCATTACTCTGAAAGCGCATGAGAAGGTCGGTCATCTTGTCGGACTGCTCGATGTCAATGATAGTGACGATCTGATTATTATCACCTCGAACGGCATTGTCAATCGTCAGCATGTTTCCAATATTCGACTGACCGGTCGTAATACTTCGGGCGTCAGAATTGTCCGCCTGATGCAGGGTGATACGATTTCCGCTACCGCGAGAGTGCCGAAAAGCGTTGATGAGGAAGAGAATGGCACTCTATCCGGGCCTGAGGATCAGATAGAGCTGTTTGATTCTTGAGATGAACGTAACGAGAGAGGATACAATGGAAAAGAGAACTAAGCCCTATATCCGGCACGAGGAGCCGGGATTGAAAAAGTACTGTGCATGCAGTTTGTCCAGAAACCTGCCTTACTGTGACGGCTCTCACCATGGAACCGGTATGCACTCCTACAAGGTTGAGATTGAAAAGGCGAAAACTGTTGCGATTTGCGGTTGCGGTTCATCAAAAAACAAACCGTTCTGCGATGGATCACACGAGTTGCTTCAGGAGAGATGATTGATAAATGAAAGTTAAATATTGTTACTGATATGGCTCGACCCAAAAACGTAAAGCATATTTTTGTCACAGGCGGGGTTGTATCATCGCTGGGTAAGGGAATACTTTCCGCTTCGCTCGGTCTTTTGCTGAAGTCGCGCGGTTTGCGTGTGGCTATTCAGAAATACGATCCCTATATCAATGTGGACCCAGGGACGATGTCTCCGTACCAGCATGGCGAGGTCTATGTGACGGATGACGGCGCCGAGACAGACCTTGATCTCGGACACTATGAACGGTTTCTTGACGAGCCTACATCCCAGGCGTCCAACCTCACTATGGGGAGGGTATACAAGGCTGTTATTGACAAGGAGCGTCAGGGTGAATATCTGGGAGGTACCGTTCAGGTTGTGCCGCATGTGATCGACGAGATCAAGGCGAAAATGAACGATCTGGCGAAAAATTCCAATCTTGATGTTCTGATCACTGAAATAGGCGGTACTATAGGTGATATTGAATCGCTTCCTTTTCTTGAGGCCATGCGGCAGTTGAAGCTTGATCTTGGGACGAAAAATCTGCTGAACATTCACCTGACGCTCGTGCCCTACATCAAGGCGGCGTGTGAAATGAAGACCAAGCCGACGCAGCACAGCGTCAAGATGCTTCTTGAGACCGGTATTCAACCGGATATGCTTGTCTGTCGCAGTGAGAAACCTCTTTCACGCGAGATTAAAAACAAGGTTGGTCATTTCTGCAACCTTCATGAAGCCGACGTTATCGGACTGAGCGACTGCGAAACCATTTACGGTGTGCCGATTATGCTGCTTGATGAGCAGCTTGACAAGCGGGTATTGAAGAAACTGGGTATCAAGAAGTATCAGGACCCGGAGCTTTCTTACTGGCGGGAGTTCTGTGATAAGGTAATGCATCCGGAGGACGGAGAGCTGACGATTGCAGTTTGCGGCAAGTATACTGAATATCCTGACGCCTACAAGTCAATACTTGAGTCTTTTGTTCATGCCGGAGCGGTCAATAATGTCAAGATTACCGTCCGCTTCATACGGTCTGAAGACGCTGAAGAGAGCGGTTGCGACATAGCAACAGCTATGAAAGATGTTCACGGGCTCCTGGTTGCTCCCGGTTTTGGTGACAGGGGGATAGAAGGAAAAATCAGTTTTATACGGCATGCTCGTGAAAATAATATTCCTTTTCTGGGAATATGCCTTGGAATGCAATGCGCCACGATCGAGTTCGCCAGAAACGTTTGCGGGCTTTCCGAAGCTAATTCAACTGAATTCAATAAACGGTGCCGTCAGCCTGTCATCGATCTGATGGAGCATCAGAAGAAGGTCAAGGAGAAGGGCGGAACGATGCGCTTGGGTAGTTATCCCTGTATTCTTAAAGAAAATACCTTGGCCAATAAAGCTTACGGCAAGTTTCTTATCAATGAGCGTCATCGGCATCGTTACGAGTTCAATAACGAGTACCGTGAGCAGTTAGAGCAAAACGGGATGCTCTTTTCCGGAACCTCGCCCAACGGCGACCTCGTTGAGATTATCGAGATCCGTGACCATCCGTGGTTTGTCGGTGTGCAGTTCCATCCGGAGTACAAGTCAAGGGTTCGTAGCGCACATCCGTTGTTCGTCGGTTTTGTGGCAGCCGCCAAAGCGTTTGCTTTTGGTGACCGCCAGTTATCCTTCGAGCCTGATGCCTTACCGTTAGGTGAGCCTGAGCGTACATTGGAGGGCTAAGAGCATGAAGTTGTACTGCCCCTGAAACAGGTGTTTGGATTTCACGGGTCAGGCACGGTAATGTCTATGGGCGTTATACCATCCTGCAAGTGCCGTAGGTACTTTTTTCCTGCAATCCAGCGCTTCACCAGCGCGCTACCCTCACTCATTAGGCCTCGATCGTTTCCCTCTCAATTCCAGGTCTTTTTTTCTTTTTTCTCTTTTAATATTTGGAAGTGATGAGAGAGGTTGATACATTAGGAGCCCGCTTAAGAAAGAGCGGGTCGGTTTTGAAAAAAGCCGGATGTTCTATGACAGAGAAGGCAGGGGAAAAGAGGAAGAGAGAGAGATGAAAA
>Ga0272441_10005901_pt1 | contig 20952 bp, 28 predicted proteins | sample SSMProp6N_FD_193582 | JGI IMG/M metagenome (GOLD analysis project Ga0272441, IMG submission 193582) | Marine sediment archaeal communities from Little Sippewissett salt marsh, Falmouth, MA, United States - SSM-Prop-6N | ecosystem: Environmental > Aquatic > Marine > Wetlands > Sediment ...
CTTGGTTTGACAGCGTTCAAGACGCCTGAAGAATACTTGGAGATGGACGACTACACGGTTTGGGCGGCACTGAAAAAGTGTGAAGCGTCAAAACCGATAATTGAAGATTTAGAGCACAGACGGATGCTGAAGTGCGCTTACGAGCGGACATTCTACGAGAAAGACACTATGGTGTCAAACATTTTTGGGCGTGAGGCGTACCGACAGCAAATGCAAAGAGAAATCGCAAAGGAAGCAGGAGTAGAAACGGAAGCGGTAGTTATCGACGTGCCAACCGTGCCTTCTGTGCCTTACCACCACGCGGTGGTCATGGAAGCCATGGAGATACCTGTGTTCAGCAGAACCCAAACAGGCAAGAAAACGACTTATCGCCTGAGTGACATCTCAAAAATAATTGAGAACCTGAAAGGATTCATAAATATACTCCGTGTTTACACGAACCCCGACGACCGCGAAAAAGTAGAACACGCAACAGCGAAAATTTTAGGCAGAATCCCAACAACAGCAAAAATTTCGTACTGAATAGCTTCAGGCATATCTTTGAGCGGGGTGTTCAAGTTTTTGAACCATGCTGTTCAAAAGAGAGGTATTAAATGCGGGCACGAGGTTATTTAGGAAAGTGAACTCTATGGGAAACGGAACTCGGCAATTAGGGCTATTTGGCGGTGCAGGTGTTCTTGTTGCTGTGCTGATTATCGCAGGGTTTGTAATAGTAAACAACGTTTTCGAAGTATCAGGCAAAAGCACTTTGACGATAAAGATAATGGATAAACCCGTTGAGCTTGATCACCTGAACATGACGATAGATTGGGTCAGAATTCAAGATGAAAACGAGAACTGGTATAACTTGACCCTTGAAGTTGAGCCATTCTACTTTGATTTGCTGTCGCTACAAAACGTGTCTGAAACGCTCTCTGAGACTGAGCTTCCAGCGGGGAATTACACTAAGATCTGGATGCATGTTTTAACTGCTAACGCCACTTACCCAGACGGCACAGTCGCTGACCTTAAGGTACCAAGTGGCACGATCAAAGTGCTTCTGAAACCACACCTTAGCTTAGAGGACGGCGGACAAATGACGGTTCTAATTGACCTTGAACCAGAGGACCTAAACGCTATAGCGGTGAGCCAAAGCCTGAATCTGCGCCCGGTAATTAAAGCGGTGGTGCCTTACTCCGACCAGTAGAGAAAGCATGAAGTGAAACTCGAAATGTTGACAACAAACGCAGTATCTTTCGATAAAATTTTGCTTCGCGCCATTGACGAAGCCCTAAATTCTCTGGGAAAAACAGTAAGCCAAGCAATCTACTTCCATATCGAAAACAAATTCGGCGTTGCCAAAAATGAAATTCCAGAGAACCTGCACCAATTTCAAGGAGGACTTAAAGAAATCTTCGGCGCAGGCGCTCAATTCATAGAAATCTTAATCATGAAAAACTTGCACATCAAGGTTGGATCCCCACGGGTAACAGTGAAAAACAAAAAGTGTGAATTCATCGAATACGTGGGCGCGTCTAAGCAAGGATACCTAGAATACATTCAAGATCAGACTTTCGAAAGCCAATCACACACCCTTTCTATTTTTCCAGTTTTCACGGCTTCTGCCGCCAAGCTTTGATCGTCTCGTACCACATAATTCCTGTAGCGAGTAAACCTAAAACCAAAGCAAAGGTGCTGTAGAAATTCACTTGTTTAAACTGTATCAAGAAAAAAATCAGAAGCGTCGTGAACATGGTAGCGTATAAGAAATGCCTTGGGAGCATAAACGTGCCGAAACGCACGAACTGCTTCAAAACGCCCACGTTTACGGCTTTAACTAACTGGTATTCACCGTTCGTTTTATCTGCCAAACCCAACTCGGTCAACTTGTCCAAGTGGTATACGGCTAAGGCGGGACTTGAAAACTTAAGCGCACGCTGCGTCTCTCTCGCCCCAACCACTCCAGTGGGAGACTTGAGAAGAAACCAGTAAACCCGCAGCGTATTGCCTTTCAGGACGCTTTCAACATTCTCTTCGCTCATTAACGCTCAGCAATATGGTATCTCGCAAACACTATTTAACATGTGTAAGTCTAAATCAGGGTTACATATCATACACCCGCATGAAATTGCCCAAAAACACAAATCAGAAATGTTTTTGTCCAACGAAAACAAGGGGAAGGTTTATTCGAGGGAACCCACATTTGCATGATGCTTCATTAGAAAAGCGCTCCGGTAGTATAGTCCGGTCAAGTATTCCGGCCTTTCGAGCCGAAGACCCGGGTCCGAATCCCGGCCGGAGCACCAAAAACTTCAAGTAAACACTAAATTTTGAAAGATACCTTGATTTATTAAAACTTGAAAAAAAATAAAAAAGGTGTAGTTGATTTTATCGCTTGGACGTTTAGGGTTTTTTCCTAAGAAGCACAAATATTGCCAAGATAATAGCGAACACTGAAAGGCCTATGGGAGCGGCAACATAAACCAAGTGAAGCTTATGGAAATAGTATAGGAAAAGGAAGATGGAGGTTTATTTCAGTGGCACATACATTGAGGACCGTGATGCACCGATTCCTGGTGTTCCATGTCTGACGGGTTTATTTGTTATTGCAAACTCGCCTAGGTAGTGACCAATCATTTCTGGCTTGATTTCTACAGTGACGAATTCTTTGCCGTTGTGAACACCAATTTTTATTCCAACCATTTCTGGCAGAATAATCATGTCTCGCACATGAGTCTTGATGGCTGCGTCGCCTCCCTTCGTAGTTTCTTCTCGGGCGTTACGCATTTTCTCCAACAGGATACGCTGTTCAGGCGTCAAACCTCTTTGGAGACTTCGCCTCTGCCTAGAAGGAAGCAAGTTAATGAACTCGTCCATTGACATGCCTTGCAAACTGCTTAGGTCGTGGCCACGATACATGAAATCTTTCGGCATTTTTTATTCACCTACGTTAAACTATTCAAACGCTATAAACGTTCTGTTACCTCTTTCTACGCTTCTTCTGTCCTGCGCCTCTAGCTGCAATCAACCCGACCTTCTGACCTGGCGGTGCACCGTGAGAAACAGTTGTTCCTTTACGTGCGCTTTTCTTGCTGCTACCATACGGGTGCACAGCAGCGATCATGGCTCTTCCACGAGTTCTCGGATACTTGTGACCCTTCGCCTTCATTAAATGATACTTTTCGCCTGCCTTAAGAAACGGTTTCTCAGTTCTGCCAGCAGCAGAAACCACGCCAACAGTTGCCCTGCACTGGTCATTAATGTAACGTGTACGCCCAGACGGCAACTTAATCATTGTGCCCTGCGGCGTGTGGCCCACAACAGTCGCGTAAGCGCCTGAAGACCTCGCCATCTTGCCGCCGTCACCTGGTCGAAGCTCAATATTACAAACCATAGTTCCTTCAGGCATCTTGCCCAACGGAATAACGTTACCCACATCAGCAGAAGCTTTCCCGCCGAAACTAACGTCCTGACCCTCAAAAACACCTTCAGGAGTCACAGTGTAACATGTTTCACCGTTCTCGAAACGCACAAACGCCAAAGGCGCTCCACGTCCAGGGTCATGCACGAGTGCTTCCACTACACCGTTAACTACAGACTCAAACGTTTCCTTCGGAGTCATAGCTGGCGGATACTTTGCAGGAGCAACCCTCTTATGAGTTGAAGCTCTATAAGTTGAACCGCCACGTCCGCGTCTTTGAACACGAATTCTTTTACCCATTAATCATATCTCCACATAATTTTACAGAATACCAAGTTTAATGGCAACATCTGACGCCTTAAACTCTGGTTTAAGCTTAACGAAAGCTTTCTTTTCGCCCTTAGGAGTTATAAGCACAGTAACCCTGTCAACTTCCACTTCGTACAACTGTTCAACCGCCTTCTTCACGTCGCTTTTGCCCGCTTTAACATTAACCACAAAAAGGAGCTTATTCTCCGTTTCAACCATAAGGCTAGCAGCTTCCGTCATCAACGGATAAAAAATAACTTCAGTAGGCTCCATTACTCATCGTTACCTCCATAAAGCTTGTCTAACTGCTCAATCGCGCTGCTACTCCACAACGTCAACCTGCCCGGATGCGTCCCCGGAGCAAGCAGTTCCGCGTTAAGATTTTTCACTACGACAACATCCACACCTGGAAGATTACTTGCCGCCTTAACCAAGCGGCTGTTCTCAGCCACCACAATAAGTGGACCTACAGCCTGCTTAATTTTTCTGCCCCTCCGTTTGCCTTTACCAGCGCGTATTTTACGGCTGGCCTTCACCCGGTCAACGTCAGACAGAACACCCAAAATCGTGAACGCCTCTTCCACTTCTTTGGTTTTAGTCAGCGCCTCAATTGAATCAGTAACTATCAGGGGAATTTGGGGAACATCTTCAATTGCGTGACCTCGAGAGGCTACATTCTCTTTTGAAGCTGTGGCTGCTATAGCCGAGCATAAAGCAAGTCGCGCTTCCTTTTTGGAAATACGCTTCAGAATCTTCTTTTCAGCTCTCGGCGGGTGTGGCTGTCTTCCACCAACGGTGCTGGGCGCAAAAGCAGCTCTGCCTCCACCACCCTTCACTCGGGGTATCCTTGATATGCCCATGCCTGTGCCACGAGATTCTGCGCTGGTTTTCTTTCCCGCCATTGGGTCGCGGCCTTGCGGTTGAATCCGGCTGGATTGGACGGCGAGGACAGCACGTTTAATAATGTCTGGTCTTAAGGGGGTTTCAAAAACGGCGGGGAGGTTTGTTTTGCCTACTGGTTTTCCTTGCAGGTCAAAGATTTTCACTGTTTTTTGTGCGGGCATTGTTTCGTCTCCGTTACTTTCCTTGAGGTGATTCTAATGAAGTGTAAGTGATTTGCGGGGGAGCTTCAGCGGTTTCTCTTGGCGGTCGCGCTGGATGTCGTAGGCGTATGGCGCGTTTTTCTGGTCCAGGTATGCTACCTTCTATGAGTATGTATGGTCCTTTCAGTTGACCGTAGCGAATGTAGCCGCCTTTAACGGTTATTTCTTTACCGTCTTTGCCGATTTTAAGGAGCCGCTTGTTGTATTCTATACGCTGGTGATAGCCCATTTGTCCTGCACGTGGAACTGAGTACATGACGTGGGCGGGTTTCCAGGGACCGAGCGTGGCTACGCCGCGTTTGGTTTTTCGTCCTTTGTGTTGGAGTATGGCTACGCCCCAGCGTTTGACTGGACCTTGGAAGCCTTTGCCGGTGGTTATGGCTGCGATGTCTGTGTGTTGTCCTTCTTTGAAGACTTCTTCAGCGGTTACTGTTTTGCCTAAAAGTGTTTTTGCGTATTCAAGTTGCTGTGGAATTGTTGCGCCGCCTATTTGGACTTCGTTTATGTCAGGCTTCTTTTTGGCTAAACTAGTTTGTTTTGGTTGTGTTGCTGTGATTACGCGGACTGCAGTTGTTTTGTCAAGGTTTTTGTCGAGTTTCTTGAGCATTTTTTCTGTTTCAAAATTTTCCGGTAGGACAAGCGCACGATCAAGTTCTGCTGGAGGGTCTTTCATCCAAGCTTCAGTCAAGTGCGTAAGCCCGTACACCGTTTTTGTGTAGGTACGTATACCGATTATCAGGATTGGGGGAGTTTCTATTACAGTGGCGGGGCGCACAACTTCTTTCCCGAAGTTGGGACTACGCTTCCGGTCTTCTATGGTGAAGATATAGGTCATTCCCGCTTTGTAACCTGTAAAACCTAAAAGCCTAGGGGTGTCCGCGTCGAGTTTAGGCCAGTAGCGGATTCGTGCAACTGGTTTTTTGGCGCGTTTCCTAGGTAAATAAGCAAGCGAACCATGTTTTGGAGAATGCTGTTTTCGATGTCCCATTGTATCTCAGCTTCGCGTCTTTTAGCAATGACAAACTTAGGTAATAAACGTTACCGTCTATTTCAGCGGTATAATCATTTCCTGATTCACTTGAAACAATCTATACGCCTTACACATATTACCACAAAACGTTCTGAAACCGCGTTTTGCGTGCTTACTGCTCCTCCTCGTTTTCTGCATACATTGCCTAATAGGATTTAAAATTGGAGGGATTATCAAGAAATCTTAAGTTGTTATTAAAAAGAGAAATAGTGGTGTGTTATTGCAACGCGGGTATGTTTGTTTCTGTCAAGTTTATATCTAACTCTAATTCTGCGCCTGACAGCTCTGTGTTTGTCATGCTCATCTTCATCTTCAATGGCCATTCAATTGCCTTGTCGACATAGATGGTCATCGATAGACCCTCGTCGGAGATGTCATATTCGTACACCATGCAGGTTCTTGTGCCGATACCATCAATGTTCACGGTGGACTCATAGCTGTTTGTAAGGTCTATGTCTTCGAACGCGGTCATTAAGCCCATTTCTGATAGGGGAACCCATGCGCTTTCTTCGTTCTGCTCACTGTCTCCACCAAATTCCCCGAATGATGAACTCATTTCGAAGGAAGTGGAAATCAATGCGTGTGTGTCGTTGAAGTCAACTATTTCTTGTCGTACAGTGAAATCTATGCTTATTGACATGTCAAGCATGCCACCGCCAAGTTCGTCAGCAGAAATTGAAGTTGACCCTTCATATTTTGCATATGCACCCTCAAACAGCCAAGCGTCTTGGCCTTGGGGCTGAGGGTTTGAGATGAATGCGCTGACGAGTAAAGCGCCAACGACGACGGCGACAGCTACAATGGCTATTAACGCAATCATTTTGGTGTTGCTTTTGGGCTGTGTCATATTCGTTGAATAATTAACGTTTCCAGATTCAGATTCCAATCTTGGACACCGAATGAACTACAAAAAAACCGTTAATAATAGCTTGCGCACCATGAATATTAATTGATAAAAATTAGTCAAATTTGGGCTTCTACAAGTTTTATTACCTCAAAGAACGGAAAAGCACACTCCACAACCACCCTCGCCCTCATACCACAAGCCACGAACCTACGCAAAGTCTCATCCACATCCGCTAATGTAGACTGCATCAAAAGAACACGCCCCCTCTGCTTCAAGTATTTTGGTACATCAGCGATGAAGCGGTCAATGACTTGCCTACCCGTAGCGCCTCCAGCCCAAGCGCGCCCAAGCCACGACTCCGTTTCAGTCTCTTCCGCAGGTAAGTAAGGCGCGTTAAAAAGCACTACATCAAACTTGAAGCCTTCACGTAATGGCGTGAACAGGTCGCCTTGTACGTAGTAAATCTTGTTCTGCACACCGTTGAGCTTCGCGTTTTCTCCTGCACAACGAACAGCGAACGGGTTCACGTCAACAGCCACCACGGCACTTGCCTTCTCAGCGGCCAATATTCCAAGTATACCGCACCCAGTTCCCAAGTCCAGAACAGCCTTGGCTTCCTGCACCTTGAAGTTTTCAGCGAAAAGAAAAGAGTCTTCAGCAGGCTCGTAAACGTTCTCCCAAACGTTGAAAACGTAATCGCCGAAGTAAACGCGTTTAGCGGATAAGGGCATTTGCTAACTCTCCAAAAGCTTCAGGCGGTAATTCCCTCACGCGTTTTTCACGAAACGAAAAATTGGAAGCTGTTTTTTCCGCTTCGTCCTTGGTTGCTTTGAACGTGCTTTTGATGAAGGGGGCAAGGGCGTTGCGGAGTTTCTTGTTGCGTTGAGTGAAGAGCCACCGCACCATCCTCCTGAAAAACGCTTCGTCTTTAACTTCAAAGGGCGGCGTTTTCCAAGGTGTTAAGCGTACTATGACTGAGTCTACTTCTGGCGCGGGGAAAAACATGAAATTGGGAACCATTTCCAAAAGCTCAACCTCCGCGCGGTAGCAAGTGGCAACCGTTAGCCAACTGTAATCCTCGCTGCCAACAGTAGCCATTAGACGTTCTGCAAACTCTTTCTGCATGACCAAAACAGCACAATCGAAACTTCTGTCAAAAAGCCACAAGAGCAGACGTGAAGAAATCTGGTAAGGCGGAATCGAAACCACTTTACTGAAACTTGGAATCTCAGCCTTCAACACGTCACCCTCAATCACCGTCACGTTGTCTAAACCTTTAAGCTGTTCACGCAACACCATGGCGACTTGTGGGTCTTTCTCAACCGCCAAAACGCGTTTGCATTTATTCGCGAGAAAACGGGTCAAGAAACCGAAGCCTGCGCCAGCGTCCAACACCACATCAGCTTTGCCCAGTGAAGCATAATCGCTTAGTTTAGGAAAAATCGAAGCGTCAACCATGAAGTTTTGCCCGAGAAGCCTGTTCGGAACAATTCGAAACATTCGAAGCAACCGCTTCGTTTCTGAAACACTCATCACTTAAGCCTTAAACACAACGCCTTAATGAACCCGCGTGAACAACCGATACTTACTGTCGCCCTCAAGCTCCTCAAGCACACGTTTCGTAACCAACTTCACAGGATTAGGCAGCTCAGTACGCTTTTGCAAGTCATCAAAACTTTCAAACGGCTTCCTTTCGCGCTGATTGATAACTTCCCACATGTACTTCTTACCGATACCAGGCACCAATTCTAACGCGTGCATACGCGGCGTGATAGCACGGGCTGTGTTGAAAAAGTTAACAAACCACTTCTCACGGTTCAAAACTATGCGACTAACCACACTTGGAAGCTCCGCTTTAGCAGCGGCAGTCAACTCTTCAAACCCCACACGACCGATAATGTACGTAACTTCCTCCCTCGCATCCTTTCCCACGTACACGCGGTCATTAGGCTTAAGCATCAACCCCTCCTTCACCAGCGCCTCCAACAACGTGAAAAACTCTTCCCCCACACACTGAATCAAGGCTCCCGCTCGGTAACCCGCTCGACCACTGGCTCGAAAACCTGGCCTGCCATGCGGCAAGAAATCTAACACGTAAGCGTGTGCTTCGTATCGCTTCTCCATAATAGTCCCTGAATCCCCTTACTTCTATTCGCGCTTACTGCTTAAAAATTACTAGCCAAATTTGGCTATTTCAAAGCTCGGTTATCATCAAGAATTGCAACAATTGCTTCCAATTTTGCGGTTTCAATAATCTTGCGACCACTAGCCAAAAACACGCGCAGTTCATCCACGGTTTCAGGCATGCAATTCACAACCTGAACGGCCTCAGCTTCTTCAAGACCAAACTCTTTCATAAGCTTCTTCACAAGCTTCTCCGCTGCTTTAACGTCAACTTTCGAGAACTTGTTCACGTAATCCAAAGTGCGGCGTTGAAACTGGTCCAGATTCTCCTCGCCGATTTCTTCCAGCACCCTCTTAACTTGCGGCAACGTGAGCCTTTTTTCGTTCGAATCTTGATTTCCCATTTTTAACCACTACCTTTACACGGCTCTAAATGTTCAGAACGAACAATTATCTTCTTGACAGCGTTACCGTCGGATACACTTACCACATACCCGCGTCCACGCTTCTCCAATATTGTACCGATTTTCCCGTGAAAACGCTTATGAGGCAAACTCTTCTGAACACTTGAGTCCATCTTGATAATCACGTGGGAACCAACCTGATACTCAATCAGCAACTTACCAAGCTTAGGCTTACCACGTTCACGAGGCTTCTTCGTAAGAAGCCGACGAGCACCAGTATAATATCCTTTTGAACCTCTCATCAACAATTCACCTTCTCGTCATCCAACATAACGTTCAAAACATCCAGCTTGAGGGGCTTCGCTCTGTCATCAAGCAACTCTGAAACACTGGGCGTTGTTCTTCCTTCATCTCCAGACACTAATTCCTTCACGTAGAGGCCGCCTTGACAACGAATTTGCATCTCAGCCCTCTTAAGCGACACTTTCTTAACTTTAACCTCATATATGTACTTTTCTCGGATCAAATCCGCCCTTCTATGCAAAACACGCAAAGGCGTCTGCTGCTTAATCAATAGACCACTCAGCTTCTCCGCCACAAGCTGCAAATCCGCCTCAGAAATAGCCCTCTCAAAATCGATTAGCACGCGGTATTCCTTCTGTGCGGATTCACCCTTTTTCAGTCGCCTAACAACATCTTTACTGCTGAAGCATAAACCAGAAACCTCAACTTTTCCCTTAGCATTCGCGTTAACCTCGGCTTCAATCTTCTTCAAATCCAGAAACCGCTTCTTAGGTTTAGACACTTCAATCACGAACGGACGACCGCTACCCAGCATCCGCGCGTCAATGTCTTCTCTTCCAGAAGCGTGAAATGAGGTTTTCTCTCCTTTCGCAGCTTTCAACAGCGGTTTCGAAGCAAGCTCCTCCACCGATTCAGGATACATCTTTCCAGTTCCATCACACGCCTCGCAGCCTTTACCACGGCAGCTTGAGCAGAACCACTTCGACTGGGGAATAGTCCTCACAAGCTTCCTGTACCTGCCTGCCACGAAAAGCGGATTAACCTGAACACGCACCTGCTCCAAAAACGGATTAACAATTACTGCAAGATCAGGCTTCTTGTACTCTGCCTCCTTGCAGGTAGCCGCAGCAATTCGTTTACCCAGCAAACGCCCGAACTCATGCCGGATATTTTCGCCGTAACTCACGTTAAATGCGGCTTTGAACTCGTCTTCGCGCTCCTCAACTGCAACAGGCAATTCTATGCCCACCAAAAAAGTAGTGTATTCATAGTCAGCAACCGCGTCCAAAGCTTTCTGCGTCAAAACTTCCAGAAGCTGGAACCTGTTTTCACATAGAAAGCATGTTTTTGGCGCGTCTTTTTTTGGTATACGTTTTTTCAGGTGTTTCAGGGTGTCTTTGGCTTCGCGGGAGAAACCGTTGAGCGCAAGAACTTTGAGCTTTTTAACGCCTTCAGCGTCATTGGATGAGTTGAGTTCGCTGGTTTGCAGGGTTAAGCTGAGTTTCAGCGCTTTGCCCCGGTCGTTGTTTTCTATGCTGTATCCTAGCAACGCAAACTGCCTGCCGAGGCAGTGGTCGCAAAGGGGATACTTGCTGAGCATAGTTAACGCTTTTTCTAAAACGTCCATGAGTAGAGCCTACTTGAACCCTGTTGGGAACCCTTTACCCATGAATGGTAATTTCTTCTTACGCTTGAACATCTTCAGCATTTTACGCATCATCACGTATTGTTTCAGAAGGTCTTTAACGTCCCGTTCAGTTGTTCCTGAACCACGAGCTACCCGTCTCACACGCGAAGAATTCAAAATTTTCGGGTTCTCCTTCTCTTCAGGCCGCATAGACTGGATTATCACACGCCACTTTTCAAGACGCCCCTCAGCCATATTCAACATGTCCTCGGGTACATCATATGACATGCCTGGAATCATTTTGAAAATTTTTCTGAAAGGCCCCATGCCTTTGACTGCTTCGAACTGTTCGTACATGTCTGTTAACGTGAATTTGCCGCTGAGAATCGCCTTTGCCTTTTTTTCTGGAACTTTGATTTCGGCTTCTTTGACCTTGTCAAGAAGGGTTTCCAAGTCGCCCATGCCTAACAGGCGCCCCACGAACCGCGAAGGAATAAACGCTTCGATGTCCTCGGTTTTCTCGCCTGTACCGATGAATTTTATGGGTGCGCCGGTAGCTGCGACCGCGGAGAGTGCGCCACCGCCTCTGGCGGAACCGTCTAACTTTGTGACCAAGATTGACCCTATAGGCGTTGCCTCGTGGAATGTTTGCGCTTGAATCAGCGCTTGCTGCCCGATTGTGCCGTCAATAACCATCATGACCTCGTCGGGACGGATTTTCTTCTCGAGATTTTTCATCTCTTTGATGAGGTCTTTCTCTTCCTTGTGTCGTCCAGCAGTATCCACGATTATTATTTCCTTGTCGCTGAACTGCTTCAAGCCTGCGTTAACCACTTTCACGGGGTCCTTTTCTTTAATGTCCCCGTGAACTGGGACGTTTATGCGAGCCGCCAACTGTTGAAGTTGTGCGTAAGCGCCAGGACGAAAAGTGTCAGCGCAGATCAAAGCTGGTTTCAAGCCTTTTTTCAGAAAGTGCCTAGCAAGTTTGGCTGCGTGAGTGGTTTTTCCAGAGCCTTGAATTCCCACAAGCATTAATATCTTCTTTTTTCCGGGTTCCATTTTGATTGGAACAGGTTTATCGCCAACGAAACGCGTGAGTTCCTCGTATACTACTTTAATCACGTGTTCGCGTCTTGAGATTCCAGGAGGGACTTTCTCGTTTAGTGCTCTTTCCTCTATTTGCTTGGATATACCTAGAACAAGTTTGACGTTCACGTCTGCTTGTAACAGGGCTCTTTGGATATCCCTAACAAGCTCCTTAACCATAGCTTCATCTACTACAGAAGCTCTGAAAACCTTCTTTAAAGCGCCGTAGAGAGAGGAACCTAAGCTATCGAGTACCATTTGCGTATCCAGCCTTAGAACATCTTGGGCGGCTTTAAATATATATTGCCTGAAGCAAATGAGGTTTACGCTTCAAAAAATGATTGGTTGCAACTGTTTTTCCACGCAAACGTTTGAAGGATGTTCTTGCCGTGAAGCAACAGAGCAGAGGGGTTAAGAGCTGTAGTCTCTTCCCTTTGGTTTTGAGCCAGAAGCTTTCCCTTGTGGTATTTGAGGTAGAGGTATCGGTGGTGGAATGTTCAGCGTTCTGGATATGAGGACGGATTCAATGAAGACTACGTTAGATATCGATTGCACAATCACTGGTGGAGGCGGTTTCTTTTCTTCATGGTCCTTGAGTACCTTTTCGATTTCTTTGTTGTCGCCAGAAACGTAAGCGGTTCCTTTCAGGTTTATCTGTGCTATTGACGGTTTGTAGGTTATTGCCAAAACAAAGGGAACTTCAACTGACTCATCAGGCTTTTTATCCATTCCTACAATGTTAATGTTAGTGCCTATTTGAATGGGTGGAATTGGTTTCCGGATATCCCAAAAGCGCTCTGCGGAAATATTTGTTATTGCTACGTTAACTCTAATCATTCTGAATCATCGAAAGATATTGGGCGCTTATAATTTAAAACTGCTTATTCGGCTTGCTTGTACCGTGTGAAACCACAGTGACCACAAGTGTATCGGTCTTTGTGTTTAGCCATGAAGTATCCTGGACCGCACCTCTCGCAGGTTGGTCTAAGCCTCGTGACCTTCTCGCCTTCTATCTTGTACAAGGCGTTAACGCCTTTTGCGTCTTTTTTCTTAGCCGCAGCTTTAGGTTCTGCAGCCGGTTTTTGTTGTTTGGACATTCTATTCTTTCTCCTCCTCTTCCTTAGGTTCTTCTGGAGGACTGTTACGTTTTCTTATGTACTCGGGCTCAATGAATTTTGCTTGTTCCAGTGTTTCGTAAGCGTTAGCAACTCCGAGGGCAGTATTTTTTCCTGTCATGGTTTCCATTTTCTTTATGAAAACTAGGGCCTCGTTTACTTTCAGTTCGGCAGCTATTGCTTTCTTGACTTCTAACCTTTCGGGTGTTTTTCCTTTTGGACCATGCTCCACCCTGAATTCTACTTCTTTTCGTTTCAGAAGAGAATTTTTCTTCGTTGATACGATTTTGACTTCCATCGCTATATCACTTGCTTAGGGTGTTGACTTCATACGATTGCTTCTTATTTAGCTTTTCGAACAGTTTTTCATAGTATCCAAGATTTTCATAGCGGCAGTCTTTTTCTCGGGTGTAACCTCAACGACTACAATGCCCGCGTAAGGCTGTCCGTAAACAATTAAGGATTTTTCTGGCGCGTACAAAACGGCAATAAGCGCTAGCAAGTCTTCCTCGCCATCCACTATTATATGAAAGTGTTCGTCACTTTCCAAAGCGTCTCTTATCGCCGCGATTGCTTCTTCAGTTATTGTTCCTTGAGGGTTTTTAACGCGAACCAAAATTTTGCCTTCGAAAACTTCTGGTTTCACTTGTTTTCTCATGCATTTGTTGTCTGTAATCGAAAGTTGCGGGTTAATCTTGTATTCATGAAGATTCCGTGAGACAGCATCCCCGACAGACACTATTTTAGGAGGTTTTTCTCGTTTCACAAGGGTCTCAAGTTTGTCCATGGTTTGGGCAAAAGAGCCGAGAATTAACGTGCCAAAAGGTTCCTTAAGTTTCACACGAAGTTCGGGAGTAACACGGTAGGCAACAGCCATTTCTTTTCGACCTTGAAGTGGTACAGTTCTCACAATAACTGTTCCAATTACGCGTTAACACTGGCAAAGTTGGAGTGAAGAGCTCATCGAACCTTTAACGCGTAACGCCCTTTCTCTTTTATGCTCATAGCTTTTGCTATAGCCGAGTTTTCAGGATCAAACATTATAACTATACCGCTGAAATCTTCGCTTAGGCTCGTTGACCTGCATTTTGGACACACGTTGTCTTTGGTTATGAAGTGGCAGTTAGTACATGCTTTCTTGTTCATACCCGTTACTCCTCTGATTTACCTTGCTCTTTTCCGTTTTCCTCTGCTTTATCCTCTGGAGTTGCCTTGGAAGAGTCCAACTTGAGCCATTCTAACTTACCCAGAAACGGTTGCCTAGCTGTTACACCAATTTTCCCTGAGCTTCCTGCTCTGCCGAGAGAAACCGCTGTGATCCTGACACGCAGTTGGTCTCCGTTCGTCAGTTTCCTCTTGGTTTCTTTTCCAAGCAAGACACCCTGCTTTTCGTCATAAGACATGTAATCGTCTATGAGCTGTGAAACGTGTAGCAAAGCGTCTACTGGACCTATACGCACGAATGCTCCGAAATCCGCGATTTCCACAACATCACCCTCCACTATCTCCTGAATGATAGGATAGAAGGTTAACAGGGAAAACGTTACTCTGTGATAAGTGGCGCCGTCGCCAGGAATTATTTTTCCTGTAGGGCTTACCTCAACACCAGTTACTGCGATGACGTATCCCAACTCTTCATCTACGATTCCTTCGTATTTCGTCTTAACTTGGTCTCGACCTACCTGTTCAAGAGGTGTGCCGAACGTTTCGGGCGGAATACGAATAGTATCTTGAAGTGTTATAAGCTTAAACATGTAGTTATATCATCCCGTCAATCTCTAGACGCGATTTTTGTCTCACATAAATCACTGGCACACTTATATCTCTTAGCCTCTTCTTCAGTTGTCTATCATTGGTGAACACGGGACTTTTCCATTCTTCAGCTATTTTCACTATGACATCGTCTGCAAGAGTTGAGGGGGGCGAATCAACTTCAACATATTTACATTTCTCTGCAAGTTTCAACGCGTACAACGCGTTTTTTCGCATTTTCAGTGACCCCCTTTTAGCAAGCGACTCGAGTTCCCGTTTAACTGGAGAAAGCAAAATAAACTCCAAACGTCTTGTCAAAAGTTGCTCTAAGCATTCGAAAATGTCGATTTTGAATTGAAACGGAACAAACAAAGCGTTTGAGTCCAGAATGACCTTAACCGCTTCCTTTTTCACTTGTGAAAACCTTCTTTAGTCTCTCGTATCTCTTCCAATAGGTTCTTCTGCGCATAAACCTTAAAACTATTTGTTTTTGTCGTTCTGTTGGTAAACAAAATAGCACAGCAAAAAACACAGTTAATCGTTCAACTGTCTATTCGTTAACTTTCCGTATCACTTTTAAATTACCCCTGTGTATAATGAACAAAAAAGCGGATAATGGTGAAAGCCTGTTGTTCAACGAGAAATCATGTGGTGCAGTAGTGCTCCTGAAAGGCAGCGAAGCAAAGTATCTGCTTCTTCGTTATGGTGCTGGGCACTGGGACTTTGTGAAAGGTACTGTTGAACCAAACGAAAGCGAGAAAGAAACAGTTCTCAGGGAACTCCAAGAGGAAACAGGCATAGTTGACGCTAAATTTATCGGCGAGTTTAGGCAAGAAATTGAATATTTCTACAGAAGGCAAGGTACTACAATACACAAGAGGGTAGTGTTTTTTCTAATGGAAACCCACACAGAACAAGTGAAGTTATCCTTCGAACATGTGGGATACACTTGGCTGAACTATCAAAGTGCCATGAAAAAGCTCACTTTCAAAAACGCGAAAGACGTGCTACAGAAAGCACATGAGTTATTGTCCTCAGAGGGACTAATAGACGCTTCCAAGTAACCTTTAGGACTCATCTAGCATTATTCCGTATCCTATGAGCCTCCAGCGAGCAGTGACTTTTCTGCTTATGGAAACCCTTGAACTTGGTAGCGCACAGATGGGTCGGGTTAACTTGACTTTGACAATGTTCTTCTTAATTGAAAGTACTTTGCCTAGGTCCACAGCGGCGCCTACGTGAAGAAGCAGTAATTCGCCGGGGTTAATTCTTTCAACTTTCAAAAGCTCTTTTGTGCCGACAACTCTCTCTAAAATGTGGGTTTCTAAAGTTAATTCTGTTAACGTGGGGGGAAGCAAACCTGTTTTTCCAGCGATGTTCCCGTTTAAACCGTCTGCCTTCGAGTATGATGGGTCTAAGAGGGTCCCCACGCCGACTAGACCGCCGCAGGTTGCTTCTTTTATGTTTTTTTCGCCTGCGTGTAGGCTGACTATTTCGCTGATTAGGGGGTTATATGTGGTTTTGCCTTCTCTTTCGACGCTTATGCCTGGTCGCAGTTCTATTTCTTCTCCGACTTTGAATTTGCCTTGGGCTATGGTTCCGCCGATTATTCCGCCGTCTAGTTCTTCGATTGGGGTTCCGGGTTTGTTTACGTCGAAGGAGCGGATGATGTACATGAGGGGTGGTTTGGTTTCGTCTCTTTTGGGTGTGGGTATGATTTCTTCTATTGCGTTGAGTAGCACGTCGATGTTTATTTCGTGTTGTGCTGAAACTGGGATGATGGGTGCGTTTTCTGCGATTGTTCCTTTAACGAAGTTTTTTATTTCTTCGTAGCTTTTGCGTGCTCTTTTTTCTTCGACGATGTCGATTTTGTTTTGCACGATGATTATGTTTTTTATGCCGATGACTTCTGCTGCTGCCAAGTGTTCGCGTGTTTGCGGTTGAGGGCAGGGTTCATCAGCGGCTATAACAAGGATTGCGCCATCCATTACTGCTGCTCCTGAAAGCATGGTTGCCATTAATGCTTCGTGTCCTGGTGCATCTACAAAGCTTATGGCGCGAACAAATTCAGTTTTGGTTCCGCAGTTGGGGCAGGCTGGTTTCACTGTGTAGTTTTTGGGGGTTTCGCATTTGGGGCATTTGTAGATTGCCATGTCAGCGTAGCCTAGCCGTATGGTGATGCCTCTTTTGAGTTCTTCACTGTGTCTTGACGCCCAAACGCCAGTTAACGATTGCACCAAGGTTGTTTTTCCGTGGTCCACGTGTCCTATGGTGCCAATGTTGACTTCTGGCTGCTTAGGAAGGGTTCTACTTTTGCTCATGCTCTTCTTATCCACAAATGCTCATGAATTAGTGAAGAAAGTAAATTATGGAAGTTAATAAGTCTTCCAGAAACCCAGAGACTAGTTGCTTGGAACAGTCTATACCCCCCTTATATAAACTATAAATAGTTCCGAAAAAAGGCAGAGTGAGTTTTCAACATGCTATTGGTTGCGGAAAACGGCAATACGGTAGACCTCTCTACTGGTTTCTGCAATGAACCATTAATAGGATCCTAATAGGTTTTGTTTTATTTCAAGAAACAAAAAAGTAGTTGGTTATTCTTCGTTTTTCTCTGGGGCGGTTTCTTCAGGCTTCTGTGGGGGTTGTTCTTTTTTGGCGGCTGCAGGTTTTTTGGGTTTTTCGGTGATTTTGGTGTTTATCTGGACTATTTCGTCGGTTACTATGTTTCCGCGGACTGCTTTGCGTCTTCGTTCCCCTTTGCTGTGGGAGTGGAAGCCGACTCCTCCGCTTAACACTACGTTTCTGCGGACTCCGCCGTGAACGTTTGGTCTCATGGGGACGCCGTCCCTGTCTGAGCCGCCTGTTATCCTAAGTTTGTGCGCTGGCAAATCCACTACCGCGCCGTCTACTGATTCTCCGATTTTCCTTCCGATGAAGGGAGCTGCACGTGCTTCTTCAAGCTCAACTATCTTTGAAGTTCCCTCTTCGGGGTCGGACACTATTACCTTGAACTTAGCCATTTGCTGATCAACTCCAGCGAAGTATCAAGTTGAGTATCTCTCTATTAAGGATTTATGAAAAAAAGGCTTTTCCAGTTATTTCAAGATAACACTTTTTGAATCAAGCCTTCGCATTTTTCACTTTCTTGATGCTCACAATATTTACTCAAGGAAAATAAAAAGAAAAAAGAAGAGTTGTGTAGTCACACGTTTATTCTGTGTGTACTCTGAATAGGTCGATGTCTTCTCGCATGCTCGGCGTCAATTCTAGGAAGTCTCTTACTGCGCGTTCGATGTCTTTTGACTGAGTGATGTATCTTCCAACGATTAGTATGTCTGCACCTTGCGCTAAGGCTTCTTTGGCTGTTTCTGGAACTATTCCGCCTGCAACAGCGATCAGGAACTTCTTGCCGGGGAATGCTTTGCGTATCATTTGGATGCGTTCTAGCCCACATGATCTTCCGCTTTCCTGGTCTATTCCGCGGTGCAGTATGACGATGTCTGGCAAATCCTTGAGCGCCCTCAGTTTTGCAAGGACATCTTCAACGTTTAGCATGTCTATGACGCCGTAGATTCCAAGCCGTTTTGCTTCATGCACAAAAGCGTTAAGCGTTTCAGGCGGTGCTAACCCTGCGGCTACAACTGCGTCTGCTGTGTCTTCGTAGGCTATGTCTGCCTCAACTTTCCCAACGTCCAATGTCTTTAGGTCTGCCACCATAAAAGCGTCTTTAGCCACTTGCCTCAAGTCACTGATGACACGGGTGCCGTAGCGTTTGATGAGGGGCGTGCCGACTTCAATGATTAGTCTGTCGCTGCCTGGAAGTTGAGAGAGTACTTTCTTGGCGCCTTCAAGCGACGGAGCATCAAGCGATATCTGCAGGTAAGGCGGTCTCCACAAACGCGGAACTTTGAAGCCCATTATCGGATGCTTCGCCCTGTCCTTGTCATAGTTAATTTTGTCAAGTGACGGATACTTCTTCAAAGCCCGTTGCAACGCCAATTTTGTTGCACCATAATTGTACTGGTATATACGCCGATAATCACTTGCCTGCGGATGAATAAACACGCTACATATGATTACCCAATCATCCACCTTGTCAACGGGTATGATACCTTGCTCCACAGAATCCGCGACAGCTTTTGCAACTGCCGCTTGTGCAGGTCCAAAGATTTTGCCTGTGTCCTCCATGTTTTTCACAGTAACCTTCGGCACAAGCAACGTGTGTGGCTTCGGGGGAAGGTTAGGTCGAATAACCGCCAGTAAAGGAGTGTGCCCAGCTGAAAGATTAGACAAACCCGTAGCAAAAGCTTTACCTACAGGCCCGCTTTTGTCACCAACCAACAAGTCTATGTGTGCAACTTCGTTTCCTTCTCCGACAAGAGCTTCACCAATCAGGTATGTGCTTCCCGAATATTCGGCATTATAGTCCGATACACTTGTCGGTATAGAGTCTAAAACATCTTTGAAATCGACATTGAACTCTTTCAGCCACGTGTAAAGAGTGTCTCTGTGAATGTTTAATGCTTTAGCAGTTCCCGATATTGTCGGTTTAGCCGCGGTTCGGCGCGGAGTTATTCTAGATTTGACGGATTTTTGAGCGGCTTCTGCCACAATTCTCATGAGTTCTTCATGCGTCTCAGGTTTTTTAGTGTCTGTACCCGACATTTACTGTTACCTCTGAGCTCTCAGAGAGCTTTCTTGTATATAAAAGTGTCGGGATAACCACTGTTTTTCACAGGAAACATTGTCGCATCTTTACACCCTTCAACGTTTTGTCGGTGTCTGCTCAAAAATGGTTTTTCTGGAAACCCATTGTCAGTTCTGCAACAGCATTAACTTGTAGCATCTAGAGTTTCACTCGGTAATTTTTTATATTCCAGCGCGTACTCAATGTTAAGTTCAAGGTGTCCAGGTGATTCAATGTCTCGAACTGATTGGGCGTGCTTAGCCGCAGTCATATTGGGCTTGCTGATGTTCCTCTACGGCGCTAACGTATTCAACGCTGTTGTCGGATGGATAGGTGTTTACTTCTTCTTCGGCGGCATCCTCGTCTTTCTTATTCTCTACATTTACGGCGAGTTAACTAAGAAAGAGGAAGTTCAGAACCCGTAGAGCACACTATATTTTTCTCTGAGATAATCCAAGTAGGGTTCTGCGTCCAACTTTCTTCCCGTTACCTTTTTCATTAAGTCAGCAGGGTCGTACAGGTCCCCTAGGCTGTGAACATTCTCTGTCAGCCACGCTCTGACACCTTCCAAGTTGCCTTGGGCGATTTGACTACGCCAGTCCTTAACAGCGCCTGATAAGGCATCAAGTAGCTGGCCACTGTAAATGTTGCCTAACGCGTATGTCGGGAAGTAACCGTACAAGCCGCTTGCCCAGTGCGTGTCTTGCATAACGCCTTCAGAATCGTTTTCAATGTTCACGCCCAGATACTCTTTGTACTTCTGGTTCCATGTTTCAGGCAGTTCACTGACGCTTATTTTGTCGGAGAAAAGGCCTTCTTCTATTTGGAACCGTATTATCACGTGCAGGCTGTAGGTTACTTCGTCGGCTTCAATGCGAATTTTTGAAGGTTCAACCTTGTTTATGGCGCGAACAAAAGGGTTTAAGCTTACGTCGTCGAGCGCGGGCGCGGCTATCCTTTTCAGTTTCGGCAACATGTATGTCCAGAATTCACTGGAGCGTCCGATGATATTCTCGTATAGGCGCGATTGGGACTCGTGGATTCCAAAGGAACACGGTGATCCTACAGGCTGGTATTTCCAGTCTGGGTTCAGGTTTTGCTCGTATATCGCATGACCCGTTTCGTGAAGTACAGAGAAAACGGAATTCGCGAAGTTGTCAGGGTGATAATGGGTGGTTATGCGCACGTCATCGTAGTACCCGTTGGTGAACGGGTGCTCAGTTTCGTCTAGTCTTCCACCTGCCGTCGGCGAGGCAATGTCGTAACCGAGCGTTTTTGTGAGTTCCTGAGCGAGTTCACGCTGCGTTTCCACTGGTACGTGGACGCGGAGCATGTGGGTGTCGGGTTGGTTCTGGCTACTCTGGATGTTCTCCAACAGCTTCACGAGTCCCCTTTGGAGATGGCTGAACGTTGACGCAATTGCTTCCGCGGTCATTTTCGG
>Ga0272441_10005902_pt1 | contig 20952 bp, 21 predicted proteins | sample SSMProp6N_FD_193582 | JGI IMG/M metagenome (GOLD analysis project Ga0272441, IMG submission 193582) | Marine sediment archaeal communities from Little Sippewissett salt marsh, Falmouth, MA, United States - SSM-Prop-6N | ecosystem: Environmental > Aquatic > Marine > Wetlands > Sediment ...
TTGTTATTCTCTCATTATTTTTACTTGCCGGGTGCGGACCGAAACCGGCGGGCGAAAGCGGAACGGAAATAATTGATGCTGAAGAAGCTCTCGCCATGATTAATGAAGAGGGAACAGTACTCGTTGACGCGCAAAACAGCGAAGGCTATGCAGCGGAACATGTTCAGGGTGCTGTAAGCATTGCACGCAGCGAAATTGTAATTATGAAACCCTATCCCAATCTCCTCGCTCCGGCAGATGTAATTGAGAATGTCATGACCTCCAGGGGTGTGTCAAATGATACAATGGTTGTCGTGTACGATAATAATAAGAATATGGATTCAGCCCGGTTATGGTGGACCCTCAAAGCATACGGTCACCATAAGGTAAAGGTAGTATCCGGCGGCCTTGAGGCGTTAAAAGCCGCAGGTGCAGAAACTACGACTGAAACGTCGAATCCTGCTCCTGCATTATTTAAAGCAGGTCCTTTAGATGAAAGCATGATTGCAAAACAATCTGATTTGCGACGCCTTATAAATACTCCGGATCCAAATACGGTTCTTATTGATACAAGGACTCTTGAAGAGTACAACGAAGGGACAATTCCCGGTTCTAAACATCTCGATTTCAGCGGAAACAACTTTAAAGATAATACTTATAAGCCTGTACAGCAGATACGGATACGATATCTGGAAGAAGGAATCGATTACGATAAAACAGCAATTATGTACTGTAAAACATCAATCCGGGGAGCTCAAACATACTTGGCACTCTATAATGCAGGATACAGAAACCTTAAACTCTATGATGGAGCATGGGTGGAATGGTCGGCCAATCCTATGAATCAAATATTCATCCCGGAAGTTCCTGTCCAAATTATAGAGTCTTCAGACAATTCCTAAAAAAACAAGTAAATATAGTTTTTATCGGGCGGTTAATGCCGCCCGAATGAATAAAAAGCACATGTTAGGAGGAAACATGAAAAAACTGCTTACAGTTTTAATCATCCTGGCCGCTCTTACAGGTTTTGCTTTTGCAAACGGCGATCAGGAAGCTGCCCCCCAGGAAAGCGCTGCACAGGAAACTGCAGTATCCAAGGCTGATGTGGTAGCAGACGCGGTAAACGCGTATTTTGCAAATATGCCTTCACACATCTATAAGATTCCTCAAAAGGATTTCGTAGATATGGTTAAAGCCGGTGAAGACATGGCGATTATTGATATCCGCAGTGCGGAGGATTATGCAAAAGGTCATGCCACAGGTGCTGTAAATGTACCCTGGGGAACAGACATTGCTGCAAATCTTCAGTACATTCCCCAGAATAAACCTGTAATGGTATACTGTTATTCCGGACAGACAGCAGGTCAGACAGTTATGCTGCTTAATGCTGCAGGCATACCAGCAAGATCTGTTAACCTCGGCTGGAATTTTGGTATATCCAAGGTAGAAGGGGTTGATGCAATTATAGAAACAGCTGCAAATGATCTTGATACTTCCTATTCTTTTGACGTTGACCCTGCTGTTGCAGGCGCGGTAAAAGCGTATTTTGATCAATTCGCATCACTTAAGGGAACTCCTTTTGCAAGCAACATCGTAAGTGAAGAAAATGCAAAGAAGATCCTGGACGCAGGGGATTCAGATGTTCTTTTCGTGTCAGTACGGAAACCTGAACACTATGCTGAAGGGCATATTGACGGCGCTGTAAACATTCCCTGGGGAAAAGGTATGCAGGAAAACTTTTCAAAGCTTCCTAAAGACAAAAAGCTGATTGTTTACTGCTATACCGGACAGACTGCAGGCCAGACTGTTGCCGGACTTAAAATGTTAGGTTTCGATGCAGTTTCTCTTAAAGGCGGAATGGGTATGCCCGCTAACGCACCTTACGGCTGGGCGAATAAAGGATATCCTGTTGTTAAATAGCAAAAAGCACCTTTAGTCAGGCATAATCATATTGGTTCCCGGTTTTTCCGGGAGCCTTTTTTTTTATCTTATATCTATATATGCTGGATTTGTGATGGTTATTAAACGGAAAACAATATTGTATGCGTGCCTGATTGTGTATATTTCTTTCCATATTTTTACTCTCGCAAATTTCCCTTTTGTTCATTCTGATGAAGCCTGGCTTGCTTCTCTTTCCCGATCAATATCAGTGGAGAAAAGTTTAGCGGCAACAGAGGATTTTTATCATATCACGCCCCGTTATCCCCATGCAATAAAATCGATATATCATCTAATTCAAATACCCTTTATATGCGCACAGTTTTCTGTTTTTGCCGCCCGGTTACCTTCATTGATTGCCGGCTTATTATGCCTTTATTTTATTTATAAAATCTCAGTTATTCTATTAGGGAATATAAAAGCCGGCATGCTGCCTGTTCTGATGACAGCAGTTGATATTCAGTTTATTTATATGTCACATATGGGCAGGCAGGAGATATTCATCGCAGCTTTGCTGTATATGGGGATATATTATTTCCTGGAATCTTCCGAAAACAGGAGTTATCAGTCTGATATAATTTTAGGAATTATTACTTCTGCAGGGATCGGCATACATCCAAACAGTTTTCTTATTGGATGTACGATAGTGCTCTTATATTGTTATTTTATTTTTATCAGGTGCCGGCAGAAAAATATACCATTGATCAGTCTTAAAAATATGATTATTTATATTGCCGTAACTGCAGCAGGCGTTGTTTTTTTTATCAGCCTGAGCTTTATTATGGACCCGCAGTTTCCTGTACATTTTTTATCATTTGGATCTGAGCATGGTGTGACAGATACCTTTATCAGGAAAATATTTCGGTTCCGCAGCTTTTATATAAAACTCTATAAAACAATCAGCGGAACGTACTATTTGCCGGAAATAAAATATCAGTTATGGTTTTTCGGTTCAATGTTCCTGACAGCTCTCAGCTGTTTATTTATAAAAAAATATAAAAAATTCTATTTGGGAGCTTTCATTACCGTAATCCTGGCATTTAACCTCAGTATTCTCTTTATAGGTAAATTCAGCCCTCCAAGTATAGGAATTCTTTTTCCGGCAGGGTATTTGTTAAGCGCCCTTGTAATGAAAAGAATTCTCAATAGCAGGGTCTATTATTACATCGGGATTTTTCTTCTCGCAGCGCTGTGCATCAGCAGCGGAATACAGATGCTCAGTCAGTGTAATGAGGGATATCGTAATTATATTTCAGAAATAAAAGAAGCTGTGCCTGCGGATGCAAAAGTGCTTGCAAATTTAAATACGGCATTTGCTTTTAATTACAAAAAGCTTCATGTTTACAGAGATCTCGCGTCCCTGGAAAAAAGGGATTTGTCTTTCGAAGAATATATCCGGGGGCATTCCATTGATTACATTATTTATCCTGAAGAGATGGATGTAATTTATCAGGAGCGTCCTGTATGGAATACTGTGTATGGGAATATCTTTCCCTATTATGATGATATGCAGAAATATTTAAAGGAATCATGTTCCGAAATATACCAATTTACTTCGCGGGTCTACGGAATGCGGATTGTTCCCTATATGAACAGGAAAGATTGGACGGTCAGGATCTATAAAGTCGTTAAGGATCCTCAGACTTCATCCGGGTTTTAAGATTATCAGATAGAGTAAGAATACTATTTGCTAAAGGATCCCTCGGATAAGATTCATCAACTAGTAAGTCACTGATTATTGAACCGGTGTTATCCATAACAATGATTCTTTCACCAAGAGCGAGTGCTTCATCAATAATGTGAGTAACAAAAAGTATGGTGAGCCCTAAATCCTTCCATAAATCAATTACAAGCTGATGGAGCCTGGCCCGGGTGTTTACATCAAGACTGCTGAAAGGTTCATCCATAATCAGGATTTCCCTGCTGCTGAGCAGGGCTCTTGCAATAGCAGCCCGTTTTTTCATACCTCCTGAAAGCTGAAATGGATATCTGTTTTCCCAGCCGGAAAGCTGAACTTTTTTAAGCAGTGTCTCCGCTTCCCTGCGCCAATTTGAATTCCCATGAACTTTCTGGGGGAATCCTACATTCTCGGCGATTGTCATCCATGGATAGAGCTGTTCTTCCTGGAAGACCATTACCCTTTTACTGTCGGGCTGAATGCATTTTTTCCCGTAAAACAATACATCACCCGAATCCTGAGATTCGAGGGAACAGGCTATTTTAAGGAGTGTGGATTTGCCGCAGCCGGATGGTCCCAGAATGCAGGTAAGGCTGCCTTTTTGTAAAGTGAGGGAAATACCGGATAAAACGGAATGCAGTGTATTATCAAAGGAGAAGGTTTTAAATATGTTCTTTAGGGTAAGAATATTATCCAATGCTTATGCCCCATCTCTTAACAGTATTTTCTTCAAGCCTTTTTATGCAGAAACGTTCTACAAGAATACCGATGGCAATAACAATACATAAACCTGCAAAAAGCCCCTGAGAGTCCATGAAAACCCGCCTGGAGTAGATAAACCACCCTAGTCCGCCTGCCCCTGCCGCAGCACCGAAAATCATCTCAGCGCTGATAAGTGCCCTCCATGACCGGGCCCAGCCGATCTTGATGCCTGAAATCATATACGGCATTGAACCGGGGATAATTATACGGAAAAATACTGAACCGGGAGGAATTTCAAAATTCCTGGCTGATAGAAGATATACCTGGGGAATACTCTGATACCCGGTTTTCAGATTAGTCGTCATGGGCCAGACTACCGAATGAATGATAATACAGAGAATTGCCCCTGCTCCTGTTCCTATCCATAAAATAATAATCGGGAGAAGAGCGATGCCGGGCAAAGGATGAAATACGGAAATCAGAAGATTCACAAGGGAATTGAGAAATTTGCTTTTTACAGAAAGAAATACAAAAAGAACTGCAAGGATTGCTCCTCCCGCAAGACCCGAACCGACAAGGAGGAGGGAAAAAAGGGTCTGCCTAAGGAGTGATCCCTCAATAAAAGATTTTAGAAGCGAGCGGACAATTGAAAGCACAGACGGCATTAATAGAGGTGATATATTCCCCGCGTTTCTTATCAGCTCCCAGCACGCGATAATTATGAATATCCATATGAGTTTTCTCAGGAATTCAGCTGTTCTGCTGTTAATTTTCATATTGAAATAGTACCTGATTCAGATCTTCAAAAGGATGATCAATATATTTTTGTTTATACATGAAATCAGTAAAGGATGAAAGTCCTGTGATTTCTTCCGTGTAGACAATACCTTCCCATGAAAAATATTTTCTTAAATCTTCCTCTTCTATCCCGTATGCCTCTGAGAGGATCCGGACGCTCTCCCCGGGCTCCTGTTTTATAAAGCTTATTGCTTCCTGTAATGCCTCTTTTATTTTGTTTACAATTTCCGGATATTTTTGAGAGAATTTATCAGTAACACTGCCTGCGATAAATGTAAATGAAGATCCCACAGCTTCTTTTCCGGTTAAAACGAGATGCATTCCCGGAATATCAAGTTCCTGCATCAGATAAGGAGGAGATGTGAAATGGGCTGTTACGTCAGTCCGGGTTAGCAGAGCATTCATACCGTCAGGATGGGACATGGTTATCAGGGAGTTGTCAAAAAAAGCCGTGTCCCCGAGGATTTTTCCCGCGGCCATACTAAGAAGAATATGCTGTATGCTCCCAGGCTGGGGAAGAGCAATTTTCTCTTTTTCTGAAAAGTCTTTGAGCGATACAATATCTTCTCTCCATGTAACAAGGCCTACAGGCATTTCCGATAATCCGGTGAAGAGTTTCCACTCCATCCCCTTATCCAGTCCTATGAGAAAGGGAGGAATACCCATGAACCCAATATCAACACCTTTACCAAGCATAGCTTCCCGGATTGCAGCTGTATTGGAGAGCTGAATCCAGGAAATATCGGCTTCCGGCACACGCTTTTCTAAAAGTTTCAGATCCTCCATGATCTGAATTGGAGCGTATGCCAGGCCGAACTGTTTTGCTATCTCAATACTTACGTGTTTGTTTTCATTTTCCTTAGAGCATTGGGGAAAAAGAAACACAACACAGAACACGGTGCTAAGCAGAAGGGCGGTTTTTTTCCTCATTGATTTTCCTTTTCTGGATGAAGACAGTAGAGAAGACTGTCTTTCAGGCATTGACTGCCCTTTTCTGAATATATTTTAAGATGCGAAAAAACTTCTTTGGTACGGAGATTAATCTCTTTTCCGGTTTTTCCTTCGATAATGCAGTAACCGATCCGCTGAGTTGAGTTGACCATTTCCGAGATGACGGTTCCGGGAGACTGAAGAAAGGAGACATTAACAACCCCGGGAAGTGCGCGGATCTGCCGGGTATCCGGATAACTGCGGATTCTGCATTCATCAGCAAAGAGAAGAGGCACTGTTACATAGGGGGTGAATCCCTTTCCTGTTTTTGGTACCGCATCATCCTGTGAGATACATTCTCCCAGGGCGCCTTTAATAAGGAGGTCAAGAATGGGAACGCCGCAGATCCTCGGTATAAATTCATCCTCATAAGCTCCGCCTAACCTGCAGGCAAGTTCATTTGTCATCAGACCTTTCTCTCCCAGGAGCATCTGAAAATAGATGGGGCCGTTTTGTATTCCAAATTCTCTCACAAGGGCGGAAGTAAATTCTCCTATTTCTTTACGGTGTTTTTTTACATGCATACTGGGGTACCGGTGGGCGGCGCAAATCCCGATATGAGGTTTTTGGTCAAAGGTGACCCGGTCGGTGATTGAATAAATATTTGTCTTTCCCTCAACAATCCAGCCCGAGACTGTTATTTCCGTACTGGGATAATATTCTTCAGCAAGAATTTCATTCTCCCTCGAAAACCGGAGAACTTCATCAAAGTTTTTTCTGATTTCATTGATTGCAGTAACATAAAAAATACCTCTCTGCCCCTGGCTGTCCTGAGGTTTTATAACCACGGGAAACGACATGCCTTCGAGATCATTATCTGTAAAATATTTATGAAGAAGCCGGAAAGGAGGAGTAGGGAAATCCATTTCCTTTAACCTGTTTTTCATAATCCCTTTATTCGTTACTGCCGCCGCAGTTGCTGCATCAAGAAAGCTGGGTATTGAAAGTTTTTCCGCTACCCTGGCACAGGTAAGAACAGGCTGATCTGTTCCCATTGTGGTGATTCCGTCGATGTTCTCTTTTTCAGCTGCCCTGTAAACCTCGTGCCAGTCAAAGGTGCTGGCTTCAGCGAAAGAATGACATAATTCCCTCCCCGGACATTGGGGATTCATGTCTGCAAGAATTACAAAATGGCCCAAATCCACGCAGCGCCTGAGAAGACTGATTTGACTGCTGCCCCCTCCGAGGATCATTATTCGTTTCTGTTTCATTTCTGCAGCCCCAGGGTATCAGCTGTTTTTATTTCTGCAGTTTTACCGGATTTAGGCAGTATATGACGAAGGGGACTGTAGTGGAGAGCAAGACGGAGAAAAAGCATTGATAATTTCCAATATGAATACCGGGAAGCCGGCTTATTATTGGAATGAACTTCTATTTGAGAAACCTTCGGTCCTGTGCTCAAGGCAATTCCTGAAACGTAAATAAATCTCCGGGGATATTTTTTTAGATTCTGAATAATCCTGCTGTTCATAATACGGAAACTTGTTATCCGGATGCCTCCGTATCGCGGGAAAAGAAAGAAAAAGAGAATATCATGAAGAAGGGTTCCGGCTTTTCGTGAAAAAGATCTGGTTTTCCGGCAGCCCGGGGAATTCTTCGGTACAGCATAAACAAGATCATATCCTTTTTTTCCCTCCTCCAGCAAGCGGGGAATATCATCAGGATTATGGGATAAATCGTCATCCATGGTTACTGCCCATGGGGTTTTTACTCTTATAAGGCCGGCAAATGTTGCTGTCTGCTGGCCGTAGTTCTCGGCGAGCCGGATGCCGCTGACCTGGGGTAAGGCTTTATTCAGCCTGTAAATCTGCTCCCATGTTCTGTCGGGACTGCCGTCATCCACAAAAAGAATGGATACAGGAAGATCAGCGCATGAAGAGAGAACTGCAGACGCACATGCACTTACATGAGATTCACCTTTATATGTAGGAATAACAACAGTAATTAAAGGTTCCACACGAACACACCTGCGGAAATTAATAAAACTCCCATCCAGTGAAGAACAGGAACAGTCTCTTTAAAAATTAACCGTGAAAGGACTGTTGTGAATAAATAGGAAAGTCCTGTAAAACCGTAAGCCCGGGCCAGTCCGATTCTTGAAAGGGCGTAAAAATAGAGGATGGGAGCAGAAAAGGCAAAGATTCCGCCGAGGATCATAGGAAGGGTAAAAAAGCTTTTTATTAGAATGAAAAAGCCTTTTCCTTTAGAGAGTCTGAGGGACCCAGCCTTGATCAGCATCTGCCCCAGAGAAACCGCGACAGCCATTCCCAGCAAAGCAATGATTTCAGGACCCACGGTTTTTTTCTCCGAAAGCGAAACATATCAACCCTGAAATGATTAAAAAAGAACCAATAATATTGCCTGTACTGACAGGTTCTTTGAAAATCAGGGCAGCAGCTCCGAGAATAAGAAGATAATTTATGCTGAGCAACGGGTATGCCACGGAAAGAGGAATGTTCCGCAGAGAGAGAGCCCAGAGAAATCCTCTTATACCCAAACAGGCATAACTTATTATTATCCAGATGTTGACCTGCCACGAAGCTATGAAGGGCCCTGCCCCGAGGCGTGCCGCTATCTGCCCGGCGACATAGAAGCACAGTACAAAAACAAGAAAGAGAAAAGACTGCTTTCTGCTGATAAAGGTAGTCATCCCGGATTTACGGAGCTGTACCTCCCAATTTTTCCTTTGCTAATTCTCTCAATTTATATTTTTGAATTTTACCGCTTGCAGTTGCAGGGTAAGCATCAATTATAAAAATGTATTTCGGGATCTTATATCTGGCGATCCTGCCCCGGCAGAAATCCTGCACATCCTCTTCCTTAAAGGAAAATCCGTCTTTGGGAATGATAAATGCTCCAACCTCCTCTCCATATTTATTACTTTCTACTCCGACAACCTGAACGTCCCTTATCTCATCCATATTATAGAGAAATTCTTCGATTTCTCTGGGATAGATATTTTCACCGCCCCGGATGATCATGTCTTTAATCCTGCCGGTTATTTTGAAATATCCTTCCGCGTCTTTACTTCCCAAATCTCCTGAATGAAGCCAGCCGTCCTTATCTATGACTTCTTTTGTCGCGTCTTCCATTTTATAATATCCCTTCATGATATTATAACCTCTGCAGCAGATTTCTCCCTGCTCATCAGTACCGCACTTTTCGCCTGTATCAGGATTAACGACTTTTACCTCTATTCCCGCAAGGGATTTTCCTACCGTGGAAACCCGGATTTCTATGGGATCATCAGTCCTTGTTTGGGTCATTACCGGAGAAGCTTCAGTCAGGCCGTAGGCGATAGTAATTTCATTGCAGTGCATGTCATTGATGACTTTTTTCATTACTTCAATAGGGCAGGGGGACCCGGCCATAATCCCTGTTCTTAAGCTGGAAAGATCAAACATTGAAAACATAGGATGATTCAGTTCCGCGATAAACATAGTAGGTACTCCGTAGAGGGCTGTGCACTTTTCTTTCTGTACTGCAGCCAGCACGTGGAGAGGGTCAAAGTTTTCCGTAAGAACCATGGATGATCCATGGGTCAGAACAGCTAGAACTCCGAGCACGCAACCAAAACAGTGAAAGAGGGGTACCGGCAGGCAGACCCTCTCTTCTTCGGTGAATTTCTGACACTCTCCGATATAATATCCGTTGTTGAGGATATTATAATGGGTAAGCATTACCCCCTTGGGAAAGCCGGTGGTTCCGGAGGTATACTGCATATTGATAACATCAAAGCAGTTCAGGTCCTCTTTTACTTCCTTTAAAAGAGCATCTGATGCATGTTCGCCCAAAAGCAGAAGTTCCTGAGTTGAATACATTCCTCTATGTTTCTGGGGGCCGATGTAAATACAGGTTTTCAGTTCCGGAAAACGGGAACTTTCCAGCCTTCCCCGCTCATGGGTTTTTAATTCAGGTATAAGTTCATAAACCATGGAAACATAATCTGAATCTCTGTACCCGTCAACAATGCAGAGAGCTTTAAGGTCTGCCTGGTTAACAAGATATTCAAGTTCATGAAGCTTATAGGATGTATTTACAGTAACAAGCACTGCTCCGATTTTTGCCGTTGCAAACATAAAGGTGAGCCAGTCAGGTACATTGTTTGCCCAGATCCCGATATGATCATTTTTTCCGATTCCAATCTGAAGCAGGCCTTTTGCAAGTTTATCAGTCCGAAGATTAAATTCCCTGTAACTCATCCGGAAATTTCTGTCAGGATAAGCCATAAAATCTCTTTCCGGATGTTTAGCAGTTTCTTCCTCAAGCATCTGTCCTAAGGTCTTTTCAAATAAAAACATTGTTTCTCCTGATTACACCGGTGCGTATACTACTGCAAGTATTTTTGCCGGTGCATCGTTTTTTGAATGAACATGATGAGGAATAATTGAATCATAATAAATTGATTCGCCTTCTTTCAGATGGAAGGTCTCTTTGCCGTAAATAATCTCAATTTCTCCGTTACTACAGTAAATAAATTCCTCTCCCTCATGGGATGACAGAATAGGATTTTCCCGCGATGTGGGCAGCACATCAATGAGGAAAGGCTCCATGTGTCTCCCCGCTTTGTCTGCAGCTAAAGAGAAGAAATTGAGATCACTCTGAGAGTGATGTTCTTTATTTGAAAAACGAAGTACCTTCCGTTCTGAACCGGTCTTGTTAATGACCGGACCGAGATTCGGATGGTCATCCAGAAATGTGCCGAGGCGTACACCCAGGGCCCTGGCAATTTTTACTAATGGACTTAAAGAAGGAATAAGGTCGCCTTTTTCCAGTTTTTCTATCACAGTATGGGAAATCCCTGTGCGGCCGGAAAGCTCCCGGATCGAAATATCCCGCTCGTCTCGAATTTGTTTTAACCGCTTCCCTAGCTTTTTTTCTTCTTTCATGTGAATCCGCCTTATTTATGGGTATCCATACTGTATAGCAGATACATTGTTTCAGAACAAGAGGCAGGAAAATCCCAAATGAAAAGATCGAAAGCAGAGATAAGTATATAATCGTTGTTCCCGCATTAACGCTGAGTCTGGTTAAAAATCCCCGAACCGTATATACAAATTACCTACAGGTCCTGATACAGGGGTAGCAAACCCCAGCTTCCCGCTGGAGGAATTGAAACCGAAACGGTAACCTCCTGCAAGTGCAATATGGAAGTGGGCGCTTATATTCATTTCCAGGAGCAGCTCAGGTTCAAGGGCAAAAAAAAGCGTGTTTGAAGATGTATCTTTTGCTGTCCATGACTGGCCTGTCCCTATCAAGCAGGAGCCGGAGAAATGAAAAAGTTTTTCAGGAAAAAATGCCCAGCCGAGAACCGGGCCGCCGTAAGAGAGAAGCCTTTTGCCTCCGGAGTATACCGCAGGAAAAGGAGTAATATGCCAGCTGTTGCCGATGATAAGGGAATGATTAATCAGTGCTGTCCAATTTCCTCCTGCAAGGAAAACCGGTCTGCTTTCAAGGGTCGTTATTCCGGCTTTTGCGGAAATATTTCCGTTCACATCTATCTGTCCTTTAAAAAGGGTATTCTGTGCTGCCCATAACGAGGGAACTGCAGTAAAAATAATCAGGATTAAAAAAATACAATAATATTTTTTCATAATCATCTCCTTGTATATTAACGGTTTTTTAATGCTATAAGACGTATCCCTTCCAGGGTAAGCCATTGATCCACTGCGGTAAAATAATCAGTAAGGGCGGACATCTGGGGTGCTAAACCTCCGGTAGCTACTGCTTTCGCATTTGTTCCCATTTCCTGACGAAACAGGTCTATCATCCCCTCAACCATACAGAGGTTTCCTAAAACAATGCCCGACTGAATGGAGTGGGGGGAGTTAATGCCGATTGGTTTTTCCGGAGGGGTAAGATCAATCATAGGAAGCTGGGCTGTATTACCTGCAAGGGCTGCTGCTGAGAGCCGCATGCCCGGGGCAATTGCTACACCGAGAAACTCAGGTTTTTCCGAAACTGCCGTAATTGTTGTAGCAGTACCGAAATCAACAATAATGCATGCTTCCTTAAATCGTTCATATGCTGCTACAGCGTCCGCAATGAGATCGGAACCTACTTCAGCAGGATTATCAACTGCAAAAGTTAATCCTGTATTTATCAGATGATTGATAATCAGGGCATCTTTGCCTGTCTGGTTTTTCAGCATCGATGCAATACCGTTTGTAAGGGGCGGAACAACACTGCAGAGCACTACCTGATTGAGGGCGTTAAGTTCCATATCTGCTTCATGCATGAAATTACGGAATATCACTCTATACTCATCAGGCATTTTGTCAGCTACAGTTTTTATCCGCCAGTGATGGGTCCATTTTTTTGTATCATGTATACCGATTACAATATTTGTATTACCGATATCTACTGCCAGCAGCATGATCTCAGCCTCCTAAATAACGAAACGCAGTGAGTGCATAAATCCGGGCGGCCTCATACAGCTCTTCTATTTCGATGTATTCGTCTTTCTGGTGGGGCATGTGCCTTGGGCCCGGTCCGTTTACCAGGCAGGGAATGCCCTTCCACGCCCGAAGAAAGGTCCCGTCTGTTGCTCCAGGGACACCGTTGTATACCGGTTCTTTCCCTGTAATCTCATAATAAGCCTGTGCAGCACACTTGACAATCTTTTCTTCTTTTCCCATGGAAACAACCGGACGTTCCTCAATAAATTCTATATCAGCGTGAAAATCCGGATCTCCTTCTCCCGCATCCGCCGCGGCCTTCAGGATTTTATTCTTCAGTTCGTCATGGTCCTGTGCGGGGATTGTGCGGATATCAATATAGGCAACAGCTCTTCCGGGCATTACATTGAGCTGTGCAGGTTCTCCCTCCGGAGGAGACTGGATAACCGTAATGGTGATCGACGGATATCCGAGGAATTCATCTTTACCGTTAACCCGGATTTCCTCTTTTTCCAGAGCATCAAGGGCGAGAATGATTTTGGCAAGCCGGGTGTTGGGATTAATACCTGTAAGGGGCATCGCTCCGTGGGCCATCCTGCCGGTAACAGTTATAACAGCCCTGAGGGCGCCTTTCATGCTGAGGCAGAGCTGGTTTTCTTCAGGTTCGGAGACAAGAGCGGCATCAGCATCATCAGCATGACCCTTCCTGATGAAATCCTTAATACCTGTCATCATGCCCTCTTCATCACACACAATGGCGAGCTTGATTTTTCCCTGAAAAGGTACTCCGCTTTTAAGAAATGCCTTTGCCGTGCATAAATTTACAGCAAGGCCCCCTTTCATATCACATGAACCCCTGCCGTAAATTTTCCCTTCACGTATTTCACCGGAAAAGGGTCCGTAGGTCCATTCAGCACTGTTCCCCTCTGAAACCACATCCGTGTGGCCTTCTAAAATAAGGCATGGTCCCGGTTTCCCGGAATCAAGAACAGCAATAATGTTTTCCCTGTCCTTCTCAACGGTCTCGATTACAGGTTTTATACCTAATTCCTTTTTTATCCAGTCAGTAATAAAAAGAACTGCATTATGCTCTGTATTTCCCGTTTCGGGGCGGATAACAGAATCGATTTGTACGAGTTTTCGGGTAAGTTCAACGCATTCCTCTTTTGATATATAAGAGAGGAGTTTTTTTTCTAGGCTATCCATCCTTTTTCCGCGTGGCCTCCTGAAGCACCCTGATAAGTCTTGTCACTGTTCTGTTCACAGGTGCCGGTATATTATATTTTTCTGCTTCTTTCAGAATAGCGCCGTTAATAAAATCAATCTCAGTAACCCGTTTTTTATCAAAATCCTGGAGCATGCTTGACCGGTTTAAGCCGGTTTTTTCAGCTACTGTAAATACCTGCTTTACGGGATCATCGTACTGGAGTTGAATGCCTTTAGCCTCTACCACGAGAAGAGCTTCATTGACCAGTTCTTCCATGATGGATTTTGTATCAGGATATTCAAGGAGTTGCCCGTTCTTCAGTCCTGTGACGGCTGTCAAGGCATTAATTCCGATATTAATAATCAGCTTGCTCCACACAAGACTTTCCATATTGTCTGTAATGTGACTTTCAAATCCCGCCATGGTAAGGGCTGTAATAAAAGGTTCAAGTTTTTCGTTGCTGTTGTCAGACATGCTCAGATAGGTGGGGCCGGTTCCTGCATGGCGGATCCTTCCGGGGCCGAGAAATGTAGCTCCCTGGGAAGTTACACCGGCTGCGGTCCTTCCTGCACCGAACCGGTTCCGTATGATCTCTTCATTGCCGTAACCGTTCTGCAGGGTTACGACAACTGTACTTTCTTTTGCAAAGGGGAAATAATCCCCTGCCACAGCTTCCGTAGCAGTGGATTTAACAAAGAGAATCGTGAAATCACTGTTTTTAAGATCCTCCTTATTGCAGGTTGCAGGGATTTTAACTGTTATTTCTTTTCCGAGCGCCGGTTCTTCAATAATAAGACCTTGAGTGTTTACAGCATCAACATGCTCTCTGTTGATATCGTAGAGTACGGCATCTTCACCGTTGTTGAAGAGGTATCCGCCGAAGAGGGAGCCCATAGCTCCTGCTCCGATAATTGATATCTTCACCGGTTTACCCCCTTAATTTTTATTCCAGGGCAGGTCCGAATATGCCGGCACCCCGCCGCAGGACTTGGCGAACTTAATTGCATTAAGAATCGATTCCATCACAGCATCGGTTGCCATAATGCCTACGGTATCCATGGAGGTCTCCACATCCCCTGTGGAAAGACAGAAAATTGTATCGCCGTCTGTATGGCTGTGAACAGGGATAATCGACCGTGCAAATCCGTCGTGGGTCATAATAGCTATTCTTTTCGCCTGGGCTGAAGTCATCTTCGCATTCGTAGCAATGACCCCGATGGTTGTATTTTTTATAAAGTCAAGACTTTTCGGAGGATGCTCACTCATCAGTTTTTTTGCTTCAAGAAAGGTTTTTCCATCTTTTGAAATGGCACCGGCAAGTATTCTGCCTGTATCCGGGTCAACAACATCACCCACGCTGTTTACCGCAACGATAGCCCCTACAATCAGGTCTCCCTTTTTAACGCTTGCAGTTCCAATACCCCCTTTCATAACAGCTGACTGGCCTCCTGCAATACCCACTGTAGCCCCGGTTCCGGCTCCCACGCATCCCTGTTCTATACCTGCGCTTTTCAGATTGCAGCAGGCGGCATATCCCATCTCACTGTCCGGACGGCGGGAAGGGTCACCGATAAGAAGGTCATAGAGGATTGCCCCCGGAACAATAGGTACATAAGCGATGCGTGTGTCGAAGCCTACCTGATTTTCTTCCAGGTACCGCATTACACCGTCCGCTCCTGCCAGGCCGAAGGCGCTTCCTCCGCCCATATAGACGGCATGGGCCCTGGCAACAGTATTCTCCGGATTAAGGGCTGCAAGTTCCCGGGTCCCCGGGCCTCCGCCTCTGCAGTCAACGCCTGCTATTGCCCCTTTTTTGCAGACAACAACCGTGCACCCTGTTAAGGCCTCCATATCCTGGGCATGTCCGACCAGAATTCCGGGCACATCAGTGATAGCGTTTTCCAATTATTACCCCCTGATAATTTCTTCTGTTTCCATTGCAATCATGAGTTCTTCGTTTGTCGGTACGACTAAAATCTTTACAGGTGAATCATCTGCAGAGATTTCAGACTCCTCACCCCGGATATGATTTTTTTCAGGGTCGAGTCGTATACCGATGAATTCCAGCCCCCTGCAGATCTCCTCCCGTACCCTGATAGAATTTTCGCCTATACCGGCAGTGAAAACAAGAGCGTCCATACCTTCCGTAAGGTTCGTAGCCAGGGCGGCTATATGCTTTCTTGCAGTATGGGCAAAAATGTTAAGAGCCAGGGAAGCTCGTTCATTTCCTGATTCTGCACCATCAACGATGTCCCGCATATCATTGGACAGTCCGCTGATCCCTTTCAGTCCTGATTTCTTATAAATAACATCTTTCATCTCATCAGCATTTAATCCCAAGTGGGATATACAATAAAGCAGAATATCCGGGTCGAAATCTCCGGCCCTGGTGCCCATAGGAACTCCGCACATCGTGCCGAAGCCGAGGGATGTATCAACGGACTTACCGTTTTTTATTGCGACGATTGAAACACCGTTGCCCATGTGACAGGTAATACAGTTTACCTCATCATATCCTTTGCCGAGGATTTCCGCGGTTCTTCTGGCAATATAGTGATGTGAGGGTCCGTGAAAACCGAATCTCCGGATGCCGTGTTCTGAATAGTATTCATAAGGAAGGCCGTAAATATACGCGTGGGGAGGCATGGTTGAATGAAATGCCGTGTCGAATACTGCGACATGAGGTATGTCCGGAAGCAGTTTTTTTGTTTCTATGAAACCTTTCAGCATAGCAGGATTATGGAGAGGAGCGAGCTTTGCGTTGTCCTCCATTATTTGTTCAATTTCCGGTGTCAGGACCTCTGCTTTGTTGATTTTTTCTCCGCCGTGGACCATCCTGTGCCCTACAGCATCGATTTCCGTTATATCCTTTAGAATTCCATTTTCCCTGCTTGTAAGGGCATTCAGGGCTGTTGAAATTGCTGTACTGTGGTCCTTGATAGCTGTTTCAATTGTCTCAGACGTACTGTTCTTCCGGAAGTGAAAACAGCTTTTTTTTTCTCCGATTCTTTCGAATAAACCCCGCGCAATAGTTTTTTTATAAGTCATGTTGATAAGCTGAAATTTCAAGGAAGAACTTCCTGAATTGATGACAAGAATTTTCATGTAAACCTCTGTAAAGTTAACCTATGCACACAGGATAGATGAGGTAATGTTGATTGTCAATAAAATAGTAAGTCCTCCGGGATTCCCGTTGACCTTGAAAAATCCATAATTATCATTTATTCTGTTACAACTTCTGTGTGAAAGGAGTACTGAAAATGAGCACGCTTCCTGAAGAGACCAAGAAAATACTTATATCGGACCTGCAGAAGATGAAAGAGGAAGGCCGGAAAATAACAATGATAACTGCCTATTCCTATCCTCAGGCCCTTATTGTCGATGAAGCCGGAATCGATATTATTCTTGTCGGTGATTCCCTCGGCATGGTGGAACTCGGCTACAGGGACACTGTCCCTGTAACTATGGACGAAATGCTCCATCATACGAAATCAGTTATGAGGGGGGTAAAAAGAGCCCATGTTGTCGGGGACATGCCTTTTATGTCCTATAACATTTCTGTTGAGCAGGCAGTAACGAATGCCGGAATCCTGTATAAAGACGGAGGAGCGGATTCAATCAAACTGGAAGGAGGGCAGGAAATGGCGGACAAAGTCCAGGCTATTCATAAAGCCGGAATCCCTGTGTTCGGACATATCGGCCTTACCCCTCAGACAGCCGCTCTCCTGGGAGGATTTAAAGTACAGGGCAAATCAATTGATAATGCGAAAAAAATGATAGATGATGCAGTCAGCCTCGAAGAAGCAGGCGCCTTTGCCCTCATTTTAGAAGCTATTCCAAAGCAGCTTTCAAAGATAATCACTGAAAAAGTATCAATACCTACAATCGGAATCGGCGGGGGTGTCCACTGCGACGGCCAGGTACTTGTTCTCCATGACATGCTTGGTTTGTTTAAGCGTTTTACCCCGAAATTTGTTAAAGTATATGCCGATTTATACGGAATGCAGGTAAATGCGGTAAAAGAATATATAAGTGATATACAGAGTGCAACCTTTCCCTCTGATGACCAGTCTTTTACAATGAAAGCTGAACTTGTTGACTCACTGAAAAAAGAACTGGAACTATAGGAGGCTTGTATGGCAAAAGGAAAACCTTTTTTTGACAGCGAGCGGTGCAAAGGCTGTGAACTTTGTGTCTCCGTTTGTCCTGAGAAAATATTAAAAATGACGGATGCGTATAACAGTCAGGGACATCGATATCCTGAATGCATTGATGAAGAAAAATGTACGGCTTGTACTTTCTGTGCTATTATGTGTCCCGATCTCGCAATTCAAATCTACCGGTTAACTTCAGTTACATAAAAAGGATACATTCATGAGTGACACAATATTAATGAAAGGCAATGAGGCTATTGCTGAAGCAGCCCTTATTGCCGGATGCAGATTTTATTTTGCATATCCTATTACACCTCAGAATGAAATCCCGGCTTACATGTCGAGAAGGATGCCCCAGATTGGAGGTACTTTCCTGCAGGCGGAAAGTGAAGTGGCTTCAATTAATATGGTTTTCGGAGCATCCGCGGCAGGAGCCCGGGTTATGACTTCTTCGTCTTCACCGGGAATCAGCTTAAAACAGGAGGGGATATCCTATATTTCCGGGGCTGAGCTTCCCGCTGTTGTGGTGAATATGATGAGAGGAGGTCCAGGTTTGGGAAATATTTCCGGAGCCCAGTCTGATTATTTTCAGGCTACAAGGGGAGGGGGCCACGGTGATTACCGGACAATCGTCCTCTGCCCGAGTACTGTGCAGGAAGCAGCGGACCTTACAGTACTGGCTTTTGAACTTGCTGATGAATACCGTATGGTGGTCATGCTCCTCGGTGACGGTTATCTCGGCCAGATGTCTGAACCTCTGGTTCTTCCGGAATCTCCGGAAAAAACCTTCTCGAAGAAAGAGTGGATTGTGAACGGATGCAAAGGAAGAGAACCCCGGGTTATCCGTTCCCTCAGGTTAAAACCGGAAATTAAGCTGGAAGAACATAATAAAATGCTTCAGGAACGGTACCGGAAGATCCAGGAGAAAGAAGTCCGTTTTGATACGTACAAAGCGGATGACGCTGAAGTTCTTCTTGTCTCCTTCGGTTTATCAGCCCGGATATGTAAATCCGCGGTGAATACTCTCCGGGAAAAGGGCGTTAAAGCGGGTCTTTTCCGTCCTATTACTTTATGGCCTTTTCCCTACGACGGATTAGAGGAATCCGCCTCCCGGGTAAAGAAGGTATTTGTTGTTGAAATGAATGAAGGGCAGATGGTTGAAGATGTGCGCCTGGCCTTAGGCAGAAAAAGAGATATAGAATTTTATGGAAGATCAGGCGGAACAGTTCCTGCTGCAGATGAAATTGTAAAACGGGTTATCAATAATGACTGAAAAAACAAAAGAGATGAAATTAGTTTATACTTGGCCGGAGTCCCTGTCTCAGCAGAAAACCCATTATTGTCCGGGCTGCGGGCATGGAATAATCCACAAACTTCTCGCTTCCGCGATAGATGATCTGGGAGTAAGGGAAGAGAGTGTTGTTATTTCTCCGGTAGGATGCAGTGTCTTTGTATATTATTATATCAAAGCCGATGGCATAGAATCAGCTCACGGCAGAGCCCATGCAGTAGCAACCGGGTTGAAGCGGGCTCTTCCGGAGAAAATAATCATTGCTTACCAGGGAGACGGTGATCTTCTCGCCATTGGAACAGGCGAGACGATTCATGCGGCAAACCGCGGAGAAAATATCACTGTTATTTTTGTAAATAATGCTATTTACGGGATGACCGGAGGACAGATGGCGCCTACCTCCATGGTGGGGCAGAAAACCCAAACCTCTCCTTATGGAAGACAGGCTGAGGATACGGGCCATCCCATTCGAGCGTGTGAAATGCTCAACACCCTGGAAGCTCCGGTATTTATTGAGCGCTGTGCCGTAAATAATGTAAAAAATATTACCCGGGCTAAAAAGGCGATAAAAAAAGCTCTGACAAATCAGGTTGAGAACCGGGGTTATTCCTTTGTGGAAGTGCTTTCCATGTGTCCTACCAACTGGGGTATGACTTCCCGGGACGCGGCGGATTGGGTGGAAAATGTAATGATTCCCTATTATCCGTTAAAGAATTTTCGAGACAACTAGGAGGCGAGGATATGACAGAGGAAATCATTTTTGCAGGTTTCGGCGGTCAGGGAGTACTGCTTTCAGGAAAACTTATCTGCATTGCCGCAATGCGTGAAGGAAAAGCTGTTTCCCATATTCCCTCCTACGGCGCGGAGATGCGGGGGGGCACAGCGAATTGTTCTGTTGTTGTGTCTGACGGTGAGGTTGCATCCCCTGTTATCCCTCACCCCACAATTTGCGTGGTTTTAAATAAACCTTCCCTGGTACGTTTCGAACCTGCCATGAAAGCAGGAGGGCTGATGATTTATAATACATCCCTTATTGATACAGCCCCGGAAAGAGGAGATATTGAGGCGGTACCTGTTAATGCAAATGATATTGCTTCTGAATGCGGTTCTCTTAAGGCTGCAAATATGGTTGCCCTGGGCCTGCTTATCCGGTGCAGGCCTGAACTTGCGTCTTTGGATTCAGTGATCGGTGCATTGGATGAAGCGGTTTCTTCAAGAAATAAATCTCTTAATGTGATAAATAAAGCAGCTATTGAAAAGGGATATGCCCTGGTTTAAAGGGATTTCGGATCATCCCCGGTTATTTCCGAATAAGCGTCTCTGAAGCATTTTTTGAGAATATCTTTATTTATTTTATAATACAGCTTGTTTTGTTCTCCGGTTTTATATTCAAGGATGCCGAGAATTGTGAGCCTGTTTATGTGGTAAGACATTGTTGCAGGGGTAAGAGAAAAATGTCCGGCGAGCTCATTGCTGTACCATGTACGTTTTTTCAGCAGTTTGATTATTTCTATTCTCCGCTCATCGGACAGGGCTTTAAAAAAATCAAGCGCATTTCTTCTTTTTGCCTTTTTTCTGGCGCTGTTATATCGGCCGTAGACAATTACCGGTCGGGATCCTTTAAAATAGAGAAAATCATATTCCAGATATTCGGAGATATAAATATCTATTCCTTCCGCTTTTTTAAAGAGGTTAGAGTAATCAGATTGAAAAAAATCTTTAAAAAACTGATTCCTGTCCCGGAGCAGCAGCTTTTCGTGTTCCTCCGCTGTACGGCTTAGTATCATATGCAGCGTGTCTTCCTGATCCTTTAAATA
>Ga0272441_10005903_pt1 | contig 20949 bp, 19 predicted proteins | sample SSMProp6N_FD_193582 | JGI IMG/M metagenome (GOLD analysis project Ga0272441, IMG submission 193582) | Marine sediment archaeal communities from Little Sippewissett salt marsh, Falmouth, MA, United States - SSM-Prop-6N | ecosystem: Environmental > Aquatic > Marine > Wetlands > Sediment ...
TAAGCATGTATGTCTGCGGCCCTACTGTCTACGACGTCCCGCATATCGGGCACGCCAGGAGCGCTTACGTGTTCGACGTCATAAGAAGGTACTTTGAATACTCCGGCTTCCAGGTCCTCTTTGTGAGGAACGTAACCGACGTGGACGACAAGATCATAAAGAAGGCCGGTGAGGAGCTCCAGGACATAGGCGAAAGCGTTACCGCGGGGCGGCTGAAGGAAAGGGTGGGCGACGTGGCGGCAAGATACCTGGATGTCTACCACCACGCCATGGATGTGCTGGGCATAAAGCCGCCGACACTGGAGCCGAAGGCCACGGAGAACATCAACGAGATGATGGGGTTCATACAGAAGCTCGTCGACAACGAAAGCGCTTATGTGGCCGGCAGCAACGTTTATTTCAGCGTGGAAAAGTTCGCGGATTACGGCAAGCTCTCGGGGCAGGAAAAGGACGAGATGCTCCACGGGGTGAGGATAGACGTCGACGAGAACAAGCGCTACCCGCTGGATTTCGCCCTCTGGAAGGAGGCGAAGCCCGGCGAGCCATACTGGGACAGCCCCTGGGGCAAGGGCCGGCCGGGATGGCATATCGAGTGCTCCGCCATGAGCACGCGCCTTCTCGGGGAGGTGTTCGATATACACGGGGGAGGCCTCGACCTTATATTCCCGCACCACGAGAACGAGATCGCCCAGGCGGAGGCGGCGACGGGAAAGAACTTCGCTAATTACTGGATGCATAACGGCCTTTTGACCGTCAACGGCGATAAGATGGCCAAGTCCCTGAGGAATTTCATAACCATATCGGATTTTCTCGAGAAGTACAAGGACCCGGACCTTCTTAAGCTGGCGTTCTTGAACAGCCATTACCGCAGCCCCATGGATTACAGCGGGGAGAAGATAGAGGAGATGCGCCGCTCCAAGGAGCGCATAATGATATTTTTCGACAGGGTGGACAGGATACAGAAAGAATATTCCGATCCAGGACCGGACGACGCCCTCGAGGCTGAAGCGATGAGCAAAGCACAGTGGGCCGTGAACGGCCTGCAGGAGAAGTTCGAGGAAGCGATGAACGACGATTTCAACACACCCGCGGCGATGTCCGTGATATTCGAGGCGATAAAGACGGGCAATGACTGCCTGTCGGATGAGGGCGTCGGGACGGCGGAGAAGGCGCGTCTCTCCGGGGCCATAAAGAATTACATACTGAGGTTCACGGATATACTCGGCCTGTCACTGAGGCCGGTCAAGCTGGACGACGAGTTTTCCGTGGAGATAGACCGCCTGGTCCAGCTCAGGGAAAAGGCCAGGAAAGAAAAGGATTATGAGACGTCCGACAGGATACGCGGGGAACTGACCGCGAAAGGGATCGTGGTCGAGGACACCCCGGAGGGGCCGGTATGGCGGAAGAGCTGAGAAAAGGGTTGTTCATAACTTTCGAGGGGCCGGAAGGCAGCGGGAAGAGCACGCATTCGCGCCGCCTTTCCGGGGAGCTTTCGGCCGACGGGTATGATGTCCTGCATACCTCCGAGCCAGGCGGCACCTCTCTCGGCGAAAAGATACGCGACCTGCTGCTCCAGAAGAAAGAGATCAGCATGGGGCCTTACGCCGAGCTTTTCCTTTTCGAGGCGGACAGGGCCCAGCACGTGAGGGAGGTCATCCGGCCAGGCATAGAGTCCGGGAAGATAGTCATATGCGACCGCTTCAACACGGCGACCTTCGCTTACCAGGGCTACGGGCTCGGGCTTGACATGGGCCTGGTGAAGACGGTCGACCTGGCGGCTACCGAGGGCCTGTGCCCGGAACTGACCATCCTGCTGGACATAGACGTCGCGACCGGCCTGCAGAGGGCCGGCGCCGGGGGAGAAGCCGACAGGATGGAGACGCGCGGCGATGATTTCCACGAAAAGGTCCGCGGCGGATACCTGGATATGGCGGAGCAGGACCCCGCGAGGATAAAGGTCATCAAGGTCAGGGATGACAAGGACCAGACCTACCAGCTTGTAAAGGAAGAAGTTTATGCTCTTGTTGAGCGGTATAAAGGGTCAGAGTAACGCGGTAAGATACCTTTCCAGCAGCCTTTCTTCAGGAAGAACAGCGTCAAGCTATCTTTTTTACGGACCCCGCGGGGTGGGCAGGGCCTCGTGCGCGAGGGCTTTCGCCGCGGAGATATTCTGCCGTGAAAGAACGCGGGACGGCGCGTGCGGGATGTGCCCGGCCTGCCGCAAAGTGGAGTCGGAGCTTCACCCGGACCTGATGTGGATACGGCCGGAAAAGAACAAGGCCATAAAGATAGAGCAGATCCGCAAGGCCAGGGAAAAGCTCAGTCTGAAGCCGTTCGAGTCGCCGGCGGGTTTCTGTGTGATAGAGGACGCGCACATGATGACGCAGGAAGCTTCCAACGCCCTGCTCAAGGTGCTGGAGGAGCCGCCGGGGGATTCTATACTCGCGCTTATAACGGACAAAAAGGAGCTTCTTCTCCAGACCGTGGTGTCCAGGTGCTCCGAAGTGAGGTTCCGGCCGCTGCCGGCGGCGGATACGGTGGAAATAATCAAAGCGCGCGCGGACGGCATCAGCGAGGATGACGCCTCTTTCCTCGCGTCCTTTTCCCAGGGGTCGCCGGGCGCTGCTCTGGCGATGATGGAGGAAGGACTTCTGCTGAGGAGGGAGCAGCTGGCCTCGCTTGTGAGCGAGGCTATGCGCGAGGAGAACCCATCATGCCTTAACTGGGACACGGCGGACAGGAACCTTCTGATAGAGGACCTCGATATGCTTATCGTCTTCATCCGCGACGCGGCGCTGGGCGGCGCGGGTATGGAGGAAATGGCGCTTGATAAGAGGATAGCGGCGACGGATATGTACAGGCGCCTGTCGGGCTACACGCCCGGCGGGCTTTACCGCCTCGCGGGAAGGCTTATAGGGATGAAGGCCGCTCTCGCGGGGAACGTGAACCCGAAAATAGCCGCCCAGGCGCTGCCCGGGCTGTTCGATATATAAGGAGAGGACGATGCATGAGATCATACAGGTCCAACTGAGGACCGCCGGCGAGATAAAGACCTTTATGACCAACAACATGAAGCTGGAAGTGGGGGATAAGGTGATAGTCGAGGCGGACCGCGGCCTTGAATACGGCGAGGTCGTCTCGCCCTCGGAAAAGGTCACGGACACCGGCCAGGGGGACCAGGCCCCGCGCAAGATCATAAGAAAGGCCAACCCGTGGGACGAGAAGCAGATCGCCAAGAACAAGGCCAAGACCAAGGACCTCATGAACATCTGCGACCGCAAGATACAGGAGCACAGGCTTCCCATGAAGCTTGTCGACGCCGAGTACTCTTTCGACAGGTCCAAGATAATCTTTTACTTCACCTCGGAGAACAGGGTCGATTTCAGGAACCTTGTGAGGGACCTGGCGAACATATTCCGCGTCAGGATCGAGCTGCGGCAGATCGGCGTCCGCGACGAGGCCAGGATGCTCGGCGGCCACGGCCCTTGCGGCAGGGTGCTCTGCTGCATGTCGTTCCTGAAGGATTTCGACCCGGTGACCATAAAGATGGCCAAGGTCCAGAACCTGCCTCTCAACCCGTCCAAGATATCGGGGCTGTGCGGCAGGCTCATGTGCTGTCTGGGTTACGAATACGAGTGCTACAGGGAATGTTCCAGGGGCATGCCCAAGGTCGGGCGGGAGATGAAGACCGAGTACGGCAAGGGCAAGGTGATAGCCGTAAACCCCCTGAAAAGGACGGTCACGGTCGACCTGGGCGAAGGCAAGATAAAGGACATCGTTATAGAGCAGTAAAACGGGAAAAAGGGAATACATGTCAAAGTTCTACATTACCACTCCTATTTATTACGTGAACGCCAACCCGCATATAGGGCACGCTTACACCCAGATAGCGGTCGACGCGATCTCCAGGTACCACAGGATGCTGGGCGAGGAGGTGTTCTTTCTCACCGGCACGGACGAACACGGCGAGAAAATAGAGGAAGCGACCATAAAGGCCGGGTTCGACAAGGGCGGGGAAAAGGATTTCGTGGATACGATAGTGCCCAATTTCAAGAAAGTATGGGAGGCCCTGGAGATAGATTACGACGATTTCATAAGGACCACCGACGCTGAGCACGAGAAGGTCGTCCAGGGGATACTCTCGAAAATGCGGGAGAACGGCGACATATACCCCGACGAGTACGACGGCTGGTTCTGCACGCCGTGCGAGACGTTCTGGACGGACACGCAGGCGGAAGGCGGTAACTGCCCGGAGTGCGGCAGGCCCGTGGAAAGGCTCAAGGAGAAGAACTATTTCTTCAAGATGAAGAAACACCAGGCCTGGCTGCTGGACTACATCGACCGGAACCCGGAGTTCATCATGCCTGAATTCCGCAAGAACGAGGTCCTGGGTTTTCTCAGGGAGGAGCTCAACGACCTCTGCATATCCAGGCCGAAGGACAGGATGTCCTGGGGGATAGAGATACCGTTCGATAAGGATTACGTGGTATACGTCTGGTTCGAGGCGCTGATAAACTACCTTTCGGGCCCCAAAAAGAACAACAGGTTCGATGAGCTCTGGCCGGCGGATATACACGTGATAGCCAAGGACATACTCCGGCACCACGCCGTCTACTGGCCGATCATGCTGAAGAGCCTGGGCATGCCGCTGCCCGGCACGATATTCGCACACGGGTGGTGGAAGATGGGGCGGGAGAAGATGTCCAAGTCAAGGGGCAACGTGGCCGACCCGCTGGAGCTGATCAAGAAATACGGAGTAGACCCGTTGAGGTATTTTCTGTTGAGGGCTGTGAATTTCGGGATGGACGGGTCCTTCAGCGAGGACGCTCTCGTCACCCTTTACAACAGCGACCTTGCCAATGACCTCGGCAACCTTTTGAACCGCACCCTCACCATGGTGGAGAAATATTTCGACGGCGTCTCCCCGGAAGCGCCGGATGATCCCGGATGCGCCGAGCAGAAGGAAAGGAGCAGGGATCTGCGTTCGCCCGCGTCGCAGCTTTTCGGCTGGACGCACGAGTACCTGGCCTCGCCGAGGCTTTTCATGAAGGAAGCGCTGGAATCCGTGATGATGGTGGTGGGCAAGGCCAACAAATACATAGAGGAATCGGCGCCCTGGAGCTACGCTAAGAAGGGCAACACCGAAGCGATAAAGCTGATCCTGGCGGACCTTCTGGAGGTCCTCAGGGTAAGCGCGATAAACCTTTCCCCGTTCATGCCGGCCACGGCCGCGCGCCTGTGGGAGCAGCTCGGCCTCGGCGCGTTCTACGAGGACGAACAGATGAGGCAGGTCCGCCGGGATGTGGTCGAGGAAGTGCTTGAGAGAAAGGAAGAAGAGATATGGAAGGACTTCCCGGCGGGGGTGAAGACCGCCAAAGGGGAGCCTCTTTTCATGCGGATAAAATGACCCGAGCCTCCAGAAAAGACATATCCGATAAGGTCCGGAACGACCAGAACCTGACAGATTTCCAGAAGAGAGCGCTTCTGGCGGCGCTCGAGATACCGCGCGGCCAGACCCGGTCTTACGCGTGGGTGGCCGGAAGGGCTGGATCCCCGCGGGCGTGCAGGGCGGCGGGAAGAGCCCTGTCGGCGAACCCTTACGCGCCGGACGTTCCATGCCACAGGGTGATAGCCTCCGACGGCTCCATAGGCGGATATTCCGGAGGGACGGCTAAAAAGAGAAAGCTCCTGGCGGAAGAAGGTCGGCGATGAGGCTTATTGATTCACACTGTCATCTTGATTTCCCCGACTTCAGGGACGACCTGGACGATGTCGTCGAAAGGTCCAGGACCGCGGGCCTTGTGAGGATGGTGGTCCCGGGGACCGATATAAAGAGCAGCGAAAAGGCGATCAAGATAGCCGGGAAGTACCACGAGGTGTTCGCCTCTGTGGGCATACACCCGCATGACGCGGACAACTACTCCGGCTTCGATATATCAAGGCTGAGGGAATTGGCCACGCACGAGGACAAGGTGGTCGCGGTGGGAGAGATAGGCCTGGACCATTTCAAAGGGTATTCCGACCGCGGCAACCAGATGAGGCTTTTCAAGGAATGCTTGTCGCTTGCCCGGCAGCTTGACCTTCCCGTTATCGTGCATAACCGCCAGGCGGGCAAGGAGCTTATGAGCGTCCTGAAACAGGACGCGCCCGCCCCCCTGAGGGGCGTGATACACTGCTTTTCCGGCGACGAGGGTTTTCTCAGGGAAGTCCTGGAAATGGGATTTTACGTGTCTTTCGCGGGCAATATAACATACGAGAAGTCCTCGGACCTGCGCGATCTGGCGGGAAAGGCGCCTCTAGAAAGGCTGCTGCTTGAAACGGACTCCCCTTACATAACGCCCGCGCAAAAAAGAGGCAAGAGGAACGAGCCTGAGAACGTAAAATATCTTTTAGGCCTTTATTCCGAAATATACGGCCTGAGCGGCGAGGATATCGCCGAAGCCACTACGGAAAACGCCAACCGCCTTTTCAAGCTGGGCACCGGCAAGAAGAGCACGTACGCTTATAAGATAAGGGATTCGCTGTATCTTAACGTCACCTACAGGTGCACGAACAGGTGCGGTTTCTGCACTCGCGATGTCTCTGATCACGTCAAGGGATATGATCTGGTGCTTGATAAGGAGCCTTCCTTCGACGATCTTGTGCTGGCCATCGGCGGCGTCACCGGGCACAAGGAGATCGTCTTCTGCGGTTTCGGCGAGCCGACCCTGCGGCTGGGAGCCGTTAAACGCGTGGGTTCCTACATAAAACAGAACGGCGGAAGGGTGCGCCTGACGACCAACGGGGAAGCCAACCTGATATACGGGAGGAAGATAGCCCCGGAGCTGAAAGGCGCTGTGGACAGGGTATCCGTCAGCCTGAACTCTCCGGACGAGGGGACTTACGCGGAACTTTGCCGGCCGGTTTTCGGCGGCGAAGCCTATGGGGCCATCCTGGATTTTATCGCTGACTGCAGGGGGCAGGGGATAGAGGTCGAGGTCACCTGCCTTGACGTGGTCGGGGAAGAGGGCGTGGAAAAATGCCGGCGCATCGCGGAGGACATGGGCGCCGAGTTCAGGCTGAGGCGCCTGCATGTGGTGGGATAGTTCAGCGGAGGGGCCCATCCGGAACACCCCCGATATCCGGGAGGATTTTAGATCTAACATAAGATGTCGAAATTAACTGATCTTCTCAGGAACAACAGGATATACGTATACCTTTTTATTTTCGTCGCCCTGATAAACCTGCTGGTCTTCGCCGGATGGATGGCTGAGAGACACGGTAAAGCCGGGCAGGCGGAGATGACGTCCGGGGAGGTCCGCCCCGCCTCTGAACAGGCCGCGGCGGAACAGGCCGAGCCCGCCGGAACGACCCTTTTCAACGATGATGACGTCAAGGCCAGGCAGGCAAAGCTGGAGGAGCTGGCCTCCGAGAAGCCCCTGTTGTATCTTTTTATAGGCCTTTTCAACCTTACGATACTTTTCTTTATCCTGCTGGGGGTCATACTTGACGTCTATCTTATCATCCGGCTTATCCGGCGCGACCCTGTCAGGATAAGGATAACCGGCCGGGAGGAGCCCAGGTGGGTCATAGGGGATATCTTCAGGGTTGTCCTAATATTCCTTTCCTTCGGATACGCTTTTGTCATAGCCCAGAGCTTCGCGGCGCGGCAGCTGCCCATACTTTACAACGAGAACTTCCGCATGGTCTTTAACACGGCCATGATGAACATCGTGGGCATAGGGGTAATACTGTATTTCGTCCTGAAAAAATACGGCCAGGACCTGAACGCCATAGGCCTTACCTTTAAAAAGATACCCAGGGGGATCTTTTACGCCGCGGCCGGATACATAGCGATAATACCCGTCATCATCGGGATAATGATAGCGACCTATTACGCCGCGAAGCTCTTTGAGTACAGGCCTCCCGTGCAGCCGATAGTGGAGGTCTTCATGGAGGAGAAAGAGACGTCCGTGCTGCTTCTTTCCGCGGTGTTCGCGGCGGTTTTCGGTCCTTTCGCGGAGGAGGTGTTCTTCCGCGGGTTCATGTATCCCGCGATAAGAAAAAAGATCGGGGTGTTCGGGGGCATGCTGGTGACCTCGGCCGTGTTCTCTTTCCTGCACACGCATCTTGTCGGATTTCTCCCGATACTCGTCCTTGGAATGCTACTGGCTTACCTTTACGAGAAGACGGGGTCGCTGCTGCCGTCCATATTCGTGCACATCACGCATAACCTGGGGATGGTGGCGCTGGTCTTTCTTATGCGGTACGTGGGCACTTAGGAGCCTGGAGGATATTAGATGAAGTATGATACGATACGGTGGAAAAAGGGCAGAGTGGAGATGCTCGACCAGACGCTGCTGCCGGGAAAGACCAGGTATATATCCTGCCGGGCGGCCGGCGACATAGCCAGGGCCATAAAGACCATGAAGATACGCGGGGCGCCGGCGATAGGCATAGCCGCCGCTTTCGGGGTGTATCTCGGCCTGCGCGGCAGCAAAGCGAGGGATGTGAAAGGCCTGAGAAGGGACCTTCGCCGCGCGATGGACCTGCTGGCGCGGTCAAGGCCGACGGCCCGCAACCTTTTCTGGGCGCTGGAGAGGATGGGCGCGCATTTCGAGAAGAACAGGCGCCTGTCCGTCCCTGGGATAAAAGAGGAGATGCTCCGCGAGGCCCGCGCCATGCTGGAGGAGGACAAGCGCATATGCCGGAAGATAGGCGACAACGGGAAAAAACTGATAAAGAAAGGCTGCAGGATCCTTACCCACTGCAACGCGGGCGGGCTGGCCACCGGAGCGTTCGGGACGGCGCTGGGGGTGATATTCGCTTCCAGGCCCAGGATAAAGATGGTATACGCCGACGAGACCAGGCCCGTTCTGCAGGGCGCCCGACTGACCGTCTGGGAGCTTGTCAACGCCGGGGTCCCGGCCACGCTGATCTGCGACAACATGGCCGCTTCCATAATGGCGAAGAAAGAAATAGACGCGGTTGTCGTGGGGGCTGACCGCATAGCGTCCAACGGCGACACCGCGAACAAGATAGGCACGTATAACCTCGCCGTCCTGGCGCGTTACCACGGGATACCTTTCTATGTGGCCGCCCCGGCCTCGACGTTCGATCTCTCGCTTCGGGGCGGAAAGGATATCCCGATAGAGGAGCGGCCGCCGGCGGAAGTGAAAAAGATAAACGGCAGGTACATCACGCTCGAAAAGGTGAAGGTGCGGAACCCGGCTTTCGACGTGACCCCCGCGGGGCTTATAACCGCGATAATAACGGAAAAGGGGGTCATACCCGGGCCGGATAAGGATAAGATACGAAAGACGGTCCTCTGAACGTGGATGAAAGGCATTTTATGCGGGAAGATAGGTTGATCCAGGAGATCCGCAAGAGGGCCGGAAAACCCGGTAAACCTGTCGTGGCGGGCATAGGCGACGACTGCGCCGTCCTGGACCTGGAGAAGGACCGGTACCTGCTGTGGGCCGCAGACATGATAGTCGAGGGGACCCACTTCAGGATACCGGATGTCCCATTCAAAAAGATAGGCTGGAAGGCTGTCGCGGTCAACATAAGCGATATAGCGGCCATGGGCGGACTGCCGCGTTACCTGACCGTGAGCATAGGCGTCCCGAAAGGGATGAAGGACAGCTCCATACGGGGCGTGTATGACGGCATCTTCTCCGCCTGCGAACAATACGGGATAAAACTTTTGGGAGGAGACACCGTGCTGTCCCGTAAGCTGGTAATAGACGTATCCATCATGGGGGCCGTAGAGAAAAGCAGGCTCACGCTGAGAAGCGGGGCGAAAGAAGGGGACCTGGTGCTCGTGACCGGTCCGGTCAGGGACGGGAAAAAGCAGCACGCCGACCTCACGCCCCGCCTCGACGAAGCGAGGGCCCTTACCAGGCGGAACAGGGTAAGCTCCATGATAGACACGTCCGACGGAATAGCGCCGGACGCGGGAAGGTTATGCCGGCAAAGCCGCAAGGGCTGCCTGCTTTACGAGGGCGCTATCCCGCTTTCGAAAGGGCTTTCGCTCAGGGACGCTTTGTATTACGGCGAGAGCTTTGAACTGCTTTTCACCATGTCCCCGAGGCAGGCCTCAAAACTCTTCCGGGACATGAAAATAACGGGAGAGATCCCGGGGTATTTCGTCATCGGGGAGATAACGAAGCCGGGCAAGGGCATGCGCCTGGCGCGCGAGGACGGGAGCATAGAGCCGCTGAAGACGGAGGGGTTCAAACATCTGTGAGTTTGGAGTACATGCCATGTGAGCTTGGAGCGGGAGAATGGAGCGGGCAGGATGAGGACGGTGGTAACGAAAAGCCCTGAAGAGACGGTCGAGTTCGCCGCGGAACTCGCGGCCTCCCTCAAAGGAGGGGACCTTATAGCGCTTGTCGGCGACCTCGGGGCGGGAAAGACCATGTTCGTGAAGGGCCTGGCTAAAGGCCTCGGCGTTAAAGACCCGCAGTACGTGAACAGCGCCTCTTTTGTGGTCATGAAAGAATACCGGGGCGAAAAGGACCTTTATCATTTCGACATATACAGGCTGGACAGCGCCGGTTTCAGCGAGACAGTGGATTACGAGAAATATTTTTACGGCGGGGGGGTCACGGCCGTGGAGTGGGCCGACAGGATAACGGAGCTTCTGCCGGAGGAATACCTCGAGGTGCGGGTGGAATACGGCGAAGGCGACGAAAGGAAACTTACATTGAGACCCGTGGGGAAGAGATTTGAAGACGCTGGCGTTTGACACATCAACGAAGTTCCTGACCATAGCCCTTTTTGAGGGGGACACCCTGAAGGCGGAATACCATAAGGATGAGGGCATCCGCCACAGCGAGATACTCGTTCCCGTTATAAAGGATATGCTGGAGGGCCTCGGCTGGAAGATAACCGGGATAGGGCTTATCTGCGCGGGCATCGGCCCCGGATCATTTACGGGCCTCCGCATCGGTGTCGCTACGGTGAAGGCCCTGGCGGCCGTTACGGGCTGCCGGGTGATAGGGGTCCCGACCATGGACGCTGTCATCCTCAATTACAGGGGGAAAGAGGAGAAGGCCGCCCCGCTTCTTGACGCCCACAAAGGGAAGGTGTATTCATGCATATACGGGCTCGGCGGGGGGGAGCCTGAGAGAACAACGGAATACATGCTTATAACGGCCGATGATCTCCTTGCCCGATTGAAGGAGAAGGTCGTTTTCTTCGGCGGGGCCGTAAGCATATACAAAGATCAACTCGATAAGCACCCCCTGGCCGGATATGACGAGATGATAGACTGGTATCCCAGGGCGTCTGAAATAGGGCGGCTGGGGATCGCCAGGTCCGCTTCGGGCACCGACGATCCGGAAGCCCTGGACCCCTTGTATTTGCACCCGAAGGAATGTAACATTACAGGTAAAAGATGAACAACACGACCTACAGGCCCACATGGGCGGAAATTGACCTGGGATCGGTAAGGCATAACCTCGGCCATATACGCGCGATGATCGGGCGCGGCGTGAGCGTCATGGGAGTTGTAAAGGCCAACGCGTACGGGCACGGGATACACCGGATAAGCGGCGCCCTGGTCGACGAGGGGATCGATTATCTCGGCGTGGCCACCGTGGACGAGGCGCTTACTTTGAGGCAAGGCGGGGTCTCGGCTCCCATACTTGTTCTCGGCTCCGTTCTCGGCGAAGAGGCCAGGGCCGCCGCTGAACATGACGTCACTCTTACCATATGCGACTCGGAACTTCTGGGCATGCTTGACGCCTTTTCAAAAAAAAGAAGCGTTAGGCCGAAAGCGCACGTCAAGGTGGATACGGGCATGGGCAGGATAGGCGTATGGCACGAGCGGGCTTCGGACTTCCTTAAAGAGGTGAAGAAAAGGAAAGGCGTGGAGCTCGAAGGCGTCTATACCCATTTTTCCTCGGCCGGCCGCGACAAGCTTGTCACCAGGATGCAGATAAGCGATTTCGAGAAGGTCGTGCGGGAAGCCGCGGATTCCGGCATAAAGCCCAGGTACGTCCACGCGGCTAACAGCATAGCGGTGGTCGACTGGAAGAAGTCGCACATGAACCTGGTAAGGCCGGGCATAATGCTTTACGGCGTATATCCCAAGGAAAGTTTCCGGAGGAACTTCACGCTCAGGCCCGTCATGAACCTCAAGACCAGGATAGTGCACCTGAAGGACACTCCCCCGGGCAGGTCCATAAGTTACGGCCGCACCTACATAACCCAGAAAGACACGAAGATAGCCACCATACCGATAGGCTACGCCGACGGTTACGGCAGGATACTTTCCAACAAGGCGGAAGCGCTCGTGAGGGGCCAGTTCGTCCGCGTGGTCGGCATGGTGACGATGGACCAGACGCTTATAGACGTCGGGCACGTGAAGGAGGTCAAGGTCGGAGATGAAGTGGTGCTCATCGGCCGCCAGGGCGGATCCGATATACCTATAGAGAAAATAGCGAAGCTGTCCGGCACCATACCTTACGAGATCCTCGCCACGATAACCGACAGGGTCCCCCGGATCTACAAGGCCTAGCCGCTTTTCTTCCCGGTCCCCGGAAGCCTTTTTTCAAAAAAAATTGTAACCAAACAGGGTAAACGTGTGTCTATAGTCAGGGAGGCCGATAATGTAACATATTTTGGGCACTTTCGAGGTGTCATCTCGAGCGAGTGAGCCGAAGGCGAGCGAGTCGAGAGATCTTTTACGGGCAGTAGTCAAAGAACTTGTAATAGATTCCTCGATTCGGCCTTCGGCCTCACTCGGAATGACAGCAGTAGAAAGTACCCAATTATCTTGATACTACTGGAAAGCCGGGAATCTTGACAAAATATACCCGTGTTGTTATACTTATTAAACATGTCCGGCAATTATATATAGGAAATCATAATAATACATCAAGAAAGGCGAGAAAGATGGCTAAGATAACTGGCGCGGAAATATTGATAAAAAGCCTTATGGAGGAGGGAGTTAAGGATATCTTCGGTTATCCCGGAGGTTCCGTCATACCTCTCACTGACAAGCTTTACGCTGAGAAGGGGATACATTTCCACCTTACGAGGCACGAACAGGGCGCCGTGCACGCGGCCGACGGTTATGCCCGGGCGACCGGCAAGGTGGGGGTGTGCATGGCCACTTCGGGCCCCGGGGCGACGAACCTTGTCACGGGCATCGCCACGGCCTACATGGACTCGATACCCATAGTCGCGATAACCGGCCAGGTCAAGTGCATGCTTATAGGCAACGACGCTTTCCAGGAAGCGGACATGGTCGGCATAACGCGCCCGATCACCAAGCATAATTATCTGGTCAGGGACATAAAGGACCTGGCGAGGACGGTCAAGGAAGCTTTCCACATAGCGAGGACCGGGCGTCCGGGCCCCGTACTCATAGACCTTCCGGTCGATATACAGCTCCAGACGTTCGAGTTCAGGTACCCGAAGACCGTCGACATCAAAGGTTACAAGCCGACATACAGGGGCCACGTCGGGCAGATAAAGAAAATTGCCCGGGCCGTGGAAAAAAGCCAGAAACCGCTTCTGTACGTCGGCGGCGGCGTCATACTTTCCGAAGCCAGCGGCGAACTGACCAAGCTCGCCAGGAAGGCCAACATCCCGGTGACCACGACCATGATGGGGCTGGGAGCGTTCCCCGAGGACGACCCGCTGAGCCTGGGCATGCTGGGCATGCACGGCACGGCGTACGCCAACCACGCGACCCAGGAGGCCGACCTTATTATAGCGGTGGGCGCCAGGTTCGACGACAGGGTCACCGGAAGGCTTGACACGTTCGCGCCGAAAGCGACGATAGTGCATATCGACATCGACCCTTCGAGCGTGAGCAAGAACGTCCCGGTGGACATACCCGTCATAGGCGACGCTAAGGAGATCCTGAAGGAGCTTTTGAAATACGTGAAAAAAGGCAAATACCAGAAGTGGCATTCGGTGATAAACAAATGGAAGAAGGAGATACCGCTCAGGTACAGGGACGACGACAGGCTCAGGCCGCAGTATATCATCGAGCAGCTGCACGAACTGACCAAGAACAGGAAAGATGTGATAATAGCCACCGAGGTCGGACAGAACCAGATGTGGGCGGCGCAGCATTACACCTATACCAAGCCCCGCACCTGGTTATCGAGCGGCGGCCTGGGCACGATGGGATACGGCTTCCCGGCGGCCATAGGCGCGCAGGTGGGCAAGCCGGGCGCTCTGGTCGTGGACCTGGCCGGGGACGGCAGTATACAGATGAACATACAGGAACTGGCGCTGGCCGTCATCGAGAACATCCCTGTCAAGATACTGATACTCAATAACGGGTACCTGGGGATGGTCCGGCAGTGGCAGGAGCTTTTCTACAGCAAGCGCTACGCGTTCACGGTCCTGGCCGAGAACACGAGGAGTTACTGCCCGGACTTCGTCAAGCTGGCGGAAAGCTACGGGGCAAAGGGCATACGCGTCACGAAAAAGAAGGATGTCAAAAAGGCCCTCAAGGACGCTTTCAAGGACAAGGGCCCGGTGATAGTGGAGTTCATGGTGGAGCGAGAGGAGAACGTCTTCCCGATGGTGCCCGCCGGGGAGACTATCAGCAACATGCTCCACGGGCTGGCATAGAACAGGAGATTAAAATGGAAAAATTCGTTATATCGGTGCTGGTTGAGAACAAGTTCGGCGTTCTGGCGAGGGTGGCGGGGCTTTTTTCCGCGCGCGGGTTCAATATTGATTCGCTCGCGGTCGGGGAGACCGAGGACCCGGAGGTCTCGCGCATGACGATAGTGGTCGACGCCGACGAGAAGATACTCGAGCAGATAAAGAAACAGCTCAACAAGCTTATCGACGTTATCAGGGTGCAGGACCTGACCAGCAGGGAATATGTCGGCCGGGAGCTCATACTGATAAAGGTCAAGGCGCCCGCCAAGAACGTGCGCGAGAAGATCGTGAGAGTAGTGGATTCCACCGGGGCCGAGATAGTAGATATCGGCAAGAAGACCATAACGGTGGAGGAGTCCGGGGACGAGCACAAGATAAAGGCGCTTATTGAACTTCTGCGCCCTTACGGCATCCTGGAGATCGCCCGGACCGGTAAGATAGCTCTTCAGTGCGACGTATAAAAGAAAAGGAGAAGAAGATGGCGAAGATGTTTTATGACAAAGACGCGGACCTGGGCCTCCTGGAAGGGAAGACCGTCGCGGTTATCGGTTACGGCATACAGGGCCGCGGGCAGTCGCTCAACCTGAGGGACAGCGGCGTGGATGTGGTGGTGAGCGAGCTCGAGGGCACGCCCAATCACGAACAGGCGAAAAAGGACGGCTTTGGCGTCGTGAGCGCCGAAGAAGCGGCCAAACGAGCGGATATTATACAGATACTCACGCAGGACCATGTCCAGGCCAAGGTCTACAAGGACTTTATAGAGGCGAACCTGTCCGGGGGCAAGGCGCTGTGCTTTTCTCACGGGTTCAACATACATTTCAAGCAGATAGTGCCGCCCGCGGACGTCGACGTGTTCATGGTAGCGCCCAAAGGGCCCGGAGCCCTGGTGCGCGAGATGTACGAGCAGGGCAAAGGCGTGCCGTGCCTTATAGCGGTATTCCAGGACGCGACCGGCAAGGCCCGCGGCAGGGCCCTCGCCTACGCCAAGGCCATAGGCGGGACAAGGGCGGGAGTGATCGAGACGACGTTCAAAGAGGAGACGGAGACGGACCTCTTCGGGGAGCAGTCCGTTCTTTGCGGCGGGGCGTCGGAGCTTATAAAAGCCGGGTTCGACACCCTGGTGGAAGCTGGTTACCAGCCCGAGATCGCCTACTTCGAGTGCCTGCACGAGCTCAAGCTCATTACGGACCTGATCTACAAGTACGGCATATACGGCATGAGGAAAAGGGTGTCCGACACTGCCGAGTACGGGGACATAACCAGGGGCAAAAGGGTCATAAACAGCCAGACCCGCGAGGAGATGAAGAAGATACTGGCCGAGATACAGTCAGGCAGTTTCGCGGACGAGTGGATCAAGGAGAACCTCGAGGGCCGGCCGAAATATAACAAGATAACCGAAGAGGAAAAGCAGCACAAGATAGAAAAGATCGGCGAAGAGCTGCGGGGCATGATGCCCTGGCTCTAAAGAGAGGAAAAAGATGAAAAAGAAAAGAGTCCTGATATTCGACACGACCTTAAGGGACGGGGAACAGACCCCGGGCGCCAGCCTCAACGTCAACGAGAAGCTGAAGATAGCGATGCAGCTGGAAAAGCTCGGAGTCGATATCATCGAAGCCGGCTTCCCCAGGACCAGCCCGGGCGACCTGGAGGCCGTGAAGACGGTAGGCAGGCACCTCAAAAAGACAACGGTCTGCGGGCTGGCAAGGGCCACGAAAAAGGACATCGACGACGCCTACTCCGCGCTCAAGGCAGCCAAAAAACCCCGTATACACGTATTTCTCGCCACCTCCAAGATACACATGAAGTACAAGCTCAAGAAGGCGGAGGAAGAGATACTGGAGGCCGCGGTCCAGGCGGTGAAGTACGCGAGGAAGAAAGTGGCCGACGTGGAGTTCTCCCCCGAGGACGCTTCCCGAACGGAAAAGGGGTTCCTGGCGAAAGTGGTGGAGGCCGTGATAAAGGCCGGGGCGGGCACGGTCAACATCCCCGACACGGTGGGCTACGCGGTGCCACAGGAGTTCGGCGAAACGATAAAATACCTGGTGGACGAGGTGCCCAACATCGGCAAGGCGGTCATAAGCGTGCACTGCCATAACGACCTCGGCCTGGGGGTCAGCAATTCACTGGCGGCCGTCATGAACGGGGCGAGGCAGGTGGAGTGCACCATAAACGGGCTGGGGGAGAGGGCCGGCAACGCTTCGCTCGAGGAGATCGTCATGGGGCTGGCCATGAGAAAGGACATATACGGGAACCTCGCCACCGGCATCAATACAAGGGAGCTTTACAGGACCAGCAAGCTCGTGAGCAAGCTCACCGGGATAGACGTCCAGCCCAACAAGGCCATAATCGGCGAGAACGCCTTCAGCCACGAATCCGGCATACACCAGGACGGCGTCCTCAAGAAAAGGGTGACCTACGAGATCATAAGGCCCCAGGACGTCGGCTTCAAGGGCAGCAAGCTGGTCCTCGGTAAGCTTTCCGGCAGGCATGCCTTTTCCGAGAGGCTCAAAGAGCTGGGGTACTCACTTTCAGCCGCCGAGCTTGACCAGGCCTTTTCCCGTTTCAAGCAGCTCGCGGATAAGAAGCGCAAGATATTCGACGAGGACCTGGCCACGCTGGTGGAAAGCGAGCTCGACAACGTGCCCCGCGAGTACCGGCTCATACACTTCCAGGTGACAAGCGGGAACAACGTCGAGCCCATAGCGATAATAGAGATCGAGAAGAACAAAAAGGTCCTGAAGGCGACGGCCAGCGGCGACGGACCGATAGACGCCTGTTTCAAGACCATCGACAAGGCCACCGGGCACAAGGGTAAGCTGGTGGACTACAAGGTCAACGCCGTGACAAGCGGGAGGGACGCTCTGGGCGAAGCCAGCGTCAAGATAGCTTCAGGGGGCGATATGGTCATAGGCAGGGGCCTGAGCACGGACGTGATCGAGGCAAGCGTCCTGGCTTACGTCAACGCGATAAACCGCCTCGCGCTGAGGAGAAAAAGGCTGAAAAAGAGGCGCGCTTGATGAGTACCTCAAAGAGGGGCAAAAGGACCTACGGCCTTCTGGGTAAGGGGATAGGTTATTCCCTTTCCCCGGCCATGCACAACGCCGCGTTCCGCCATTTCGGCGCCGGGGCCGAGTACATTCTGTTCGACGTCGAGGAGGAGGCGCTTGAGGGTTTTTTCCGGAAGAAGCTTCTCGGCGGAAAGATAAGCGGCGTGAATGTTACCGTGCCCTACAAGGTCAGGATAAAAGAGATGCTCGGATCCGAGCCTTCGTGTTCCCTGGGGGAAGACGCCACGGCGATCGGGGCCGTGAACACGATAGAAGTAAGTCCGGGGGGGCTTTCGGGCTTTAATACGGATGTCAGGGGGTTTTACGATTCGCTGGCGGAGGAGACCGGTTTCGATCCCGCCGGCGGCAAGGTGTTTGTCATTGGCGCCGGCGGCGCCGCGCGCGCCGTCTGCTTCGCGCTCATGACGTGCGGTTCCTCGCCGGCTGAACGGATATCCGTCTTCGACGTCGACGCTTCAAGGGCTTCTTCCCTCGCCGGCGAAATGGCGGGGGTCTTCGGCCCGGGCGTCTTGAGGGCCGTCGATGAAAAGGAGATACCGGCGGCTGCCGCCGAAAGCGCTCTTCTGGTGAACGCCACGCCGATGGGCACGGAAAAAGGCGACCCTTACCCGGGCTCTCCCGGGCTGCCTGAGATGCTGCACCCGGGCATGGCCGTCTATGACCTGGTTTACCGCAGGCAGACGGAACTTCTGAAGGCCGCGCGCGATAAGGGCCTGAAGGCGGCCGGCGGCCTGGGCATGCTGGTCGGACAGGCCGCGCTCTCCTTTGATATCTGGGTAGACGAGAATTTTTACCTGGGCGAGATCCGCCAGGTCATGAGAAAAGCGGCCGAAAAGGAGCTTAAAAGAAGGGAAAAAGAGGCTGATTAAATGGAGACAGCGGTCGTTTTCGTTCTCGGGGCGGTAATAGGAAGTTTTCTGAACGTGTGCATTTACAGGCTGCCCCTGGGGAGGTCTATCGTGACCCCCAGGTCTCATTGCCCTTTCTGCGAAAGCCCGATAGGCTGGTTCGATAATATACCGCTTATCAGTTATATCGTCCTGCTGGGGAAATGCAGGAAGTGCGGCCGGCCCATACCCGTCAGGTATTTTCTGGTGGAGCTGGCAAGCGCCCTTTCCGGGGTGGCGCTGCTGGCGTTCTTCAGCCCGGGGCCGGTGTTCCTGGCTTACTGGCTGTTCACTTTGATCCTGATAACGATAGTGGGTATAGACATAGAGCACCAGGAGATCCCGGATATACTGACGATACCGGGGATGTGCCTGGGGGTGGTCCTGATGACGGCGCTCAGGCTGGACGGTTCCGCCTCGCGCGTATCTTCGCTGCTGAATTCTTTTCTCGGGCTGGCGGCGGGGGGAGGAAGCATGTTCCTGATGGGCGTGGCCGGAGAGCTGATCTTTAAAAAACAGGCCCTGGGAGGCGGCGACGTTAAACTGATGGCCATGATCGGAGCGTTCATCGGCTGGAAGCTGGTGCTTCTCGCTTTTTTCATGGCGCCGGTGCTGGGCGCGGGCGTAGGCCTTTTCATGAAGATAAGGTTCAGGCGGGATGTCATCGCCTACGGGCCTTACCTGTCCCTGGCGGCCTTTATAAGCCTTATATGCGGGGAGAGGATAATTAATTATTTGTTCTGGTTTTGATCCGTTTTAACCTGAAAAGAGGTGTGAAATGCTGCGTTACATGACGGCTGGAGAATCCCACGGCAGGGAACTTGTGGCCATTCTCGACGGAGTGCCCGCCGGCCTGAAGCTGGACAAAAAGGTCATCGACAGGGAGCTTGCCAGGAGGATGGGCGGGTACGGCCGCGGCGGCAGGATGGGCATAGAGAAGGACCGGGTCGAGATAGTAGCCGGGTGCAGGAAGGGCGCCACTATAGGAAGCCCCATAGGCCTTGTTATAGAGAACAAAGACTTCAAGATAGACGAGCTGCCCGGCGTCAAGTGCCCCCGCCCGGGGCACGCCGACCTCGCCGGCATGCAGAAATACGCCCTGAAAGACGCCAGGGACGTGCTGGAAAGGGCCAGCGCCAGGGAGACGGCCGCGAGGGTGGCGGTGGGAGCCGTGGCCAAGGCTATACTGGCCGTGTTCGGCATCCGCGTATCCAGCCATGTTACGATGATCGGCGGGGTGGAGGCCAGGGTGGAAGGACTTACCGTGGATACGATGATCAAAAGAGCCGCGAAGTCGGACGTGATGTGCGCCGATGCCGAGGCATCCAGGAAGATGAAGAAGCGCATAGACGAGGCCGCGAAAGCGGGCGATACTCTCGGCGGATCTTTCGAGGTCATTGCCGAAGGGGTCCCGCCGGGGCTCGGCAGTTACGCGCAGTGGGACAGGCGCCTGGACGGCGGGCTCTCCCGAGCGGTCATGTCGATACCCGCGGTAAAGGCGGTCTCCATCGGGGACGGGATAAGGAACGCTTCTATCAGGGGCTCCCAGGTGCACGACGATATATCATACAATAAGAGGCTCAAGGCTTTCACAAGGAGCACCAACAACGCCGGGGGGCTGGAAGGCGGAGTCACCAACGGCTCGCCGATACTGGTCAGGGCCTTCATGAAACCGATAGCCACGCTGGCGTCGCCGCTGAAGTCGGTCGATATACGCACGAAAAAACGGGCTTCTGCCGCCGTGGAACGGGCCGACGTGACTGCCGTACCCGCGTGCGCGGTGATAGGCGAGGCCCAGGTCGCTTTCGTGATAGCCGGCGCGTTCCTCGAGAAGTTCGGGGCCGATTCCATGGAGGAGGCGGAGGCCAATCACTCCTCTTATTTGAAGCGGCTGAAAAAGATGTGAGCGGTACAGGCATGCCGAAAGAAAAGAGCAACATAGTGCTCGTGGGCTTCATGGGCACGGGAAAGACCGTCCTGGCTAAAGAACTGGCCGAGCGGACGGGGATGGCATACGTGAGCACGGACGACCTTATTGAGGAGCGCGAGGGAAGGCCCATAAGGGACATATTCAGGGATGACGGCGAGGCCTATTTCAGGAAGGTCGAAAAAGAGGTCATAGCCGAAGTCAGCGGAAAACGGGGGCAGGTAGTGGATGCCGGAGGCGGCGCGGTGCTTGACCCGGTTAACATGGAAAACCTGAGAAAGAAGGGCCTGATAATATGCCTCTGGGCGTCGCCCCGGGCCATACACGAAAGGACGCGCGGGCACTCTCACCGGCCGCTGCTTAACGTGGAAGACCCCGAGAAGCGCATATCGGAGCTCCTGGAGAAAAGGAGGCCTTTTTACGAGAAGGCTGATTTCCACATCGATACCAC
>Ga0272441_10005904_pt1 | contig 20947 bp, 19 predicted proteins | sample SSMProp6N_FD_193582 | JGI IMG/M metagenome (GOLD analysis project Ga0272441, IMG submission 193582) | Marine sediment archaeal communities from Little Sippewissett salt marsh, Falmouth, MA, United States - SSM-Prop-6N | ecosystem: Environmental > Aquatic > Marine > Wetlands > Sediment ...
GCGTTCATCGGCGTCAGTAACGCAGCAGCCACCGTGTTCACCACCCTCTACTCGTCGTTCTTCGAGAAAGACGACATGGATAAGGCTTTCGGGCTCTACGGTCTGATCAACCTCTCCGCCATGAGCCTGGGCAGCCTCGCGGGGTACGTCCCTCCGCTCATGGTCGACACACTCGGCATCAGACTCAACGCGGCGTACAGGTACACCATGGTCGCCGCGGGATCTCTCTTCGTTCTCCAGTACCTCTTCTACTACATGTCCAGCCTGGGCATAAAGGAGCAGCTGTCCATAGAGCTCAGGTTCAACCTCAAGTCCAAGTGGCTGGTCCTGAAGATATGCGGAATCGGGCTCCTAGGGAACATCGCTGGCGGCATCATGTTCAGCCTCTTCCCGTACTACGTGAACCAGAAATACGGGGTGGCCTCCGCTGGCCTTGGCACCCTCTTCTTCATATCCAACCTGGCGATGGCTCTCTCGAAGGGCACCGCCGCGTCTTTCGCTAAGAGGCTCGGCGGCATGAAGAGCATAACCCTGGGGATAGCGATGTCAGCCTTGTTCCTGTTACTGATGCCCCTCTCGCCCAGCTTCGGCGTGCTTGCGGTGTTCTACGTGCTCAGGATGGGCACCCGGTTCATGTCGGACCCCCTCATCACCAGCATGTTCATGAGAAGCATAGGCGAGGACGAGAAGTCCACAGCCAACAGCCTGAGGATGATATCCATGAACGGCGGGGGCGTCGTCTCCCCCCTACTCGGCGGCGCCATGATGGAGAGGGTGGGCCTCGACACGCCCGCCTTCATAGGTGGGGCGTTGACGCTGCTAGTCGCGTTCCTCTATCCCCTGCTTCTAAGTCGGGAGGCGGAGGTGTTGATGGAAAACGGCGGGCAAAACTAACTATCTTCGTCTATTTTCATGGCTAGCTCAATAGCCTTCTCATCGCCGTGCCTCGCCCGGTACGCGAGCAGTCCAGCCCTCAGTAGGGCGCTTTTCTGGCCCTTGCTCGGGTCGTACCTTGACACGAAGCCGTCGCAGGGGAAATCACCGCACAATCCGCAGTGCTCCACACTGTGTTCCTTGGCACAGGCGTAAGTCTCGCAGCTACCCCAGAAAGGATTTCCCTCGCTGGCCTTGCAGCCGCGGCACAAAGGCAGCTTTTTTCCCTTGAAATAAGGGCAGGGGTCACAGAGGGCGCCACAGGCCGAAAACTGAGGCATCATCATGAAGATCACATGCGTCACTACTATAATAAAGCCTGTGAACGCTTCGGGTATGCCCCCGGATAAAAGTAAAGGGAAAACCCTTAACCAGAAAAAAACGTCTTTATACCCATGGGCTCCGACGCGGACCAACCTAACCTCGCCGACGAGGGCATCACCCTATTCAGGCAACGCAGGTATGAGGAGGCGGCAGAGACGCTGGAGAAGGCCATCGACCTGGAGCCTGAGAAAGTAAGCCTCTGGAGCCTCCACGCGCAGGCGCTGGCCAACACGGGTGACTACGACGAGGCCCTCAAGTCCGTGGAGGTGGCCACCGCCCTCGACGACTCCAACCACCTGAACTGGCAAGTTAAAGGAACCATCCTCATGAGGAAGGGCGATCTTGATGAGTCGAAGAAGGCCATCGACAAGTCCCTCGAGCTGAACAAGTCCTCGGTCAACTACACGCTCAGGGGACAGGTGGACTACAACCTCCAGAACTACGACGAGGCCATAGATTTCTTCGAGGAAGCCCTGAAGCGAGACCCCGAAAACCCCCTCGCCAACCAGATGAAGGGCCTTGTGCTCTTCATCAAGGGTAGACACGGCGAGGCGATACCCTTCATAGAGAAGGCGCTGGCCGTCGGCAGATCCGAGAGCCTCGAGAAGATACTGGAAGAATGCAGGAAGAGAGTCGAGACCGGTTAATCAACTTAATGGCTAGACTTTAACAGCGTATGGAGTTCAAATTAAATCAGGGATTTGGTTAAACCCCATAAAATCATCGATTAGTGAAATTCTAATATGATATATCTAGTTAATATTACTTATTGGCTATACTTTAAGCATGCAAGACGTGTGAGTTTGTACAAGGCTAATTAATTGTGTCCAGAAATTGGACTGTGGCAGCTATGATTTGTTCTTGTTGTTCCGGCGCAGAAATCGTTGCAACGCCGTCACCCCTTTGAAAACTATAGTCGGCATACTGGCGATGGTTGCCTCCTTCGATGACAAAGAGTCTGGCTGAATCGGAAATCGCTTCAAAGAACCCTTTTTGTTTGGAAGCCCCTGGATCTCTTGACCCTATTATCGTGAGAATTGGTATTGGGAAATCAATAAAATCCTCATAGTTTGCGGGATAGGAGGCAAACATGATAAGCCCATCAATGCTATCCACATTGTTTTTAGCGTATTCAGCCGCCATCGCGCCACCAAGCGAGTGCCCACCAATTACCCATGAATCAATTTCAGGATAGTCTGCCCGAATTCCATCAGCACGATTGATACCCATGAACGCAAGATTGAGAGGCATTTTGGGAATCACAACCAGGTATCCCGCGTCCGCGATGCCTTGTGCTGTAACGGCATATGCTTTTGGATCAACAAGTCCACCTGGATAGTAAATCAGACCTCTATTTGTGGGAAAACTTGGTCGAAATACGAGCCTGCCATTTTCCTGCTGAACACTGTTTTCTTGCAACACGATAACTGCACGTTCTGTCGCTTCCTGAGCACTCAAGGTTGCCCAGCCAACGAGCCCAACCGTCCCAAGTAGGAAGATTATAAGAATAGCGTATATAAGACGACGAAATTTTTTCATTAGCATGCAGATGTGCGGTGAGGTATAAACCCACCTTTTAATGCTCCTGCGCGAATGAAATGAAGACATATCTCCGTTTTTATTTTAAAGAAACCTTGTTAAAATCATCGATTAACGGTTTTATTGGATTATTCTTAATTTGTTAAAGGAATAGATACTCACTACAAGTGATATGATGGCCATTATGATTCTCAAATACGCTTCATCCCATTGATATTCAATCGGAGGTTCTCTTTGAGGTCTATTTGGAATACTGTCTCCACTGATGTTCTCATACAAAGTAGGTAACGAAATTATACTAAATAACAAGACTATAATGCTGATTCCTAGCACTAATTTCCAATATCCACTTGGTTTGGACCCCATTTCAACTACAAGATAAACGATATGAGATAAAATCTCCGTTTTTAAATTAATGAATCCTTGATAAAATCATCGATACGAGGAGATAATCAGGGACTCGGTTAAACCCTATAAAATAAGGTTTAATAAAAAAGGGGTTAGTCTTCAAGCCTCTCCATCTTGAAGCTGACGGGCCTGATCCCGTCTGAGCAGGAAGTGTACATCAAACCCTTCTCGACCCAGGGATCGAAGTCGCCTCCCATGACCATTACGGACAGGTCCTTGTAGAGGTCCCGCCACGCCCAGCCGCAGAAGCCTTCGGGCATCTGCATGTTCTTCTCCACGATCCAGCTCTGCCCCTCCTGGAAGCTGCACTTCACGTAGGGCTCGTCCTTCCCGGGCATGTTGGGGACCTCGCCGTCGAATATGATGGCTGGGTCCACGCACTTCTGCACCGTGATCTTCACTCTGTTCCTCGGCATCTCGGTTCAAAGAGACCTGAGGAATCAAAGTCTATAAAGGGTGCTAAAGAGCGTTCTTGATGCGGCTCACTCATTCAGCGACTTACCGCAGTTTATGCAGTATAGAGTGGCGGGAACCTTCTCGCCGCAGTGGGGGCAAGTCGTCACGCCCTGGACTGGGCTGACGTCCTCGTCTCTGAAGTAGGCCGGCTCCCTGTAAGTATCCTCAAAGGGTTCAGCGTCAACCGGCTCCTCGAACCGCGGCTCTTCAAGCAACACGGGCTCGGGTAAGACGACCTCCGGTATTGGTGCCTCTTGCTCTTCCTCCTCAGTCTTTGGCACATACTCCGTCTCCGGCTCAGGTAACTCGACCACCGGCTCAAAGAACTCCACAGACTCTTCAGCCGCCTCTGGCTCAAGTAACTCGACCACCGGCATATAGAACTCCACCGTCTCTTCAACCTCCTCCGGCTCAGGTATCTCGACGGTCTGCTCGCGCGCGAAGAACTCCGGTTCAGGCTTGTAGAGGCGTGGCTCCTCCTCGAAGATTCCCAAAGACTCGAGGGGCTGCTCCACCTCCGTTGGTAGACTCTCCGGCACGGGTTCTTGCTTCTTCGGGGGCTCCTTGGGCGGCACCTCATCCGTCTCGGGAGCTGGTCGAGTCTTTGCCTTGCCCATCCGGCCCCCAACGATCACCGCTGAGACCACCAGCATGAAAAGCGCAGCGAACATTATCGCCATCACTATCTCGTTGATCATTACCCGATACCAGCCCCGTCCAGCTATGAATATACTATACACGTGGATATTCTTTTCCCGTCCACATATCGAGATCGAAACCGGGTTACCGACCCCCCCCCTCGTCTGCCGCTTATGCTTTAGACAAACATATACGTGTTCAAGGCGATTAACCCATATGATTCTGGGTCTATGCGGGAGCCCCCGCGCCATGACCACCGAGTACGTGCTGAGGGCGGCGCTGGACATGCTCCACGAGAACGGCCACGAGACCGTGTTCTGGGGTGTACGCGGCAAGAACATAGAGTTCTGCAACCACTGCGACCACTGCCTAAAGGGGGCCGGATGCATATTCGACGACGACGTCCAGGCGCTCTACCCCCTCCTCCGGGATGCCGAGGCGCTGGTGATAGCGACGCCGGTGTACAACGGCGGGGTGAGCGCCCAGCTAAAGGCGGTGATGGACCGGACCAGGGCGCTCCTCGCCCAGGACAAGGACGCCCTACGGGACAAGCCCGGCGTCGCCATCGCGGTGGGGGGCGACCGCGTCGGGGGACAGGAGCTGGCCCTGCAGCAGATACAGACTTACCTGACGCTGAACGGCGCCATCCACCTAAGCGGCGGCTTCTTCGGAGCCAACCTCGGCGCCTCCCTCTGGTCCAAGGACAGCATGGACGGAATCAGGGAGGACGAAGAAGGCATGAGGAGCATGAGGAAGACGGTGAAGAGACTCATAGAGTACATGGAGGAACTAGAATGAAGATAGCGTGGGGGATAACGGGCTCCGGCGACAAGATAAACGAGACAATAAAGGTCATGAAGGCGCTGAAAGCAGCGCACCCTGACCTAGGGGTCGAGGTCTTCCTCTCCAAGGCAGGGGTGACGGTGGCCAAGTACTACAGGATCGAGGATGAGCTTCGTTATAGCTTCGACAGGGTGTGGAGCGAGGTGGACGCCAACACGCCCTTCCTAGCCGCCAGGCTGCAGCTCGGGGAGTTCATGTTCATGCTGATAGCCCCCTCCACAAGCAACACGGTGGCCAAGCTGGCCGTCGGGGTCGCCGACACCCTGCTCACCAACGCCGCCCTCCAGGCCGTGAAGGGATACGTCCCCGTGTACATCATGCCGGTGGACTACAGGGAGGGCGAGACCACCACTACCCTCCCCAGCGGCAAGAAGCTGAGGCTCAGGGTGCGGAAGGAGGACGCCGACAACGTAGCGAAGCTTGACGCGATGGAGGGCATCCACACCTTCGAGGCCCCAGAAACGATACCGGCTATCTTCGAGGAACACATGAAAAAAGGAAAAGGAGAAAGAGACTAGAAATAGCGGTGCATCTTCAGGGTCTTCTTGGAGAAGTCCCTCGGAGGCCTGAAGGCAGTGAACAGGTCCAGCCTGTCCTGCTCCTTAAGCCTGTCATAGATCTGAACCCACGCGCACTCGTTCTCGTAGTCCCCGACCTCGCACATGCCTTCAACCTGGCCGCCGCATGGCCCGTTGAGCAGCCCCTTGGCGCACCGGGTCAGCGGGCATATGCCGCCGGTCTCGTCGAGGATGCAGTCGCCGCAGGCCCTGCACATGTCGTGGAACTTGCCTAGGCGCTCTGTCTCGCCTATAAACAGCGTGTTGAGCGCCGGCAGCACTATCTTGTCGCTGTATATGCCTACTGTCTGAACGCCCGCCCCGCAAGCCATGACCAGTATGGCGTCGGATTCGGCTATCTGCTTCTTGTACGCCTTCAGATCTCGCCTGTTGATCCTCAGGTCGCAGGGTTCCTCCACCATGGCCCAGCCGGCGACCCTGTCACCGAGCTTCTCGGTCATCTCTTTGACCTCGTCCTCGCCGCCGGTCTGGCAGCTTGTGGAGCATGTTCCGCAGCCCACTATGAACAGCTTACCGTAGGGCGCGATCATCTCCTGGATCTCCTCCATCGCTTTCTTCTCTGTGATTATCATCTCATGTCCCTCCTAGAACGCCTCCAGCAGAGGCTCGAATATCCTCTCATAGAGCACAGCCATGACGTGTATCCCCGCCGCGCTCGTGGTCTTATGGATCTCCTTGATGAAGGGCCTGAAGAACTCCAGGTTCACCTCGTCGTACAGCTGGCTCCTCTTCGCCTTGTCGGGCTCCTCCTTCGCCTTCTTCATGCTGGCCAGAAGCTCAGGCGGCACCGAGACGCCCGGTATGAACCTGTCGAAGAAGTCGGCTATCCCGTAGCTCTTCAGCGGGAAGACTCCTATCAGCGTCGGGCACTTGTACTTCTCCACCTCCTTGAGGAACTCCTTGGTCTTGTCGATGTCGAACATGGTCTGGGTCTGGATGAAGTCGGCGCCCAGCTTGGTCTTGCGCCCTATCTTCAGCACCTCGGGCATCAGCGGGTCCGCGTTGGGGTTACCCGCTATACCCACGTTTATCCCGACCTTGCCGTGGATCTCGTTCCCCGCGACGTCCACTCCCTCGTCTATCATCCTGTGCAGCAGGTACACGAACTGGGCGGAGTCCAAGTCGTACACCGACGCCGCGCCCTTGTTGTCGCCGAGGACCGTGTGGTCCCCGGAGATCGCCAGGATGTTCCTGATCCCCAGGTACGCGGCCGCCAGCACGTCTGACGTCAACGCGAGCCTGTTCCTGTCTCTCACGGTCATCTGATACACCGTCTCCAGCCCCACCTCCTCCTGGACCTTCCAGGAAGGTACAAGGGAGTTCATGTAAGCGTAGGCCAGAGGGTTGTCCGTCACGTTGGCAGCGATCACGTAGGGCTTCATAGCCCTCGCGCTGACCAGTATCTCCTCTATGCCCGTCACCTTCTCGGGCTCCAGCTCTCCGGTGAGAACGAACTTGCCTGCCCTGATGTCCTTGACGAGTTGGCTGTACGCCGGTCGTTTATCGGCCATTTTAACCATCCCCTAACCATGTACGTACTCATTTTAAGAACTTTGTATCAACTAGTGTTAATTATATCAGAAGGTAAGTGATCATAGTAAATATATTATAAATATCATCACCATACTAATGTCTTCGTAGGAACCCACTGGTGAAGTGAATTGTCTAAGAAGGACCTAAGACTGAAGATAGATGAGCTATCCTCGAGCATCGGAGTGTTCAAGGGGCTGGACATCCAGGTAGGGAGAATAATCGACGACGAGTGGGAGGAACCCATGGGGCCGACGCCGCTCCCTTCGATAGGAACGTTCAGGGACTGGGACCGGAAGCTTCTGGAGCGCTACAAGCCGTTCTACATGCCGTTCTGCGACCTCTGCTGCCTCTGCACCTTCGGTAAATGTGACCTGACGGGCGACAAGAAGGGCGCCTGCGGCCTAACGATGGCGGCCCAGCAGTCACGCATAGTGCTGCTGGCGTGCTGCATCGGGGCGTCGACGCACTGCGCCCACGCCAGGCACATGATGAATCACCTCGTCGAGATGTATGGGAGAGACCATAAACTCGACATAGCGATAAACACGAACGTGCAGGCTCCTAACTCGAGGCTCGTGTGCGGCATCAGGCCGAGGACGCTGAGAGACCTGGAGGACATCCTCGACTACGTCGAGACGCAGCTCGTTCAGCTCGTCGCCACGGCGCATACGGGGCAGGAGGGTGACAACATAGACTTCGAGTCCAAGGCTTTCCACGCGGGGATGCTGGACCACGTCGCCATGGAGGTCGCGGACATGTGCCAGATATCCACTCTCAATTTCCCCAAGGGCGTGGCGGACGCCCCCATGACCGAGATAGGCTTCGGCTCCATCGACACGTCCAAGGCGGTGGTGATGTGCATAGGGCACAACGTTCTCCCGAGCGTCGATATCATAGACTACCTGATGGAGAACAAGCTCTTCGAAGAGGTGGAGGTGGGGGGCCTCTGCTGCACGGCCCACGATAACAGCCGGTACGATAAACGCGCGAAGGTGTTGGGACCCATCTCCTGGCAGCTCAGGTACATCCGCACAGGGATACCCGACGTCGTGGTCGTGGACGAGCAGTGCCTCCGCACAGACATAGTCGACGAGGCGCAGAAGATCGGGGCGCCGGTCATAGCGACGAGCGAGAAGAGCATGCTTGGGCTCCCCGACAGGACCCATGATCCGCCGGACGAGATCGTGGACGACCTTGTTGAGGGTAGAACCCCAGGGGTGCTTATACTTGAGCCAGATAAGGTTGGCGAGGTCACGGTAAAGACGGCGTTGAAGATGAAGCCCAAGAGGGCCGGTTTCAAGGCGCTGTCCATGGAGGAGCTAGTCGAGCTGGCGGGGAACTGCCGTGGCTGCATGGAGTGCGTGAGGGCGTGCCCCAACAACCTCCCCGTGATGGACGCGGTGAAGGCCGCGGCCGAAGGGGCTGTGGAAGCCCTCGCGGAGATCCAGCCCATGTGCGTCGGCTGCGCGAGATGTGAGAGCGCCTGCCCCGAGGATCTACCCATAATAAGCTTCCTGACGAAGGCGGCTGACGAGAAAGGCATGACGGGCTCATACGCGATACGGGTGGGCCGCGGAGCGGTAACCGACGTCGAGATCAGGGAGGTCGGCAGAGGAATCGTCTTCGGGGAGATCCCGGGAATCGTGGCACTGGTAGGATGCGCCAACTACCCCAGGGGAGGTCTGGAGGTGGCAGATATTGCAGAGGAGTTCCTGAAGCGGAGGTTCATCGTGGTCGCAACTGGGTGCGCAGCCATGGACCTCGCGTTGAGGAAAGACGAGGACGGTCTGAACCTCTACGAGAAGTACCCGGGGAACTTCGACGCAGGCGGACTGCTCAACATAGGTAGCTGCGTATCAAACGCCCACATAACGGGGGCCGCCATCAAGATAGCCAACATATTCGCTAAGCGCCCATTGAGGGCCAACTACGAGGAGATAGCCGATTACATCTACAACAGGGTGGGCGCCGTCGGCATAGCCTGGGGCGCCATGTCCCAGAAGGCGGCGAGCATCGCGTCCGGGTGCTGGAGGCTCGGAATCCCGGTCATCGTCGGGCCCCACGGCTCCAAGTACAGGCGCAACCTGCTCGGCAGGGCCGACAAGGAGGAGGACTGGATAACTCTGGACGCGAGGACGGGCGAGGAGAAGTACGTGGGCCCGGCGCCCGAGCACCTCTTCTACTCGGCCGAGACACTGGAGGAGGCCATGGTCATGACGGCCAAGCTCAGCATGAGGCCCAACGACACCACCAAGGGCCGCGCGGTCAAGCTCAGCCACTACATCGACCTCCACAAGACCTACTACGGCACCATGCCCGACGACCTTCACCAGTACATACGCGTGGAGGCCGACGTCCCCTTCACCATGAAGGAGGAGGTTCTCGGCATCATCAAGGAGCAGGGATGGGAGGAGGGCAAGATAGGCATGCTTGACCCGACTCTGCTCAAGAGGATGGTGAGGTAGCAAAGATGTCAGGCAAGATGCGTACAGGACAGACCGCAGAGATCCCGGGGCCTAAGAAGGCCATAGTGATACCCAAGCCTAAGGTAGCTGTGTCGATGATAAAGAGGGCCGAGAGGCCGCTGCTGGTGGTGGGCAGCAAAGCGCCGGACATCGAGACAAACGACGGCGACCTCGTTGACTCGGCCATCAGGTTCCAGAAGGCCGGCGTCGCCGTGGTCGCCACGGGCCACCTAGCGAAGACCTTCAGGGACAGGGGGGCCGAGGTGTACAGCATGCAGTTCATGAACCTCGGCGACAGGCTGAGAGACCCAGGCTGGGCCGGGTTCGACGGAAAAGGGCCATACGACATAGTCCTTTTCGTGGGGACACTGTACTACATGGAATGGCTTGTCCAGTCCGGGCTGAAGAGCTTCGCACAGGATCTCAGGACCGTTTCGCTTGGTAACGCTTACCAGCCCAACGCCAACTGGTCCATGGGCTCGTCGCCCATTAAGAACTGGCTGTCGGCGCTGGATGATATAATCAAAGGATTGGAGGAGGAAAATAGATGAGTCTATTCGAGGACATCCCCGTTGATGTAGGGATCATCTACGAGGGTGAACGGATACGCGGCCGCGACATGCAGATCGAGCTAGGAGGCCCCAGGGAGGACTACAAGTTCGAGCTGGTCACGGCCAAGCCGATGGACGAGATCGAGGACGGCCGGATGACCGTCGTCGGCCCCGACCTGCCTGATCTTCCGGAGGGCACCAACACGTCTTTCGGCATGGTCATCGAGGTCGCGGGAGATGAGATAGAGAAGGACCTGGAGGGCGTCATCGAGCGCCGTCTCCACGAGTACGTGAACTTCATAGAGGGCTTCATGCACCTGAACCAGCGGTACGACGTACAGATGAGGCTCAGCAAGAAGAGCTACCAGAAGGGCTTCAACAGCTTCAAGATGTTCGGGGAGGTGCTTATGCGGCTCTACAAGAGCGAGATGCCGTTCATCAAGAAGGTGCAGATCACGTTCTACACCGACCCCGAGAAGGTCAAGGAGCTGTACGACGAGGCGATGGAGATATACGACGCGAGGGACGCCCGCGCCAGGGGCATGAGCGACGACGAGGTAGACGTGTTCTACGGGTGCAGCCTATGCCAGAGCTTCGCCCCCACACACCTCTGCGTAATCACGCCCCAGCGGTACGCCAACTGCGGCGCCATCAGCTGGTTCGACGGAAGAGCGACAGCCAAGGTGGACCCCAAGGGGCCGGTGTTCGAGATACCCAAGGGGGCCCTCATCGACGACCTCACGGGAGAGTACGAGGGAGTAAACCAGGTCATCAAGGAGAAGAGCCTCGGCGAGATCGAGCGCGTCCAGCTCTACACCGCGTTCGGTTACCCGCACACCAGCTGCGGCTGCTTCGAGGGATGCCTCTTCTACATCCCCGAGGTGGACGGCTTCGGCATAGTGCACAGGAACTACAAGGGCGAGACCGTGAACGGCCTCAACTTCGTCACCATCAGCGACCTAACCGCGGGCGGCAGGCAGGTGGACGGGTTCCACGGGCTAGGCATAGAGTACATGAGGAGCCCCAAGTTCCTCCAGGCCGACGGGGGGTGGGACCGCGTAGTCTGGCTACCCGAGGAGATCAGGGACAGGATCAAGGAGTTCATGCCCGAGGAGATAATCCCCAAGATAGCCACGGAGAAGGACGTCGAGACCCTCGACCAGCTCAAGGACTGGCTCAAGGAGAAGGGCCACCCCATAGTGGACACCTGGAAGGAGGAGGAGCCGGCGGTCAAGGCCCCGGCGGCGGCGCCCCAGCAGCAGATGACGTATCAGCAGCAGATGCCGGCCACGTTCACCATGCCCACCATGGAGCTTCCGGCCGGCGCCGTCCCCGGGCTGCCCAGCGGCATGAACATACGCATAATCCTCAAGAACGCGAAGATCAAGGCAGAGAAGGCGATCATAAAAGTCGACAAGGAGTGATCCCCCATGGCCAAACCTAAAGACATCGAGCTGCTGCTCAACAAAGACCTACTTGAGAAGCTGGCCAAGTTCCAGGCGATCGAGCTAGAGGACGTCGAAATCGAGCTAGAGGAGATAGAGTTCAGCGTGGGTGGTGGAGGCGGAGGCATACCTTCGGCGCTCCTCGCGCGGATGGGCTTCGAGTTCGCCCTGATAAGGGACTCCGCCAACAGGATAACGAGCCTGCTGGGTGGGCCTGCGTCGCCCATGGGTATGGGCGTGCCTCAGATGATGCCCGTGGCGCCTGGGTTGGCGCCGGTAGCCCCCGCCGCCAAGCCCACGGAGCTCATCCCGGAGACCATGGGCGTGCCCGTTAGCGAGTATCCTGGGAGCATCGTGGAGGTGAAGCTCGGAGCCACAAAGGCCGAGGGAGGAACCAGGGCCATGTCTTACGTCATCGGCGGCGAGAAGGTGCTCCCGTTCTTCAACTTCCAGGCAGAGACCCCGCACAAGCCCGTCATAGCGTTGGACGTGTTCGACTGGCCCAAGGTGCCCCTCAGCAAGGCCGTGAAGATGCACTTCAGGGAGTACCTGGAGGACACCGCCGAGTGGGCGAGGGTCTGCGTCGACAAGTTCGGCGCCGAGATGATAAACGTGCACCTACTCACCATAGACCCGTTGATAGAGGACGCGCCCCCCAAGGAGGCGCTGAAGAAGGTGGAGGACGTGCTGGAGGCGGTGGACGTGCCCCTCAGCATAGGAGGCTGCGGAGACCCGCAGAAGGACTACGCGGTCTTCAAGGCCATCTGTGAGAACATCGAGGGGGAGCGGCTGCTCATCAACTCGGTGACCCTGGACATGGACATCGAGGGCACGGCCAGGCTCGTCAACGACAACGACAACTGCGTCATCGCGTTCACGAGCATGGACGTCAACAAGGCCAGGGAGCTCAACAGGAAGCTCTACGACTTCGTCCCCAAGAACCAGATACTCATGGACACCACCACGGCCGCCCTCGGCTACGGCCTAGACTACGCGTTCACCGTCATGGAGCGGTGCCGCCTCGCCGGCCTCAAGGGAGACCCCGAGCTGAACCACCCCATGAGCTCAGGCACCACCAACGCGTGGGCCGCCAGAGAGGCCTGGATGAAGATGGGCCCAGAGTTCGCGCCGAGGGAGCTCAGGGGTCCCATATGGGAGACCGTCACCGGTATGACGCTGCTCCTCGCAGGCGTCGACTACTTCATGATGATGCACCCAGCCGCCGTGGACGCGCTGAAGACCATAATCAACCAGTTCATGAGCAACGATAAACCAGCCGAGCCCACGGAGTGGGTCTCGGTGAGGATGTAGGAGGGATGGTATGCCAGCGAAAGAACTGAGCCCGATAGAGATCTACCAGAAACTGCCCAGAACCAACTGCGGGGAGTGCGGCGAGGCCAACTGCATGGCCTTCGCCGCCAAGCTGGTGAACAGGGAAGCGCTGCTGGACGACTGCAAACCCCTAATGGAGCCCGAGAACAAGGAAGCTTACGACGATCTCTGGGCGCTACTCAAGCCGGCTGTGAAGGCGGTGGAGGTGGGCGTAGGAGAAAACGCCCTGACCATAGGCGGCGAGTACGTGTTCCACAGACACGAGTTCACGTACTTCCACCAGCCGGCGATAGCCGTCGACGTCAGCGACGAGATGAGCGAAGAGGAGTTCGATCTCCGCGTAAAGGTCCTGAACGACTTCAGCTACGAGTACATAGGTATGCAGCTAACACTGGACATGCTATCGGTGAGAAGCACCAGCGGCGACCCCGACACCTTCGCGGCTGCCGTAAAGAAGGCCAGCGAGCTGACCCAGAAGCCCCTGATACTGTGCGCCCTCAACCCGGATGTGATGCAGAAGGGCCTTGAGGTCGCAGCGGATAGGCGGCCGTTGATCTACGCGGCCACCAAGGACAACTGGAAGGAGATGGCCGAGCTAGCCATACAGTACGGTTGCCCGCTGGTCGCGTCGTCCCCCCAGGACCTGGACACGTTGAAAAGCATAACCCATACACTCGAGGCGTACGGCGTGGAGGACATCGTCATGGACCCCGGCACCGCGCCCAACGACCACATGGCGGCCAACCTCAACAACCTCGTGAAACTCAGGTGGCAGTCAGTCAACGACGAGGAGGAGCACCTGGGATACCCCATACTGGGGCTGCCCCTCGTGGCTTGGACCGTCGAGGAAGAGGACACCATAATCAACGAGTGGAATGAGACCGTGCTCGCGGCTCTCTGTATCGACAGGTTCGTGGACGCCATGATAATCCACGGCATCAGCGGCTGGGCTCTGCTGCCGCAGATCATACTCCGGAACAACATATACACCGACCCGCGGAAACCGGTGTCCGTGGAGCCGGAGCTGATAGTCTTCGGTGAACCGGACGAGCTGTCGCCGGTGATGCTCACCACCAACTTCGCCCTCACCTACTACACGGTGGCTTCAGACATCGAGTCGGCCAAGCTGAACAGCTACCTGCTGGTGGTGGACAGCGAGGGCATGTCGGTGGAGAGTGCCGTCGCGGGCAGAAAGATGACGGCAGACACGGTGGCCGAGGCCTTGGCCAACTTCAAGGTGGGGGACAGGGTGAAGCACCGCCACCTGGTGATACCCGGCAGGTCAGCCAGGCTAAGCGGCGAGATACAGGAGCTCTCCGGATGGACAGTGTCCGTGGGGCCGCTGGACTCGTCGGGCATAGCCAAGTTCCTGGACGAGAAGTGGACGCCCTTCCCGGAGGACTAGGCCCACTTCACGCAGCCGCCGGCGGAGCCGGCTCCGCCCAGCACCACCCGGTGCCCCCTTTCTTTTCCCTCATACTTCTCTAGGATCCCACTGAACTCTACTTTATCGCCTTCCATGAACAGGCCCCCGTAGATGCCTTCGTAGGACACTATCTCGGATATCGTTGCCTCTCGGTTCCTTAACTTCGAGTCCGTTACCCTGTATATCGCCGGCAGGTAGATGGACTCCTCGGTATCGGACACGACCGCCGTGCCCTCGACCTCGCCCAGCTGGTGGTATACCTGGTCGCCGTAGCTTTCCGTTATCTCGGCGTCGGTCCGCGTCGGGTGTATCGAGAAGTAGGTGCCTCTGTAGAACCCGTAGTTCCACCTCGTGGACGCGACGCGCCTGAGCTCCTTTTCGCTGAGCGGGAGCTTCTCGGAGCGTTGCCTCACCCACTCTTCCATCTCTCCCCTGTCGTGGGTGCGGACGACGCCCATCCTCCTCGCCTCAAGGATCGCCTCCTTGACGCGCAGCGACTCGCCTCGTCCGTAGACGGTGAGGTCCATGTCCGAGAACGTTGGGTTGTGTGAGCGGGTCAGTATGGAGCCGGTGACGCCGATCCCATCTTCGACGTCTGCACTCTCTCGGAGGTACTCGACGAGACCTATGAGCTTCTCCTCCAGAGGGTCCGATGGGCCTTCCTGGATCATTGAGCTGACCCTCTCGACCGGGTGGTAGTAGTGTCTTACGTCGCTTAGGGGCACGCAGGAGACGGTGATGTTGCGGACAGGGCAGTCATATATGTAGTCAGGGTGGTTCTCCCTCAGGTATCCATACGTGTTCTCGATCTGGGTGACGTGGTAGTACCGGAGGGCACGTGTATACCGTGTGCCCCCCCTCTCCCACTTCCCCTCAGCCGAGGGGATGTACTTCAGGTAAGCCGTCACCCTGCCGGGGGGGTGCAGGTACCCTACGACAACGAACATCAACCCGTCGCGGGTCTCGACCATGTCCCGGTCCTTAGGCTTCAAGGCCCCTCACCTGAGTCGTTCGAATATGTGCTCGACGAGTCTCTTGGCTACGTCGACGGCGGTCACCTTCTGGAGCCCCTCCCAGCCGGGGGTGCTGTTAACCTCAAGAGTGTACAACGTTTCGTCAACTTCGGAGCGCATGAGGTCGACTCCAGTGTACTCCAGCCCCAGCGTCTCGGCTGCCTTCAGGCTCGTCTCCACCTCTTCACCCGTCGGCTCGTAGGGCTGTGGCGTCGCGCCGGATGAAATGTTGGTCTTCCAGCCCGTGGCGACGCGTCTCATGGAGGCGACGACCTCGCCGCCGACCACGAAGACCCTGATGTCCGCGTTGCCGTGGGGGATGTATTCCTGGAGGTAGAAGACGCATTGGGTGGACTCCAGCGCCCTGAACACCCTGTAAGCGATGTCCCTGTCGGTGAGGCGGGTGATACCCGCGCCCAGGGAGCCGAACAGAGGCTTTACAACGACGTCGCCTCCCAGCTCCTCGAAGGCATTCATTGCCTCAGTGAAGCTCTCCGTGACAACGGTGCGGGGGGACGTTATCCCCGCCTTCTCCAGCAGCGCGGATGTGTAGTACTTGTTCACCGACTTCTCTATGCTGAGCGCCGGGTTGATGACGTAGACGCCGTACTCCTCCAGCATGTGGAGGGCGTCCATCCGGTAGAAGACCCTCTCCGCGGTGCCCCCGGGCAATCGGCGCACGATCAACGCGTCGTAGTCCTCGATCATGTAGCCCTTGACGGATATCTTGGGCTCCGCGGTTATACGTGAGACGAGCCGGGTGGCGGGGAAGACGTATGCCTCGGCGCCCCGGCCACGGAGCTCGCGGAGTAGCCTCTGTATGTGCCACTCCTTATCGTCGTTTCCCAGTATCCCTATCTTCAAGCGGCTTCCTCAGGGCTCGGCGATGAGTATCTCGGCGTTGCCCCCGACGGCCAGGTCGCCCCTGTACCGCCTGAGGGGCTTGTCCAGGTACCGGAGAGCCTCGTCGACGTTTAACGTCTCCGCCAGCTGCCTGAGGTATAGCCTCATGAAGGTGGGTCTGAAGGTGGTGTCGTACATGTAGGTGGGCAGCAGCTCCTCGACGCCGCCGAAGCACGCCATGAAGCCGCCGTTTCCCTTGGCCTGGGCGCCCAGGCGTCTACCGGCTCGCCCGAAGACGAGTATCTCGCCGCCGTTCATGTGGACGCCGGTGAAGGGAGCCGTGTCGCCCTTGACTACGATGATGCCTCGCCTCATGAAGCTCGCGGCCTCGCTGCCGACGTCTCCGACGACCACGATGCAGCCGCCGGTCATGCCTTCGCTGCTGCCTCGGTACGCGGCGCCCAGCAGGTGCCCTGCGTCACCTTCTATGCGTAGCACCCCGCCCTTCATCTCGGCTCCAGCCCAGTCGGCTGCGCTGCCCTCGACGGTGAGCGTGCCTCCCGCCATCTTGGAGCCCGTGTGCATACCGGCGTTGCCCTTGACGACGAGGCTGCCCGCGTCCATGGCTGCGCCCATGTACTTGACGTGGGAGGCGTCGCCGTCCACCACGATCATCTGCTCGGCCGGGGTCTCCGCCACCTCGCCAGTCACGTCGAAGTGGTCCGCCAGCGTGAGCCTGACCTTGCCCTGGTAGACGTTGAGCCGCTGAACCTCTTTGAGGGACATGCCCACCACTACGGTCGGGGATATGACCTCGGCCTCTACTGGTATCGCGGTGACTCCCTTGGGGACCAGTGTAAGCTTCTTCATCTCAGCCGCCTCCCACACAGTCCTTCAAGTGAAGCTGGTACTTGCCCAGCTTGCCCCCGAAGTTCACCGCCGTGATCCACTTCACTCCCTCGACCCTGGTGGCCGCCTCTATGCCGGCGCCCATCGCCTTCTTCACAGAGGGCTCGTCGAGGCCGTTGAGCACCACCTCAAGCACCGAGTTGACTCCCTCGGGCACCTGGCTGTCCTTGAGGCTGTGCTTGATGGCGGGGCAGAAGGGCGTGTTGGTGGAGGCCCTGAGGAACGAGTAGGTGGAGCCCACCTTGCTGCCGCTCCTGCAGAGGCCGCCCGGGAAAGGCGTTATGACGTATGGCACCTTCTGTATGGCCTCGATGGCCCTCTCGGACGCCTCCAGGGTCGCCGCCTCGGTCTCCCCCATGACGAGGAAGTTGCCGCCGGCCACCGCCTTCTTGGCGCCCACCTTCTCCTCGACCAGGAACTCGCCCTCCATCACCGGGATGCGCCAGAACCGCAGCCGCTCCTCCAAGCCGTCACCCATACGCATCTTCACCTGGTATCCGTCCCCGAAGAACCGGACGCTCTTCCCGACGTCGATCATCTCGTCAGCCATCTCTGCCGGCAACCCGTTGTACACCGCGGTGGTGGGGCAGGTGAGCACGCACTGGCCCAGCCTGTTGAGCAGAGGAGTCGCCAGCCTCTTCGCCGAGAACCCGAACACCATGATGGCTGTCCCGGGCCTACCATCCGGGGACTCCTCGGCCGGTATCTCTGCCTCTATCCCCGCCTCGCAGTCGCACGCGATGACGCTGGTGGCGAACCCCGTCATCTCCGCGGCGGCCGTGTCGGCCCACTTCCTGTTCGCCGCCGTTATTATCAGCCGCGTGCCCCACATGCCGAAGCCCTCGGCGAAGGTGTCCTCTATCTCGACTCCGTTGAGGTTGAAGCTCATTTCCATACGCCTCCCTCGGCCGCCACCGCCCGCTGCGTGGGCAGGTACGCGTCCTCCACGGGGTAGTTCCTGAAGCCGACGGTGTAGTAGTCCTTGAAGTCGGCCTCAAGCTCCTTCAGTAGCTCCTGCTCCAGCATGGGCGGCGTATCCGCCTTGGCCCAGTACGTCGTGCCAAGCGGCGTGGAGGTCACCTCCCCGTCCTTGACCACCACCTCCCCGGCCTTTATGGTGTAGCTGGCCCACTTGAACGCCCTCTCTATCTCCGGGTACATGCTGGGCCTCCACTTGTAGGGGTCTATGTCGTAGACGCTGACGTCGGCGTCCGCGCCGACGCCCAGGTGGCCCTTGTGTTCGAGTCCGAGGACCTTGGCGGTGGCGGCGCGGGTGACTATGGCTATCTCGTTGAAGGTGTACTCCCTGTAGTTGCCTGCGAGGCTGGTCTTCTTCATCACGGCCTTGTTGCTGTCCAGCATGGTGTCTGTGCGGGCCTTCCTGCTCATGAGCCAGGCGAGGACCTTGGGGTAGTAGATGAAGGGGCCGCCGTTGGGGTGGTCGGTGGTCATGTAGACCCGCCACGGGTCCTTGACGAGGAGCGCTATCTCCAGGCCTATGCCCCACTGTATGGAGTTGGCGGGGTTGTTCTTCTTGAAAGTGTACGGAACCACGCCGGCTCCGCCCTCCATCTCCACGTCGCTATTAACCCACTTGTTGCCTGTGAGTCCCCACAACCTGAACTGCCACGGGCCGTCCCCCGTCATCGTGGTGGTGTCGGTGAATATCACCTGACCCATGTCCAGGGTGACGTGGGGGTGGCTGTTCACATACCTGGCTATCTTGCCGGCGCCCGACTTGAGGGTCATCCAGCTGTCGCCGTCCAGTGCGTTGAACTGGCAGTGGACCACGTGCACCGTGTTCTTCCTGCCCTTCGCGGGCTTGACGCTGGCCACAGCGTCCATGGTGTCGACGGTGGTCTCCCAGTTCCCGGGTATCCCAAGGTTGTTGCAGTGGAGGTGGATGGTGTGGGGGAGCCCCAGCTCCTCGTTGGCCTTCGCCAGCATGGTGACCACCTGCCGCGGCGTCACGTCGAACCCCTCCACGTTGCCGTCCAGCCCGTCCACGTTGCGGCCCCACTTCCAGTTCTCGACGCCGCCGGGGTTGACGATCTTGACGGCGTAGCCCTTGGTGGCCTTGAGGAGCCACGCCATGAACGCCTTGAGCTTCTCCAGGTCGCCCTCCCTGACGTACTTGAGGGTGAAGTAGTTGTTGCCGAAGAGGGTGAACGCCGCCTTGTCCACGATGGGGGTGTCGTTGAGCTCCTCGTGGACGTGCCTGGCACCGATGGGCGGCATCGCGGCCTCCATCACCGAGGTGTACCCCATCTGGGCGTACCTGTACCCTGTGACGAAGGTGGATGGGCAGCTGTACCCCACTCCGCCTCTGGTGACCTTGCTCCTGGGCACGGGGTCCTTCCGGTGGTCCTCCGGCCGTAGGAGCCTGCCTATGTTGATCTTGCTGCCCGCGATGTGGCTGTGCACGTCGACGCCCCCCGGCATCACTGTCTTCCCCTTGGCGTCGATGACCTTCGCCTCCCTCTCGGCTACCTCCTCGACGACCTTGCCGCCGCTGAGGTGTATGTCCATGCGTTCGCCTTCGACTCCGCTGAGGGGGTCGTAGACGAAGCCTCCCTTGATTATCATGTCCTTCAAGCCGCTCATCCCCCCATCCTCTCGATTATCATCTCAAGCACCTCCGCGTCCGAGTGCACGCCCTCCTTGGGCTCCACCAGCTTCCGGAGCCTCAACGGGACGCCGTCCATCCTGTAAGCGGTGCCCTCGGCCTCGACGCCCGCCGTCGCCACCGGTATGACCACCTTGCTGAGCATCGTGGTGGGCGTCACCTTCTGGTCCAGGGTAACCACGGGTATCTTGGCGAGGTTCCTGACAACGCCGGCGGGGAACGTGGCGACGGGGTCCGACGCCACGATGAGCGCGGAGTCAGCCTCTCCCTTGGCCAGCAGGTCTATGGAGGTGTATTCGCCGGGGTTATACCGGGGGTAGCCTCTGCTGAAGTCCACGGCGTAGGGGTAGCCCGTCTGCCAAGTCGTCACCGTGTTGGCGCCCCCCACGTTGTAGTGGCCCCTCATGGGGGTCAGGAGGAACTTGGTGTGGTTGTTCAGCTCGGCGACGAGGCCGACGGCGGCGTCTATGTTCATGTGCCGCCCCTCGCTCTGGGTGAGTCCCAGCCCGAAGAAGACTATGCCGAACCTCGCCGCCTTCATCCTCTCGGCGAGCTCCATCACCTTCTCCCTCGGCACCCCTGCGACGCTCTCCACGGACGGCTCGTGCCCCCGGACGGCCGCCCTCAGTGACTGGAGCACCTCGAAGTCCCCGTTGGGCTCCACCCTCACGAACTCGTCCGCCATCCGCGCGGTGCCCGTCATCTTGATGTCCACGGCGACGATGTACCTGTCCTTCCTGCCGTTGGGGATGAACCTGCCTTTCGCCATCACGGAGTACCGCAGCAAGTGCCGCAGGTGTGCCTGGGATGGGTTGCTTCCCCAGAAGATCACGAGGTCGGCCCGGTTCTTCACCTCCCCCAGCGTGGTCTTGGACTCGCCCACCTGCTGGAGGGCGAGGATCGTCGGGCCGTGGCACACCGACGAAGTGTTATCGACCACACCTCCGGCTAGCTCGGCGAGCTCCACGGCCTTGGCTATGGCCACGCACTCCGTGGAGCTGAGGCCGTAGACCAGCGGCCTCCTCGAGGTGGATAGTATGTCCGCCGCCTCGTCCACCGCCTTCTCCAGCGGCACATCGACGCC
>Ga0272441_10005905_pt1 | contig 20947 bp, 18 predicted proteins | sample SSMProp6N_FD_193582 | JGI IMG/M metagenome (GOLD analysis project Ga0272441, IMG submission 193582) | Marine sediment archaeal communities from Little Sippewissett salt marsh, Falmouth, MA, United States - SSM-Prop-6N | ecosystem: Environmental > Aquatic > Marine > Wetlands > Sediment ...
AGCGCGGGGACCGAGGGACGGACGTTCGGCTGATGGTTCCGCTCATGGAAGATGTCAGTGACGAGCAGGCATTCCTCGACTACCTGCGCGACGAGATTGCGGTCAAGCTCGACAGGCGCATGTTGGCGGCATTCACGGGGCGCCGGGATTACGCAGAGGCGCTGCGTATCGCAAAGATTCTTGCCTCGCCCTGGTTCGACGGGTTTCGGCACCAGGCCCGTGCCAAGGGGCTGGCGGCCACGCTCCCGGATCGGACCGAGGATTTCAAGACGCTCAGGCTCATGGCCCCGCAGGAGTGGGAAGCGTTCAAGAAGACCGCCGGCCGCAGGCAACAGATTGAGCACCTTGCGGAACGGCTGCGCCTGATTTGCGCCAGCCAAGGTGATATCCCCGGCGGAATCAGCTATTCGGATCCACAGTACCTGTGGGAGGCGGGGAACGGAGACGAGAATGGGCAAATCGGTCCGTTCGCCTTCAGCGTGTTCGGCGGCAAGAAAGCGATCAACCCGTACAGCGAACTGCTGCGGCTCAATATGACCGGCGCGGAGATGCAGCAGCTCGTGCCCTATCTCGAATCGGAACACTACATCCTGGCCTACGACCTTTACCGGTTCATTCCGAACAACCCGTTCTCTCTGCACCGCGTCTCGTGGGTCGTCGCTTCGATCTTCAATTCGGTATCCCGGACGAAACTCGTGGATCGTTCGAAACTCGCGTCCGCGTCGCGCGGGGCGGACGCGCAGCAGATCCCGGAGGTCCGGGCATGGTGCAACGAGAATGCCGATCTCACACACGCCGACCACCTGGCCAGGGCCGTGCTGCATGCCTCGAAGTGGCAGGACACACGTTGGGCCTTTTGGGGATTGCTGGACCTCGAGGAAGACCGGGCCGTCGAGTTGATCGTCGCCCGCTGCGACCAGGAGCCGATCCGCGAGAGTGAACTGTCGCAACTCCTCTGCCTGCTCGATCGGCAAGAGTATCTGCCGCGCGCACGGCGCTGGATGAGAAGCAGGGACAGGGACATGCGGTTCTGGGGTGCTCTGCTTGTATTGAAACACGCGGACCGAAACAAGCCTGAAGGCCTGAAGACGGTGCTTCGGAGACTGGCCGCCGAGATCCGGGGCAGCGCCGCGCGGGGCGACACGGATCTCTTTGTAGGGGATTCGGGGGACTTCTTCGACGCTGCCGTCGAGGCCCTGGTCCGAGTCGATGGCCGGCAGGTCCGCAAGTTCTTCCGCGCATACTGCGGGAAGAGAGTATACCCGGGCTTTGATCCGTCGCTCGCCGCCCTGCAACGTTTGTTCCTTGCCGGCCATGAGCCGGTATTGGACCGGCTGCTCCGGATTCTGGATGACAGGAGCCCGGCATACGAGGGCAGTGAGCGCCCGCTTTGTGACAGCTGGCTGTGGCGGCTGAGCCTGTGGCGCTACGAGCAGCCGCCGGATGATCTTTACGATCCGCCCGAGGACAGAAGCGAGCAGGCCTGCAGCGACCTGAAACGCTGGCTCAGAGCCCAGTTCAAGCTCATCAAGGACGGCAAGCCGTCGGACATCATCAAACAGGAGCTGCCAGTGCCCTGGGGCAATTGGCGCTCGTACTCCAGCGGCTGGGTCCGGCGGCTCTGATTGGACTCGTCGGAGGAGCGAGAGGAATGTGGAACGTGAATGTGGAACGTGGCTGGGAATGTGGCTGGGAATGTGGCTTCGCCACGGAAAAGCACTGAGAATTGGGGCTGAGCTGCTTCTCAAGGGGCTCTGCCCGGGGCTCAGCCGGAACGATTCAGTTGTCTCAATATCCAACAGCCAACCCGCCTTCGCGCGGACGCTACGGCGCGGCAGCCACGGACCCACACGGACAAACACGGACGGGGAACGCCGGGTTGACCGGGCCGGCCGGACGGGGGCTTGTGCGGGCCCGATGCTTGGGGTAGAGTCAGGCGTTCGGTTGGATTGGATCGGCACCACACGCCTCCCGCACGCCGAGCGACATACAAAAGGAAGGGAGAGTTCGATGGACGTCTATGAAGCGGTCGTGACCCGGAAGAGTGTACGCGCCTTCGAAGACAAGGACGTGCCGCAAGCCATGGTCTCGCGCCTGCTCGAGGCCGCGCGTTTGGCGCCGTCGGCGAGCAATCGCCAGGAATGGCGATTCGTGGTCGTGCGTGACGGGGCGGTCCGCACGCAGCTGGCCGAGGCGGCGAAGGGCCAGAAGTTCGTGGGAGAAGCGCCGGTCGTGCTGGCCTGTTGCGCGGAAACGGACGGTCACGTCATGGCCTGCGGGCAGGCCTGCTACCCGATCGATCTGGCCATCGCGATCGACCATATCACGCTCTGTGCCGCCGCGGACGGGTTGGGCACGTGCTGGATCGGCGCGTTCGACGAGGGCCGGGTCAAAGAGATCCTGGGGATCCCGCCGGAGATCCGCGTTGTGGGCCTGCTGCCGCTCGGCTATCCGCGGGACCCGGCCGTGGTCTCGAAGAAGCGTGTTGCGCTGGACGATATCGTGAAGTACGAGCGGTGGTCATAGCGGGCATGCACAACCAGCGCTGCCGGCTCGGTCGCGACCGTCAGCCCTGCATTTGACAACCTACCGGCTGTCCATGTCGGATTCGCCGAAGAACCGGTGGATGTCAAACCTGAGCAGGACCGTTTTGGTCCCCTGCATCGCTTCGATTTCGTCGCAGTGCTTGCCGTCGGAAGACGTAAGAGACTGGCGCCGCGGCTGCATCTCCCACATGGCGAGACAGGCATACTCCTCTGCGACGCCATTGACGACATAGGGCTCGGTGAATCGAGCCGGAGGCGCACTGCTCAAGTGGACTGCGCTGCCCGGCTGGAACCCCGGAGTTTCGAACCCGATCCGTGCCGCGGCGCCTCTTGCCTGCCAGGCGTCGCGAATGCCTTTCGCCATGCCGGGCGTCTCGGGTATTTTCACTCGTCCCTGTTCGTCGAGCGCAATTGACAGGTCCGCGACTTGGTTTGTCTGGTCCGAGTCCTTGAGCGGGGTCCCGGCGCCGTCCTGAACCGGCGGATTCGGTATTCGGCTTAGGATGTTGTGTGTGACGCAGTTTTCGCCCGCGACGGCCGCGTTCCCGCACGCGTGAAAGATGTTGTTGCGGATCGAGCCGCCGAACCCTCGCCCGGTGAAGACCCCGTTCTGGCTCGCGTCCAGGAACAGGTTGTTCCTTACAATCGCGCCCATTGTCCTGAACAGTCCGACGCCCTGCCGCCGTTGCGCGTGGAACAGGCAATTGCGCACATACGGTGTGCCGTCCATGCAGAAGACGCCCCAGTTCCCGCCCTCGAAACGGCAGCCCCACACGGTTGGCGACGACCGCCCGATCGCGCGCACGCCGATCCCGCAGTTCTTGAACGTACAGCAGATCACGTCCGACAGCGGACAGCCACGCAGCGCGACGGCCTCGGCAATCCCGTCGAAGCGGCAGTTCTCTATTCGTACAGAACAGAAATGTCCGCTCACGGCTCGGCGCGTGTTGGTGCCGCCGGTCACGGCCAGGTTCTGAATGCGGATCCGCTCGCCCGCCAACTCAAAGGTCGCGTAGTCCGTGCCGCGCACCTCGGATTCGCGGTCCCCGGCTCCCTTGAGCGTGATCCCCGTACCCACAGAGAAACTGCCCCGATACACGCCCGCTGCCAGCAAGAGCACGTCGCCCTCTTTGGCTTCGGCCAGAGCCTTCTCCAGGGAATCGGCGGGCTCGGGGCGGACCGGGATAGTGCCGGCCTGTGCGAGAGGACAGTAGAGCAACGCTGCGAGCACGAGTGTCTGCAGGGCCGGCTTCATGGCATGACCTCCATCGGAGCTGTTCGCGGTTCGGCGCATTTGCTGTCCCTGAGACGAGGGCATCGGGCCCGTCATGACGGATTTCCGTTTCCCTTGTCTGCGCTGTCTGGGCGCGGACACTATCACGCGCTATTCTGCCACCACGACACGCCGCCCACAACCGTTTCTTCTCGGAAAACCCGTGTCTGGTGCTGCATCTCAGGTAGCCGCCGACGCCATTCGGGTCTAGGGCAGACGCCCGACCTTGGTGTCGGAGTGGATCCAGGCGGGCAGCGCGGGATCGTGATAGAAGCGGAGGAATCCCTGTTTCCGGTTCGATTCCTCTGCGCGCGTGTTGCGCTCGACGAAATCGTAGTAGACCGAAGCGACGGCGTCACGTTCCGTCGAATCGCGGTATTCGAGCACGGTTTCGACCGTGGCGGCGGCGAGCAGGCGCCTGGTGTGTAGCATTGCGCTCACTTTTTCGTTGGCCAGTTGGCCGACGACCTGCCTGGCGGCGCCCTCGTCAGGCGGGCTTCGCCGAAGACCCTTGTCGAGGACGAGCTCCCAGTCCGTTTGAGCCTCCTCGTTCGGATCAACCCACAGGCCCTGCACCTTCTTGAGGCCCTTGGCTTGCTGCTCGCGGTCGAACGCAAGCGCCTGCTCGTAGGCCGTCTGCCACTGGCGGGCGTCGCGAATGTTTGCGCAACGGGGATGGCGGCGGATGGCGTTGGCGAGCACGGCGATCGCATCTTGATGGCGTTGGCAGCGGTACGCGCGTCGCATGGCGGCAAATACTTGATCGTGAGCCCAGAGATAGGAGCGGTCCGCCTTGCCAAGGCTGGCGCGGGCGACCCGGATTGTGCGGCCGTCCGTTCGGCGCAGCATGACGGTCGCAGGGCCCAGCCCGACAAGCCTGGCTTCCACACGGTGGCCGCTCTGCGAGCGCCACCGGCGTAAATCCGCATGCTGTAGGGGCGTGTGGCGCTCATTCGCCGGATAGCCGTACAGCGCGGTTTGTGACGGGGTGTTTCGGCCTGCGGCCGAGCGCGGGCGTTGGCTGGAATCGGGCGTTGCGGAGGACTGGTCCACGGGGGTCCCGTCCAGGCCCAGGGTCCCGGGCCGGTTCTCGCCGATGCGGATCGTGCCCGCCCGGTTCTCGCCCAGGCGGACCGTTCCGCCCCGCGTTTCACCGAGTCGCACCGTGCCGGGCCGAGTCTCGCCCAACCGGATCTTCTCTCCCGCATGCGCGAGGCTGCAGATGAGCAGGGCCAACGGCAGAATGTGGCGTTTCATCCCGAGACCTCCTTGCTGGCAGAACAGCGTCCAACCGCGCTTCGACTAGGGCCTTGCTGCCTCATTCAAGGCTAGGTCTCGGCTCGGTCGGTTGTGTCAAGACGCCGCAAAAACCATGCAAAATCGGGCTCTGATGAATTCGCGCGGGGTGCGGCAAGGATGCGTGGGGTCGCGCGGTCCGACAGCAGATTGTCGGCGGCGCGCTTACTCGCCAACCCAGAACAGGCGTCTGGCCCCGCGCATCCCGCATTTCTGGTACTGGTGATAGGCGGCGGCGGCCCGTTTCCGGAGTTGTTGGGCCGATGCATTGGCTAGCCATGCGTCGAGCGCCGCTTCGAGCGTGTAGGCTTCGGGCGCCATGAGCCCGGTCGTGAGCAGTACGGGCCTGGCGCGGAGCCGCGTGAGCCAGGGCCCGAAGTACGGCTTGCTGCTACACGCGAGCACGATCGCGGCGCGGCCGGCGCGGTTCGGCCGGATCGCGTCCGGCGGGATATCGACATCCATCAGCCCGTTGTGGCCGACGTAGGCCACGAGCTGGGCGGCACCGTGGATGGCGATCGGTTTTCCGTCCACCGTGACGGTCCCGGACCCGGCTCCGCTCGCCGCGGTCAGGAAGTCGCTCAGCGCGTCCTTGATCTTGGCGCCGTGATAGGCGTCAGCCACGAGCACGGCCGATCCCGTCTTGTGCCGGAACACGCAGCGTTCCAGGACGGCAGAGGAGGGCGCGTTCGTGGTGCAGACCAACTTCCAGTCGGGGCTCTTTCGGAGGAACGTCTTTACGCCGTAGAGCGCACCCCAGTACAGGTTGTTTGCGGGATCGGTTCCGTCGCCGAGCTGTGCGGGGACCGGGACAATGCCCTGGTTCTCGTTGTCCGCGAGCGCGACGAATACATGGATGGTGCGCCGGGCGGCGTTGTCCTGAGCCGGCCGTGCACGGGTCGCCCGAGCCGCTGGGACGCGGTCGGGCCTCGGGTGCGCTTGCTCTGTTGGCGCGAAATACCTGGGAACGGCGGCCCGGAACGTCCATTCGGGCGTCCGCAAACTCCCGTTGGCTGGGAGCCTATACCAGGGCGACAGCCCGCCGTCGTTTGGGTTTTTCAAGACATGAATGTCCTGTGCCGGCATGTAGCTTTGTGCGAGCAGGAAGACCTTCTCGCCGGTCTCCGTGTTTTGAGCCATGTCCACGACCAGGACCGCATGGCCGGGGAACCCGCCCTGGATGAAGACGTCGCCGGCCTGCAGGGCGGCGGGATCGGGCCGCGTCTTCAGTTCGCGGCTCAGCGAATGGCTTCCTGCATAGATGAACACTGTGGTCAGATATTTCCTGAAGTTTGGGTAGGAGGAGTCCGTTCCTGCGCGTTTGGCCCAACTTACGTTATTGCCGCTCACCACGGGCCGGTATCCGGCGGCCCACTGCCCGAACGCGGCCTCATCGCCGCTTGTGAAGTTGAAGTGGATCGCCGCGTGCCGGCCTCTCGCGTACAGGTATTCGGCGCGCAGGCGGATGACCGCGTCGGCGCACTGCTGCAGGTCGCGATGCCCGGTATCGATATCGATGACCGCGACATGCGCCTGCTGGTTCGGCTTCTCGCTGCCGTCGTGCAGGCGGACCGGCACGCCCGGAGCCTTGAGCGGGAGATTCCGTAGCCAGTCGGCGAACGAGCCTTCCTGCACTGTCACGCGCCGGAATCCCCGCGGTGTTCGGACGGCTGACGTGATGGTTCGCGTGTTCGGACGTTCTCTTGCCCACAGATAGTCGTCGCCGGCGGCCGCACGTGCGTGGGTCAGGGCGCACGTACACGCGAGCGCTGTCATTGTGCCACGCGTCATCGCGGATTCAACTCCCTGTAGGGCGCGCCGTCCATATCCAACGTGATTTCGCCTGTCACAGGATCCACGGTCCGGTCGTTTTCGTCCCTGGTCCGCCACCATTTCGTGAAGGGCGCCGTGACCTTCTCCAAGTGCCGCATGATGCGCAGGACTTTTCGCTCCTCGCCAAGCTCGAACTCCTCGTCGGGCAGGCGCCAACCCAGCGAAGACTCGACGGTGCGTACCTGGATCAACACGCGCTGGCCGTCTTCTTCGCGCTTGGCGTTGAGCATCACCACGTACTGGCCCGGCATCATCGCGCCGCGCTTTGGTCTGCCGGGCAGGCTCAGGCGCTCGGCAGGCGCGAGATCCTGAAGCTGCAAGATGTGTCCAAGCCCGCGGCGCTCGGCCACACGAAAAGAGTCGCAGCGATTCGCGAGTGTGCGCAGGAGTTTCATGTCCAGTGCCTTGATTCGTTCCCTGTCGTGTTTGCCGATGTTGCGGTCGCATTCGCCATCCTTGATCGCGACTGTGACCGGGTATCCCCGGGCCTCCGGGAATTGTCCGGGGTCATACGGCGTATCGGCGGTCGCCATGATTCGGCCTATCCGAGGCGACAGGGATGCGAGCCTGCTGCCCGTGAGCCGATACGCGCGTACGATTTCGGCTGTCTCGAAGCTGACCTGGCGAAGGTCGAGCGTGTACCAGTCGTCCAGTTTTCCGATTTCCAGCAGCCACACGTAGTATGCGGCGGCGGGCCCCATGACAACACAGTCGGCCAGCTTCGTTGACTTGGCATCGTCGTGGCCGAGCGCTGCCAGGGCGGCTTGCTTCAGCATACCGTCGATCCGATCGCGCTGCTCGCGATCGAGCCCTTCGACCTGAGCCGGCGGCAGCACCCAGAAGGCCGACTTTGCGGGCGTGCTGGGCGCAGGCGGCAAACAGGCGAGCTCACATGCGATCATGTCGTAGATCTCCTCCGTCCAGTCCGGCAGGGAGATCAGCTCTTCGGGGAGTGCGGTTACCCGCAGGTCGACGGGGCTGAGTATGACGGAGATGTTCTCGAGCCCGGTGTCCGCGGCGAGCACGAACAGGTCCTCGGCGGCCTCGTCGCCCATCGCAAGGCAGCCGATGGATACATCACTTCCGTGGATCATGATGTCGCAGCCAAGCTTCTTGCGCTTCGCGTGTCGTGCCTGGTCTCGGTCGAATTCGTTCGGGTAATCGAGCCGCAGGGACAGATGGAACATGCTGTTCGGATTGAGTGATTCGATTCGGTACAGGCCTTCCGGAACCTGTTTGTCGCCTTCCCGCATCTTCGGGCCGAGCCGCCCGCTCGCGGCGAGTACCGGGTACTTGCGCACCAAGTGCATCCGGCGGTCTTCACCGGCAGCCCAGACTTCGAGGATCTTTTCCTGTTTCAGGCCGACCAAGACGACCCGCTCGGGCGGGTAGGGCACCTGGACAGCCTCGAACTGGGGCGCCCACCGGGCCCTGGCCGCGGCGCCGTATTCGACGAGACGCTCTTTGACGGTCTTCCGGCCGCGCAGGATCTGGTAGGCGGCAATCCCATAGCGCAGCATTCGCGTGCGGAAGACGAACCCCAGTGTGGCGAGCACGACAAGAGCGATCACCACTGCGGCCAGTCTCGTTCCGCTTCTCATAGCTTATGCATTCTCTTGAGCTTCAAGTTCCATGCGGCCAACACGCCGAACAGATAAATGCCGACAACGTCAAACAGCAAGCCCCAGGCCTCGACGTTCCGTTTGGTTTGCACTGCTGTCTCCGCCAGCGGGTTGCGTTCACGATATCGTCCATTTCCACATCGGGATCAGGCGAATGGTCCGCCGCGTTCCATACCATTCGACTTGCTCCTCGCCCTCCGTCGCCGCCGTCAGGACCACCAGGTCATCGCATGCCAGCGCTTTCGATGCCCGCACCAACGCCCTGATCTCGCGGTTGCGGGTCCGCGCGCTGCGCATGTCCCAGCAGACTTGCAGAAGTTGAACGACACGACGTCCTTCCTGGATAACAAAATCTACTTCCTCGTCCCTCTGGCCGCGCCAGAAGAACAGTTCGCATTGACCTGCCAGTTGGCGGCGACGCAGGACGACGGCTGCTGCGTTCTCGAACAGCGCGCCCATATTGTCCATGAACTGAAAACCGCGGGCCGTTACAAAGCCGTTGTCGACACAGTAGATCTTCCGGTTCGACCGGGCTTGCTCCCGGAACTTGACCGAGTATCGCTGCAGCGGGAAAAAGAGGAACGCTTCACACAGATACGCCAGGTACTTCTGCACCGTATGAACACTCCGAACCTGTGTCAACTCTGTGAGCCGGTTCAGGGAGTACTCACAAGCCACATTGGCCAGCAGGTATCCGGCCAGGTCCTCGATGCCGGCGACGGAGCGAATGCGGTGCCGCCTTACGATATCCTTGTAGAGGATCGAGTCCCAAAGCGTGCGCAGGTAGCTGACCCGGTCGATATCGTGAAGAAGCGGCTCCGGCATGCCGCCTCGCTCGATATAGGTCCGCAGCGTCTCCTCCTTCTCCGGCCGGGTCAGTGTCTTGCCAATTGAAGCCAGATACTCGGCGAAGGAGAACGGGAACAGCACGATCGGGATATGCCGCCCCGTCAGGTGCGTGGCCAGTTCGCTGCTCAGCAGGTGCGCGTTGCTGCCGGTAAGATACAAGCGGCGGCCTTGCCGCTGAAGTCGGTTCACAAGAAGCTCCCACTGCGCAAGATTCTGGATCTCGTCCAGCAACAGATGTCTGGGCTTGCCGTAGACAGCGTCCATGGCCGCGATCAGACTGTCGTAGTCTCGGAGGCCGGCCAAACGCTCATCGTCAAAATTGACATAGCCGCGGCCGCTCGCCTCACCAACCATGTGCATCGCCAAAAACGACTTCCCCGCTCGACGAGGCCCCAGAATTACACGAATCAGGTCATTGTCTCCGAGTCGGACGGCAAGACGCCGCTCCACGTAGCGCTGCCGCATCTTCTCTTCCAACTCCCGCTGTTGCGCAATGATAATATCCTTTAGCATCCCACCCACTCCTTGGTATCTTCGCTTAGAACACCTGTATCTTGCCAGTTTTGTGCAACATGGTCAAGGTTTATGCGCAAGAAACGCGGGAGAGAGGGGGTTAACCCAGGACAGATTCGATCTGCTTGCCGGCGATCTCGATATTCCGCACGGCCAATCGCTCAACGAGGATTCCGTTCCGATCGATCAGCAGGCTGGTGGGGAACGCGTTGATCCCGTAGGCGGCGGTGGTTGCACCGCGGGCACGGCGCTTGGAGCCCGGCACACGCGTCTTGCCGCCGCCGTCGAGTGCGACAGGGAACGGGATCTTTCTTCCGCCCCAGACCTGTTTCCGGATCTTTTCTTCTACGGAGTAGGTGTCCGTTCCGTAGGCCTCCAGCCGGTACTCGCCGGGCGGGAGCAGGAACTCGAATTTCTGCTTTGTCGTGGAATAGCGGGCCTGTCTGAGCTTGTTCCAATAGACATAGGTGTTGGTCCAGGACAGGGCTTTGCCGAGCGTGTCGAGCTCTTTGCTGCCAAGCTTGCCGTAGACTCGGCAGAAGGGTCGAAGCTGTACCGTGCGGGTTGTGCCGAGCTCCCGGCGGCACAGCGAGATCAGCGCGCCGGGCTTGCGCCGCTTGTGCGCGATGTAGAGCGGGACCGCGCGATCGGGTGGGGCGCCGGCATAGAAAACCTGCTCCTCTCGAACGGTCAGGGATCCGGTCTTGCCGGATGGGGTCTGTTTGCCCTGCCGAACGCATATGGCCTGTGTCACCTTCTTTCCTTCGATATCATCCCAAATGACGAACATACCGCAGCCCGCGCCGGCGACCGGTCTGCCCTGACGCGTGACCAGCTTCAGGCGGATCGCTGTCTTGGGGACCGTCTTGTCGATAGTCCGTTCCATGTTAAACCCCTCAAGCATAGCCTGTGCGGAGGGGTAACGCAATCCGGCACGAGACTTGGTGCATGGCCAACGCCTCTGCCATTCGTTGGTGTTTCAGGGCTGCTCCAGCCAGACCTTCACGCGTGAGACCGCGCCAGTCTCGACGGCAGGGACGGTGTAGACCACCGTTTGGTTCGTGCCCAGGATGTTCGTGTAGCCGTCGACGAGCGTCCAGCTCTCCCCGACACCGGCCTCTGCACCGCGCAGATCGTGTCGCTGTTCGAGTGCATAGTGGCGCGTGTAGCCGTCGTAGCCGGGCCCGGCTGCCTCGACGGTTGTGAACGAGGCGGTCACTTCATTGCTTGCGGACCGTGAGATGCTGACGGAAAAACTGCCGGCATTGGTGCCTGGGTCCGTGCCCGCGACGAACTCTTTGATGTTCGCGTCGCCGTCGTTGTCCGAATCCGCGTTCGCCGTCTCGTTGGTGTTGCCCAGTTGCGCCTCTTCCCAGGCGTCGGGCATCGCGTCCCGGTCCCGATCTTCAACGGCGGACATGTCGCCCAGCAGTACCGAGACGGCGGCGTCGATCGTCAGGTTGCTGTCGGCCGGGCTCGCGTTGAAAACCTGCAGCCCGATCACGTTTGTTCCCGCCCGCAGCTCGGGCAAGTGGGCTTCCCGCAGCACGTTTGTGTGGTCGGCCGGCGCGCCGATAGACGAACCGGCGCAAGTATCGTGGGCGTTGAAGGTTCCCGGCTGGCCGGGCATATTGAGCCGCGTTGTCTCTTCGCCGTTGACCCATATGATGAGCCCGTCGTCATACGTCATCGAGAGCGTCAATTCGCTGACGGCCGCCGGGCTCTCGATTTCGAACGTGTTCCGCAGAAACACACTCGCGTAGTTCGATCTCATGTCCGACAGCGTGACGCCGTACGGGCCGTCGCCATACCCGAACGGCGCTGCACCGATGTCCCAAGAGCCATCGTCGAAGTCGATGGCCCGCCATGCCGTGGCCGGCGCCGAAGCTTCGTCTGTCCCTTTCCGGTACCGCCACGTAGTGCCCTTGGCGATCTTCTCGATCGGTTCGGGCGGGTCGTTATCCACGATCGTGTAGACATGATTCGTGATCGTGCCGAGCGCGGCGTTGGTCGGCGCACTCAGCGTCAGTTGGATTGTCTCGCAGTCTTCGTAATCGTTGTCATCCTCGATCGTGAGGGAGACGTATTTGTTTGTCTCGCCCGGCTGGAACGTGAGCGTGGTGCCCTGCAGCGTATAGTCCGTCCCGTTGCCCGTTGCCGTCCCACCCGTCGCCGCGTACGCCACGGTTGCTGTCTCGGTAGAGGCGGGTGCAAGCGTCACGAGACAGTCCACCGGGGAATTGTTTTCGTTTCCGCTCGACGAGGGCCCGTCGAATCCCACGGCCGCGGGAAGATCGAGGGTTCTTACCATCAGCGCGTTCGCATACTGCGTCAATGCGTCCGGCCACAAGAACAACTCGAAATCCCCATCTGCTCCCGGTCGGATGTCGGTGTAGCGGGCGATGCAGCCGCCGGCCGTGTTCTCGCCAGTTTGGAGTATTGTCAGAGGGTCACTGGGAAAGCCATACGTGGCGCAACCGCTGCGACTGCTGTCGTTAGCGAAACTGTCCATATCCTGAAGCAGTAGGTCGGTCCATCGCGACGAGCCCAGAGCGCGATTACCGAACAGGACAATCTCATGCTCCTGGTTCGTGTCCAGTCCGGTGACCGTGAAATAGATCCCCGTCCCCCTGGCGCTCACGACGCCGGTGCAATCCACGATGCCGTTGAAAACGCCGTACGCATCTGTGTCCTGGGCAGCGTTGGCCCCAACGTTCGGTCTGGGGGCGTAGCTTCCGGCACTGACCGCCAGCGTGACGTCGGTGGTCTGGCCCGTAGCGTAGTCGATCAACGGCCCGCTCTGGCCTTGTGTATAGAACGTGATGTTGACCGACTGCTGGCCGTTACTCCACGCCAGGTCGTTGTACGCTGTCCAGGCCTGACTCACGGACGGGACCAAAAGCAGCACGGCAGCCAGGAAGAAAAGCAGACATCTCATGGTGGTCTGTTCCCCAAAAAGGGTGCGTCGATGTTAGCATAGTCCTCCGAGTTTTCAAGAAGAAACAGAAACAGACAGCGGCGATTTCGCGCCGCTGCGGCAGTGCGCGGAGCCTTGCAGGCTACCGCCTTTACGGGTAGAATCGGGGCAGGCAAATGACCACGCAAAGCAAGAGCCGGAAGACGAAAGACGAATGCCAATGCCGCATGCTCGAACGGATGTCCCAGGAGCCGGGCAGTTCCGTCACCTACCTGCCGGAGCTGAATGAGTATCGCGTCGACAAGAGTTGGGTGATGCGGTTCTGTCCCGGCTGCGGCAAGCCGTTGCCGCCGTCGCGGCGCGCATCGCGTTTTGCCCACGTTTCGAACAGAGAATCAAGCAGGATCATGAAGCTCTTCAGAGGCATCACCACGGAGCAGGAGGTATTGGCGCGCTTCGGGCCGCCGGACGCCGAAGACTATCCCGGCGTCATGGTCTCGTCCCTTGAAGACGATGAGCTGCCCCAGCGTGGCGAAGTGTTCAAGACGCTGGAGTATCGGGAACTGTCCGACGTGGCCAACATCATTTTTCGTATCGGCGACAACGGCCAGGCGCGAGGTACCTGGCCTGCAAAACACTGTGGCGAGCCGCCCATCAAAGACGATACGGCACCCTCGAGTTGACGTGGCCGGACGACGCGAGCGCCGGCACAGAGCAACGGGGCAGGAGCGACGGAGGACCGAAGAACGTGTCTGACGCTGTGGGTCCAAACCTGAGCGCTGTTGGGATGGCCTTGGCTCTGGTCTGCGTGCTCGGCTGTGCGCACCGGGGGACGCAGACGGCTCGGGTGGAGGAGAGGCCCGATCCCGGATACCGCGTCCGTGCCGCGCTCGAACCCGCCAAAGACACATGCCGGGGCGGTTTCATTGTCCGGTGCGCGTGGACGCAAACGAGCGAGGATGACCTGCGCCGACTGCGGGCTGCGGGCATTCTGGACCCGGCAGTGCCGCAGGAATCTGCGCGTGTGCTGCGCGGCCCCGCGGGTGTCACCGCATGGACGAAAGCTGACCGCACGACGACAAGCAGGCAAGATATGTGGCGCAGACTCAAGGCGCACGGCGTCGGCAATCTGGCCATGACGGCGGACTGGGAGTGGTTCCGCGGGGAGTTCTGCGCGGAGAGAGAAAGGAAGACACTCCCGGGTTACCGGCTCGGCGAATCGCTTGAAAGCGGCAGGGCTGCGTTCGATCCCGGGATCCACCGCCAGGTCAAGAACGCGATGGTCGCATTCACCGGGGAATGGGTGTCGGACGAGACGGTTCGAGCCGACGTCGTCACAACTCTGGAAGTGGTCGGCGCCGGGGCGAAGGATGGAGATTCCTCTTTTGCGTGTGTGGAGATTGTGGCCGCCTTTGAGATGCGTATCGGGCACACCGCCGTGATCGAAGGCGCGACAGAGGCGGGGCCGTTCCTGGTCTTCGCAACGGTGGATTCGGCGACGCAGGAAATCGAGCGATGGCGAGACGGGCATGGACGTGTGCCCACCATGCTCGTTCGCTACTCATGGCTGCAAACGAGTTCCGAGGGATCTCGGCAACTGCGCACCGCCGGCATCCTGGATCCGGCTGTGGCGAAGGAGCCCGCGCAGGTGTTGCGTGGCCCGGCGGGGACCACCGCGTGGACGAAGGCTGGCCGCGCGAGAACGGCTTCGGGGGCTGGCGCTCGAAGACTCAATCTCGATCATGACTCCCCCGTCTTTGGGGATTGGGAGTCGTACCGTGCATTCATCTCTCAGGAGAACGAGGCGGGTCGGCAACTCCCGTCGTTCCCTTGCGTGGGGACCGAGGAGAGCACACGCCATATTACCGCGCGCCGCAAGAAATGGGACCCAAAGGAGAACTCGACCTTCAAGCCGACGGTCGCTCTTCATCGAATCACGGACACGATCCCGACAGTCACATGGGCATTGCTCTCGGGCGACACGCTTCGTGTAAACATCGTGCTGGACCTCGAGGGGGCGGGCAGCGACGGGGAGGATGGTCAGCCATCCGTTGGGTTTCTGCTCGTCGAGGCCGACTTTGAGATGCGCATCGGGCACACGGCTGTGATTCAATGCCCGACGAAAGCCGGACCCTTCTTTGCCTTCACAACCGTCGACTGGGGTCTGCCCTGAGGAAGGACGTTGAACCTCTCGAAAGACCCGGCGGCCGGCGCGGAGAGGCCGGCCCTCGACCCCTTGCTTCTGCGAGAGAGACTGAACATCCAACAGCCAACAGCCAATATCCAACTTCCAAGGGGGAGGACATCTCAGTTGGGCGTTGGCTGTTGGGCGTTCCACGTCGTCGCGTCGTGACAAGTGGCCACTTGGTCCCGCCTCGGCGGGACCGACGTGGCGATCCGAACCGAACCGGTCGGGCAGCGCCAGGCACGCAACGACGCCCGGCGCAGATCAAGCCGGATCCACGCGACGGCTTACAGCCGCGCGTGATCCGCACGATATTCTTTGTTCGATATGGGCTATTCAATCGTCTTTGGTTGCGGCCGACGGCAGCCTTAGGTGAGACGTGCCTGTCCGTCACGTTGCCAGCCGGCCCCTGTCCCAGGGCTGAGGCCAGTCCGGCAGCGGCTTCTTCCATGTCGGGCCGTGTTTCAAGGCACGGACGGCCTGCTGGATGTGCAGCCTTTTGAGGATCCGGCCCAGGATGATCCGTTCACTGAGCGCGAGCAGATTGTCGGCGCGTGCCAGAGACACGAGCCACGGCTTCAGGCGCGGGAAGAGCGCGGCCCTCTGTTCGTCGTTCAACCCGTGCAGCTCGTCATGGAGCAGGTCGAAGAAACTTTCGTCGTCATACTCGGCGAATTCCTCCAGCCATCTCTGTGCGTATTCTTCGCCAAACTGCGCATCGAGCCAGGCTTGCTCTTCGGCTGCAAGCTGCTTGTCCGCTGCCGCCATCCAGTAGGCGAGCGCGAAGAGCAGACGCTGGACCGACGCGGGCAATCGGCTCGCCACAAAAGGCGGGTCCGAACGGAGCGTGAACTTGCCGGCTGCCGCGCGTGAGCCTTGCTGCAACGTGTCTTCGGCGCTGTGCGCCGGTTCGGGCAGTGCCGTCTTCCTGCCCCAGCACCAGGCTTCCAGGATCCCGATCAGCAATGCGGCGGTGAACCCGAGGCCCGAGGCCGCCCAGCAGCCCGGCCAATACACGGACACGCCGGCACCGGCCAGCAGCGCGCCGATCACGCCGAGCAGACCGAACAGCACGATGAGCAGCCGGACCCAGCGCGGCCGTTGCCGGTGCCAGGCGTAGGACCAGAGGATCCGACGTCTCGGGACTCGGGCGCTTTGTGGCTTGTCTATCATGATATCGGCGTGGCCGGACTACTCACCCCCGGTGTATTGATTCTGGAACAGTGGCGGGCTGCGCCGGATCAGAAGCTTGAACGCCTGGTCCGCGGTGAAGCCGGACCCGACCAGTGCGTCGAAGTAGTTCTTGTCGAACTGCGCGAGTTGTTTCGCGGTCTGCGGCTCCGCCAGGTAGGCCATGTACGCGCGCGCGACCTCGCGGACCGCCTTGACCAGTGTGTCCGTGAGGTCGTCTTCGGCCTTGGCGCCCTGCGCCGCCTGCGGCTGGATTCGCAGTTCGAGTTTCGGGATTTCTGTCACGACAAAGATGTCCGGCGCGAGTTCGATCAGAGAACAGTGGTGCATCTCCAGGATCGCCTCGAGAGCAGGCTGCCACTCGACATCGTCGATATTGACCGTCGCAGTCCCGCGCGATTTCGCGAACGGGTAGATGATTCTGACCTTCGCATGCTTCGCGAAAGCCTGCACGACCTTCGACAACGGTGCTTCGTCGAAATGGATGCTCACACGTCTTGCCGCCTGCGGCGTCGCCGCGTCGTGTTCTGGTTCCAGTATGATGGGTGGATTGCCAAGGACGGGGCGGCCCAACCACAAGAGCGCTGCTGCCGCCAATACGCTAGTGATCTCTCTCTTCATGCCGACCTCCAGCTCTGTTCCGACCCCCGCCGTATTATGGTTGCACGGGGCGGCCATCGCCATTACGGAATCGAGGGATCTTTATAACCGGAGTCCAGAACAAGGACTGGCCCGGCCGGTTGCGCGATGCTATTATCCCTGGCGGAATCAGAGGATTCGGCCGAAAGTTCCCAGCGATCGTCTATTCTTCCGGGGAGGCAACACACATGGCAGAGAAAGCGTTCATCATGGATCTTGCCAGGCTGGTGGTATCCGCGGCATGGGCCGACGGGCAGTTGACCAACAGCGAACTCAACGCCTTGAAAGACCTGCTGTTCACGATCGAAGACGTGACGGGCGAAGACTGGAAACAGCTTGAGATCTACATGGATTCTCCGGTCTCGGAGCAGGAAACGCAGGAACTGCTCGAACGTGTCGTGAGCGGGATTCGGAACGCCGAGGACAAGACGCTGGTGCTCGAGACGCTGCGGCGCCTGTTCAGCATCGACGGCACGGTCACGCCGGAAGAGAAGCAGCTTCTCGACGAGATCGAGGCCAGTGTGTCGGAGGCGGGCACAGGCATCCTCGCGCGGTTCGCGAAGGCGGTCAAATCTGCGATCGGGCGGCGTTCGGAGAAGACGAAATCTTCGAGTCTGCGCGAGACGGACATGGAAGACTACGCGAAGAACACGGTGTACTACCAGCTCCAGCAGGCACAGGAGGCGGCGGGCGTCGCCATGGATCTGCCGGACGAGCGGCTCCGGAAGTTGTGCCTGGCCACCGGCATTCTCGCGCATGTCGCGAACGTCGACGAGGACATGGCGGCCGCCGAACGCGAGGCCATGCGCGACATCATCGCGGCCGATTGGGAATTGCCCGCCGAGCAGGCGGATCTGCTTGTTCGGGTCGGGTGCGACCGCACCACCAAGGGGCTCGACTACTTCCGGCTCTCCCACGGCTTCTTCGATGCCACCTCACACGACGAGCGGAAGGCGTTCGTGCAGACGTTGTTCAGGGTCGCGAACGCCGCGGGCAAGACCTCGAACGAGGAGATCGAGACAATCCGCCGGATCAGCAAGAGCCTGCGGGTGTCGCACCAGGACTTCATCGATGCGAAACTGACCATCCCGCGCGAGGACCGGAAAGGGCTCTGATCCGGTTGCACCCCGGGTGCACCGTGTCGGCCGAAACCTCGCATCGCCCTTGGACAGCACCTCGGAAATCCCAAGTTGATCCTCACGGGAAACGGCCGACTTTGGTGTCGGAGTGGATCCAGACAGGGCGTGCGGTGTCGTGATAGAAGAGCAGGACCCCTTGCTTCCGCTTCGACCGGCCCGCCCGCATGGTGCGGTCGACGAAGTCATAGTAGACGGACGCGACGGCGTCACGTTCCGGCGCATCGCGGTATTCGAACACGGTGCCGACCGTGGCGGCGGCGAGTAGGCGCCTGGTGTTGAGCATTGTGGTCACCTTCTCGTTGGCCAGTTGTTCGACGACTTGCCTGGCGGCGTCCTCGTCAGGCGGGCTCTTGCGAAGGCCCTTGTCCAAAACGAGCTCCCAGTCCGTTTGAACCTCCGCAGGGAGCTGAGACTGGCGCGGCGTATCGAGCTCGCGGCGTTCCGGCGCCGGCACAGGGTAGGTGGCTGCGTGGCACAGCTGACAAAGGTCTCCTTTGTCGCTCTGATCGCCGGGCTCGTGTTCTGCCACGTTACGGGACGCGGAATCGATCCGGACCATTGGCTCTTCATCACCGCGGTGGGGCTGGTCTTCGCATCGTTCTTTCTCAACGCCGGCTTCTGGAACAGCCTGATGTCGCAGCGCCGGGCACTGCGCGCAATGCGGCGGCACGTGAAGAGACAAAGACGTGCTGCGCGCCGGGACCCGGGCGGTAGAGCGGCATGAACTCGTGCTGGGACTCAATGAGTGTTGATGCCGGCTTTCACCACCAGGTCGAACCCTTGCATTCCGGGAACTGATCCCAGCGGCTGTCCGTGACCGGGAGGCCGGAGAAAGTATATCGGGCGTCCCGAGCACGCTGGCGCCTCGGGACGAAGTAGGGTCGAGCCCGCTCGGATGCACATGCCCCGGCCGAACGCGGCAAACACGGACAGGACGCGCCGGTCCGACATGGGCCGCTCGCGATCGATCATGCTTGACTGTTCTTCCTTGAGGACGATCCGGGCCATCGGTAGAATTTCCGCGAACGGGGAAATGGGGTCACCAACCGAGCCTCGTATTCCCGCCGTCATCCGGGTCGATTGGCTAAGACGGCTGATTTCCGTCTTTGCGACATGTGAGTCCAGAATGGACACGTTCTGCGGGAAGGGGATTGAATATCCAACAGCCAACACCCAATATCCAACTTCCAAATGAGAGAGAGGAACAACGGGAATCTGATTTGGACATTGGATATTCCTTGCCGTGCCGCGCCGTAGCCACGAAGGGTGAAGGCGGGTTGGATATTGGATATTCGATCTGAACCGACGCGGTCGGGCAGCGCCGGCCACGCCAAGAAGATCGGCGCAGAACAGAACGCTGGTGCTTATCGTCGCTGGCGCGCCGAAAGCACAGCGTAACGTTCTGCGACCGGCAGAAACTGCAAGATTGATGTCCTCGCCGCACTGTGATAGGCTATACATACAATGATCGACTGGTCCACATGTCCAGAGGTTGAGCGGATCCCCGGGAAGGTAAGCGGCGCGTGGGTTTTCAAGGGAACGCGCGTGCCGGTGTGCGCCTTGTTCGACAATGTCGAAGACGGGGCAACCGTTGACGACTTCCTGGAGTGGTTCGCGGGGGTCAGGCGGGAACAGGTGGAAGCCGTCTTGGAGCACGCCTCCGCCAGTCTTCTTGCCGAGGCGTCCGGATGAAGGTCCTGTTCGACCAAGGCACACCGGTTCCCCTCAGACGTCATCTTCACCCCCATCAAGTCGACACGGCCAGTGAACGTGCATGGTCCAGCTTGGTCAATGGTGCCCTTCTCGATGAAACCGAAGCCGGTGGCTACGACGCGCTCATCACAACGGATCAGGGGCTCAAACACCAACAGAACCTGGCCGCCCGCCGGATTCGCATCCTGGTGTTGACCTCGACATCCTGGCCGAAGATCCGTCTCAAGATCAACGAGATCCGTGCGATTCTGGAGAGCCTCGAAGAAGGCGGATACGCCGAAGTCGATATCTGAGACGGGTTGAACCGGAGGCTCGAGAATATCGTCGCTATCGCGCCGAATTCTCAGCCTCGTCGTTCTGCTGGCAAGTGGGATGAAGGCGGGAACCCAGAAGGCATGCCGAATTCGAACTGCGGTCACGGCGTTCGTGCTTTGCCTTGAGTTCGTGTCGAGCCACACGGCGGGGGCGTGCGCCTGTGATGGAATTGCCCTACCACGGCAATATCCGCAACCCGGCCGGCGGCTCCGGCGCTTGAAGTTCGGGACAGACGAACTCGTAGCAGCCCATGTCCCATTGCGCTTGGCCGTTCGTGTCGCCGTCCAACGGGCGCGGGTTGCCCTCGAGATCGGTCGTAAGCTTGGTGAGATTCGTTCCCGCATCGATGCAGGGCGAGCCGGCCGCGAGATGGTAGTCATTCGAGGCGACGAACAAGGGCGCGTTCGTGATGTTGCCTGCGCCGCCGGGATCGGGCGTGGTGCAGGTATAGCTACATATGCTGTTGAACACGTTCGGGGCCGCATTACTCGCGACGTTGTCATAGACGATGCAGTTTGACAGGAAGCCACCGGCCGTCCCGCCGCCGTTGTTCGTGGCCGTGTTGCCCACGATCGTGCAATTCCTCAGGGTCGACTCATAAGCACCGCCGCCGTCGTCACCGGCGGCATTTGCGGCGAGCAGGCAGCTTTCAAGCGAGGCCTGGTAAGCGGCCCCCCCGTCGGTAGCCGCGGAATTGCCCCGGAGCACGCAGCGACTCAGGTGCCCACCCCTGATTCCTCCGCCGTATCCGCTCGACGTGTTGTCCAGGACGTAACAGTCTCTGAGTACGGCGTTGGCTGCCGCGCCGGCACCGTACCCGGCGGTGCCGCCCGTGTTTCCAGAAACGAGACAGTTGCTGTTTTGGGGGGGGGGGTGGGCGCCCCCGGGGGGGGGGGGGGTGGGGGGCGGAGCGCGG
>Ga0272441_10005906_pt1 | contig 20945 bp, 11 predicted proteins | sample SSMProp6N_FD_193582 | JGI IMG/M metagenome (GOLD analysis project Ga0272441, IMG submission 193582) | Marine sediment archaeal communities from Little Sippewissett salt marsh, Falmouth, MA, United States - SSM-Prop-6N | ecosystem: Environmental > Aquatic > Marine > Wetlands > Sediment ...
TGGCATTTTCCTTTAGACCTGTTACTTTACTACTGGTAAGTACCTTTACATCGCGTTTTTTCAAACTCTCAACTATGGCTTTTGCCACATCCTCATCCAGATTGGCCACCAGACTATCGAGCATCTCGATGATCGTCGTGGGAATCCCCAGTTCAGCATAGACCGTTGCGAATTCACAACCAATCACCCCACCACCCAGTATCACAATACTGGACGGTAATTCCTTAGTGGTGGTAGCTTCATCGGTGGTCATCAGTGTTTTGCTTTCCCATGTCAAAAATCCCGGCCTAACTGGCCTTGAGCCGGTGGCCAGAATTATTGACTTCGCTTTAACCTCTGTTTTTTTACCATTGTTATCGACTATTATGGTATCTTTATCTGCCAGTTTCCCTCGGCCTTGGACAACATCCACTTTCCGATTTTTCAGCAGAAACTCGACCCCTTTTCTCAAACCTGCTGTAACGTTACTTACCCGCTTCATATATTGTTCTGCATCTATTTGCGGTTTGTTAACTTTGAAACCATAGTTATCCCCATGTGTCATATTCCAGAACAACTCACTTCCATGAAGCATAGCCTTGGTTGGAATACACCCAACATTCAGGCACGTACCTCCCAGAAGCCCCTGTTCGATACAACACACCTTTGCCCCTCTCGTAGCCGCTCTCAATGCTGCCACATACCCACCCGGTCCACTTCCAAGTACTGCTACATCATACATTTACTATAATTCTCCTATTACTTAACACTTGGTACGAATATTTTTAGGTCCGCTAGCGTACTATAAGCCCCGCATTTTCGCAACCCACTTCTAAAACACACACAACCTGTCGCCTTTAACATGCTGAATAAAAAGGACTTACAAATAGTACCGGATTACCACAATCATAAATCACCGCTCAAATTTTTATCTGCTACTCTAAAGAGCCGATTGGGGATATAATCATATGAAATAATTTAGGATTTAAAACTTATGCAAAATAACCTTATAGATTTTAATAACTTACATATTATCACCTATCCGAACCCCATCCTGGCCCGCAAAGCCGAGCCGGTAGCCCAGATTACCCCGGAAATTGTCGAATTAGCCGAGCGGATGGTTGATATTATGGTTGGAGCATCTGGAATTGGTTTGGCTGCCCCTCAGGTAGGGGTTCTACTGCGTTTGTTCGTTTTTAGTATTTCCGGAAAACGGGATGACGCCGAAGTTATTATCAATCCCCAATTGAGTAAGCTCCACGGCCAATCAGAGATGGAAGAGGGCTGTCTTTCGCTGCCCGGTGTACGCTCAAAGGTTCGTCGCTCAGCTTCCTGTTCCGTCAAGGCCTTAGACCTGGACGGCAACGAATTCGTCATGGACGCGGTTGATATGGCGGCGACAGTCTTTCAGCACGAAACAGACCACCTCGACGGTACCTTGTTTATAGATCGGCTCAATACCGTTTCTCGTCTGGCTTGCCGGCGGGCCCTGAAACAGCTCGAACGCGACTATAACGGCAATAACTAACCAGTGTATCTCTCCTGGCTCAACACCTCGGTTAATATCTCTCGGGATCAAATATTATTCTATTTTTCTTTTACCGGACCATTTATTTAACCTCTTAATAATCCCTTTTTATGTGGCCTTGACAAAATTCTTCTTTCGGCTATATTTTGAATCAGTTGTTGAAAATACCGGAAACTGGAAAAACTGTATTTAATACCTCTAGGACCCTGTCAGCGGGTTAATTTTAGCTTCTAACTGCCTTATGCAAAATTGGAATGTATATAAATTCACTTCCCTGCCCAGGCCGATTTATGCCTTCCCCCTACCAATAGTACTGATAATCTTCTTTATTTCCGGTTGCACCCTCCCCCCAGAGCGAACCCACGATGATTTTATTGTGATCCAAGCCAATCGGAATGCCCTCTGGCTTCGCTGCCAGAAAGAGTTAAAGGATAGAGGTTTCCGTTTGGACCGTGTTGACCCCAGAGCCGGTATTATCGAGACTTATCCTCTGATAAGCCGCCAGTGGTTTGAGTTTGGGCGTCAGGATGTCGCGGACCGGCAATCTCTTTTGGAATCTTCTCTGCATAATATTCGTCGCCAGGTTCATATAGAATTAATACCCGAGGGGAATGATAATTTCCGGTTGCTCTGTCGCGTCAACGTACAACGGCTTTCGAAACCACCGACTCTGTTCAGCGGGACGGTTTGGGCCGAGAATATCTTTTCCGGTGCCGACGGTCGTATCCACACTTGGAGCGAAACAGATTCCCCACAGGATAAGCTGCAGGTATGGATTAACTTGGGTAACGATCCGGCCTTGGAAGCACAGTTTTACAAATCGATACAAAAATGGCAAAAGAATACTATTTAGGCATGGATCTGGGCGGAACTAACGTAAAGCTTGGTCTGTTGGATCAGGACGGCTCGATTATTGCCAACATTAGCGAGCCCACCCAAACCCAGCTCGGACCTATCTCGCTGGTTGAACGTATGGTAAAAAATTGTCGTGATCTCATCAAGCAAAACAATATACCCGAAGACCAGGTTAAGGCTCTGGGCATTGGTTCGCCCGGTCCGCTGTCCATTTCGCAGGGCAAACTTATAAATCTCTGTAATCTGCCCGGTTTTGCTGATTTCCCTTTACGGGCCCAAATGTCCCAAAGATTACAGATCCCGGCCTTATTGGAAAATGACGCCAACGCCGCTTGTTGGGGCGAGTTTTGGCTTGGTGCCGGTCGAAATGTCAATAACATGGTCTTATATACCTTGGGCACCGGCATCGGTGGAGGTATCATCATTAATGGGGAACTTGTTCACGGTTGCGATGATAATGGTGCGGAACTTGGACACATGATTATTCAAACTGATGGCAGATATTGTGCCTGTGGCCAACACGGTTGTGTGGAAACCTATGCCTCCGCCAATGCCACCGCTGCTCGTGCTGAAGAGGCTCTTGATCAAGGTAGATCTTCATCCCTGCTCATTATCCGCAAACGCAAGGGCTCTTTAACCAGTAAGGATGTCTTTGAGCATGCCGCCGTTGGCGATATTTTGGCCAATGAAATAGTTGATGGTACCTGCCGCTCCCTTGCCCAGGTCTGTGTCAATATGCTTCATGTCACCGAGCCCGAGATGATTGTCCTGACCGGAGGAATGATAAAGGCCGGCAATATCCTTTTGGACCGGGTTCGCAGCTTTTTCCGTCAAATGATATGGAATCTAAAGGCAGAAACCATGGAAATATGTTATGCAACCCTTGGCGACAATTCCGGTTTCATCGGTGCCGCTGGCCTGGCTCTTCAGGGCTATTGTAACCGGCAGAGATTATTTCCCCCAGGAGTCTAAATCGATTTCAAATCTACGGAATCTTGTCAAAATCAATTTCATTATAGCGCAGTAAAATTCCCTGCGCCCGCTGCACATTCATGATTGCCAGGTTGTATTCAATCAATGTCTGCACTGCTTCGATCCGGGCATTGGCCAACCGCTCATCGGAATTAAGTTTGAGGTTTAAAAATTCCGGTCTCATGCTGTCCTGCCTGCCGCTTTCTTCTATGGCCAGGTGGGTCAGTAGCACATTTTGTTCCGCCTGGGCCGCTTGCTCCCGAACAGAGATCTCCTTGAATCGATATTTTAGGTTGTGCACCGCGTTATTCAAATCGGTTAAAACCTGCTCTCGTATATTTTGCAGTGACAGATCTTCCTGTTGTCTCTGCTTCTGGGCCCGGTGATATGCTGCATCCTGGGCTCGATTACGTAACGGATATTCGAAGCTCAATCCGATCAGATAATTTGTGGTTTCATTGCGCCATTGTTGATCCCAAGAGCTGTGATATTGATCGCCTGCTCCGGTTATTTCCTGCGAATAAAGTAAATCCAGCCGGGGCAGCCTTTGATTTTCAGCCACCATCTCGGCTATCCCCGCCGTGTCCAGCCTGTGTCGCTGGGCGATAATTTCCGGACGCGACTCTCCGGCTACCTGCACCGCCTTTTCATAATCCAATTCAAAAAATTCCTGGCTGGGCCGGTCGGTGGGAATAATTTCCCATTTATAATCCAGAGCCAGATTCGGATCATTTAGACTCTGCAGTAACAGTTCCTGTCGCTGCATTACTATATTTTGAGAAATCACGAGATTTGCTCGGGCTCTTTCAATTACCGCCTGTGTCCTTTCGATATTAAGGCTTTCGCCGTCGTATCCTTGCCGCTGTTGTATACGTTTAAGGCTGCTTTGGGCCGAGTTCACTAATATCTGCACAATTTTCACCCTTTGGCGGGCCGCATACAGATTCCAATAATTGCTCTCCACTTCCGCCGCCACCCGTATAAGAAGCTGATGCAATTGTTGTCGGCTGACCTGGTAGTTGTTGCGCGATGCCTGGATAGATGCCCGGTTTACGTCTATGCCGAAATCTCTTAGCAGTGGATGGCGTAATTGTAATTGCAAACCGAATTCATAAAAGGGATTGCGATAATATAAATCCTGGTTATTCAGGTCCCGATACCGTCTCAACTGCTCGGCCACCTGAACCGTACCCCCCGTCGGGAGCAGCTTACGCAGCCCCAGCACATAATTGTAATCATGAATATTATCAAAAGGAGTCGTAGCTACCCTCTGAACCTGCGTACCGCTGTCCGTAACGATTGTCCGTTCGAAATAAGTGGAGTCAATGTTGGCCCGGTCCGTCAAATCAAACTGGCCCGATGCGAACAATACCGTATCGAAGGCGGCCTCAGCCGAGATTACATCTTCCGCTCTAATTGCCGGCTCATATTCTCCCACCCGTACATCCAGATTGTTTGCCAGTGCCCGCTGCAGACAATCAGACATTCGCAGACGAACCACTTTATGGCCCGTTTCGATTAAAAGTGGTTTTATCTCACTGCAGATCTGTTCCAGACTCTTAATCTCCACCTGAATGGATTCGATTTTTTCTGTGTCGCCCGCTCGGAGATTCTCCCCCGCCCCACCCACCATGCTTATAACTAATAGTAAGATCCTATATGTATTTTTCATTGAATATCGACAGCTTGTTCGAACAATACGTTTTCCTGATCATCTTCGAATTTAATCGTCAACACCTGTTTAGGTGCAGCCAGAAAACTTTTCGTTATGAAAATATTAAATGTCCCGCTCTTGAAATCGAAATACGCCAACGCCAAATCTCTCAGGGGCTCTAACAGCAAAAACCGGCCTTCACTGAACATGGAAAAATCACCCATATCCGCGGTAAACTCCGTACTGCCCCACTTAACCGTAACAACATTCGCAGGATCTTCAAAAACACTGATATCACTCTGCGTGGCTATCTCCCCTGAAATCCTCACCGAATAGTAGCTGTTATAGGGATCATTGCTGTTATCGACATAAACAAATCTGCTTTTTCGCAGGGCATCCCTTTGACCTTGCAAAAAACGCAACGACAGCCCGGCACCTCCGTTAATCACCCCCCCGCTGGCTTCGCCCAACCCGCGGTATCTTCCGAAAATAAATTCCACTTCCACCGGGTCCGTCAATCCCGTAAGATCAACGTTAACCGCCTGAATAATAAACATACCCAGCCGGAAATTGAACAACGCCAAACCTATCCGTCCCAGCCCTCCTCTGTAAAAATACAGGTCCCCGCCCAGTGCAAGAAAATCTTCTTGGCTCAGTGCTTCACTGTAGGGGCCCACGGTGACCTCAACGTCGGATTGACTGAAATCAGCCTGACCACCTGCAAAGTAACCAATCACCAAAAAACTGTCACTGTTCGAATCCAACCCGGCCCGGCCTATAAAATTGGTTATCGTAATATCACAGGGCTCCAGTTCCACTGTCAGCGGTACCGTCACAGACCAGCGGTTCAGATTTTCAAATTCCATCGCCACTGTACCATCGTCTGCCACCGCCGACAGATAATAATCACCTGCTTCGTGAGGAGCTGTAAAGCTCACCGAAACACTGTCAGAAGTCCCCGGCGCTGTCAGACTGTGCACCACTTCGTCAATAGGCACAAAATCCGGATCTCCCGGCAGGGCACACGGATCCTCGGAAATATACAAAGTAACCTCATAGTCCTGTTCCGGATCACATGGATCAAATGTCCCCTCATCCCCGATATTGCGCAGCCTTATGGGCACAGACACATTTGTATCTGTTATGGCCCTCAGGCTGGTAAAACAGGGGTCATATACTGCAAAGCACGGATCATATAGAAATAAGTCCTGTTGTACCCGGCCGACCTCTGTCATGATCACCGGTACTACCGGTAACGCCTCGAAATCATCGGTTACGTTTGGATCATCAATAATTCTTTCCCCTGCGATTCTATCCACCACCGACAGCCCCTTAACAACCTTCCCAAACACGGCATACCCCGCCGTTGTCTCGGAAGGATCCAGAAAGGGATTATCCACCTGGTTGATAAAAAACTGTGCATTGGCCGAGTTGGGATCCGTCGTACGGGCCATCGCTATCCTGCCCCGCAGATTTTTTCTCTCGATGCTCGCTTCCAGAATTATCGGATCATTAGGTTCATGAAAGTAGATTGGATCAAAGAGATTGGGATCGGGTCCACTGAAGTCATAATCGTACAAATTCGGATCATATGCCCCCCCCTGGATCATAAATCCCTCCAATATCCGGTGAAAAATCAGCCCGTCATAGAATCCCTTATCAACATAACCAAGATAGTTATTCACGGTAATGGGGGCTTCTTCGTCAAACAGTTCGATAGTTATACTGCCCAAATCCGTTTCCAGATTTACTAAAGTACCCTCCGCCGCCATGACCCTTCCGCTCAGGGCCATAGCCGCGATCATAACCAAAACCAGAAAAAACGTCTTATTCATTGATTCTACCGGTAAATTAGTTCTCACTTTACTACAATTTAAAGGGGAATTATAGGAATTATGTAATCCCCTGTCAAATCCCCTTTTAGTTGAAAAAAAATTCATAAATACCATTTGCTTCGTTCTACTTTTTGCAGTTATCGTACCGGTCGTGCATTTTTATACCTATCCAGCGCCTTTTGCAACAGCTCTCGCACTTGTATCGCTTCCTTAGCCATCTCCTTACCTGCCAGATTGTACTCTTCCGAAACGTCTTTTTGGATGTCATAAAATGCACCAGAACTATACAACTTATAGCGTTGATTCCGGGTGAATTCTCTTTTAGCTCCTTCGACTCCATCTCTTGAGAACCAACAATAGATCCACTCGCGGGGATTGCCCTTTCGCCCCCTTAATTGGGGCAAAAAACTTCTCCCGTCGATTTGCAATTGTTCCGGAATCTCAACACCCCCGATCTCACAGAGCGTCGGCAGAAAGTCACTGAAGTCCACCATATCCCCGCAGACACTGCCCCCCTCAATCGTGCCCGGCCAATTCACCACCAATGGCACATGCGTACCGGCATCAGTCATCATTCCTTTCCCCCCTGCTACCTTTTGGCCATTTATCTCAGATACAACCGGCTTGTCAGTACCGTTATCCCCTGTGAAAAAGACTACCGTGTTCTCGCGAAGCCCCAGTTCCTCCATTTTCTTGACCAGTTTGCCCACCATCTTGTCCATATAGGCAACCATATCACCGAAATACGCGCTATTGCCCTTATATCCTTTCAATCCCCTGGACTTGGGGTCCCAATCCGGCGAATCTGGAGTGGCAGTGAATGGACAATGCGTCAGGATCATCGGATAGTAGAGCAAAAACGGCTCCCCCTTCACCCGGCTCATGAAATCACACGCATAATCACTTACCACCTCCGGCCCATACTCCCCCTTGCTGTAGTTTATCTCTTCACTATTAATTTCCAATCTTGGATTGGAATACCGCGTATCGTGTTTTTCTTCGTCAACCCGCCCCCGCGTATGCTGCCACAGACAGGATTCATCAAATCCAAAATGACGGGGAGCATCCTTTTCCCTCCCCAACTGCCATTTCCCCACCACACAGGTTTTGTAACCGGCCCTTTTGAGAATCTGAGCAAATGTCACCTCTCCCCTCGACAGCTCACCAAATTTCGTATAATTACGTACATTGTAAATACCCGTCATAAGCTGAACCCGCGTAGGAGTACATAACGGCTGTGAGTAACAATGTTCAAACCTGATCCCCTCCGCCGCCAACTTGTCGACAACCTTCGTCTTATAGGAAGTTCCCCCATCCGCACCGACACACTCATAACCCAAATCATCCGCCATTATAATAACAATATTCGGACGCCTCGCTATCTTCTCTCTCGCCCCGATCAATTCTTTTGGAACGATACCTGCAACCCCCCCCGCCGCCGCTGCCTTCAGAAACTCTCGCCTGTTAACCTGTGTCTTTGCACTGCAACTCATAAACATCACTCCTTCCCACCTGTCCCGCCATTATACTCCTCCTCAACCCACCCTCACAGAAATTAAAGTGACTATTAACACAAATTTTTGTATATTAGATCCGCAGATTTTGCCGCCTATAGTTTCCCTATAAAATTCATTGTTTTGGAACTAAAGGACACAATATTTGTCTATATATAAAATCCCTTATATGAAAGGAATACAGATTATGAGCCCAGAAAAGACCATTTTTGCAATTGTTTTTTCTATCTTGCTCTCCCCCTTGCTTTTGGTAGCTCAGGTAAACGTAAAACAATGGGAATTTGACAGCGACTCCGATCTCCAGCAGTGGATTCCTAATCAATTTCTATCAAATGTTGTTGTAAAGGACAGCATTCTCAGCACCGATGCCGCCGGTCCTGACCCTTTTTTTCTTTGCAGCAACCTTTCCTTCCCGGCCCATCCCTGGCAATATGTTCTCATTCGGCTTCGAGCTACCCGCCCGGGCACCTGCGAACTCTTCTGGACCGGAAAACTTGATGGCAAATATGGCGGTCTAACTCAACACAAGAAACTGCGCTTCTCTGTTGACCGTGCTAACACCTGGCAGGAAATTGCCCTTTTCCCATTTTGGCACACCGAGGGCACCATTCGCAAACTTCGATTTGATTTATATGCGGACGCTCGCTTTGATATAGATTGGATTCGTATTCTTGAACGCAAATCAAACCACCCCCCCACCGCTACCGACACCTGGAATCTCGACGGTAACACGAGCAGTTGGCAGATCGCTCCCGACTCGAGCGACTTATTTGCTCCGCCCGTTAATATCAATGTAAATGATAAAGCCTGGACCACCGTCCAACTCTCTTCCGACCACCAGGAGGTGGCATACATCCTCTGGGCTAACGAACATATATCGGGCTTACATACTCAAGCCTTTCTCCTCAAGGGCGATGGTAAGCTTCACACTTATAATGTCCCCATGTCCGACAACCCCGCCTGGCGCGATAACATTATCGCCTTTGGCCTTCGCCCGCCCCCCGCCGCCAATATTCAACTTGAGTCTATCCACATCGGCCCTCAACCATCCGGTCCCGGCGACCTTGAAATCCGTTACTTTGGTTTTGAAAACGGCGTCAATCGTCGCGGCCGACCCTGTCGTATCCTGGCCCAACTCTTCAATCGTGGTGGATCACCCCAGGCCCTAAGTAGCATTCAATTAATACTCCCAAAAGAAATGAAGCTGCTTTCCAAATCCAGCGAACTTTCTCACAATGGTATCAACCCCCAGGAAATCGCCCGTTTTATCTGGGAAGTCCAGGCCGACCAAGCTGGCTCTTTCCCCGTTCATCTTTGTTTCAGCGGCAAAGGCTCTCTTCCACCAAACCAGGAAAAACAGTTCCAGTTCTCCGAACCTCCCGCGGTAGCCAAGACCTCATATGTTCCTGTCCCTCGCCCCACCAAGACCGACATCGACATTTGTGCCTATTATTTTCCCGGCTGGTACCCGGCCGAAAAATGGGACTGCATTCGTGAGGTCTCCCCGATTCGCAAACCCCTGCTCGGCTATTACGACGAGTCCAACCCCGAATGTGTAGATTGGCAGATTAAGTGGGCCGTGGAAAACGGCATTTCCTGTTTCCTCGTGGACTGGTATTGGGTCCGTGGCCATCAGCAACTGACCCATTGGTTTGATGCCTACCGTATGTCACGCTATCGTGATTATCTCAAAGTCGCTATTATGTGGGCCAATCACAATCCGCCCGGAACCCATTCGGTTGAGGACTGGCACAACGTGACCAAACACTGGATTGAACATTATTTCTCTCTCAAATCTTATTATCACATCGATGGCAAGCCTGCTGTCTTTATCTGGAACCCCTCAGGCATCACTCAGGACCTGGGTGGCTCCGACATCGTCGCCGAGACTCTCACAGACTCCCAGAATATGGCCCGTGCCGCAGGTTACAATGGCATCACCTTTATCGCCCTGGGCCCCAATTTTGAGCATACTTATCTCCAGTCACTTACCCGCGAGGGTTATTATGGTGTTACGACTTACCATGAATGGGGAAATACAATTGATTTTGGATTTCTCCAGAAACTCTACCAATATAAAGACGTGGTTCTTCAAAGTCCTGCTGCCTGGCGCGAAAAGGACACCGCCGCCGGCTCTTTGCTTTATTATCCGCTTGTTGACACCGGCTGGGACAGCAGACCCTGGCATGGCGACAAATCCATGGTGATCCGGGGACGAACACCCCAGCTCTTTGAAAAACTGCTCCGCGAGGCCAAATCATTTTGCCGTAAAACGTCCAAACAGATTCTTATCCTGGGCCCGGTCAATGAATGGGGCGAAGGTAGCTATATCGAGCCTTGCACCGAATTTGGCTTATGTATGCTCGAATCCATTCGCAAAGTTTTCGTCCCCGACGACCCGACCAACCGTTTCCAAAATATTGCCCCCTCCGACGTCGGCCTTGGCCCCTATGATTATCCCGACAATATCTCCTCTGATGTTCAAGATTAGTATGCATCGGTGCATGCGTTTACGAATCTGCTCCAGACGCATTACCTGCATTTGTCTTCATCCCGACCTGCTATGTTAGACTTGGCAAGCTCTTGTTACTTAGTCCCCCACTCCACAACTATCTCCTTTTCTATAAATACAGGATGGCCTCTATACGGACTGGTAAAACTGACTTTCATTTCCGTTTTCCCGGGATTCTCCGGTGTTCTCCCATGTAATGCTATTGTGCGTCTGTCTCCCGGTGCCATTGTATCTCCTTCAAAATCCAATCTCAGCGGCAATCCAATTTTCTGGGCGTTTTGGTCTAATATAATTGCCATGCCTGCTCCTTCCCCCCAGGGCATAATTCCCTTGTTGTGCAATTCTATAGATAAAACATACTCACCGTCAGCCCGCAATTTACCATGCTGAATTTCCATTGTCCCCGCATATTGCCTGATCTTTAGAAATCTATCCAGATACAATCCGAATCCAGCCATCCATTCACTGTACATATTTCTAGGATTGAACATACCATATGTATGCTTCAGCATACCACCGGGCGCCTTTTGTAACTCTTGCCCGTATTTGCCCAGCCAATCAAAAATTTGCGCATACTTGCCAAGAATATCGCTGCGTACATTACCCGGTAGAATACCGGGCCCGTTTAGATCTTTTTCATTCGCCAAAACCAACTTATAAATTTCAGCAAATAGCTTCAAACGATTTAGCTGATATTCTATAAAAGGTGCAAACAACTCAAGCTGTCCAAACCACTCCTTGTTCGCACTGTCTTGGGCAGAATATTTTAGTGACGTCAGTTCTGTTTTGTATTTCGATAAAGCCTGCGAAACCAGCCGATAGACAACTGTGCGTTTTGGATCATCCATCTCCATCCAGTTTTTAGGCAGAAGCTCAAGCCCGTTAATCTCCCACAATTTTTCATAGGTATTGATCATTTGCAGATAACGTACCGCGTTTTGACTTCCGAGCCTCTTACAGCCCCACTCATATCGAAAAGTATTTGGCGTTGCTGTCGGCTCAAAGCCAAAATAGCCGATCGCCTCCCACCCCAGTTCTGTCCCCTGATAAGCCCCCCCTATCCAAAATACCCCTGCCTCAAAATTTAGACGCCGCATTCTTGCAGATGTTGGCAGTCGAAAGTTGGCGTATAAATTATCCAGCCACGTATCCGGCATCGGTCCTGTAAATTCATAATCCCGGCACAATATCGCCGCCCCCCCACCGTGCCCTACCACATACATGTCTTTTGGCAACACATTTTCCAGCCTTGTAATATCATATCCGTCATTATATGGATATACCGCGATCAACCCCTGAAAGCCCTCTTTTCTTAAAATATCATAGATAAGCACATACATATCCCACGCCTGACTTTTCGTACGTGATTGCTTAAGAGCCTCCTTGCACCTCTCACAATGGCACAGCTCACCATTATCATCCCGAATCATCACAAAGCCGTCTATGCTGTACTCCTCCAGAATCTCGCGCAAGAATGCTTTAATATAGTCTCGATACGCACTACTGCTCGGACATGGCGTCACTTTTTGCCTTCCCCAAAAAGTCCCTACTCCATCTGTCGCCACCGCTTCCGGAAAAGCATCATCGAAAGTATTCGGCACACAACCAATGGGTAGCCAGAGATTTATTTTCCCTCCGCGCTCATGCAAATAGTTTGCCAGCTTCAATCCATGTTGACGTTGTTGTTCATACTGTGCGAACTCCGTCCCTGTCACTTCATCATAAGCACCTGGTTTTTTTGATTGAAGTTCCGGCATGTATTTATAGCTCACCGGAAACTTCCAGTTACTCCACATCCCCAGGCAGCAAAACTTATTCATGCCGGATTCCAGCAGTTGTTCAAATACATATTCCCACTCTTTCTCGCTTCCATACGGAAAATCAACCTCGAAACCACCCCCGCCGAAACCACCTCCCCTAAAACTAACCACTGGATTTCGTGCCATCAGCGGAAATCCTTTTTCAGAACCTTCTTTTTGAAAATAAATAGCAATTTCATTGGAGGCCTTATACAGTCCCAGTATCGTGCTGGCACGAACAGCAACTCCCCCCGAATCTCTAGGCAAAATTGCAAATCCATCCGGTGCGATTGCTTCCTGTTCCTCGGTTAAAAGTTCAAAAACAACACAATTGTTACCCGCTGGCTCTGATATAATTTCAGTATCATAACCCGATTCCTTTAATTTTGCCGCCAGATTTTGCGCCGCCCTGACTGCCTGCTTTTCGGCCACAATGCCTATCTTTGGGGACATCATTTTTGACTGTACCGGCACAACCTGAAAAACAAGCCCCTCATCCATTATTTCTAACAGGTCAGAGATGTTATTTGTTCCACTTTTGGAAAATGCACAAATCCTGCGTCTATATTTTCGGCCGTTGACAGCTTCTTCTCCCAACGCCACTACTTCCACCTCTCCACCTTTATATAGCATGCCCGTATACTTCACCGCTGCATCTGAACCCTTGTATCCATAAAATGGCGGACGATTCTCAAAGTGTTCTAATTTTTCTTCTTCACCTTTTATAGACAAATTAAATTCGACCGCGTGTTTAACCCAAGGACTTGTACCCCGCCACTTTCTACTGTCTGCTAAAATTTCCAGATAGCCGTTTGTATATATACGATAGGTAACCGCCATTGCCAGTCCGCTCCCTGTTTCTACAACAAAGTTTAACTCTGTCATCGCCCCCGTCGAAGATGATGAGATCATCCTGGCTTTGTATTCAAGCAAGGCCTTGTTGTTTATCTTTATTTTTCCCGGCACATACCCAGGCCCCAGATGTCCGGTAAATTCATATCCCTTGTCTGATAGCTCATATGGCATTATGCCCAGTGGAATTTTGAGAATCGACTCACCCCCCGCCATCATCTCCTGTAAAGTCGCCTTATCTTTGTTAATGACAACCTTAAAATCTGGATAAGTAACAACAATATTATCCCCCTCTTGCGTTATTACCGTCTGCTTCTCACGCTTTCCGGTAACGATATCGACACTTGTCCATTTTTGGCCCGGTACCCGACAATTGAAGACTAAAATATCTTCTGCTCGTGGCTCGGTAATAGGAGCCTCCAGTTCAGCCTTCCAGTGTGCTTTTCCCTCACGTATCGCCCAGGGTATCTCCCTGCCCTCCTCCATCAGGATCACTTCCCGCCAATCAATCAGACCCGGTGTCGATATCCGCCCGACAGGTATTTCGACTCTCGTTGCCCCACACCATCCGGTAGGATTGTAAAGACTTATCCTTGCCAGCCTCTCCCCTTCAGCCCCGGCCGACGGACATATAATTATCAAAGCCAAACAAAAAACTGTCGACCACATTCGTCTATTCATGATACCCCTATAAATGAAACGCATGCTTACTGTCAAGCGGCATTTTAAGCGCAAACACTTTTAACGACCGCCCTGCCTGCGCATGAATTAACCTTGCTTACATTCTTCATTTCTTTGGTTTTGATATTTCAAATTTTGAGATATGAAATTTGGTCTTTTATTTTTTTAGACGGGTACTATGCCTTCGCGCACATTTCGTAGGATGAGCTCCGCCTGTGGCGAGATTGTCGAACCATGCCCATGCAATTCTTTAGGATTTCTTAGCCCCTGATGTAAAATCAGGGCGTTTTTTATCTACCCGTTTACTCGTTTACCCGTTTACACCCATACACCCATACACTCATACACTCATAAACCCATATACTCATATACTCATATACTCATAAACCCATATACTCATATACTCATACACCCGAATTTATTCTCGCGCCAATTCCTGCATACGTCTGCAGATATTCTCCAGGCTATCCAGCCCCAGCCATAGCTCCAGGAATAGATTCTCAACCGCCATCTTGTGTTCCATTTCACCGGGTAAATTCGCGCACCTGAACTCCTGCGCCTCGTGCAGAAAAAGAGATGATACTTCCCTGGGTATGTCGATCATCTCCAACGCTCTCCCTTCCAGCAAATCACTCCTCACCGGCAGTCCCCCCCCCATTTGCCCCAGCACCAGTTGCGTCTTACTGTTAAGCAGCGACCTGAACAGATCTTCTATCGGCTGTATATTATCTTGCCCCGCCAGCACCAAACCAACTATCCCGTTGGTTATCCCACCCCCGTGCCCTTGTGCTGGCAACGTGGTAATCCCCAGATCATCCGCCAGTTCTTTCCTATACGCCCCATACATCTCAAATCCATCTAGGGCCATCCCACACCGCCGTTGCGCAAAAAGATTTATTTGTTCTACTTTCGCCAAAAGCGGTGAAACCTTTTGCTTATGCAGCAGATCATGGACAAAACGTACCGTATCCAGAAAGCTAGGTGAACTTTTTGCCGCTATTATCCCCTTGCTGTTATACATCTCTCCCCCCCGCCTCGTCACCAGATAGCTCAGATGCCCGAACGTCGGCCGAAACTGAAAACCATATCTGCCGTTCCCCGTTAGCCGAATCGCACTTTGTAACATCTGCTCCCAATTCCATATCTTTGTCGGCATTTGAATCTGGCACTCGCCCAGCAGGGCTCGATTGTAATACAGCACCAATGGCGAGATACTCAACGGTATCGCCAGACTCTTGCCTTCATCTATACACATTCCCCTCAGACGTTCTTGAATACCTGCTTCCGTGCTCAGATAGTTCGGCAGTCCCTGAAAGATCTCCTTTTGCCTCCGCAGACATTCAACATACTCCAGCTCGCAGAAAAGAACATCCGCCCCACTGCTCGGTTGAGCCAGCAGATGATTAATAACCCCCGGCTGCTGCAAGTCGAGTAATTGCAGTTGACTGCGTGGAGGTAAAAGCTGCATATCCCCCAGACGTCTAAACAGGTTGAGCAATTTCCCCTGACTACAGGCTATCCGTATGTAGGGGGTAATATCCCTGCGAATCGCCACAATCGCACTGCGCCTATCCCGTCTTGTGATCAGCCCCGCTTGCTCCAGATGCTGCAGCGCCGTTCTCACTGTGGCTCGCGAGGCGTTAAATTGCGTCGCGATTCGCCGTTCCGAAGGCAGTTTTTGCCCCGGCTTAAGTTCCCCCTGTGTGACCTGCTGTGTCAAATTTTCCGCGATCTTGCGATGCAGCGGCACCTGTAATGTATTGGAATCACCTGTTTGATTATCTTGTATTTTCCCGTTCATGGCGACCTCCTTCCGGTAACAATACCAGAATTGAGATTTGTTTTCGCACTGAAATAACTAATTGCGCTCACCCGCCCCAAAACTAATTAACGCCAATAACACGAATTGCATAACATAGCCTCATTACCTATTTTACCACCAATAACGGCAATAATCAAATGGAACTACCACATAAAAAAGAAAATTCTAAGTATTAATTTTTCTGCCCTGCTTTTTAACAAAATAAGTTATGGTGGTATCAAAAATATGATTTGGCAATACTTATTACCAACGCAAATAAGGACTTTTGAGAAGAAATTAACACTTTTTAGATGTTTTTTACATCTTTCTAGACCCTAAATCCCCATTTTTACTGCGTTATACACGTTTTTAGTCCAAAATCCGCTCATTTTTCCTTGTAAATATACTTAAACGGATACATCTCCCGCGGATTCGGGTAAATCCCCTTCACATCTTTTCTATATGCCGCCAGATTCACGTAATAGTAAATCGGCAGAAAGGGCATTTGCTCTTGGACGAGCATTTTTTCCGCTTCTGCGAGGATTTGCAGTCTTTTTTGTTCATCCAGGCAGCGGCTCGCCTGGGCCATCAGTTTATCATAAGGCTCATAGGAAAAGCCGGCGTCGTTTTGCCCGTTTCCGGTAATCATCATATCCAGAAACGTGGTGGGATCACCATAATCACCATACCAGCTAGCCCGGCAGACGGTGAAGCGGTGATTCGTTTTGTCCTCATCAAAGCTTTTCAGTTCCTTACCCTGGATTATGACCTCTACTTTTAGCTCCTTTTCCCACATCTGGCTGATGGCCTCGGCCACATCCTCGTGACCATAACCCTGATTATAAAGGATTTCAATGGTCGGCAGTCCCCTACCATCTGGGAACCCCGCATCCGCCAGCATTTGTCGGGCTTTGAGCGGATTATATTCCGGTCCGGACGGACAGTAATATCCCTTTATAGCATTGGGCGGCACGAAATTTAGCGCGACCGGATTACCCACCTTGCGTACCTTTTCAGCGATGGCCTTTTTATCTAACGCCAGATTAAACGCCATCCGCACCTGGGCCTGGTGGAAGGGATTCTTCGAGCCGTCCGGCAGCTTTTTCTCACAATTGAAATAATAAAAATACGTCCCAAATGACAAGTCTTGATGGATATCGGTTCGTTCCCCTGTGCGCATCTTTTCCAACAGGGCCGGGGCAAAATCCAGACGGGTCAGATCGCGCAACCAGTCCAGGTCTCCCCGCTCATAGGCCAGAAAGGATGTGCTCGCTTCGGGTATGATCCGGGCCATAATCGACTCAGATTTAACATTCTCCCGGTCCCAGTAACAGGAGTTCTTTTTAAAGAGCATATAGCGCTTGAACTGCCAATCAGTCAGCATAAACGCCCCGTTGGTAACCAAACCCGGGTAGCCCTTATGGTGATAGTTTGGCTTGACCCACTGCGGATCAAAAACCCACAAAGTCAAATCCGCCACCGCCGGCTCAGTGACGCGCAGCAGTTCGATAGACTTTTTATGTATGGGCAGAAAGGTAGGAAAGGCCGCCAAATCCAGAAAATAGGCCGTCGGCCGCACCAGCTTAACCTCCAAATGTCTCTCGTCCAGCGCTTTTATCCCCATCCGGGCGAACCTTTCCTCCATTTGCCCCAGGTGCTCATCTCCAAAGCGTCTCTCCATACCGGCCCAGTCAGGATTTTTTTCGTTTGCACCGGGCAGGTTTAATTTTTGGAAAAATTCATCATCCTCCTGCTTTATGTCTTTACCCTCGGCCTTATCGCGCAGGATCCCCAGCACCCGCACGGCCCGGTTTCGCCAATTCTGATATTCCCTGGCCCCGGCTATATTTTCCGCGATCAAAAAGGAATACACATGGGCCGTACCCGGTTCGATCGCCCGCCGCCAGCCATACACAAAATCAGCCGCCGTAACCGGATCACCGTTCGACCAGAGTGCCCCCGGGCGCAGTTCAAACGTATAAGTTATCCCGTCGGCACTGATTTGGGGAGGAATCTTGGCCACCCCGTCAATCGGTGCGGTCGTCTTGGGATGATAGGTAGCCAGCCCCTCCCACAGGGCCAGGCCTATTCGGATATCCTCATTCCAGGCCATCCGGGCCGGATCGAGTGTTTTAATTGAATCACCAATGGAATATTTGAAAGCCGCCTCCGGCAGGGCCCGCTCGCGCAGGGCCAAATACCCAATGCCCGCCATCGCAGCCAATATCAATAAAACCACAAATAATCGATTGGATGACCTGGCCATACTTATGAGACCTCTCCGCCAAACTATGTACCGATTACCAACTATTAACGCAGGCATCCAAATTGCCGCTTTACAATACAACGTTGATTGTAATATTATATTGAAGCATTGTAAACGGTTCGCAAGGTGTGGAAATTGCAACTTTGAAACATATTCCTATTATATATAGTATTGCTGTCATATCATTACAAATGTTTTGTAATGTCACTATATGCAGCGCAAAAGGTATTATACCTGATAGGGTAAATCAAATTACAATCTATTCGAATCTTTGCGAGGCAAAACCTACTTTTTATCTTATTTTCTCTGCCAAACCAATCCTTGCCACTATAGATCGAGCACAACTGCAATCCCTTGTAACTTCAAAAAACCGCAAAGACCTGCTCATTCTCAAAATGTATGGTAAGGACGCAACCCAAGCGGGACGTTTTGATTACTTCTTCGGCACTAAATACGATCCAAATCGACCATGGAATAACGGTGATGACTTTCATTGGCAAGATTGGGCAAATTATTCCGCCGATCTTTGGGACTATATTGCAGTTGCTTATGAAACTCCATCAAACAAAAAGCACACAAAAATCTATATCGACCATATCGCCATCCGGAGAGGAGGTATGCTTCTTTTTGATTCTAGAAAAAAGGAAAGCTATCCTAACAAATACAGATTTGCGTATCACATACCTAAAATAAATTTATTGCCTACAAGAAACAAATACCCACTGCTCTGTCTCGGCAAAATGATGAAAGATTTCAAAAGTAAGTATTATGAACTGCGCGGTGATATTCTTAAAACAGCGTATGACGATCTGGGACAAACCGATAAAACCAAGTATGCTAATCGCGGCCATGCCTGGTGTTCGGAGTTTGCCTCTTATATATACCGAACCAATGGATTCGACACGCCGGATCCAAATGCTATGGATGTCCATTGGAAAAATCTACGTGCTTACTTTGAACAAAACGGCACCATTTATACCCAGCGTGAGGTTACAGGCTGGTCGGATGACATGAAAAGGAAGCTGATTAAGCCAGGTTCCATCGTATCAATTTTGACTCACGAAGGCAAAAGCACACATACAATTATCTTTACTACATGGATATACAATAAAGATAAAGCTATCGAATCTTATGCGGGCATCTCCGGATGTAATAAGGGCATGGTCTGGGCGCATCCAAATTTGCCGCTACCATCCTTGAACTGGTCCCAAGGAAAAACAGATACAGAGATTCCAAATTTTGACCAGAAATGCTTCTTTGCTGTACCCAATATGACTAAAAACATAACTGCCATCACCCACTAAATATCATGCACACATACGAAATTAAATTGTTGCTCCGAGTGGTCATAGATAGTATTATTTGCGACATCGTTTAATGTGATATATGTTAACAACTCGATACTTTTTGGAGGATTCGCTGTGAATAAGACCGGTAAAGCAACAGGGGTATCTGTCAGTGTTTTCGGTAAATCTTTACTTGCAGTAGCATTATTCCTACTGATTGGTTGTGTGTCCTGCGAGAATCGGCAGCGAATAGCCAAGGCGCCGGTAGATGAGTCGCCCGGATATGAGATCGCCAGCTACTATTTTCCCAACTATCATCCCGACGATGCCCGAAATATGAAGTGGAAAGGTCATGAATGGTCCGAGTGGGAGCTGGTCAAAAACGCCAAACCACGGTTCCCCGGCCATCATCAGCCCAATGTTCCCCTGTGGGGTTATACGGATGAATTTGATCCGAAGGATATGGCTCAGAAGATTGCAGCCGCTGCCGATAACGGTATCGATGCCTTTATCTTCGACTGGTACTGGTATGAGGACGGCCTCTTTCTGGAACAGGGTGTGGAACAAGGATTTATGAAGGCCCCCAATAATAACAGGCTCAAGTTTTGTCTGATGTGGGCCGATCATGACTGGCAAAACATCCATCCCTACAAACGAGGAGCTAAACGGGAAATCCTCTACGACGGTAAGATCAGTCCCCAATCCTTCGACAGGATGTGTGACTATATAATCGAGAAATATTTCAAGCACCACTCTTATTGGAAAATCGAAAACAAACCCTATTTTTCCATATACGATCTTACCACCCTGATGGAAGGTTTTGGCTCGGTAGAGGAGACACGTAAGGGCCTGGACAAATTCCGCCAAAAAACAAAAGCGGCCGGATTTGACGGCCTGCATATTAACGCCGTGGTCTGGGGCCGGGCGATACTGCCGGGCGAAAAAGTACCCACCGATCCTGTTAAGCTAGTTAAAGACCTTGGTTTCGATTCGGTTACCTCCTATGTCTGGGTGCATCATGTGGGCATGCCCGAATTGCAAACGGATTATACCTATGTGCAAAATAAATATTTTGAATATTGGGATAAGGCCCGGACGATGTTTGGATTACCCTACTACCCCAACGTAACCATGGGTTGGGATCCCAGTCCCCGGACCGTGCAGGAGGATGAGTACGGCAACTTCGGCTATCCCTTTACCAACACCATCACCAACAATACCCCTGAGAACTTCGAAGCAGCCCTAAGGGCAACCAAAGAACGGCTGGACAAATTCGGCGATCCCAAAATTTTCAATATCAATTGCTGGAACGAATGGACCGAGGGCAGCTATCTGGAGCCGGACGTGCGGCATGGGATGAAATATCTCGAAGCGATCAAGACAGTATTCGGTCCTTCAAAGTGCAAAGCCA